>Ga0315910_10000358_pt1 | contig 46828 bp, 36 predicted proteins | sample EdamamesoilMG_FD_204470 | JGI IMG/M metagenome (GOLD analysis project Ga0315910, IMG submission 204470) | Garden soil microbial communities collected in Santa Monica, California, United States - Edamame soil | ecosystem: Environmental > Terrestrial > Soil > Garden | place: USA: California... | reverse complement strand
CTTCGGTTGCGTGCTGTTCGAGGCGCTGTGCGCGCAGCGCGCCTTCGCGGGCGAAACGCTTTCGGACGTGCTCGCCTCCGTGCTGGAGAAGGAACCGGACTGGTCGCTGCTGCCCGCGAACACTCCGCCCCACGTGCGCGCGCTGCTCGCACGCTGCTTCACGAAGGATGCGCGGATGCGCTTGCGCGACGCGGGCGAGGCGCGGATCGAGCTCGAGCGACCTTCTGTGGCGCTGCTCGCCGACGCGCGCGCGCGCGCGTCGCCCTCGGGCAGGTTCGCGCGCGCCCTGCCTTGGGCCGCGGCCGTGCTGCTGGGCGCGCTCTGGCTGCGGGCGATGAACGCGGAGCGCGCGCCGGCTGCGAGCGCGGCCCAACCTCAGCTCGCGCTGCGCCTGCCCGCGGGCGTGGAGCTCGACAACGTCGGCAACGCCGAGCAGAACCAGCTGCTGGCGATCTCGCCCGATGGCGCGCGCCTGGCCTTCTTGGGCCGCGAGGCCGGGCTGCGCCGGATCTACGTGCGTGCGCTCGATTCGCTCGAGGTCCTGCCGCTCGCGGGCACCGAAGGCGCGATCTGCCCGATCTTCTCGCCCGATGGCCAGTGGATCGCGTTCGGGATCCGCGGCCGGATGGCGAAGATCCCGGCAAACGGCGGGCAACCGGTCGAACTGTGCTCGGTCGGACCCGATCGCGGTGCGGCCTGGGGCCGCGACGGCTCGATCGTTTTTTCGCCCTCCAAGACCTCGGGACTGGTGCGCATCCCGGACGCCGGCGGCGTGCCGGCCGAGCTGACCCAACCCGACTCCGCGCTTGGTGAACGCTCGCACCGCTGGCCCACGTTCCTGCCCGGGAGCGACGAGGTCGCTTTCACGGTCGGCAAGATCGACAAGCCGGGCGACTACGACGGCTCGGACATCGAGGCGGTGTCGATCTCGACCGGGAAGCGGCGCAAGCTGGCCAGCGGCGCGAGCTTCGTGCGCGTGCTCGCTCCCGGCACGCTGGTGTTCGCGCGCAGCGGACAGCTGATCACGTTGCCCCTCGAGCAGGCTCGCGGCGCGCCGCTCGGCTCCGGAATGCCGGTCCTGGACTCCGTCGCGGGCGTGGTTCCCAGCGGCGTGATGCACTTCGACATCTCGAGCAACGGCACGCTGGCCTACGCGGAGCGCGACCCGCGCGAGGGCGAGTACTCGCTCGACTGGCTCGCCCGCGACGGGACGCTCGAACCCCTTCCGCTTCCCGCGCGCGAATACCGCACGCCGCGCATCTCCGGCGACGGCAAGCGCATCGCGGTCGCGATCGGCCCCGGAGGCGGGCGCGCCTCCGACCTGTGGATCATCGAGCCCGGCCGCGGCTCGTTCTCGCGCCTGAGCTTCGACGGCAGCAGCTACTCCCCCGTGTGGTGCGCCGGCGACGAGCGCATCGCCTTCGTCACGAATCCCCAAGGCAAGCAATCCTGCTTCGCCTGGAAGCGCGCCGACGGCAGCGAGGACAGCGAACTCCTGGTCGAGTTCGAGGACGAGCTCCCGCGCTTCCCCGTGTCCTTCACCGCCGACGGGGACGGACTGGTGTTCGTCACGCAGGGTTCGGCCGGCACTTCGCAAGACGTCTTCTGCTGGTCGAAGCGCGAGGGCAAGGTCAACACGATCTCCGCGACGCCCGCGGGCGAGCACTACGCCGCGCTGTCGCCCGACGGAGCCTGGCTGGCCTTCGTGAGCGACGAATCGGGCACGCGCGAGGTCTACGTGCAGGACTATCCCGCGCACCGCGGCCGCTGGCAGGTCGGCGAGGGCGGCATCGCTCCGCGCTGGTCGCGCGACGGACGCGAACTGTTCATCGTCAAGGGCCAGGAGATCCTGGCCGTGCCCGTCGAGACCTCGCCTTCGTTCTCGAGCGGAGCACCGCGCACGGTGGCGACGCTGGGCTTCATCCCGACCGAGGAATCGGTGGCGAACTACGACGTCGCGCCCGACGGACGACTGCTGGTCGTGCGCGGCACCTCGAAGCAGTCGTACCAGGGCCACGTCAACGTCGTGCTCGGCTGGCGCGGCGGGGCGAAGCCGCAGCCGGCGAGCAAGTAGGCGCGAGCGGAGCCGCGGCCCTGCGGCGCTCCGCCAACTGCGCGGTCTAGAAATCCTTCCAGCTTCGCGCCGCTTCGTCCCAGACGAGTTGCAGCGGAGGTTCCGCGGGCAGCACGTCCCCGCGCAGGATCTTGATCCGCCACTTCCCGTGCGGGAGGACCTGGATCTCGTGGGCGACCCACAGCTGGACCGCGAAGGAGAAGCCGTTGTGGAACACGGACACACCCTGTTCCTTGCGCGCGAGCGGAGCGTGGACCAGGGGCCGGAGCGTGCTCTCGCCCGCGTAACGCTGGCGAATCCCCTCGACCATGCTCTGGCTGAGCTCCGCGGCGGCATGCCAGCGCGAGTTGAGTTCGCGCAACCCGACCACGTTCGAGACCAGCAGCAACAGCGCGAGCACCCAGGCCGCTGCGCGCAGCGCCGGCGGGCGCGAATCGCTCGCGAAGCTGAAGCTCATGCCCAGTCCGGCGCAGGCGAAGGCGCTGGGCAGGTAGAGGAAACGCCAAGGTTCGCTTTCGCCGGGGATGAACTTCACCCAACCGATCACCGGCGCGGTGGAGGCGACGAACAGCATCGCGAAGCACAGACCGAGCAACAGGCTCCTGCGCGGCACGCGCAGCGCGATGCACAAGATCAGCGCGGCGCACCACGCGAAGGGCGCCGCGAAGGCCAGCGCCTGCCCGGATTTCCCCGCGAGCAGCCAACCGGAAGGCACGAACACGTGCTCGACGGCGAAGCTCAGGAAGGCAAGGCCATTGGCGAGCGAGCTGCCGAGCAGCAGCGATTGACCCTGGCGGTCCTCGTAGCCGGCGATTCCGCCCAGCGTGAGCCAGCGCACGAGCAGGTACGCGAACAGCAGCGCGTACAGGAGCAGCAGTCCGCGCCAAATCCTCGCCGCGCTGTCGCGGAAGCACAGCAGGCCGATCACGGTGGCCAGCACCGGAAGCGTCACCGCCATCTCCTTGCAGCCCAGCGCGAGCAGGAAGAACAGTCCGCTGCACCACAGCTGACGCGGCGCTCCGCCGCCGGCGCAGAAACGCGTCCAGCACAGCAGCGAGGCGAGCACGCCGCTGGCGCAAAGCACGTCGACGCGACCGTTGACCCAGGTCACCGCCTCGGCGTGCAACGGAAAGCAGGCGAACGCGGCGCCCGCGACCCAGGCGGCGGCGGGACTGCGGCCCAGCGCCAGGCACAAGTGCGCCACGAGGACGGCGTTCGCGAGGTGGAACAGGACGTTGAGCAGATGGTAGCCCAGCGGATCGAGGCCGCCGGCCGCCAGATTGAAGGCCCAGCTCAGGTCGGTGAGCGGCCGCAGGAACACCAGCGGCTCGCCACCTCCGAAACCAAAGGCTCCGCCGAAGCCCGGGCTGTACTCGTGCACCGCGAGCGTGCAGAAGTCGTCGGAGAGGAAGAAGTCACGCAGGTTCGCGCCGTAGCACAGCGCGACCAGGACACCCAGGACGAGCACCAGCCGGCCGTTCGCCAGACGCTGCTCGGGCGCGGGCAGCGGGGCGATGGGCTCGGGTGACATGTTGCCGCATGGTAGCCCCCGGGCCTCGCCGGCGGCGCGGCGCAGCGAGCGTTGCGGCCCCGCGGGCTCGCGCCGCGTGGCGGTTGGGGCGGCGCGGAGACAGCAACACGCCGGCGCCGTACCCGGATCGCGCCCGCGCGGGGTGGCCGCGAGCGTGGCGCGTGCGGGACGGGCTGCCGCGGTCGAGGAACGAGGAAGCGAGCCACTTCCGCCCCGATGCAGGCCCGTGCCGGCTTGCGCGCCCTAGAATCGGCGACGAAACCGGCAGCTTGCGTCACGGCGGCGAGCCCCGTCCCAAGCAGGTGCGGGCCCTGCTCGGCCGGGCGCGCCTCGCCCGTCGCCGTCCTGGCGAAATCCCCAGATTCAAGGAGTTCCGATGGGCTTCCGGCTGCTCTCGCGCTTCGTCCTGGTGTCGCTGCTCCTGGCCGCCTTGGCCGGCCTGCTTCGCGCGGACGTGGTCTATGTCGATGCCTCCGGCAACGGGGACTTCCTGCAGGTCCAGCCCGCGATCGACGCGGCGCTCGACGGCGACGTGATCCTGGTGCGCAGCGGCACCTACCCCGGATTCACGATCGACCAGGCGCGCGTGTTCGTGATCGCCGATGCGGGAGCGCTGGTGAAAGTGGCCAGCAAGGTCACGATCAAGAACACTTCGACGAACGGGCTCGTGTTGCTCGCGGGGCTCGACATCGAAGGGCTCAAGACCTATGTCGCCGCGGAGCAGATCGGCCTCGAGATCTTGAACAACTCCGGCCACGTGCGCATCCAGGGCTGCAACGTGCGCGGCGGCATGGGCTACGACAATGGCGTCATGGGCTTGCCCGGCGGCAACGCCAGCTCCATCGTCAACAGTTCGAAGGTCGCATTCGCCGCTTGCTCGCTGACCGGCGGCACCGGCGGCGGCATTCCGCTGTGGGTCGTGCAGGGCGGCGACGGCGGGCACGGCGTGGTCGAACAGGGATCGGCCGTCGCGTTCTACGACTGCCTGCTCAAGGGCGGCGTCGGCGGCCAGGCGGACTACCTCGCGCCCAAGTTCAGCGCCGGAGACGGAGGCGACGGTTGTCGCGCGCTCGACTTCGGCATCTTCGCTTCCGGCTGCCAGTTCCAGGGCGGCACGGGCGGCGGCGAAGCCTGGACGCCCGGCGATGGCGGCGACGGTCTGGTGGTCAATCCCGGCGCGCAGGCGCAACTGCTGAGCAACACCTTCGCGGGCGGCCAGGGCGGTTTCAGCTTCCACGGGAGCTTTGGACAGACAGGGCTGCCGCAGTCCGGCGGCGGCGTCTTCCATCACTTCAGCGGCGCGGCGCGCAAGCTCCAGGCATCGGTGCTCGCGGCGGAAAACGCTTCCTTGCAGATCCAGCTCAGCGGGGAGCCGGGCGACCGCTTCTGGCTGGCCTCGTCGGCAACTCCCGTCTTCATTTACATGCCCGCCTACGCGGGCATCCAGCTGGTGCCGCTGCCGGTGTTCCTCGCCAACCGTCCGCTCACCATCCTTCCGGCTTCGGGAACCGCCACGCTCGTGCTGCCCACGCCGAACGTCGCCAGCGGGCTGCCGGTGCATCGACAGTTCTTGCAGGGCGTCGTGCTCAGCGCCTCGGGCCAAGTGCGCCTGTCGAGTCCGCTGCACGTGGTCGTGCTCAACTGTTCCGATCTGCTGCCCGACTGCAACGGCAACCAGTCCTGCGATTCCTGCGACCTGCTCTCGCCGACGGTGATCGACTGCGACAAGAACGGCGTGCCGGACGAATGCCAGCCCGACTGCAACGGCAACGGCCTCGCCGATCTTTGCGACATCGCCAGCGGGACGAGCCTCGATCAGAACCACAACGGGATTCCCGACGAATGCGAGCCGCAGACGACGTGGCACATCGATGCGAGCGCGGCGCCGGGCGGCAACGGCAGCGCGGGCGCGCCGTTCCAGACGATCGGCGAGGCCTTCGCGCTGGCCATCGGCGGCGACAGCGTGCGCGTGGCGAACGGCGTGTACCAAGGGCCCGGCAATCGCGAGCTCAATTTCAACGGCCGCGACTTCGTCGTCGAGAGCAGCGGCGGCGCCGTCAACTGCATCATCGATTGCCAGTTCCAGGGCCGCGCGTTTTCCGTCGGGAGCGGCGTGACTCTCGCGGCGCGCATCGAGGGATTCACTGTGCGCAACGGCAAGGCGATCGGAACACCGGCTTTCGGCGGCGGCATCCAGATCCAAGGCGGGAGCCCGACCGTGCGCCGCATCGTGTTCGAGAACTGCGAGGCGCCTCTGGGCGGCGGCTTGGGCATGCAGAACTCGAGCGCGTGGATCGAGGGCTGCCAATTCGACTCGAACCGGGCCCAAACCGGCATGGGCGGCGGCCTGTACTACGGCTTCGCCGCGAACGCGCGCGTGCTCGACTGCGACTTCGTGAACAACCAGGCGGTCAACGGCGGCGCGATGGGCTCCTACCACTCGATCTCGCACGTCGAACGCTGCGTGTACGAAGGCAACACCGCGAGCGCGCCGGGCGGTGCGATCTATGCCTACTACGGCGAGATGCTCATCGACCAGTGCCGCATCGCGGGCAACGCGGCGCCGTATGGCGGCGGACTCGCGGGCTCCGGCAGCAAGTGGCGCCTGAGCAATTGCACGCTGGTCGACAACCGTGCGAGCTTGCGCGCCGGAGCCGCATTCTTCTGGCAGGATTCCGCGCAGATCCGCACCCTGCGCAACTGCATCTTCTGGAACAACAGCTCGCCGAGCGGGACGCCCTTCGAAGTCGATAAGGGTCCGCTCGATGTCGCCTGGTGCGATCTGCAGGGCGGGCAGGCGTCGATCACGCTGGGCCCAACGGCCGGCCTGAACTGGGGCGCGGGCAACCTCGACGTCGATCCGCTCTTCGTCGACGCCGACGGGCCCGACAACGATCCGCTGACGCTTTTCGACAACGACTACCGGCTCGCGCTGGCGTCCGCGTGCCTCGATGCGGGCGAGAACGCCTCCGTGGCGCTGGACTGGTTCGATCTCGACGGCGACGGAAATGCCCTCGAGCCCGTACCCTTCGACTTCGACGGCCAACCGCGCTTCGCGGACATCCCCAGCGCGCCGAACACCGGCAGCGGGACGCCGCCGCTGGTCGACTTGGGAGCTTGGGAGCGGCAGCCCTAGGATCGGCTGGACGTCGTGCAGCGCGCACTCCGCGCGATCACGTGGTCCGCAGCAGCAAGGTCGCGGCGCCGCGCGCTCGCTCGGGTTGCCTGCGACTCGAAGGGCGCTGCTCGAGCAGCGGTGTCGCGCACAGCACCAGCGGGCCGGCGACAAAGCCCAGCGCGATCCAGCTCCAGCGCAGTCCCAGCGCTCGTCGCCGGATCAGCGCGGTCACGACCAGTGCGCTGAGCAGCAGGTTCGCAGCGAAGAGCCACGCGCGGCGCTGGCCGTGCAGCAACGGGTCGCTGAACAGGAAGACGGGGATCGGATGCCGCGATGGATCGCCGCTCGCGAAGGCCGAGATGGTCGCCAGCGGCGGGCGCAGCAGCGAACAGACCTGGGCGATCGCGGTCCAGCGCGGATGCTCGTTGACGTATGCGTGCTCGAAGAGCATCTGCTGGGTCTGCGGGTCGAGCACGCGCACACGCGGCGTGAGCGCGTCGGCGTCGGCGATTTCGATCTGCACGCGGCGCAATCCCTCGGCCTGCGAACGCAGCACGTAGTTCGGCGACGGCTCGTACGCCGCGAATTGCTGGCTGGTCCAGCGATAGATTCCGCGCTCGCCGACGACCATCAGCTCATTGAGATGACTCTGCGCGAGGGCGCCGTGGGCGCGCGCCGCCTCGATCGGGATGCGCGCGTCCAGGCCGGTCGCGCGATCGCCGTCGGGAAGTTCCAAGGCGACCAGCTTCGGCGCTCCCGCATCGATCTCGACGCGCCACAAAGTGTGATCGCTGTCGTCGTAGAGCACGCCGCGGCGCGACTGGTGCTCCTCGGGCAGCCTTGCAGTTTTCTTCGAGAAGCGCTTGCCGTCGGGGCGTTCGAGCACCAACGCGAACGGTTCCTGGAGGTCCGTGGCAGCGCGGTTGAGATCGCCCTCGGGCTGGGGACGCCTCGAGAAGTCGCGCCTCACTCCCCTCGCGACCAAGACGCCGTCGCGCATCGAGAGCCAGGTCGACAGTTCCAAATGTCCGCCGCGCTGATCCACGAGCAAAGGCAGCTCGAACTCGATGCGCCGCCAGCGCGCCCCCAGCTCGAAGGGATGGCCGGCCCAGTCCATGCGGAAATCCTGGTCGCCCGGTTTCCCATTCGGATTGCCGCGCCACATCGCGCTGAAGATCGGACCGGGCCCTTCGATCGCCGGCGGAGGCTCGTCCGTGCCGCGCAGCGTGGCGCGCTCGGGTCTCGAATCATCGAAGGCGATCATCGGCTGATCCGAGATCACTTGAATGATCGAAACGGACTGCAAGGCGCCGGGCAGAAGCAGGAGCAACGGCAGCGCGAGGCCGACCCCGGACCAAGCGCAAAGGCTGCGCGTGCGCGGAGCGAACGGCCGATCGGGATCGGATCCTTCGCGGAAGGTCCGGAACGCCAAGGCATAAAGCAGCGCCGAGAGCAACAGCGCGAAGCTGAGCAGCGCGATCGGCGCCGTCCATTGGACGAGGCCGATGCTGACGCGCCAGATTGCGAACCATGCGGAAGCGCCGAGCAGGATCGTGAAGCAAAACGCGATGCGCACCCCAATCGGCCGGCGCAGTTGCGCCGCGAGCGAGCCCGCGGCGTGGCCGACGAGGCCGGTGATGCCGACGATCAGCAATTCGAAGTAGCGGCCATAGACCTCCGAGCCTCCTGCGAACGAGAAGGACCACAGCAGCGCGTCGACGCCGATGAGGACGACGAGCGCGACGAACATCCCGCACAGGTCGGCAGCGACCTTGGCGAAGAAGGCTTGCCGCTCGTCGCCGCCGCGGTGGAGCCAGTACGCGCGCGTTCCGCGGCGCTCCTCCATCACGAAGCCGACGAACGCCAGCGCGGCGCCGTACAGTGCCCAGCACACGGCGACGAGCAACACGCCGCTGTCGTCATCGAGCGCGGTCGTCACGTGAAACGAGGGGACTCCGCGCGCGATGCTCGCCACGGTCCAGAACAGCATGGTCGAGGCCAGCAGCGCTTCGGGGATCTGCTTCTTGAAGAGTGCGTGCATGATCAAATCCTCAGGGCGTGCGCAGGATGAGGGCCGCAGGCGCGCGGCGATGTTCGATGCGGACTTCGCGGTTGAGCACGGGCTCCACGACCAGGCGAGCCATGAAGGCCGGGAAGCCGAGGAGCAGCGTCGCGACCGTCCACGCGATGCGCGCGGCGCGAGCCCGCGGATGCGGGAGTGAGCGCCAGGTCATCAGCGCTAAGCCGGCCGCGACGGCGAGGTTGAGGGCCAGCAGCCATGCGCGTCGGCCGCCGCGCAGCAGCGGATCGGCCCAAGCCGGTGATCCGCGTCCTTGCTCGGGAGCGTCGGACAGGAAGGCCGCGACACTGAACAGCGGCGCGCGCGCCAGGCTCGCGAGGTGGGCGACGACGAAATCGAAGTCGCGCTCGGCTTCGTACTGGTGCTCGAAGAGGACTCGATCATCGGCTCTACTGCGAATCGCCACGCGCGGCTCCAGCGCATCGGCTCGAATCACGTCGACGCGATACGCGCTGGCTTGCATCAACTCGGACTCCAGCATCTCTCCAGCCTCGGGCTGGAAGCGCTCGAAGCGACCGTTCTTGCAAACGTAGAGCTTGTCGCCGCACTTGACGGCGATTCGGCGGATCGCGCTGCGAATGTCCTGCGGCGCACCCCGCCGGATCACGACTTCCAAGCTGTCGTACGTGGTCCTCGCTCCGAAGTACTTGGGCGTGAGCCTCGGATAGGCGAGGGAATCGTTCCAACCCAGGATGCTGCGCGCCTGTGGATCCACGACGAGAGAATGGCCGAGAATCCCTGCGTCCGGCTCGGTCCAACTCGTCACGCTCGGAAACCTATAGACGAATGCGCTCGACGAGGGCCAAGCTCCCGCGTCATTGCGCAGGAATTCGGAGCGGGGCCTGTAGGCGCCGAGAGGCTCGTCGACCGAAACGACCCGGTATTGCCTGGGATTGGCCTCAGGATCCGCAGCGTGGGGCCGAACGATGCAAAGCACGTGGCGAGCTTCGTTCCACCACAGCTTGGCTTCGTACAGGCGCCCTCCATCCTCGAACATCGAATCCGTGAGGCCTGCGAGGCGGATCGACTCCCAGCTCTCGTACCAGCCGCGCTGTGGCGTCCGAGGTTCGCCTGTCGCCGCGATCCCGTGCGAGGTACCGATGCTCCAGGCGCCGTCCGAGGGCTGGTACAGTTTCTCGCTGCCGTCCGGTGCGAACCGGAACATCCGCACGCGCGGCCCCACCTCGAGTTGGCTCGAAGACGAAGCAACGATCGCAGGCAGCGCTTCGCTGACCTCGCGGATGCGATCCCGCTGGATCTCGTTGACGCCGACGAAGAACACGGGCGCGACGCAGACAAGTCCCAAGGCCGCGAGCGCCAGTCGCAGCGGCATGTGGTGCGGTCGATCGTCCGCGACGCCGTCCACGAACATCGCGAGCCCAAGCCTTGCGAGCAACGCGGTAGACAGGCCCACACAAGCGAGCCACAGGATCCAGGGCGGCAGCGGAATGTCGATCACGTGCATGAGCACGAAGCTCGCGCTGATCACTCCTCCGAAGAGCATCAGGATCAGCCCGCTCAGCGAAAACACCCGCCGCTGGCGCAAGAGCCCCGCCACGCTGCCCAGCGCGTGACCGCAGCACACGCCCAGCGCCGCGAATCCGAGCGTCAAGTAGTTCCCCCACAACGCGACGGCGCGCTCCGGCGTCGTCGCCGTCCACAACGCGTGCGCCGCGAGGAACAGCCACTGCGAGGCGAGCAGCACGCCGCAGTCGGCGATCAGGATCGCCCAGAACGCGCTGCGATGTCCCGTCGATCGGTGCACGAGGTAGCCGTAGGTCTTCCTTCCGAACGCGAAGGCATGAAAGGCCATCACGAAGCCCGCGGCGAACATCAGGCCGGCCTCGATCACGAAGCCCTCGCCATCCGAGGGAGCGCTGAAGCCGCCCTCCATCGTCGCCCACACCGCGACGATCACGAGCAGGCCCAGGGCCAGCGCGAATCCGAGGCGATGGCGCAAGCGTGCGAGGATCAGCGCTCTCACCTCAGGCTCCCTGCTCCAGCGGAGCGCTCGCCGTGACGTCGAAGAACAGGTCCTCCAGACTCAGCGTCTGCCCCTCGGACACGAACGTCGCTCGTGCAGCCAGCGCGCGCTCGCGCGCTTCGTCGAAGTCGACCAGGGTCACTTCGAATCCGTCGCGCACCGACTTGGCGCGCAACACGCCCTGCGCCGGATCGCTGTCGATCTTGTGACCGTTCGCGGTGCGCACGAAACGCTTCTGCACGCGCCGCTTGAGGTCCTCCATCGTCGCGTCGACAATCAACGCTCCGCCATGCAGGATGCCGACGCGGTCGGCGATGCGCTCGACGTCGGAGAGGATGTGCGAGGAGAACAGGACGCTTCGGCCCTCGCGGCCCAAGAGGTCGATCATCGCGTCAAGGAATTCGCGGCGCATCACCACGTCGAGGCCCATCGCGGGATCGTCGAGCACCAGGACCTGCGGATCCCCCGCCATCGCGAACACGAGCGAGAGCTGCGCGCGCTGGCCGCGCGAGAGCGTGCCGATGAAGGCGTTCTTGCGGATCGAGAGCCGTTGCAGCGCGTCCTCGACGTATTTGCGATCGAAGCGCTTGCGTGTACCTGCCTCGAAGTCGATCGCCGAGCTCACGCTCATCGTCACGTACAAGGGATGGCCCTCGGCGACGTAGCCGACCTTCTCGCGCGTCGCGCCGTCGAGCTTGCGGCTGGGCACGCCGAGCACGCTGCTTGAGCCGCTGTCGGGCTCCAGGAATCCCAGCAGGATGTTGAGCGCGGTGCTCTTGCCCGCCGCGTTGCGGCCCAGCAGCGCGAAGACCTCGCCGGGCGCGACGCGCATCGAGAGCCCGCTCAGGACCTCGCGCCCGCCGAAGGATCGCCACACGTCGTCGAAGACAATCGGATCGCTCATGGTTCTAGCTCCGTTCAACTGCGACGCTTCGCCGCGCCGGCCCTGGGGAATCGCAGTCGTTTCAAGTGGCGCTCGACGCTGGCGCGCAATTCCTCGGCGTTGAAGCCCAGGTGGAAGGCCTCGGTGGCGACGCGCTCGACCACGGCGTCGAGCCGCCGCACGCGTTCGACGTCGGCCAGAGTCTGCGCGCGCTCGGCGATGAAGCAGCCCGAGCCCTGGCGGCGCACGATCACGCCTTGGCTCTCCAGGCTGTCGTAGGCGCGCGCCACCGTGTTGGGGTTGATCGCGAGCTCCTTGGCCAGCTCGCGCACCGAGGGCAATTGCGCACCGGCCTGGATCTCGCCGCGCGCCACGGCCCCCTTCACCTGGAAGGAGAGCTGCTCGAAGATCGGCTCGGGGCTTTGGGGGTCGAGGGAGAGCAACATGGCGCGCTGCGTACTGTACTAGGACATCTAATACAGTTGCCCGCGAACCGTCAAGCCCTGGCTTCGAAAAAAGTTGCGAGCCCCGACAGGGGCCCCGGGACCTAGTCCCCGCGCCAGCCGAACTTGGCCAGGGAGATGCGCCCGCGGCCGTCGACCTGAACGCCCTCGCGCTTCAAACGCTGCTTCTGCAACACCGCCGAGGCCCCACCCACGCTGATCCTGCCCGCCGCGTTGATCACACGGTGCCAGGGCAGCTTCGAGCCCTGCGGCAGATCGCGCAGCGCCCTCCCTACCAGACGCGCACGTCCGGGAAGCAGCGCCTCGCGCGCGACCTGGCCGTAGGTGGCTACGCAGCCGCGCGGGATCGAGTCCACGGTGGCGTAGATGCGCTGCAGCTTCGGGCTGGCGTTGATCACGGCGGCGCGCAATCTAGCAAGCGCGACGCCGCTGCTTGTGCGCACCGCGGAAGGCGGACAGACTCGAAGCACCGTGGCCGCCTTCAACGCCAGACGCTTCGTGGAGCAGCACGGCGTGGTGCTCGCCTCGGGAACAGGCCCGGTGCCCAGCCTTGCCGAGGCCGTCGCGGGCGAGCCGATCCGCGGCAGCTGGTGGGCGCATCCCGCGGGCAAGCGCATCTTCGCGGCGCTGGAGTCGCTCGCCGGTTGCCCCGACGTGCTCTGCTTCCGACTGGTCCAGGGCAAGCTCACGTTCGTGCACCGCCGGCTGTGGCCCGCGCTCGTGCGCAGCGCCGAACGCCTGGGGCCCGAGCGCCTCGCCGCCATCCGCCAGGTGCACACGCAGGCCGGCAATCACGAGAACGAGATCACCGCGTTCCCAGGTTGGGTCCCCGCCGAGGTGTTGCGCGCGGCGAAGGCGCTCGACGAGGTCGAAGCCATGGAGGCCTTGGGTCCCTGGGCGGCGAAGCCCGCTCGATCGCCGAGGAGCAAGCGGTAGCGCCGTCCCGATTCCAGTTCGACGCTGAGCTGAGGCTCAATTCGAACGGTCAGCCGCGTCGCCCCTGCCGCCGATCCGGCCGTCGGAGCCCAGGCTGATCACCTGCAGCGGCTGGATCGGGCCAGGGGCAATGTAGATGTACGGTCGTTTCCAGGGATCCTTGAAGATCCCGGTCGAGTGCTCGAGGTACGCATGTCCATCGGGTTGCTGCTCGCGCAGTTGCGCCAGCGCGAGCGGATAGACGCCAGCGTGATCGAAGGCGTAGTCGTGCAGCGCGGCGCAGAGCAGGGAGATGTCCGCCTTCGCGACATCCAGTTCGCACGCACCTCCGCAGGAGGCGAGACAGGGCAGCGCGGTCGCGAAGAGTGCCTTCAGAAAGCGAGGTGTCATGCTGGGACGGGCAGCTTCGTGCCGCGTGTCGTGTCGACCGTCTCGTGGGGATCGACGCGCACGGCGACCATTCCTTCCTGCCTCCTCCGCGTGCGCCGCAGCGACTGCTGGCTCAGCGCCTCGGCTGGACGGGCGCCGTGCCGATTAGGTGCCAGACACCTGTCCGGCACGCGCCAGTTGGAAACGGTGCCAGGCATTCCTCCATCGTCGAGTGGCTCCCCGTGCGGAGAGCCCTCCGGGCGCGGGACGGCGCTGGATGCATGCCTGGCACCGTTTCCGGATGCATGCCTGGCACCGTTTCCGATCGCGGCGATGGATGGATGCCTGGCACCGTTCTCGATCGGTGGCGTCGACATGCGGGCACGCCATCGGGCTGCTTGCGCCGTTCGTCGGATCGCGACACGTGGGGGAAGAGGCGGGCGGCAGGCCCTGTCCTTGACCCGCTACGATACGGGCATGTGGGCGCTGACCCTGGTTCTCATGTCGCAGGCTTGGTCGCAACCGGCGGCGGAGCTGTGGTCCGCGGGCAAGCGCGTCGAGGCGATCGAATTCCTCTCCGTCGCGGCGGCCAAGGATCCCAAGGACGATGCACTGCATCGCCGCCTGGCCGAGGCCGAACTCGAGGTGCATTGGTACGCGGCGGCGTTGCGGCACGCGGAAGGGCTGGGGCCGCAGTTGGATCCCTTGCGCGCCTTGGCGCTCTACCGGCTCGGCGAGTTCGAGCGCGCGCTGCAGTTTTTTTCGCGTGAGGATCCCGAAGCGCTGCTGCGCCGCATCGACTGCCTGGAGGCGCTGGCGCGCTTCGAGGAAGCCGACTTGGAGTTGAAGCGCCTGCTCGAGCGCGTCGGCGAGGGCGACCCGCGCTTGCCGCTGCTGCGCGCGCGTTCCGCCGCGCGGCTGGGGAAGCCGGACGAGGCGCAGCGCTGGTACCGGCGCGCGCTCGAGACCGATCCCGTCGATCCGGGCGCGCTGTTCGGGCTGGGCCAACTGCTCGTGAAGCAGGGCGAGCGCGAACAGGGCATGACGCTGCTCGCCGAGCACCGACGCGTCACGCCGTTGATCGACCAGCTCGACTTCGCGCGCCGCGCGGTCGATCTCGCTCCGCTGCACGGGCCCAATCACGCTTCGGTCGGCGACGCCGAGCGCGCGCTGGGCCGCATCGACGCCGCCGATCTGGCGTACCGGCGCGCGAGCCAGCTGGCCAGGCCGGAGGAATTGGCGCCGATCGCGCTGCGGCAGGCGCGCCTGATGCACGAGGACCGCGGCGAGCTCGATGGCGCGGTGGCCCTGCTCGATGCAGGCTTCGAGCGCTGCCGCGACGCGCGGCTGGCCGTGCGCGCCGGCGACTTGCTGCTGGAAGTCCAGCGCCGGCCGGAAGCGCTGCGCCGCTTCGAGGCTGCTGCCGCACTGCGGCCCGACGATCCGCAGATCGCCAAGCGCTTGCGCGAGGCGCGAGGTGGCGATTGAGGATCGCACTCGTGCTCGGCGCCCTGCTGTGCGCCTGCTCCGACTCCGATACGACTGCGACGCCGACGCCGACGCCCACGGCCGCCAGCGAATCGCCGGCGTGGTTCGTCGATGCGACCGCGGAATCAGGAGTCGATTTCACGCACGATGCCGGGCTCACACCCGAGAAGCACCTGCCCGAGACCATGGGGGCGGGCGCTGCGCTCTTCGACTTCGATGCGGACGGCGATCTCGATCTGTACCTGCTGCAGGGCGGCCCGATGCGCCTGCCAGGCGGCGAGCCCGGCGCGTTCGCACAGCCGAGCGGCGCGCTGCCAGGCAATCGGCTGTTCGCCAACGACGGCCGCGGAAACTTCAGCGACGTCAGCGCGCACAGCGGCGACGCCGCGCATACCGGCTATGCGATGGGTGTCGCCGTCGGCGATGCGAACGGCGACGGGCACCTCGATCTGTACCTCACCAACCTCGGACCGGACGTGCTGCTGCTTGGCGACGGCCGCGGCGGCTTCCGCGATGCGACGCGCGAGAGCGGGATCAGCGACGAGCGCTGGACCAGCGGCGCGGTGTTCTTCGACGCCGACGGCGATCGCGACCTGGACTTGCACGTCACGGGCTACCTGCTCGTCGATCTCGCCCATCCGTTGTGGTGCGGCGATCGCCGGCCGGGCTGGCGCTCGGCCTGCCATCCCGATGCCTATCCTCCGCTGCAGAACCGGCTGTGGATCAACCAGGGTCAGGGCAAGTTCGTCGACGCGACCGTGGCGAACGGCATGCAGGATTCCTGGGGCAAGGGGCTGGGCGTGATCGCCTGCGACGTCGAGGGCGACGGCGATCTCGATCTGTACGTGGCCAACGACGGCACCGAGAATCGCCTGTGGCTCAACGACGGCAAGGGGCATTTCAGCGACGGCACGCTGATCTCGGGCACCGGCGTCGACGGCCGCGGCATGACCGAGGCCGGCATGGGTCTGGCGAGCGGCGACGTCGATGGCGATCTCGACTCGGAGTTGTTCGTGACCAACTTCGACGACGAATCCAACACGCTGTACGTGAACCAGGGCGGCGCGATGTTCGAGGACGGCACGCTGGCGGCGGGGCTCGAAGCGCCCAGCCGCATGCCCGTCGGGTTCGGGACGGTGCTCGAGGACTTCGACCTCGACGGCGATCTCGACCTCGCGGTCACCAACGGCCACATCATCGACAACATCCACCTGTACCACGATGGGCGTACGCACGCGCAGCGCTCACAGTTGTTCGAGAACGACGGACGCGGACGCTTTCGCGAGCTGCGCGACGAGGCCGGCGCCTTGGGCGCGTCGATGTTCGTGGGCCGCGGACTGTATGCGGGAGACCTCGACGGCGACGGCGATCAGGACCTCGTGCTGACGCAGTGCGGCGGGCCCGCGCGCATCCTGCGCAACGTGCGCGGCGCGGGCAATTCGATCGAGATTCGCGGACTGGACGCGCACACGCGCGTCGAGCTCGTCGGCGAGCGCGGGCGGCGGATCATGCGCGAGTTTGGGCCGCAGCCCTCGTACTTTGGCGCCTGCGCGCCGGCGATCCTGGCTTCACTGGGTGGCGAGGCGCTGGTCGAGCTGCGCGTTCACGAAGCCTACGCGCCGGCGCGTGTCCTTCGACTCGAGGCACCGCTCGCGGCTGGAATCTGCGTGCTGGAACGCAGCGGAGAGAGTTGGCGCGTTCGCACCCAGGCGCAGCGCTGAAGCACTGCTGACTGGAATGTTGCGGAGCGGCTGGCGCGTGCGCACCCAGACGCGGCGCTGAAGCGCTGCTGGCTGGAATGCAGCGGAGCAGTTGGCGCGTGTGCACCGAGGCGCGGCGCTGAAGCCCTCCTGGCTCGAGCGCGGCGAAGCAGGCTGGAGCGTGCGCACCCAGCCGCCGCGCCGAAGCGCTGCTGGCTGGATCGCAGTGGAGCAGCTGGCGCGTGCGCACCCAGGGGCAACGCCGAAGCCGCGCGTCCAGGCCGGCTCAGGGCGTGCCGAACTCGAAAGCGCCCATGTCCACGTTGCCGACGGAACGGCGCTCTCGATCGCGATCGAAGGGCGTGGGCTCGAAGATCAGTCCGTCGCCGTCGAGATCGAGCTGGTCGGGCAGCGTGAAGGAATCGAGGCCCGCGTCGACGCAGGGCCCGCCGGCAAGCCGCAGATTGCCCGCGGCCGGGTCGACGAACTGCGGATCGACGTCGATGTTGCCGGTGCCCGGGTAGCCGCCCTGGACGTCGCAGTGGGAAACGTACTGCGTCCCGAAGAGCTGGTCGCCGCCCTGCACGGCGCTGTTCCCCCACACGATCGAGTTGCGCACGAGGCTCAGTGCCGGAGTCGGCGTGGTCGTGATCGCGCTGATCGCGCCGCCGCTGCCCCCAGCGGAATTGCGCGTGAACGTGCAAGCCACGAAAATCCCCAGACCGGAGCTGAATTGGCTGCCTCCCAGGTGCACCGCCCCGCCGTTGCCGGTCGACTCGTTCTCCAGGAACAGACAGTTCATTGCGCGCGCGTTGGGAATCCCGCGCACGCCGATCGAGGCGAACATCAGCGCGCCGCCGTGGCCCGTGCGAGTGCTGTTGCGGATGAAGCTCGAATTCCAGATGGCCACGCTGGAAGTGATGGCGAACAAGGCGCCGCCGTTGTTGGCCTCGTTGCGCAGGAAGACGCAGTTGTCGATCTCGGCGGTGGCGAGCATCGCGTGCAGCGCGCCGCCCTGGTTCGCCTTGTTGCCGAGCAGGTAGCAATTCGAGAGCCGCAGCAGGGTGCCCTGGTTGGGCTCGCACAGCACGCCGCCGCCGCGCGCTTCGCTCGCGACGTTGGCGTTGCCGTTCATGAGCGTGAACCCGTCGAGCACACACGCGCCGCGCGCCCTGACGACGTGGTAGGCATTGTCGTGGTCGGAACCGCCGACACCGAGGTCGCCGTCGAGCAGCGTGTCGCGGAACAGGCCGGCGCGCTGGGCGAAGCTGCTTTCGTCGCCGCGAAACCCACCGTGAACGCGCACGCCGCCCGCGATCAGGAAGCTGGCCGAGCGCGGGTCGCCTGGAATGTGGTGCTGGCGCGAGACGTAGCGACCGCGCGCGACCCAGACGTCGCCTGACTGCGGCTGGCTGGCGGCGAGCATCAAGGCGGAGTCGAGCTCCTGGAAGGCCGTGCTCCAACTCGAGCCGTCGCCGCCCGCTGGAGCAGCGGCCGACACGAATATCGGCGTGCCGTCCGCCTGCCCTGCGGCGCGCGCGCAGGGGACCACGAGCAGAAGCGCCAAAGCGAGCTGGATCGGCAATTGAGTTCGCATGGGTGGCCCTCGCGGTGGAAGCGAAGGCAACAGCCTACACCACCTCCAGCCGACCTGCTGCCAGCCGCCGCGGCGCGCGTGCGCCTCTCGCCGAGATCCCCCACCAGGGCCGCCCGAACGCCCGCGAGCTCCACGCCGCGGACCATCGAGCCCCCGGCAATCGTACGGTGTCGCACCAGGTTCACCCAGCAGCGGTGTCGCACCAGGTTTGGTCAGCACTCGAGTGCGACACCGTCGCTGGCTGAACTTGGTGCGACACCGTTGGTGGGTGAACTTGGTGCGACACCGTACGACCGGGCGGATGCTAGTCTCGGCGGATTGGGCTTGAGGGCGCGGGGTGCGCGTCCCGTCCTCCACGACCTCGATGGCGAAGTTGAAGAACCCTATTGCGCCTTTGCCGGCCGTCGTGCGCGAGGCGGAGCTGGCGAGTTCGCGCGCACCGCGGTGGCTGCGCGTTGCGATTCCCGTGGCTTTGGTGCTGGCGACGCTGGCCAGCTTCTGGGCCTGCCTCGGGTATGGGTTCGTCGAGCTCGATGATGACCTCAACTTCGTGATGAACATGAGCTTCCGAGGCCTGTCCCCGGAGCATCTGCGATGGATGTGGTCGCTCGATGGATTCCACCTTGGCCACTGGCATCCGTTGACTTGGACGAGCTTCGGGCTCGACTACGCGCTGTACGGGCTCGACGGACCGAAGTACCACCGCATCGGCCTGTTCGCCCACGCGGCCTCGGTGGCGGTGCTGTATTTCGTCGCGCTCGCGCTCCTGCGCCTGTGGGCCGCGCGCTCGCGCGAGACGGCCGAGCGCGCGAACGGCGGCGCCGAGCGCCTGTGCGCCGCCTTGGCCGCCCTGGTCTGGGGCTTGCACCCGCTGCGCGTCGAATCGGTCGCCTGGGTGACCGAGCGCCGCGACACGCTTTCGACGTTGTTCCTGCTGCTGGCGCTGCTGGCCTACCTCGAGTCTTGCGCCAGAAAGAGCGCGTGGATGCGTTGGCTCGGCCTCTCGCTGCTGGCTTTCACGGCCTCGCTGCTGTGCAAGGCCTGGGGCATGACCTTCCCGCTGCTGCTGCTGGTGATCGACCTGCTGTTGCGCCGCGGCGCGGCGGACTCGCCGCAGCGCGTCAGCCGCGCGCGCGTGATCGGCGAGAAGCTGGCCTACCTGCCGCTAGCGCTGTTCTTCGCCGTCCAGGCCGCGCGCGCGCAGGGCCAGGTGGCCGCGATCGTGACCTGGGAAGTGCACGGACTCTGGCAGCGGATCGCGCAAGCCTGCTACGGACTGCTTTGGTACCCGTTGAAAACGCTCTGGCCCTCCGACCTGCACTGCATGGTGCTCCTGGAGGAGAACCTCGACCCCACGCAGCCGGTGTACGTCGTCGCGCAAGTCCTGGTCGCGCTGGCGCTGATCGCCCTGCCCTTCGCCTGGCGCCGCTGGCCGGCGCTGGTGTACGCGCTGCTGTGCTACGCGATCCTGGTCTCGCCGGTGCTCGGCTTCCTGCAAAGCGGTTCGCAGAAGGTCGCCGATCGCTACGCGCACCTGGCCTCGATCCCGTTCTCGCTGCTGCTCGCAGGAGCGCTGCAAGCCTGGCTGTCGCGCGAAGGCGCGGCGAAAGCGCTGCGCGCGCGCCTGGGGATCGCGCTCGCGCTGTGCGTGGTGCTCGCGGGCGTGCTGGGAGCGAAGAGCCGCGCGCAGACGCGCGTGTGGAAGGACTCGCATTCGCTGTTCGCCCACGCCGTCGAAGTCGATCCGGACAACTATTTCATGCTGCACAATCTCGCCGCGCAGTACTGGAAGCAGAGCCGGCTGGAGGACTCCAAGCAGCTCGAACGGCGTTCGGTCGAGGCGCATCCCGGCGTAGGCAACGTCGAGGCGCGCTTTTCGATGGGCGAGCTGATGCGCCTTACCGGCGACCCCGAGGGTGCGATCGAAGCCTGGCGCGGAGTGTTGCAGTTGATGCCCGACCACACGCGCAGCCTGCAGCACCTGACCAACCTGCTGCTGCTGCGCAAGGACCCCGCCGGCGCCGTGGAAGCCTGCGAGGCTTCGCTGCAGCGCGTGCCCGGCTTCGTCGACGGCTGGCTGATTCTGGCCGGAGTGCACGCGCGCAACGGACAGCGCGAGGCGGCGCTCGCCACCTGGCAGCGCGCGATCCAGGTCATGCCGCGCACGGCCCTGCTGCAGAACGGCTACGGCAAAGCGCTGCAGGAAGCCGGCCGGCTCGCCGAGGCCGAGCCCTTCCTGGTGCGCGCGATCGAGCTCGAGAACCACAACGTCGAATTCGCGACCGACGCTAGCGCGCTGTTCCTGGCGCTCGGGCGCAAGCAGCAGGCAGCGGACCTGCTGCGCCAGATCGTCGCGGTTGCGCCCAACCACGCGCGCGCGCGCATGCTGCTCGAGCAGGCTGCGCGCTGAAGCGGCGCGGCGCCGGACGATTGGAGCCGCGCACGCCTTCCAACCCGGGCAGGTGCGCCGGCGCGCTGCCGCCTAGCCGGCCTCGCGGCTTCGCCTCGCAGTCCGTTGAAAGGGCCCGTAGCGAGGCCGAGCGTGTTGTGGCGCTGCAAGGAGCGCGACAGAACGTGGCGCAGGGCCTCCCGCGATGGAGCGCGAAGCGCTCGTGGCGAAAGCTCCTGCGGAGCACTCGCAGCGGAGTGGGGCCTTCCGGGCCGCTGATCACCACCCTTCAAGCGCGACGCCGCTGCGCCGTAACACGCTCGGCCGCGGCAGGGCCCTTCTTGTTCGACGGGCTTCTCGGGACCGAACCGCCCCGCGCATGCCTCGCGGGCGGCCCACGGAACGGCCTGACCCCAACCGCGGCCGTGGCAGGCGGACCAGATGCGCAGGTCGTGCAGGAACTGCACGCTGGCGAACAGCTCGGCCCGACCGTGGCGCGGATCAGATGCGCAGGTCGTGCAGGAACTGCACGCTGGCCAACAACTCGGCCCGACCGTGGCGCGGATTGACCTCGATCACCCGCACCGCGTTCGAGGGCACGTAGGTCGCGATCAGCCGGAAGTCGACCTCGCCCAGGCCCGGGGGCATCTCGGCCTCCTGCTCGATCGCATCCTGGATGTGGATGCCGACCATGCGCGAGGCGTAGCGGTCGAGCCACTGGCCCTGCGTCGGCAGTCCGGCGCGCTCGCGCAGGTGGATGCGGCCGACGTCGTGCCAATAGCCGATCTCCTGCTTGGCCAGGTCGTCGAGCACCCAGCCCATGCCGTCGAAGGACAACAGATCGTCGATGCGCACCCCGGGTTCGAGGGCCAGCCGCGTCTCGGGGAACTCCTGGCGCAGCGCATGCAGCGCACGGCACAGGTGATCGAGCTGGCGCTGGCCCTTCTTCGACAGGCGCGCGACGAAGGTGCGCACGAGCTCGCGCAGCTCCTCGGTCGCGCCCTCGCGGGCCAATCGATGGTTGAGGCCCTCGGCCTCCTGGTGCATCTTCGCGTCGGCGATCGAACTCCCGCGCAGCACGACCACCGGGGCGCCCAGGCGCTGGGCGAGTTGGATGTGGCGTCGAATCGACAGCTTGGCCTGCTCGCGCTCCTCGTCGCGCGGACTGGACAGCATCGAACAGGGCATGCGATCGACGCGCGGGCGCAGGCAGCCGGCCACGACGGCCGCGAGCCGCACGCCGGTCTCACGGCGCGTGTCCTCGAAGCCGTTGAGCGGCACCGGCGATTCGGACAGACCCAGCTCGATGGCCCTGAACCCCATCGCCACGGCGGCGAAAGCCTGGTCCTCGATCGACTTCAGGCGGTCGCCGAAGCACGACGTGGACAGAACGTAGTCGTTGGGGATTCCCGGAGCGGTCACGTTGGACGATCGTCGGGTGGCTGGGGAGGACGGGTCGGGGCTGGTGCTAGCGGCTTGTATCGGCTTGGGGGACGCTCCCACTCCAATTGTGACCCTTGGCCGTGCCGGGGGGAAATCTGCCATCCCCGCGGCGCCAGGTTCGCGCCGCCCTGATCCGGCCCGGTGGCGCATTGGAGAAGCGTTCGCCTCGCAGGGTTCCCAGGTCTTCGCGGACCGTGGTTGGATCAGCGGCTCGCGCGGCGCCGGTCGGGCCCTGCCCCGGCCTACCTCCGATACTGCCCCGCATCGCTGGCACGTCGAGCCTCGGGCCTCCGCCGCGCGCTGCAACAGCCCGCCGCAGGCGCCGGACTCGCCGCTTGCGCCTCCGGCCGCGGGCCAGCACGGGCCGCGCGCGCCCCTGGGCTGGACGTGCCAGCGATGCGGGGCAGTATCCCGGCGGCGGACACTGCCCCGCATCGTTGGCATGTCGAGCCTCGGGCCTCCGCCGCGCGCTGCAACAGCCCGCCGCTGGCGCCGGACTCGCCGCGCGCTGCAACAGCCCGCCGCTGGCGCGGGACTCGCCGCTCGCGTCTGCGGCCGCGGGCCAGCGCGGGTCGCGCGCGACCCAGGGGTCGGCGTGCCAGCGATGCGGGGCAGTATCCCGGCGGCGCGGCGGAAGCGGAACGGGGGTGGGCGGCCTGACGGGGGCGGGGTGGGCGACGGCCCCCGCGCGGCGCGCTGGGGCGACGGACCCAGGGCGTGGAGTGGCGTGGGCCGCGGATGGCGGGGTGGCAGCACGAGCACTTCCCGCGAGCGCTACGCCGTCGCCATGGAGCGCAAGGCGAAGCGCTAGCCCAGGCGGGTCGGCGACAGGGGCGACCATTTGAAGTGGCCGGTGATCGTGCTCCTCGCGGCTGCTGGGCTGTACATCCTCTACCGGATGTTCATTGGGGGCGACGCGGTGTCGAGCCTCCGGTACTAGGCCGTCTTGGTGGCGTGGGCTCATCGTGAACCATCACCGATGGCGGGCGCGACTTGAACCGTCGCGAGCTTCCCTCGATGCTGGCAGGGGCGGCGGCGAGGCAAATGCGAGCGAGCAGCGGCACGATGACATGGCCCGAGCCCGCGAAGCCTGCTTTCGCGAGCTCGCGAGCGGGCGCGCAGCGTGGATTTCGAGCGTCGGCCGCGCGATGAACGCCGAAGCACCGGCAGCTGGGATTCCGCACCAGAGCTACGCCGCGCTGTTCCTGCGTTTCCTGCGCTTCGGCGCACTGGCCTGGGGCGGACCCGTGGCGCAGATCGCGATGATCCAGCGCGAGCTCGTCGAGGAGCAGCGCTGGATCAGCCTGGAGCGTTTCCGGCGCGCGCTCGCCGTCTACCAGGCCCTGCCGGGGCCCGAGGCGCACGAGCTGTGCGTCTACTTCGGGATGCTGGCGCGCGGGAGGTTCGGCGGCATCGTCGCCGGACTCGGCTTCATGCTGCCGGGGTTCCTTTTGATGTTGCTGCTGAGCTGGCTCTACGTCGGCTCGCAGGGCCAGCTGGCGCAGCAGTGGAGCGCGGTGTTCCTGGCGATGCAGGCGGCCGTGCTGGCGCTGATCGTGCGCGCGGTCCATCGCATTGGGCAGCACGCCGCCCACGACCGCTGGCTGCTCGCGACGGCCGTGGCCGTGCTGGGCGCCAGCCTCGCGGGCGTGCATTTCGCGCTCAATCTGGGGCTCTCCGGCGCGTTCTATCTGGCGCTGCGGCGCGAGCGGCGCGCGATCGCTGCGGTGATCCTGCTCGCCTGGCTCGCCGCACTCGCCTTCGCGGTCTTCGGCACGGTTGCGATCGCACAGGCCGCGCGCGAGCCTGGGACGAACGCGACCTCGCTGCCGATGTTGTTCCTCTCCGGTCTCAAGTGCGGCCTTTTGACCTTCGGCGGCGCCTACACCGCGATCCCCTTCCTGCAACGCGACGCCGTGCTGCGCGGCGGCTGGATGAGCAACGCGCAGTTCCTCGACGGGCTCGCGCTCTCCGGCGTGCTGCCGGCTCCGCTGATCATCTTCGCCACCTTCGTCGGCTTCCTGGGCGGCGGCCTGCCGGGTGCGCTGCTGCTGACGCTTGGGGTCTTCCTGCCGGCCTTTGGATTCACGCTGGTCGCGCACGACGCGCTCGAGCGCATCACGCACGACGAGCGCGTGCGGCACTTCCTCGACGGCATGGCCGCGGCGGTCGTGGGACTGATCAGCGCGACCGCGATCCAGCTCGCGCCGGCAGCGCTGGCCTCGGCCAAGTCGATCGCGGTGTTCGCCGTCTCGCTCGTGGCCCTGTACTTGCTGCGGCACCGGCTGAACGTGCTGCTGGTGGTCGGCGGCGCCGCGGCGGCGGGAGCGCTGTGGTTCTAGCGTGTATCGCGCCTCGGGAGCACGCCGCAGGACTCGACCGGGCAGCGCTTTCTAGGCGGCGTGCCCGCGATCCCGCGCGAAGGACGCACCGCGTCGGAGGGCTATGGCCTCGCCGCAGCGGGTCTTGCCGATCAAGCGTTGCGGCGATCGCGCGGCGTCGCGCCGACCTGCCGGAGAAGCGCATGCAGGTCGGCTCCTGCGGCGGACTTCCGAGACTGGGGGTTAGACGTGGACCGCGCCTTCGGCGCCGATCAGCGCCGCGTGCCGGCGCAGAACGGGTTCCACGTCCTCGCGCAGGAACTCGCTGACCTGCTGCGGGGCGCGGCCGACGTAGCGCTGCGGGTCGAGCAACTGGTCGAGACGGCCGGCGAGCGCGGCGAAGGCCGGATCGGCGGCCAGCCGCTCGCGCAGCGTGTTGCGCCCGCCTTCCATCTTGATCACGCGCGCCGCCTCGCGCGCGTGCACGCGCAGCGCTTCGTGCACCTGCTGGCGGTCGGCGCCGGCCTTGACCGCTTCCATCATCAGGTGCTCGGAAGCGAGGAAGGGCAGCTCCTCGACCAGGTTGCGGCGCACGACCTGCGGGTAGACCACCAGGCCCGAGGCGACGTTGAGGTACAGGTTGAGCAGCGCGTCGGTGGCCAGGAACATCTCCGACATCGCCAGGCGGCGGTTCGCGCTGTCGTCGAGCGTGCGCTCGAACCATTGGTTGGCGGCGGTATGCGCCGGGTTGGAGAGCAGGCTGATCACGAAGCGCGCCAGAGCGCAGATGCGCTCGCAGCGCATCGGATTGCGCTTCCAGGGCATCGCGGAAGAGCCGATCTGCTTGTCCTCGAAGGGCTCTTCCATCTCGCGCCGGTGCGCGAGCAGGCGCAGGTCGGTCGCGAACTTGTGCGCGGACTGGGCCACGCTCGAGAGCGCTTGGGCCACGCGGAAATCCATCTGGCGCGGGTAGGTCTGGCCGGTGACCGAGAAGCTGCGCTCGAATCCCATCGCCGCCGTGACGCGCCGGTCCAGCTCTCGCACCTTTTCGTGGTCGCCGCCGAACAGCTCGAGGAACGAGGCCTGCGTCCCGGTCGCGCCTTTGACGCCGCGGAAGCGGATGTGCGCCTCCGCATGATCGAGGTCCTCGAGGTCGTGCAGCAGGTCCTGGATCCACAGGCAGGCGCGCTTGCCGATCGTGGTCGCCTGGGCCGGCTGGAAATGCGTCAGGCCGAGCGCGGGCAGATCCTTGTGCTCCTCGGCGAAGCGCGCCAACTTCGCGATCAGGCTGACCAACTGCCGGCGGATCAGGCGCAGCGCCTCGCGGAACAGGATCAGGTCGCCGTTGTCGGTCACGTAGCAGGAGGTCGCCCCCAGATGGATGATGCCGCGCGCCTTGGGGCAGGCGTCGCCGTAGGTGTGCACGTGCGCCATCACGTCGTGGCGCAGCTCGCGTTCGTGGCGCGCGGCGGCCTCGAAGTCGATGTCCTTGGCGTGGGCCTCGAGCTCGGCGATCTGTTCGGCGCTGATCGACAGGCCGAGTTCGCGCTCGCAGCGCGCCAGCACGATCCACAGGGAACGCCAGGTCTCGATGCGGCGCTGATCCGAGAACAGCTGGCGCATGCCGGCGCTGGCGTAGCGCGTCGACAAGGGGCTGGTGTAGTTGTCGGTGTCGTGGACCAAGGTCTCCTCCGCGAAGCGCCGGAGTGTACTCGCTCGCGCGCTGCGGCCTTGCGGGCCTCTCGCTAGCCGAAATAGCTGTCCGAGAAGGTGGCCAGCCCCCCCGCCGCCGCGCAGGCTGCCAGGCACAGCAGGAGTCGCAGGCGCAGACCATGCTCGCTCGCGCCCGGCCTGCCCGCGAAGGCGCAGATCCACAGCACGCAGGCCGCGCCGGTGAGATCGGTGAGCACATCGGCGGCGGACATGGCGCGGCCGGGGACGCTGCCCTGGTGGAGTTCATCGAGCGCGCCCAGGCTCAGCGCCAAACCCAGCAGCAGCGCGACGCTCGATCGGCTGAGCACCGGCCAGCCTTCGCGACGCGGCAGCGCCAGCAGGATCCAGAAGGCCAGCAGCCCAAAGAGCAGCGCGTGGCCCGTGTTCAGCAACCAGCTGCCCGCCATGCGACCTGGGCGGCCGCCGACCTCCCGGGAACTGAGCGCCCAGATCAGCCCATACCAGGCCGCGGCGAGCAGGATGCCGCTGGGGCGTGAAAGCCTGCCGGCGGCCCGGCCCAGGCCGCGTGCTGCACGCAGCGCGGGACCGGGCGGTGTGTCCGCGCGGGGAAGGGGAGGGGAGGCCACGCTGGACGCTGTGCGGCTGGGACCGATCTTCGGCAGCGCCGCCGCCTCAGGAGCGTTTGACCGCGGTGATCAGAAGACCCTTGCCGTCGGCGCTGCGGTCGATCCGCAGCTCGTCCACCATGGCGAGCATCAAGAAGAAGCCACGCCCGCGCTCGTCCTCGAGGTCGGGCAATTCCCCCGGATGCAGCAGCTCGCGCAGCTCCTCGGGGTCTCCCCCGCCCTGGTCCGAGACCTTGGCGCACCAGCCCGCGCGCGAGGCTTCGAGAACGAGGTGCATCGTCACCGGCGCGGCGAGGTCGGTGGCCTCCATGGCCGCCTTGCCGCCGCCGTGGTCCACCGCGTTGGCCAGCAGCTCGGAGATCACCAGGCTCATGGCTTCGAGCGAATCGCCGCGCACGCCGGCCTCGCGCGCGAACTTGCGCGCCACCTGCCTGGCCATGCGCACGGCGCTGTGCGCCGCGGGCAACAGCATGTCGAGCACTTCGGGCTGCTTGGGTTGGTCGGACATGCTCAGGCAGGCCGCAGGTAGAAGGAGAAGTCGAGCGCGGGCGCCGAGTGGGTCAGGGCTCCGATGGAGATCCGATCGACGCCCGTCCCCGCGATGGCGGCGACATTGTGTTCCGTGATGCCGCCCGAAGCCTCCAGCTCCAAGGGCCGCGGACGCCCGCGGGCCTGCTCGCGCAACCGCGGCACGATCGCCGCCAGATCCGCCGCGGAGAAGTTGTCGAGCAAGACCACGTCCGCGTCTCCATCCAGGCCCGCCAGCGCCTCGGCCAGGTTGCGGGCTTCGCTGGTGATGCGCACGCGCGGGCCCAGCTCGACGCGCAGCCTGCGCACCAGATCGCCGAGCGCCATCCCGGCCAAGTCGGCGTGGTTGTTCTTGATCATGGCCTCGTCGTAGAGGCCGAATCGATGGTTGGTCCCGCCGCCGCAGCGCACGGCGTACTTCTCGAGCACGCGCAAATTGGGCGTGGTCTTGCGCGTGTCCAGGACGCGCGCGCGCCCCGCGCACAGCTCGACGTAGCGCGCCGTCAGGCTGGCGATCCCCGAAAGCCGTTGGATGAAATTGAGTCCGGTGCGCTCGGCGAAGAGCAAACCGCGCGCCCTGCCCCGGACGCTGAGCACTTCCTGGCCGGGGCTGACCCGCTGACCGTCGCGCGCCAGGAGCTCGACCTCGCAGTGGGGATCGCAGAGCGCCAGCGCACGCTCGAAGACCCCGAGGCCGCAAACCAGGCCCGCGGCCTTGGCCACCAGGCGGGCCTGCGCCTGGACCGAGTCCGGTATGGCGATGTCCGAGGTCAGGTCGACGCGCCGGTTCGTCTCGCCCGCCGGCTTGGCGAGGCCCGTGCCCGAGGGGCGGACCGCGCCCGACCACGCCGGGGGCATCCCGTCCTCGTCCAGGGCCGGAAGCAGCGCCGCGTCGATGGCGGCGCGCGGCAAGGGCGGCGGCGCACCCGAACCGAGCTCGGACGGAACAAGGCCGTCGGGACGGCTCGAGGACGATGAGCTCACTTGGCGGGCGCCTGGCAAGGGACGCGGAGTGTACGCGAGGCGGCGAGAGCCCACTACGGATCCCATGGCTCGTGGCCGCCGGGCAGCGTCCCCCGAGCAACGCCTGTGCTCGGGGATCGGATGACCCCGCGGGGGAGTCAGCGCGCGGATCCGCAGCCTCGGGGCCCGGCGAATCCGGGCCTGTTTCCAGCGTGGGCTCGGGCGTCAGATGCAGCTCCGTCGGCGGCGGCAAGGGCAGGCTCGGACCGGGCTGCTGATCGCGCCAGGCGCGGATCCGCGCTTCGGTCACGGGCCCGATGCCCGGCACATCCTCCACCGCCAGCGGGGGTGCGCGCCGGTCATGGTTCCAGCGCGCCTGGGCCAGCGCCCGGGCTCGGCCCTCGCCCACGCCGGGCAATTGGCGCAGCTGGCGCGGGTTCAGCTGGCTCAAGTCGCGTGCATCCTCGCCGGCCTGCGATGGATCCGGCGGCCCGCGCAGCTCGCGCGGCCTCTGCGGCGGGCGGAGCACGTCGGCGCCGAGCAAGCCGATCAGGGCATACACCCACACCGGCCCCAGGCTCGGGGAACGCGGCACGCGAGCGCGGCTCTCTTGCTCCCCCAGCGACCGACGATCCTGCATCGACGACCTGTCCACCTCAGGCTCGACCGTCCGAATCCGGCCTGGCGGCCGCAATTCTCGTTTTTTTTCTCAGCCGCGCGGCAGATTCGCCGCGCAGCTCGCCGCCAGGCAACGCCCCAGCCCAAGGTGCGGCAGGCCGGCGAGCTCCGCCGACAGCTCGTGGTGCAGCTTGCGCAGCGCCGAGGCCGCGGCGCTTTGAGGCGCGGTGCGCACCACGCACTGTCGCTGGCCGACGCTCGCGCACACGCTGCGGTCGTCGGGCACGCAACCGAGATAATGCACGCCGCGGCCCATGAACCGCCGGCAAACCGAGTCGATGCGCTCCGCGGTCCGCGCGCCCTCGTTGGCCTCGCTGGTGCGGTTGACCAGCAAATCGACCTGCGCCTCGCGATGGCGCGCGAACAACACCTTCAAGAAGGCATAAGCGTCGGTCATCGCCGCCGGATCGGTCGTGGTCACGATCACCACCAGATCCGCGGAGGACGCGAAGGCGACGGTCTGCTCCGAAATGCCCGCCGCCGAGTCCACGACCACGACGTCGTAAGCCGCGTCGAGCTCCTCGATGCCGTTGGCGATGCGCGCGAGTTCCTGCTGCGTCAGCGCGCTCATCTGCGACACGCCGCTGCCGCCGGCCAACAGGTCCAGCCGCGGCGCGCACGCGGTCAGCGCCTGGCTCGAGCTCGCGCGCCCGCGCACCACGTCGACCAGGCTCAGCGCAGGTTGCACGCCCTGCATCAAGTGCGCGTTGCCCACGCCGAGGTCGGCATCGACGAGCAGGGTGCGCTGCTGCTCGGAGCACAAGGCGGCGATGGCCGCGCTGATCACCGACTTGCCGGTGCCGCCTTTGCCGCTCGCCACGCAAATCGACGCGGCGTGCGCGCTGTGCAAGCCCATCGGCGCACGCGGCGGCGACGAAAGCTCGATCTGCGCGGATTGCAGCGGCTGGAGGAATCGCATGGCTTGATTCCAGTTCATCGCAAAAGCGGCGTCGGGCCGAGCGGAGTTCGACTGAGACTTCGCGGCCGCGAGCGGCTTTGCAAGCCTGAACTGGGCCCAAGGGCCGATTTCCGGCCGGTCGATCCCGGGAATGGACCGCGCGGAAGTCGCAGGCTCGCGGCCGCCGAGCCCTCCGTAGGGGGCTAACCCGACTGGCGGAAGGCGGCCAGTTCCTCGGGCGAAAGCAGCATGCCGGTGTCGACCGGAACGAACATCGCCGGGTCGCCCACGGGGTCGGTCGGCGTCGAACCCAGGATCGAAACGTAGCGCTGGAGCACGCCGTCGACGAAACGTTCGACGTCGGCGGTGGTCGTGATCGTGCGCGGCCCCACGCCCGGGGGGACGTGGCCCTCGATCGCGCCCTCGATCAGCGCCACCGAGCAGAGCGATTCCTCGCCCAGGCGCCAGCTCAGGCTGCATTCGCCGGCCGAGCCGACGAGCTGGTCGTCGATGCGGCCGATGCGCTTGATCAGGAGCTCGCCGATCGGCCGCTGATCCGCGCTGAGGACGTCCAGGAAGGAGTCCTGGCCGCGCGGCGAAATCGGCGGGTGGCGCACGAAGCTCGGCGTCAGAGGCACCAGGTACTCGCGCTCGCCGCGCGAGCTGGCCAGGCGACGCAATTCGAGCACGCGCAGTCCGCTGGCGTTCAGGCCGCCCAGCCGCGCCAGCAACGATTCGGAAAAGGACTCGCCGACCAGGGCGATGATCGGCGAGAGCGCGGTTCGCAGGCGCGGCGCGCGGAGGTGCTGGCCGAGCGCGCTGCGATTGCGCTCGAAGAAGACCATGGTGTCCAGGGCGGCGAGGATCGGCGCATCACCCTCGCCCTCGCAGGCGATCGCGAACACCGCCCGGCCCGAGGCATCGATGCCGACCCAATCCACGTGGCGTCCTTCGCCGAGTTCGAGATCGCGATCGACCCATTCGACATCCGGAAAAAGGTCCGCCAGTGCGGCGACCCACGGCGGAGGACTTCCACCCGGGGGCCCAGACTGAGATCCCAATCCCGCCGACATTCCCCTATTGAATGGAGCGCGGCGGGAAAGTGCCAGTCCGGCAATTGTGGAAGATCGAGCGCTCAACGTGCCTTGTGGGAGGGAATCGAGCGCAGCACGTGGGTCAGGGCGAGCGCCACGGCGTCGCTGGCATCGTGGGGTTGCGGCGCCTCGGCGAGCCCCAGGCGACGAGCCACCATGGCCGCCACTTGGCTCTTGTGGGCCGCGCCATTGCCGACCAGGGCCTTCTTGGCCGTGGCCGGCGTGTACTGGTGCACGGCAACGCCCGCCGCGGCCGCGCAGGAGAGCACCACGCCGCGGGCCTCGCCGATGCGCAGGGCGCTCTGGAGGTTCTTCTTGGCGAAGGCTTCCTCGACGGCGACGACGCTGGGAGCGTGCAGCGCGATCAAGCGGTCGAGCTCGCGGCGGATCAGGCCCAGGCGGCCGCCCAGCTCACCCGATCCGGCGCGAACCACGCCGGCGGCGACGAAACGGGGGCCGCGCGGCGTGAGCTCGATCACGCCCCAGCCGACGACGCGCGTGCCCGGATCGATGCCCAGGATCTTCGGTCCCGCGGGCTCGGGCCCGCGCGCCGGTTGGCTCCGTGCGCGCGGCAGCACGGGAAGCGAGTCAGCGCTCGGCGCGGCCTGGGCTGCTGCCCGCGGTTCCGCCGGCCCCGCGGTCGCGCCGGCGTGCCAGCCGCCGCCGGCGACCGCCGCGGCGCGCTCGGCCAGGCTCGGAGCGACCGGCTGGCGGACGGCGGCGCGGCGCACGGGAGGCGGCAGCGGGCTTTCGGGCGACACTCCCGCAACCTACGCTTTGGCGCGCGCGAGCGGAAGCAACGCGTCCCCTTGTCCTCCCCCAGCGAAGCGAATCCTCCCCTGCGCGCGGCCGCCGTGCTCGTCGCCGCCGGCGATTCGCTGCGCATGGGCAGCGAGGCGCGCAAGCCGCTGCTCAGCCTGTGCGGGCGAACGCTGATCGAGCACACCGCCGAGGCCTTCGACCGCTCCCCCAGCGTGGTCGAGATCGTGATCGTCGGCCACCCCGCGGACGTCGAAACCTACGCGCAAATGGCGCGCGACGCGGCCCGCCGCCACCCGGCCTTCCTCAAGGTGCGCGCGGTGGTGCCCGGCGGCCGCCGCCGCACGCAGTCGGTGCGCCTGGGCACGCGCAGCGTGTCGCCGGACATCGACGTGGTGCTCGTGCACGACGCGGCGCGGCCCTTGATCCAACCCGAGGTGATCGAGCTCGCGGCGCGCACCGCGATGCGCGAGGGAGCGGCCGTGGTTGCCGTGCCGGTCAGCGACACGCTGAAGACCTCGGCCTCGGGCACGCATGCCGAACGCACGCTCGATCGCTCCGTCTTGTGGGCCGCGCAGACGCCGCAGGCCTTCCGCCGCGCGGTGCTCGTCGAGCTCTTGGCGCGCGCCGCAGCCGACGAATTCGAGCCCACCGACGATTGCGCGCTGCACGAACGCTACCTCGGCCCCGTGCCGATCGTCACCGGCGACCCGCGCAATCTGAAGATCACGACGCCTTCGGACCTGATGATCGCCGAAGCGCTGCTCGCCGCGCGCGCGAAGGAGCAAGCATGAGCCCGCGCGTCGGCATGGGTTTCGACGTGCACCGCCTGGTCGCGGGCCGTTCGTGCGTGCTCGGCGGCGTGCGCTTCGAGCATGACAGCGGGCCGGAAGGGCATTCCGACGGCGACGCGGTGCTGCACGCACTGAGCGACGCGCTCTTGGGTGCGGCGGGCCTCGATGATCTGGGCACGCTGTTCTCCGACCGCGACCCGCGCTGGAAAGGCGCCGACAGCGCGCGATTGCTCGGCGCGGTGATGGACTTGCTGCGCGCAAAGGGCTGGAGCGTGGTCAACGCCGACATCGTGATCGCGACGGAGGGCCCGCGCATCGCGCCGATGCGCGCGGCGATGCGCGCGAAGATCGCCGGCTTGATCGGCGTCGACGCGGACGCGGTCAACGTGAAGGGCAAGACGCTCGAGGGCCTGGGCGCCTTGGCGAACGGCGCGGGCGTGGCGGTGTGGGCGGTGTGCTTGATCGAGCGCGCGCCGAGCGCCTAGCGATCATTCCGCGCGCCAGGCGTGCGCGTGTTCCGGACGGATCAGCAGACCGACATCGTCCAGCCGTCGCGTCGCTGTGCCTGTTGAATCATCAGGTCAACTTCCCGCTGCAGTGCCCGCGTCGTTGCGGCTTCGCGCTCGAGGAGCTGACGCTCGGTCAACCGCTGCAAGCTCGGCTCGGGCGTTCTGACGTCGGCTTCGGCGCCCGATTCGGTCGCAGCCGACTTCAAGTCGGCGCCCTTGGCCTGTTCATTCTGCATCTCGATGCCCATGGTTGGTGCCTTCAATTCGGCCCGCGATTCAGGCCGGCTGGAGTGTTGTCGGACGATCAACTGTCGCCGGCTCCTCGAGCGAACAGAATGTAGATCAAGCTGGCCATGAACGCCATTAAGGCGCCATCGAACAGCCAATGCTGGCCCGCTAGGAGTACCGCGCGGCGCTCGACATTCCGCATGTGCAGGTCCAGCGATGCCTGCGTCATCCGGTAGAACGCGAGTTGCTCGACTGCATGGTGCTTGAGGGCCAGTAGGTCTGGCGACTCAACAGGGGGATCCGAGCCAGGGTTGCCACTTGAGAACAGCCAGGAGCTTGCAAACGGCTGCCCTAGATTGAGGACCCTGTGCCTGGGAGGCAGGTAGTCCGCCGCAGTCCTCCGCAGCCAGCGCAGGAGATTGCGACGAACACGCCACCAGCCTTCGGGATTCGATCCTGCCATCGGGCGCAAGTCCAGCACGAAGACCACACCGATCACCATGCACACGATTGATGCCGCAAGCGACATGCGCATGGCATGGGACACCCAGGCAGGCTCGATCTGACCTAGCGACCCGATCTTGAAAAATCCAAGGCCGGACAGCGCGGCCACGGTCGTCAGAATGCCGTTCGCTCGCGTTCCCAGCCGGCGAGCGTTCTCCTGTTCCGCCTCCCACTGCTCCTTGGCGAATACGAGCGCGGTGGCGGTCTTCGCGCTACGTCCGTCGGATGCAGACCTGGAGTGGTGTTCTGCCGGCGATGGCCGAAATGCAGGCGGATCCCCGTCGGTGGCGGGTGCTCCCTGGTCTGGCTTTGCGTCTTCCGTCATGAGGTCGCGATTGCGAGGCGCGTGCGAGAAGCGCCAGGGTCGGCCGTCCGGGCCCCCCGACACGATGGACTGCGCCTCGCGCCGGTTGGTGGCAGGTGGAGTCTTCGAATTCGCAGTTCTGCTTCGCCGGGGTGCTGATGCGTTCAACCCGAACTGCAAGACGCTCGAGGGTATTGGACCCTTGGTGAACGACGCGGGCGTGTCGGTGAGGACCTTGTGCCTGATCCAGGGCGCGCCCGAGTCGTAGCCTGGCTCCCTCAGAGCGAGCGCAACGGCACTTCGAGCTTCGGCGCCATGGGGCCATCGGGGCCCGCGAACTCGAGAAGCAGCTGGGGAGCGCTCTGGGAGTCAGGGACCGTGCACGACACCCAGGCATTCGGTCCCCAGACGGACAATGGGATCATGGTGTTCCATCCGAGCAGGCTCTTCGAAGTCCCGTACGCAAGCTCCCGGCACGTGGCTCCCGAACGAACCAGCAGCTTGTCGTGCGGCATCTTCCGGATCACATCGGCGACACCATCGCCATCCGCGTCGAGGATCGAAGGGTGTTCCGCATCATCCAGCGGAAGCTCTGCTCGCCAGACCACGGCGAGTCGACTCAGGGAAACGACGACGACTTCCCGCGAGAGCAAGATCACGCGATCCGGCGGCAGCCCCACACTCTCGGTGCCAGTGAAGAGTCTCCCGGATTTCCATTCTCCGCCGCCAGTACCACAGGCGATCCAACCGCGTAGCGCCAGCGACGGCAGTTCGAAGACCGCCAGCAAATTCTCGAACCTCGTCGCCTGGCCTGGCCTGGCTGCCTTGACGTGAACCACGAAGATCGACTGCTGCGGTCGCTCGGGATCGGGGCGGAGTTCTCCGCAGCCGACACCCGGCAAGAGTCCCGGCTGGAGCAGCTGAGCGGACAATCGGGTGCTCTCCTCGCTCAGCAGGGTGCCGGAGAATCCATCGATCACGGCCACCGCGCCACGAAAGTGGGTTGCCGCTTGGCCGCTTTCCCGCTGGGACGCACAGACGACATGGTCCGCAACACCATCGCCGTTGAGATCGCCGGCTGAGCTCGCCCAGACGAGCGCTTCTTCGAAGGGCCACCAATCATCGTCGTCCTGGCCACCGAGGAGCATGCCGACGAGCAGGCAGTGGCCTGCGTACAGGCTCTTCCAAGCACTCCGGTTCATGCCGCGCCCTTCATGGGTCCGCCGGGTTCCGAGCCCGGCATGCGACTATTGCCTGAGCGCGCCAAACGTCACTGGATTCCTAGCGCTCGTTCGCCGGCCGCAGCGGCTCGACCGTCTTGCTCGGATCGCGCACGACGTAGAAACGCGTGTGGCGATACACCGCGTCGAGCCAGACGTCGCGCGCGGATTGCTGCGCGGCGAAGTAGGCGATCACGCCCAGCGGCGGGAACAGGAACAGAAGCCAGCGCACGCCGCTGAAGCTGACGGCGATCGCCAAGCCGCTGCTGGCCATCGCGAACCACAGCCAGACGATCGCGCGTCCGGTCAGGCCGCGGAACTGGCAGAAGCGCCACAGGATCCAGGGCAGCAGGAGGCAGGCGATGCGCGCGACGTTGTCCGCGATGCGCACGCCTTTGTCCACCGATTCGGGAGTCGTGTAGGCCTTGAACAGCGAGAACAGGTGCAGACCGCTGCTCGCGAGGTGCACGAGGAACACCAGGCTGAACGCAAAGCCGAGCAGGCGCGGCAGCGGTCCCTGCGGCGTCGGCGCCATGATCCACACGGCGGCGAGCAGCGAGATCAGCGCGAGCATGTTCAGGCTCCAGCCGATGCGCGCAGCCGCGAGCGCGGCGTCGCTCAGGAGCTGCGCCACCAGGGGATGCGCGAAAGACCACAGGCACAGCCCGACTCCGAGCACGCGCAGTCCGCTGCGCGTGTGCTCCAGCGCGATCAAATCGAAGTTCGAGGGCTTGACCGCGGGATGCTCGGCGCCGGACGCGTCGAGACGCGGATCGTGCTCCGCGGCTGGCGTCGAAGCGCCGTGATCGTGTTCGTGCTCCTCGCTCATGTCTTGGTCGGACTCGGTGCGACGGCGTCGTTGCCGGTCTGGAACTGCACCGAGTGCAGGCGCCAGTACGCGCCGCGCTTCGCCAGCAGTTCGCCGTGGCTGCCCAGCTCGACCAGCCGGCCGCCGTCGAGCACCGCGATGCGATCGGCGTTGCGGATCGTCGACAGGCGGTGCGCGATCACGATCACGGTGCGGCCGCTCATCAGGTGATCGAGCGCCTCCTGCACCACGGCCTCGCTCTCGGAGTCGAGCGCGCTGGTGGCCTCGTCGAGCAGCAACAGCGGCGCCCCTTTGAGGATCGCGCGCGCGATCGTGATGCGCTGGCGCTGTCCACCGGAAAGCCGCGTGCCGGTGTCGCCGACCTGCGTCGCGTACTTCTCCGGCAAGCCGTCGATGAAGGCGTGGATGTTCGCGGCGCGCGCGGCGTCCTCGACTTCGGCCTGCGTGGCCTCGGGCCGGCCGTAGCGGATGTTCTCGAGGATCGAGGCGTGGAACAGGAACGGAACCTGGCCGACCATCGCGTATTGGTGCGTCCACGAATCGAGCGTCAGATCGCGCAGATCGCGGCCGTCCACCGACAGGCGGCCCTCGTTGGGATCGATGAAACGTGCGATCAGATCGACCAGCGTGCTCTTGCCCGCGCCCGAAGCGCCGACCAGCGCCAGCACTTCGCCGGCGCGCACTTCGAGATCGACCTCGACCAAGGCGGGTTTGTCGCTTCCCGGATAGGTGAAGCTCACGTGCTCGAAGCGCAGCCCCTTGCCCAGCGACTCGATCGCGTGCGCGCCGGGGCGCTCGGTGATGTCGAGCGGCTCGTCGAGCAGCGCCTGCAGGCGGTCGGCCGCGCCCGCGGCCTCCTGCACCTTGCCGATCGAGTTGGTCAGGCGCTTGACGTGCCCGTAGATCAGCGCGATCGCCAGCAGGAACGCGCCCATCTCGCCGGGGTTGTGGAACAGGCGCTTCTCCGCGCCGCCGTTGAGCCACACGACCAGCGCGAGCAGCAAGCCCAGGCCGAGGTTGGAGAGCAACGCGGTCCAGGCCTCGATCGAGGCGATCGCGCGCACCATGCGCATCGAGATCGACAGGTACTCGTCGTTGACCTTGGCGTAGCGCGCCAGCTCGCGCTCCTCGGCGCGGAAGGCCTTGACCGTGCGGATGCCCGAGAACATCTGCGTGAGGACCTGCACCGAGGCGCCCAGGCTGCTCAGACTCTTCGTGCTGCGCTTGCGCACGCGCCGTCCGAGCACGGCGATCGGCGCCGCGATCAGCGGCAGCACGAGGATCACGCTGAGCGTCGGCAACGGCGCCGTGAAGAACGCCACCAGCAGGGAGCCCAGCACCAGGAGCGGCAGCTGCGTGCAGTCCTTGAGGATCACGTTGACCGACTGCAGCGTGGTGCCGACGTCGTTCGAGATGCGGCTGAGCAGGTCGCCGAAGCGCCGCTCGCCGTGGTAGCGCATCGACAGGCCCAGCAGGTGGCGCGCGAGCCGCAGGCGCATGCCGATGATCAAGGTCAGGCCCACGCGTCGCGAAAGCCAATTGAAGAGGTACTCGGAGATCGCGGCGATCAGCGCGAAGCCCGCGATCAGGCCGAGCACGATCGCCAGCGCGTCGCCGGTCGCCAGCGGCTGGCCGACCGGTCCGAACACGGCGTCGGTCGCGCTCTGCTTGAGCTCGCTCATCCAGCCCAGCGCGCCGCCCGTGGGGTTCGCGGCCTGCTTGGCCGCCGCGGCCAGCGCCTGCTCGGCCGGTGGCGCGAAGAGCACGCGCTGCAGCAGCGGCTCGATCAACAGGATCGGGGCCTTCTGCGAGAACGCGGTCAGCGACGCCAGGCCGAACACGCACAGCAAGGCCGGCAGCCGCGGACGCACTTCATCCCTGAGCAGGCGATAGAGGCCCCGAAAACTGGAACTCTTCAAGGTCGCTAGTCTCCCGCCCGTCTCGACCCAGCGCAAACCCGCAGGCCAGCCCGAGGCGAAAGTGACCAGGGTTCCGGGCCAGCGAGGCGCGGAACCCTGGACACGTTCGCCGGATACCGGCGGGGCTCTAGAAGCCGCTGACCTCGCCCTTGGCGATGGCGTCGGTCAGCAATTGGCGCGCAAAGGCGCCGAAGCGCGACATCGAGACGAAGTTGACCAGGAAGTCGCGGTTGACCGGGACCTGCAGGTTGAGCCCCGAGCCCGCCGGCGAGCGCGAGTTGACGCGCGCGATGTAGTAGCCCTTCTCGCCTTCGAGCACGTCCGAAATCGTCCCGCCTTGCTGCTCGAAGAAGATCTTGTCGGCGATGCAGCGGCCGGTGACGAAAGTCGTGAAATCGCTCTCGGTCAGGTCGCCCACGAACTGGTTGCGCGTGTGCGTGCCGAAGCGGCCCTTGAAGGTCATGCCGAACTGCGGCTTCTGGCCGACCTCGGGCATCGGCGGGTCCCAGAAATCCGAGTGCAGCTCCAGGATGTCGCCCCACTCCGCGCCTTCGTCGAGCTGCTTCTTGAGCGAGCGCGCCTTGGTCTCGGCGCTCTTCCACCCGTCGACCTTCCAGCGCGAGTTGGGGTAGTCGTAGGCGCTGGAGAGGATCACCTCGGCGTCGATCTTGGCCGCGCCCGCGATCTGGTTGGCGCGCTGCAGGTAGGGCTGCAGCTTCTCGTTGGAGGCCAGCTCCTCGGCGATCGACTTCTTGTAGCTGCGCAGCGCGCGCTCGTAGCGCACGTTCGCCTGCATCGACGGGAATCCCTGCAGCACCAGCGCGACCATCTCGTAGGCCACGAGCGCGTTGGCGTAGGGCACGTTGGGCATGAAGTTCGCCTCGAACTCCTCCTTGGGGATCATCATCCCCAGCTTCGTGAGCTCGTGCTCGGCGACGCCCAGCAGCGCCAGGAAGCGCCGGCCGTGCGCGATCTGGTCCCAGGTCACGTGCGGTTCGATCACCTTCCAGACCTGATCGACCTTGATCGGCACGCCCTCGACGATCATCAGCGTGTCCGCCGGCAGCGTCGTGACGTCGGATTGGATGAGCGAGAAGGAGTTGAGCGCTTCGAGCACCCACGAGCGCAACGTGTCGACCAGCAGCGGATCGTCCGGAGGCAGCTCCTCCAGGTTCTGATCGACCATCATCTGCTTGCGCGCCTTGTAGCTCTCGATCGAGTCGTCGATGAAATCGCGGCCGCTGCTGGCCATGATGATCGCCTCGCTGGTGACGCTCGGCCACTTCTCGGGATCCTCGGGGAAGAAGATCTTGTCGAAGAGCAGCGTGCGACGAACCTCGTCGCGGTAGACGTCGAGGCTCAGGTACGCGCGGCCGACCTCGGTGGGGAAATCCAGCGTCGGGTACTTCAGCAGGAAGTCCTTGCGCTGCTTCTCCAGCATCTTGTCGACCTCGGCATCGCTGACGACCAGCGCCGACACGTCCTCGCCGGCCTCCTTGCGCTTGGCGATTTCCTGGCGCGAGATGATCTCGAACTTCAGCGCGTCGAGGTGCTTGCCGCCGACGCCGTAGCAGAGGTAGCGGCGCAGGTCGTTCTCGGTGACTTCCGCGCCGTGGATCTTCATCGCCCCGCCGAGGTTCTTGCTCGAGAGCGTGTGCGGGTCGACCCCCATCTTGGGCGTCTCCACCACCGGCGTCGGCAGCGGCGGCACCGTGGGCATCTGCACCGTGACCTGCGGCGGCGGCGAGGGCGTCTTCAGGACGGTCGGCGGCGTCGGGCCCGCGGTCACCGGGCCCACGGCCCCCTGGTCGCCGCCTGCGGCCGGCGTCGTGGCCGTCTGGGTCCCGGCCGTATCGGTCGCGGCCGTCTGGGTCGCGGCCGTCGGGGTCGCGGCCGGCCGATTCGCGTCAGGGTTGGGCTGGCCGCTGTCCTCATCCGCGGTCTTGCCCGCATCCGCCGGGGCAGCGGCAGCCGGTTGGGCCGTCGCGTCCCCGCTCCCGGCCGGCGGCGGCACGGGGGTGGCTTCGGACGAGCAGGCGATCAGGAGCAGGGAAAGGAGCGGAGCGAGGAACGGCTTCATGGGTGAACTGAGGTCAGAGCCGACCCGGGGTTCTGGAGCTGCCAACCCGCGGGAGGTGTGTCGAAGTGCACAAGGTTACGCCGCGTCGGCGGGAATGGCACGGCGTTTTGGGCCGGCCAGGATAGCTTCCCCCGCGCCCCACCCACGAATCGGGCGGGCACGGGAGCCTGGGGCGGATGTCCCGGTCCGCCGGATCGCTTGCGCGGACGGCCCCGCGAACGCCTCGGGATGCGCATTCCTTCGAGGAGGATGCACCCACGCCGCCCTAGACTGGGATCACGCCGAGCAGGCCCCGGCGCCCGATGCACTACGCGCCCCGTACGATCGCTTTCGTCACCGAGCTGCTGCACCCGCCGTTGCATCCCGACCCGGCGCCCGTGCAGCGCGTCCACAACCAGCTGTTCCAGACCGGCAATTCGCCCTACCAGGGCTTCCTGGTCACCCCCCAGGGCGCGGCGCTGTCCAACCCCAGCGTGCGGCCGGGCGCGGCCTCGATGGCCGCCTTCCTGTCCGACCGCTTTCAGTTCCGCGAGGAGTTCTCGAGCCTGACCGTCGAGGAGTTCGCGCAGCGCGTGCGCTTCGTGTCCGAGCTGGTCGCGGCGCAGACTGCGGTCCAGGTCTTCACCGCGCAGCACGTGACCATCCGCACCCTGCTCAATCCACGGCATTTCAAGGACAGCCGCACGTTCCTCAAGCAAGGCCTGCTCGGGCTGGAAGGCGAAACCGACGACTTCGGTCGCGAGCCGCTGCTCTTCGGACTGCGCATGGTGTTCCCGGCCCTGCCTTCCTCGCCGCAAACCTATTCGCTGCGCATCGAGTCCTATCACGCCGACACACGCGACGTGTTCATCGAGAACCAGGCCAGCTTCGCGCCGATCCTCGTCGCGCGCGGCATGGCGCCGATCGAGCGCAACATCCTCGATGCCTATTCCTTCCTGGTCGAGCGGGCGCTGCGCTTCGTCAGCCGTTTCGACGCCAGGCTCGAAGCCTGAGCGCCGCGGTACACTGGCGGACTCAAGACGGTCGATCGCGGCCGCCGATACGCCAACTTGATCCACCCGCCCGTCCGATGAATTCCCCCACGCAGCCCGCCGGCGGGCGCAGCACCCTCGCCTACTTCGGTCACCACAAGTGCGCGAGCACGTGGATCCACGGCATCCTCGACTGGGTCTGCGCCGACGCCGGCTGGAAGTTGGCCTACCTCTACGACGAGAAGCCCTTCGGCGACGACCTCGCCGGCTACGTCGAGCGCGAGCACGTCGACTTCGTCTCCTACGTCAACGCCAATGCGAAGTGCGTGAACCTGCGCGACTTCCGCGGCTTCCACGTGGTGCGCGACCCGCGCGACCTGGTGGTCTCGGCCTACTTCAGCCACAGGAACTCGCACCCGACGACCGACTGGCCCGAGCTGCCCGCGCACCGCGAGAAGCTCAACCGTGTCTCGAAGGCCGAGGGCCTGTTCGCCGAGATGGAGTTCAACCGCTCCGTGCTCGAGGAGATGTTCACCTGGGACTACGGGCAGGAGAACGTGCTCGAGCTGCGTCAGGAGCAGCTGACCAACGATCCCTACCGCGGCTTCCTCGGCGTGTTCGGGTTCCTGGGCGTGCTCGACGAGGACAACTTCGCGAAGAAGCGCCAGCTGCCCTACCTGATGCGCGCGGCGACCAACATCTGGTGGCGCCAGCACAAGCTGCCCTGGCGCCGCGCGATGGACAAGATCCCCGCCGAGCGCCTGCTGGGCATCGTGCACAACAACCGCTTCTCCAACTTCGCCGGCGGCCGCAAGAAGGGCCAGACCGACGAGCAGAGCCACTACCGCAAGGGCGAGGCCGGCGACTGGGTCAACCACTTCACGCCGGAGCACGTCGAGCGCTTCAAGGAGCTCTACGGCGAGCTCGTGTTGAAGCTGGGCTACGAGAAGAGCGCGGACTGGTCGCTCGAGCGCCACACGGTGATCGGCGCGCGCTGAGCCGGCCGCTCAGCGCAGGCGTTCGCGCAGCTTCGCGCGCTCGTCGTCGCGCAGCAGCAGCGCCCAGACCAGGTCGAGAACGACCAGCAGGATGCCCGCCTTCAGCACGCTGATCGGCGTGAACAGCGTGTCGAATTGCTGCGACAGTCGCGCGTCGATCAACAGCGTCGCGGCCATGACCGCGAGCACCAGCGCGAGCATCGCCGCCATGCGCCGTTGCTCGAAGCGCGCCCCCACGCTGTGGATTGCGAGCAGCTGGCCGCCGATGCCAAGGAACACGAAGGTCGCGGTGGTCGCGATCGCCGCGCCGACGAATCCGAGGCGCGGGATCAGCACGAAGTTGAGCCCGACGTTGACGGCCAGGGCGAGCAGATTGAGCCACAGCATCGGCCAGGTGCGCTTGGCGATGAACATCGGCACCTGCGCCAGTCCATTGAGCGCGAAGAACACGTAGCCCGCGCAGACCCAAGGCACGACGCGGAAGGCCTCCAGGTAGCCGGGGTGCGTCGGCGAGGTCAAGAGCCAGACGAGTTCGCGGCCGAACAGGATCAGGCCGATGCTCGCGGTGCCGATCAGGAACAGCGCCCAGGTGCTGACCTGCGCCACCCACTCGCGGCGGCGCGCTTCGTCGCGCACGCCGAAGATCCACGGTTGCCAGATCTGCATGAACGAGCCGACGACCACGGTCTGCACCATGAAACCGATCAGGTAGCCGTGGCCGTAGATGCCGACCGCGCCCATCGGCGAAGCCGCGGGCGCGAGCTTGGCCAGCAAGAAACGATCGATCTGGTTGAGGCCCATCTGGCACAGGCCCGCGAGCACGAGCGGCGCGGCGTAGACCAGCATCGGCCGCAGCACGCGCCAGGAGAAACGCAGTCCGACGCGCCGCAGCACCCAGCCGGTCAGCAGCAGGTTGGTCACGAGCTCGCCGATCAAGGTCGCCAGCACGAAGCCGACCACGCCGGACTCGAAGCCGACCAGGAACACGATCTTCAGCAGCATCTCCAGGCAGGCCTTGGAGACGCGCAGCGAGCTGATCAGGCCCGAGCGCTGCTGGATCTGCAGGTAACGGAAGGCCGCGTCGCTGCACAGCGCCAGCGGGATCGAGAGCAGCACGATCGAGAGGCACTCGACCAGGTCGTCGTCGACCAGGCCCGGATCGCCGGCGTCGAACAGGAAGGCCGCCAGCGGTGCGCGGAAGACCAGCCCCAGGCCGACCAGGCTCCAGGAGACCGCGGCCAGGAACAGGATCGCCGAGCTGACCACGGCGCGGCGGTCGCGCTCGTCCTTCTGGTCGAAGAAGAAGCGCACCACGCCCGAGAGCAGGTTCGTGCCGCTGATCTGGATCAGCGCGACGAACAGCAGGTCGCACATCCCGATCACGCCGCTCTGGGCCTCGTTCAGCTTGTCGGTGTACAGCCGCACCAGCGCCAGCGCGAGGAAACGCTGGATCAGCGGCGCGAGGCTGTAGACGAACGAGTGCTTCGCCAGGCTGGCGACCGATGTCTCGCCGGGACCGTTCTCGAGGGAGCTGGACACGCGCGCAGCTACTTGAGCGTGCTGCGCCGCGGGATTCCACTCCCGCCGTGCCGCCGCCGCCTCAGCGTCGCTCCGATTCGGGCGCCTGCAGCGCGCGTGCGCGCGCGGCCGGCCGCGGTCCGGCGACGGCGGCGAGCTGCGCCTCCAGTTGGCGCGCCTTGGCCGACCAGCCGTAGTGCGCGATCGCCGTGGCCCGTCCGCGCTCGCCGAGCGTGCGGCGCAATTCGCTGTCGGCCAGCAGGCGCAAGACCGCTTCCGCCAGCTCGCGCTTGCCGTCGGCGACCAGCAGATTCGCGCCCACGTCGACCAGGCCGCTGACCGAGATCGAAGTGGCGACCACGGCCTTCTTCATCGACCAGGCCTGCAGGATCTTGTTCTTGATCCCCGCGCCCGAGCGCAGCGGGCAGACGAAGACCCAGGCCTGGTCGAGGTAAGGGCGCACGTCGGGCACGAATCCGCTCACCTCGACCCCCGGGCCGGCGAGCGCGTTGACCTCCGGCGTCGGCCGGTTGCCGACCACGAGCATGCGCACGCGCGGCTCCTTCTCGCGGATCAGGGGCAGCACCTCGCGGCAGAAGTACACCGCGGCCTCGGCGTTGGGCGTGAAGCCCATGCTGCCTTCGAAGACCAGGGTCGGCTGCGGCGCCTCGCCGCCGGCGGACTGGAAGTAGTCGACGTCGACGCCGTTGTGCACCACGCTGACCTGCAGCCCGGGCAGCTGGCGCAGCAGCGAGGCGCAGTCCTCCTCGGTGACCACGTTGACCACGCGGCAGTGGGGGAAGTACGCGAGCTGGAAGCGCTTGGTCGAGACGTAATCGCGCCAGCGGCGCAGGAAGCTCAGAACCCCGCTGCTGGCCCACATCTGCGTCCAGCCGTCCTTGACGCCGTCGTCGGCGACGTCGCCGAAGGCCGGCAAGCTCGGGATGCGGCGCGAGTAGACCAGCATCTTCGCGCCGCCGACCCACAACAGGTCGAAGGGCTCTCGAGCGAGCGTGCGCTCGATGATCGCCAGCACCGCTGGATCGAAATCGTGCAGCTCGTCGGCGGACAGGGCGCGCATGGCGCGCGAGAGGATCCCGCCGCTGCGCGGCTCGGGGCGGCGCGGCACGATCTGGATCGAACGGTAGAGCCCCTCCAGCGCTTCCGGCGGCGCGCCCTCGCCCAGCGAGATCAGGTGCAGCTCGTGCCGCGTGCACAACTGGCGCGAGTAGTTGTAGTTGTGCAGGTTGTACCCGTCGTGCAGCGGCCAGGGTACCTTGTGGGTCAGGAGCAGGATCTTCATGGGCCGGCGGGATCCCGCGGCCGCAGGAGCCTAACGGTGAGCAAGCAAGGCGGCAATCAGCACGGGCAGGCCGCGGGGGCCGGACGCGTCGCGCTGCGCGGGCGCCGGTGCTTCATCCTTCTGGGATCGATCGCCGCCGCCGGGCTGCTGCTCGCCTGCCCCGAGCCCACGCAGGCGCGCGCTTGGCCCGAGGGAACCCTGCTCGCGGTCGACGAGATCCCGATCAGTTCCGAGGAGCTCGCCGCCGACGTGGCCACGATCGTGCTGATCGAGCCTCAGTGGAACGACACGCAGCTCAAGCGACTGGCCTTCAACTCGATCGCCTTGCCGCGCGCCCTCGCGCGCGCGCGCGCCACGGCCGAGGCGCGCGACAAGGCGCGCGCGGAGCTCGACGTGTTGCACGCGCGCATGCTGCAAGACCGGCAATTCGGGCCGCCCACGAGCGCGGGCGTGCTCGGCCAGGAGCGCGCGGGTTCCTGGATGAAGGTCGGCCCGGTGGCCTGGGGCGCCGCGTTCCAGCTGCAACCCGGCGAGTGGTCCGAGGTTCTGGAGGAGCCCGGCGCGTTCCTGCGCGTGCGCCTGCTCGAGCGTCTCGACGCGCCGGTTCCGGCGGCGGTCGGGCTGCGCCTGGACGTGCTCGCCGTGCCCTTCGGCGACGCGCTGTCCTCCAAGCCGCCCGACGACGAGGAACTCGGAAAGCACCGACTGACGATCGTCGACCCCAAGTGGGAGGCGATCGTGCCCGAGCGCACGAAGTACCTCATGAAAGTTGGTGAGCGTTGAAGTCACTTGCCCTGTTCCTGGCGTTGATCCCGATCACGGCGCCGTGCGCGAGCGCGCTGGCGCAGACCCCGGCCCCCGAGGCGCAACCGGCGCCGCCGCAGGCCAAGCCGCGCCTCGAAGCCTGGCCCGCGCTGGCGGGCGAGGCGGCGAAGACCGCGCAGTCGGACGTCGAGCGCGTGCGCAAGGCGCACACCGAGGAGATGGCCGAGCTGGGCCGCGCGAGCCTGGTCCAGGCGGGAGCGGGCTGCGCGCCGCTGCTGCTCGCGGCGCTGGGCAAGGAGAAGGACGAGGGCGTGCGCGCGCGCCTGGTGGCGATCCTCGACCAGGTCACCGACGCCGCGCACACGCGGCTCCTGGCCAAGGAATTCAGCTCGAAGTCGCGCGACGTGCGCCTGTACGTACTGGGACGTTGCGCGCTGTACCCCGACCCTGAATTGCGCGCCGCGGCCGAGAGCGTGCTCGCGCGCCTGGTCAAGGAAGGCGAGAAGGCCGATCCCGACGAACGCTACGTCGCGGCCCTGTGCGCGACGTCGACCGGCTCGACCGCGGGCCTGCTGGCGCTGCACGCCGCCGCGATCGAAGGCTGGAACAAGCGCGGGGTGCGGATCCGCGCCGCGCTCGAAGGCGTGCGCGGTCCGGCGGCGGGCGCGATCGTGCTCGGCCTGCTGAAGGACAGCGACACGCCCAAGGTCAACGATCCGCTGCTGCCCAAGGCCGACCGGCAGCGCGTCGTGGCCTGCCTCAACCTGCTGGCCGGCTGCGGCGACAAGAGCACGCTGTCGCGGGCGCGCGCCTTCCTGGATTCCAACGACAACACCGTGCGCGTGGCCGCGATCAACGCCGTGCTGGGCATCGCGGAGAACAAGCCGCCGGTCGCCGATCTCTCCGCCTTCGAGGCGGTGGAGCTGGCCAAGAAACTGAAGTGAGGCGCGCGCCGGTTTCCGGCAGGAGGACACGATGCCCGATCCCTCGCCCGCTCGAGCGCCGGCGTTTGCCGGAATCTCGAAGGCCCGTCTGGGCTTGGCGTTCGCGATCGCCGCGGTCTCCGACGTCGCCTCGGTCGGTACGCAGTTCGCGCCACCGCTGCAGTTGGGCATCGACCTCGCCACGGCCGCGGCCCTGCTCTTGGTCCTGGGCAGGCGCTGGCAGCTGCTGCCGCCGCTGATCGTCGAGGCCCTTCCGGGGCTGGCGCTGTTCCCCACCTGGATCGCGGCGATGATCGCGATCGCCGGCTTCCTGCCGCGCGAGCGGCCGACGCAAGGGCGCGTGAT
>Ga0315910_10000357_pt1 | contig 46941 bp, 34 predicted proteins | sample EdamamesoilMG_FD_204470 | JGI IMG/M metagenome (GOLD analysis project Ga0315910, IMG submission 204470) | Garden soil microbial communities collected in Santa Monica, California, United States - Edamame soil | ecosystem: Environmental > Terrestrial > Soil > Garden | place: USA: California... | reverse complement strand
CGCGTTCGCCGTCGGGCGAGAGCTCCAGCACCTGGCCGAAGGCGCGCCAGGCGCTGCCCGACTTGCCCGCGGTCTCCGAGCGCGCGGCCAGCGCCAGCGCCTCCTTGAGGCGCTGCAGTTCGGCCTCGCTCAGGCCGCGGCCCAGCTTCGTCTGCACCTCTTCGACGGCGCCGACGATGCCGCTGGCATGCGGCTTGTGCCCGGGCGCGAGGCGCTTCGCGATCGTGCCGTCGGCTTGCAGGATCAAGACCTGTGGGCAGCGCAGCTCGCCCTCCTCGTTGTATTCCTTGTAAATCTCGTCCCAGTGCTGCTGGTGCTCCTTGCAGCTCGCGGTCAGGAACGCGGAGCACACCGAGCGCGTGCGCGGCGTGCCATCGATGGTCTCGCTGATCTCCTTCAGCGGGTGCTGCATGTGGTTGGAGAAGAACAGGACGCAGCGTTGGCTCAGCGAGGCCATGTCCGGCGAGGCCAGCAGTTCCTTGCGCGCCGCGACGTTCTCGTCCTCGTCGTCCAGCAGCGGGATGGCGACGATCGGCACGTTGCGTTCGGCGGCGACGCCGCGGGCCTGCTTCAGGCTGCCGGCGAACAGGTTCAGCGCCGGAGCGGCGGGCTTGTCCTTGGGCCGCTGGCCAGCGGCAGGCGCGCGCGCCTCGAGGCCGGTGCACAACAGCAACACGGCGCACAGGATGCGCGGCAGGCGGGCGTTCACGGCGATCGCGGGGACCGGCACGCAACCAGTCTGGCCGCCGGCGGCGAGAGCCGCAAGGCAGGTCCTTTCGCGGGGCGCGCGCAAGCTCTACAAGTGCTCGGGCCACGCGCCGCCGCGGGCCGCGCTCCCAGTTCCCTTGACCCACACCTCGATTCACCGCTCGCGGTCTCGACTCGCTGCGTTGCGCGCCGCGTTCGCGCTGGCGCTGGTCGGGCTCGGTTTTCTCGGCGCCTGCCGCGGGCCGCAGCCGCGCCCGGACCCTCGGCCGGTCCACAACGAGGCTTCGGCGTCCTTCGAGCACGCGCGCGAACGCTGGCGCCGCGGCGGGACGCTGGCGCTGGAGGAGGCGCGCGCCAGCGCCGAGCGCGCGGTGGCGATCGCGCCCGAGTGGGTTGCGCCGCGCCGGTTCCTCGACGAGCTCTCGCGCGCCGACCTGCGCGCGGTCGACGCGCTGGCGCAGCACCGCAGCGAGCTGCTCGCGCGGCCCGACGACGCCGGGCGCTGTTACCTGGCCGGCCGCCTCGAGGGCCGCTCGGGGAGCTGGCGCTTCGAGCGCGCCGTGCGCCTGGATCCGAACCTGGCCTGGGGCTGGCACGGGCTGGCTTGGGCAGCAGCCAACGAAAACGACACGCGAAGCGCGCTGCGTCACGGCGAGCGCGCGCTGCAGCTCGCGCGCGATCCCTTCGAGGAGGCTTATTTCCAGGGCGCGCTGGCGCGCATCGACCTCGTTCGCGGCAAGCCGCGCGACGCGCTCGCGCGCCTGCTGCCGCTCTTGGACGCCGAGCGCATCGCGCAGGTCGATCGGCTGGAGCTCAGCGTGCAGGCCGCGCAGATCGAACTGTCGATGTTCTTCCAACCCGAGGGGCGGCGCGGCGAGCAGCGCGCGTTGACCCTGCTGCGCAACGGCGAGCTGACCGATCCCGAGGTCGAGCTGCTGGTCGCGCGCCTGCGCTTCCTGCGCGTGGGCGACGCCAGCGCGCCGCTGGACCTGCAGCTGGCGCTGGCCGCGCGCTCGACGCCCGCGCGCGATCGCCTGCGCGCGGAATTGATGCTCGAGGAGCGCCCCACGCCGCTGGCGCTGGGCCTTTTGGCGCGCGCGCGCGCGGCGCAGGACGGCCGGCTGGCCTCCGGACCGCTGTTGCGTGCGGCGCGCTTCGCCGCCGGCCAGTTCGAGCTGGGCGTCGAGGAGTGGCTCGCCGACCTGCCGAGCGTGGTGCTCGACGATCGCGGCTTGCCGCGCGACGAGCAGCTCGCCGCCCTGGTGGTCGCCGCGCGCGCGTTGGGCGACGCCGCGCCGCGGCCGGCCAGCGGCGTGAGCGAGGTCGACAGCCGACTCGCGGCGCAGTGGCTGGCGGGCTTCGGCAACAGCCTGATCTCCGCCGGCTGGTTCCGCGAGGCGCGCGCGGTCGCGGGCGCGCTCGCTGCCCACGATCTGGACCTCGCGCTGGCGCTGGAGGATCGCGGCGCGGCCGGGCAGCAGCTGCTCGGCTCGCTGCGCCGCTTGTTCACGACCTCGGATCCGGCGCTGCTCGCGGCCGTGAGCTGGGGCCTGGAGCTGCCCGCGCGCTACCGCCAGCTGGAGCAGGGCTCGCTCGCGCCGAAGAAGGGCGAGCAGCTCGACGAGGTGCTCGACGCGATGGCGCATCTGTTCGCGCGCGCGCGCGTGCTCTCCGGCGAGCCCTGGGATCCCGAGCGCACCGCGGCCGAGTTCCACGCCAGCCCGCGCTACGAGTTCGGCTGGTTCGGCGAGCTGCTGCACCCCGGTCCCAGCTTCTCCGCCCAGGACGACAAGCAGGGTCTGGGCCGGGAGGGCGCGCCGGTTCCCGGCCTGGCGGCGGCCTTCGCGGGCATCGGGCGCTTCGCCCTGCTCGGCGAGGTCCTCGGCGGCGGCGGGCCGGACGCGACCGTGCTGCAGCGCACGTTGATCGAAACGCGCCGCGGCGAACACCTGGGCGTGCCGTGGTGGGGGACGGTCGCGTGGTGCGAAGGTGCCGACGTGCAGCCGCGCGCGGCGCGCGAGGGGGCGACGATCTCCGGCGCCGCGTTGCACGAGGGCTACTGGGTCGACATCGACGCGGTGCGGCGCGAGCGCGACGTCTGGTCGCGCCTGCAGCGCGAGTTCGGCGGCCCGGCCCAGGAGGCGCGCCGGAGCGCGGCGCTCGCGACGCGCGGGTTGTCGATCGTCGCCGGGGCGGATCGCCCCGATCTCGTGCGCCTGGAGCGGCGCAGCGTGCAGACGCTGCTCGGCGAGGCCGACCGCATGCGCCTGGCGGTGCTGGCCGAGCGCCAGGGGCTCGCCGGCCGCGAAGCCTCGGTCAGCCTGGACGAGCTGGTGGAGCTGACCGGGATCCACGAGCAGGGACACCTGTGCGACCGCGGCCGGCTGCTGCCGCTCGCGCGCCATCCGCTGCGCGCCTTGGCCCTGGTCGCGCGCGCCGGGTTCACGCCGCAGCGCATCGCCGAGCGCCTGGAGTACCGCGCCCAACTGGTGGCGCTGTGCGAGGCGCCCGAGCCGCGGCTGGCCTGGGTCGACGTGCTGCTCGCGGGCGAGGGCGAGAACCTGGGGATCACGCCGCACGCGACGGCCTACCGCGCGCTGCTCGTCGACCTGATCCACGTGCTCGACCGCCAGTTCGAGGCCGACCCCGAGGCCTTTCCCGAGCTCGACGCCGGCCACGTGCTCGCGCACCAGCTGCACCTGCTGCCGCCGCAGACCCTGCGCCGCGTCGCCGTCGCGCTCGCCGAGCGCGAGGGCCTGACGGACGAGTGACAGGCGGCGCGCGTGCTCCGCGCCAGGGCCTGAGGGACGAGTGAGAGCCGGTGCGCGTGCTCAGCGCGAGGGCCTGACGGACGGATGAGAGGCGCTGCGCGTGCTCCGCGCGAGGGCCTGCCGGACGAGTGAGCGCCGGCGCAGGTGCTCAGCGCGAGGGCCAGACGACGAAGTCAGCGCCGGCGCGCGCGCTCAGCGCGACAGGGCGCGGCGCACCAGCTGCTCGACGTCGTCGGCGCCGACCTCGGACGCGGCGCGTTCCACGGCCTTGCGCGCTTCTTTCTCGCTGAAGCCGATGCCCAGCAGCGCGGTGATCGCGTCCTCGAGGCGCTGGTCGCCGACGCTGCGCGCCAGCGCGCCTCCGGCCGCGGGCTGCGAGAAGAGCTTGAGCTTGTCGCGCAGGTCGAGCAGCAGCTGCGCCGCGGTCTTCGCGCCGATGCCCTTGACGCTGGTCAGCTTGCGCAGGTCGCCGTCGCGGATCGCGGCCACGAGATCGGCGGCGGGCAGGCCCGAGAGCAGGCCCAGCGCGGCGGCCGGTCCCACGCCGCGCACGCCCAGCAGCAGGCGGAACAGGTCGCGCATGCCCGCGTCGGGGAAGCCGTAGAGACGGTGCTCGTCCTCGCGCACGACCTGGTGCACGAAGATGCGCAGCGCAGCCCTGCGCTCGAACGCGGCGCCCAGAGGCACGGCCAGCTCGTATCCGACGCCGTGGACGTCGAGCACGAGCCGCGTGGCGTGGTGCGAGGCGAGATTGCCCTCGAGGTAGTCGTACATGCGCTTGCCGGCCGCGCCGGCGCGCGGCTACTTCTTGGGTTCGGAGCTCTCGGCCAGCCTGAGGCCCATCTCGGCCAGCTTGCGCTTGAGTTCGGTCAGCGAGGTCACGCCGAAGTTGGGCATGCCGAGCAGTTCCTCCTCGGAGTGCTGGATCGTGTCGCCGACGGTCAGGCAGCCCAGCGATTCGACCGTGCGCCGCGCGCGGATCGAAAGGTCGAGCTCGCTGATCGGCCGATTGAGCAGCTCGGAATTCTCGCCGGTCGCCCGCGGACGCGCCGCGGCTTCGATCGAGGCCACCGCCTCCTCGTGCGCCATGCCCAGGCGCAGGTTCTTCGAGGACAGGATCTCCTTGATCTCGTTGAGCGAGGTCTCGCCGAAGTTCTTGTACGCGAGCAGCTCGGCCTCGGTCTGACGCACCAGGTCGCCGAGCGTGATGATGTTCATCTTGTTCAAGCAGTTGCGCGCGCGCACCGACAGCTCGAAGTCGGAGATCGGGGTGCGCAGGATCGCGTTGAGCCGGTCTTCCTTGCGCTCCAGATCCTCGTCGTAGTACATGCTCAGCGCCGAACGCGCGTCTTGCGAATACAAGCGCGCGCGCCGATCGGTGGGGTCGTTGCGCAGCAGGATCTCGTAGCAGGCGGCGGCCTGTTGGTCGCGGCCCAGGTCCTCGTAGAGCATGCCGAGGTTGAACAGCACGTTGCGGTCGATCGGCAGCATCTGCGTCAGCGCCTGGTAGTAGCGCAGCGCGGTCTGGTCCTCGCCGCAGCGCTCGAACAGGTGAGCGGCGCGGAACAAGAGTCCCCGGTGCGTCGGGTCGGCGGCGTAGGCGGCCTCGTAGTGGTCGAGCGCCTCGCCGTACTTGCGCTCGTGCTCGCTGACGCGCCCGCGCAGGTAGCGGCCCTCGCAGCTGTCGGCGAACACCGCGGGTGCCTCGCCCAGTCCTTTCTGGAGCTGCTCGAAGGCCGCGTCGGCGCTGCCGCCCTGCAGGTCGGCCTCCAGGCGCGCCTCGAGCAGCGCGCCGCGCGGGCGAGGCTCGTTCGGGTAGGCGTCGGAGAGGCGCTTGAAGATCGCCAGCGCGTCCTTGGCGGAGCCGGCCGAGACCAGGGCGTTGGCGCGCGTGAAGGAGGCGACGTCGTCACCCGCATATTGCGCGAGCTGCGCCGCGGCCGCCTGGTACTCGCCGATCATCCACAGGCCCAGGCCCTTGCGCCGGCCTTCCTCGCCCGCGGATTCCATCGTGGCGACCTCGCGCGCGAAGGCGTCGCGGCTGCGCTTGGTCTTGAACACCTGGGAGCGCGCCTGCTGGAGCGCTCCGAAGCTGGGGATCGAAGCCGAGCGGAGGTCGAAGACCTGCTCCTGGGGTGCGGAGCTGCTCGTAGCGGGGGTGGTCGTGGTCGAAGTTGTCATGGACTCTGTGCGCTCGTCGTGGGAGCGGTGTGCCGGATTGCAGGGTCCGTCGCGTCGGGCGCGGGGATCGGACCCTTCCTGGACTCCAGGGAAGCGCGAGATGATAGAGCGCTCGCGCAAGGCGGTCAAACCGCGTGCCCGTGGCCGCCCGCCGGCCGGCGCCAGGCCGGGTGCGCCGTCGCGCAAGGCGCGAGAGATTGTGAGCCGCCCATGGATTCTCGCCTCCCTATGTGGTGAAACACGCGGGCGACGCGCGCGGGGCGCGCCGCAGCCGGTGCCCGCTTGCCGCGGGCCGTTTCTCGGGGGCGAGGGGACGCATGGACAAGCTGGTGATCGAGGGCGGCCGCGCACTGCGCGGCAAGGTTCGCACGTCGGGCAGCAAGAACGCGGTGCTGCCGATCCTGGCGGCATCGCTGATGACCGAAGAGCCGCTGGTGATTCCCAACGCGCCGAAGCTCTCGGACGTGCGCACGATGCTCGACGTGCTGCGCGACTTGGGATCCGGCGTCGAGAACAACGCCGACGGCAGCGTCTCGATCCGCTCGGCACAAGTTCCCGCCGACAAGGCCGGCTGGGAAAACGTGCGCCGCATGCGCGGTTCGGTCGCCGTGCTCGGGCCCTTGCTCGGTCGCACCGGTCGAGCGGTGGTCAGCCAGCCCGGCGGCTGCGTGATCGGCGTGCGGCCGATCGACGTGCACCTGAAGGGCATGCAGGCGCTGGGCGCGCGCGTCAACGTCGAGCACGGCTACATCGTGTGCGAAGCACCTCCCGGCGGCTTGCGCGGCGCGGAGATGTACCTGGGCTCGGCCTTCGGCTCGTCGGTGCTGGGCACCGCGAACGTCATGATGGCCGCGTGCTTCGCGAAGGGGCGCACGGTGATCCACGGCGCGGCCTGCGAGCCCGAGGTCACCGATCTCGCGGACTGCCTGTCGAAGATGGGCGCCAAGGTGCGCGGCCAAGGCTCGCCGCGCCTGGAAATCGAAGGCGTGGAGCAGCTGGGCGGCGCGACCTGGCCGGTGATCCCCGACCGCATCGAAGCCGGAACGTATTTGCTCGCGGGCGCGATGAGCGGCGGCGCGGTGCGGGTCGAGAACTGCAGGCCGGATCACCTGACCGTGCTGCTCGACCGCATGGCCGCCGCGGGCGTGCCCTTCCAGGTCGGGCCGGATTGGGTCGCGAGCGTGGCGCGCGACGTGCGCGACGTTGCGCATCGGCCGAAGCCGACCGATGTGACCACTTTGCCGTACCCGGGCTTCCCGACGGACCTGCAGGCGCAGTGGATGGCGTTGATGACGCTGGCGGGGGGAGTGAGCGTGATCACGGAGAACATCTATCCGGATCGCTACATGCACCTCGCGGAGTTGCTGCGGCTGGGAGCGAACATCCGGCGGCAAGCGTCGACGGCGATCGTGCAGGGAGTGGACGCCTTGTCGGGCGCGCAAGTCACCGCGTCGGATCTGCGTGCGTCGGCGGCGCTGGTCATGGCGGGCCTCGTGGCCAAGGGCACGACGGAAGTGCACCGCGTGTATCACATCGATCGCGGCTACGAACGCATCGAAGAGCGATTGAGCGCGCTGGGCGCGCAGATCGAGCGCGTCGACGACCGCGAGGACTCGGGCAAGGACTGAGCGTCGACGGCCACCGTCCGAATCCTGGACGCGGACGCGCTTGCCGCGTGCTCCGGAGCAAGTTCGTACGACTTCCCGAACAAGTCCGTACGGGGCGGGAATGGCCTGCATTGCAGCGGGAACGCGACTAGGCTCGAAGCGAGCTCGCGCTTCGCGTTGCGCGGGCGCGACTCGGCCCGAAGCGCGGCACGCGCGTTGCCTGCTCCCGCGCAACCCAGGACCTTCACGATGAACTCGAACTTCATGACCCGCTCGACGGCGGCGCTGCTCGTCCTCGCGGGAAGCGCCCACGCACGGCAGAGCGGTCTGCAGGTCACGATCACCGACCTCGGGCCTCTGCCCGGCGGCATCTACTCCTCCGCCTACGCGATCAACGACACCGGCAAGATCGTCGGCATGGCCTACGACGCGAGCGGCGCGCTCCAGACGGTGCAGTGGGTCAATGGGCAGATCTCGATCATCCCCGGGCTCGCTCCGTCTGCGGCTTCGGTGCCCGCCGACGTCAACGATGCCGGTGAGATCGCGGGCACGCTCGCGATCGGTGGTCAGGATGTGGGGATCTACTGGGATGCGCAGAACCATCCGCTCCAGCTTCAGGGTCTGCCCGGCTCGTCGAACGGCTGGTGCCGCGGAGCCGCGATCAACGCCAGCGGTCAGATCGTCGGGCGCGCCCAGGAAGGGATGCCGAATCTTTGGGGACACGCCGTGGTCTGGCAGACGAACTCCTTCCAGACCGATCTCGGGTTCATGAGCGGCGGAACCTACTCGGAGGCCCTCGGGATCAACGATCAAGGCGACGTCGTCGGCGTGGCCTCGATCGCGAACACGAACCAGCATGCCTTCCTTTGGCAGGGCGGGCAGTTCACCGACCTGAGCACCTGGACCGGCGGCGGCGCGGCTTCGATCGCCTACGCGATCAACAACCACGGCGAGATCGTGGGCAAGAACGCCAACGTCGCCTCGCGCTGGAAGAACGGCGCCGTGCACGCGCTGCCGATGCCGCCGGGCATCTCGGCCTTCACGCATGCCGTCGACATCAACGACGCGGGCGACATCATCGCCACGGGATCGAAGGGCTATCCCATCGAAGTTGGCGTGCTCTGGCGCAACGGCGTGGCGATCGATCTTGGGACGCTTCCGGGCGGAACGATCAGCCGCGCGCGGCGCATCAATGCCGCGGGCGAGATCGTGGGCGAGTCGAATGCCTCCGACGGGTTCTTCCACGCCGTCAAGTGGACCGTCGCTCCGCCGACGACGACGTACTGCACCGCGAAGCTCAATTCGCAGGGTTGTCTGCCGCAGATTTCCGCCAGCGGAAGCCCAAGCGCTTCCGCGGGCAGCGGATTCAGCGTTGCGTGCGCGAACGTCATGAACAACAGGCCCGGGCTGCTGTTCTACGGCGTGCAAGGAGCCGCGGCGATTGCGTTCCAAGGTGGCACGTTGTGCGTCGCCGCGCCGATCAAGCGCAGCCCCGCGCTCAACTCGGGCGGCAACCCTCCGCCGAGCGATTGCTCGGGGGTCTTCCAGATCGACATGAACGCCTTCGCCGTCGGCGCGCTGGGCGGCAACCCGCTGCCGGCGCTGACGGTTCCGGGCACGCTGGTCCACAGTCAATGGTGGGGCCGCGATCCGGGTTTCGTGCCGCCCAACAACACCACGCTGTCGGATGGGTTGAGCTACACGATCTCCGGCTGAGTACGGAGACCGGACAAAAAACAACGACGACTTCCGCCCGGCGTTCGGCCTGGCGGAAGTCGTTGTTGTTTCATGCGCGGCTGCGTGCCGACGTTCCGCTCAGCGCCAACGCCAGGCGACGCCCTCGCTCGAGGCTTGTTCGATGCGCGCGCGCTGGGCTTGTGCGGCCGCGTTGCTCGGGTCGAGCGCGAGCGCCGCGTTGGCGGCCTTCATCGCGTCGTTGTAGCTCGAGCGCGTCGAGTACAGGCTCGCCAGGTGCAGGTTGACTTCGACCATCTGTTCGGTGGTCAGCTTGCGGTACTTGACCGCGCCGTCCTGGACCTTGGCGTCATCCTTGTACTTCTTCGCGATCCGGTCGATCTCCTTGAGCACGAACTTGCCGTCGTCGAGCGCGCTATCCCACAGTTGCATCGACTGGCTCGTGGACTTTGCGGTCAGGCCTTCCTTGCTGCGCTCGATCATGCGGTCGTAGCGCAGCTTGGCCTGCTTGAGATCGGTTTGCAGCAGATCGGCGTGCTTGCTCTCGAGCTCGTCGTCCTTGGCGTTGCGCGCCGCCGCGTAGGTCTGGTCGAGCATCGTGCGCGCCTCGGCCGTCTGCGGCTCGTCGGGCAGCTTGTCGGTCATGATCGCACACCACTTCTCGACCTCGGCGCGGTTGCCCTTGGCCTTGGCGGCGCGTGCGTTCTGCAGGCAGAAGTCCGCGGCGAGCCGGCGCAGCACGATCAGCTCCTGATCGATCTGCGCCTTCAGCGTCGGATCGGCCTTCTCGGCCATTCCATAACGGCGCACCGCGTACTTGTACAAACCCGCGTCGCGCGCGACGTTCGCGAGTTGCAGCTGGCCCTTGCCGTTGTCCTCCGGGATCACGCTCGAATACACCTGGTACAGCGAGCGCAGGTCGAGCTGATCGTCCGTGTACTGGACGTCCTTGCCGTCCGCGGTGCGGAAGGAGAGCACCTTCTTCTGCGCGTCGTAGGCCGTGGCGCGACCGGTCACCGACTGGCCGCCCTTGAGCTTGATCGTCTCCTGGGCCGCCAGCGGCGCGGCGAGGAACAGGGACAGTGCGAGGATGTGGATTGAGCGCATGGGTGTGCTCCTAGTGCTTCTTCAGCGACAGGGTGCCGCAGACGCAGTCGGGGTTTTCGGGGTTGTTCTGGCCAGCCAGGCACTTGGCGTGCGAGCAGCCCTCGATGTCTGCCGCCGCCTGGCCGCAGGTGCAGGGAGAGTCGTTGGGCTCGGTGCTGCGGCAGGCGAGCGGCGTCAGGATCAGCGCGAGGAGGAGGATGCGGGAGAGCATGGGTCGGGTCCTAGGTCGGTTGGGAGGGCTGGGACGGGTAGAGGATAGCGCCGCACGGCCTTGCCTGTCCCGCGCGGGCGGCTTGCGCCCTGCTCTCCAACCGACACGGTCGAAAAGCGACCGACTTTTTCAGCTCGGTCCCAGCGGAATCCCGAGCTGGATCCAGATCACGAAGAAGATCGTCCAGGCGATCAAGAAGGTGACCGAGTACGGCAGCATCGTCGCGACCAGCGAGCCGATGCCCGCCTTCCTGTCGTAGGTCTGGTAGAAGGCGATGATCAGCGCGAAGTAGGACATCATCGGCGAGATGATGTTCGTGCACGAGTCGCCCACCCGATAGGCGCACTGCGTCAGTGCGGGCTCGTAGCCCAGGAGGCCCAGCATCGGCACGAACACCGGCGCCATGACGGCCCACTTGGCCGAGGCGCTGCCCATGAACAGATTCAGGACCGCGGTCAGCCCGATGAAGGCCACCAGGAGCGGCGCGCCGACCAGGCCGGAGTTGCGCAGCAGCTCGGCGCCCTTGACAGCGACGATCAGACCCAGGTTCGTCCAGTTGAAGTAGGCGACGAACTGCGCGGCGAAGAAGACCAGCACCAGGTAACCGCCGAGCGTCTTCATCGCCTTCGACATGCCCTCGACCAGCGCCTCGTCGTTTTTCACCGTGCCCGCGCCGATGCCGTAGGCGAGGCCCAGCAGCACGCCGCCGAGGAAGATGATCGTGACGATGCCGGAGAGGAAGGGCGAGTGCAGCAGCTCGAAGCTCTTGGGGTCGCGCAGGAAGCCTTGCGCGGGCAGCGTGCCCCACAGCAGCACCGCGGTGATCAGCGCGGTCATCACGCCGGCGAAGCGCAGGCCGCGCCGTTCTTGCGCCGTGAGCGCGCCGAGGTTTTCCGTCGACGAGGCGCTCGCGGAGCCCTCCTCCGGCTTCCATGCTCCCAGCCGCGGCGCGACCAGTTTCTCGGCGACCCACCAGCCGACGCCGGTGACCAGGAAGGTCGAGGCGACCATGAAGTAGTAGTTGCACGCCGGGCTGAGCGTGAAGCTCGGGTCGGTCAGCCGGCCGGCTTCCTGGGTCAATCCCGAGAGCAGCGGATCGACCGTGCCCAGCAGCAGATTGGCGCTGTAACCGCCCGAGACGCCGGCGAAAGCCGCCGAGAGCCCCAGCAGCGGGTGGCGTCCGGCGGCCATGAACATGCGCGCCGCCAGCGGCACCAACAGCACGTAGCCGATCTCGCTGCCGATGTTGGACATCACGCCCGCGAAGACGACCACGCCGGTGAGCAGCTTGCGCGGAGCGGACAACACCAGGGCGCGCATCGCCGCGCCGATCAGGCCGGTGCTCTCGGCGACGCCGATGCCCAACAGGGCGACGAGCACGGTCCCCAGCGGCGCGAAGCCGGTGAAGTTCGTCACCGTCTGGGTCAGGATCCGGTGCAGCCCCTCGAGCGAGAGCAGGCTGAAAGGCTGGATCAGCGCCCCGGTTTTCGGGTGCGCGACCTCGATGCCCATCCGCGCGGCGATCTCGGAGCAGACGACGACCGCCGCCGCGAACAAGAAGAACAGCGTCGCCGGGTGCGGCAGCGCGTTGCCGCCGCGCTCGACCACGCTGAGGAAGCGCTGCATGCGCGTCGCCTTCGCCGCCGGAAGTTCCTGGGGTGCCTGGGCCATGGCCGCGGAGGGTACGCGGTGAGGCGGGCGCTGTCAGGACAAGTCGGGCCGACTTCTCGCTCCCGAAGGATTCCACCCCTCGCGCAGCGACGGCCAAGTTCGCTTGTTCAATTACCCAGCCCGCCTTGCACCGAGCGCGCCGGCCGCCCTGGCGCGTCGCTCCCCGCCAGCCGCGCGACAAGCCCCCCGCAATGGATTAGAACATCCGCCCCAACCCAGCGCCCATGTTCGAATCCCTCACGCAACGACTGTCCGCCACCTTCTCCTTCCTGGGCTCCAAGAAGGAGCTGACGCCGGAGAACATCGAGGAGGGCCTGGAGCAGGTGCGCACGGCCCTGCTCGAGGCCGACGTCAACTTCGCGGTCGCGCGCGATTTCACGCAGCGTGTGCGCGAGCAGGTCAGCGGCCTGGCCCTGGTCAAGGGCGTCGAACCCTCGCAGCAGTTCATCCACGCCTGCCACGAGGAGATCGTGCGCATGCTCGGGCCCGAGGACGCGCGCCTGGAGTTCGCCAAGAGCGGGCCGACGATCGTGCTCATGGCCGGCCTGCAGGGCGCGGGCAAGACCACGACGGTGGCCAAGCTCGCTAAGCGCCTGATGCAGAGCGAGAAGCGCCGGCCCTTGATGGTCGCCGCCGACGTCAAGCGCCCGGCCGCGGTCGAGCAGCTGCGCATCCTGGGCAAGCAGATCGGCGTGCCGGTGTTCCACGCCGAGGGCGTCAGCGCGCCCGAGGTCTGCGCGCGCGGCGTCGAGCACGCGCGGCAGAACGGTTTCGACCTGGTGCTGCTCGACACCGCCGGGCGTTTGCACATCGACGCCGAAATGATGGCCGAGGTCGCGCAGATCGCCGCGCGCACTTCGCCGCACCAGCAATTGCTGGTGGTCGACGCGATGACCGGCCAGGACGCGGTGCGCTCGGCGCAGGCCTTCCACGAGAAGCTGGCGCTCTCGGGCGTGATCCTGACCAAGCTCGACGGCGACGCGCGCGGCGGCGCGGCCTTGTCGCTGCAGTCGGTGGTCGGCCGGCCGATCCTGTTCGTCGGCGTCGGCGAGAAGCTCGACGACCTCGACAGCTTTTCCCCGCGGCGCATGGCCGGCCGAATCCTCGGCATGGGCGACGTGGTCGGCCTGGTCGAGACGGCGCAGGCGCGGATCTCGGAGAACGAGGCGCAGCAGGCCTACGAGAAGATGGTCCTGGGCAGCTTCACGCTGGAGGACATGCTCGCGCAGCTGCGCATGATCCAGCGCCTGGGGCCGATGAAGAAGGTCCTCGGCATGCTGCCCGGCATGTCGGGCATGACCGAGCACCTGGACGTCGACGACAAGCGCATCAAGCGCCTGGAGGCGCTGTTCACGTCGATGACGCCGCGCGAGCGCCTGCACCCCGACGCGATCGACCACTCGCGCCGGCGGCGCATCGCGCGCGGCGCCGGCCAGGAGCCCGGCGCGGTCGGCGAGCTGCTCAAGTCGCACAAGGCGATGCAGCGCATGATGAAGGAGATGAACAAGCTGGGCCTGGGCGCCAAGCTGGGCTCGAAGCAGAAGACCGAGACCCTGCGCGGCATGTCGCCGACCGGCGAGCTGGCCTCGGGCGGCGGCGGCTTGTTCGGCGGCGGCGGGCTCGGAGGGCTGGGCGGCCTGTTCGGCGGGGGAGCCAAGCCCGGAGCCGATCTGGGGGCGCTCGGCGGCGGCCTTCCCGGCGGGCGGGCCGGCGGCGGAATGGGCGGGCTGGGCGGCCTTTTCGGCGGTCCGCGGCCCATGGGATCCTCCGCAACGCGCAAATCGGGCTCGAAACGCAAAGAGAAACAGAGGCGAAAGAAGGGCAAGGGACGCTAGACTCTCCGCCCCTCACGGTCAGGCCAGCGGGTCCAGCGGACTCCGGCGAGCCCGACCCTGGTTTCGATTCCGCATCCTCTAGGGTCCCTCAGGACAATCGCGCCTGCCTCCGCGGGCGTCTGCACATGGTCGTCGTCATCCGCATGAAGCGCACGGGGCGCAAGAATCGGCCCTGCTACAAGATCTCGGTCTCCGATTCGCGCTTCAAGCGCGACGGGCGCACCATCGAGGACCTGGGGTTGTACGACCCGATCTCCTCGAAGACGGACAAGCAGGTCCAGTTCGACGTCGAGCGCGCCAAGGCCTGGGTCGCGCAGGGCGCGCAGCCCAGCGACACCGTGCGCTCGATCTTCAAGCGCGCCGGCGTCTTCGGCGACGTGACGCTGCCCAAGAACAAGGCCGTGCGCGACCGCTCGGGCCGCAAGAAGGACACCAAGACCAAGGCGCGCCGCGCCGCGCGCGACGAGCGCATCGCGGCGGCCAAGCTGGCGCGGCCGAAGGTCGCGCGCAAGCCCAAGAAGGACGAGAAGAAGAAGAAGTAGCCGGCGCGGGGCAGCGCGCCGTCCGACGACGCGCTTGTGCGGCGTCGATGCCCCGCCGAAGCCCTCGCCCCGGCTGCGCGCGCCGACCCGCGGGGTTCGCGCGCCTGCCGCCATTGCGCCCCTGCGCGCCGCTCCGCCGTTCCCCCGCATCCGCCAACCTCGCCGTGCCGATCGTGCACCCCCCCGACGCGTGAGCAAGAAGTCCGATTCCACCGCGAAACTGCTGGTCAAGATCCAGCTCCGCCACCCGATCCCGGAGCCGCTGGAAGGCTACAGCCTGATGCACCAGGGCCTGTATGCGATCCTGCGCCGGCAACTGCCGCCGCAGCCCAGCATCAAGGTCATCGAGCTGCTCAAGCTCGCGTACACCGACTGGAACGAGCTGCGCGTGGCCCAGGCGCAGGAGATCGCCTCGCACCTGGGGCCGGCGAACCTCGGACCCAAGCTGATCCCGGTCGCGCGCGACGTGCGCGAGTACCTGCAGGAGGTCTTCCAGCGCAGCCACGGCCTCGACCTGGAGTTCCTGCGCGACGACCCGGTCGCCAGCGCGCGCTTCATTTCGATCCTGCCCTTCATCGGCACGGCAACGGCGAGCTACCTGATGTGGATCGCCTCCGGCCAGGAGCTGCCGGTGACGCCGACCCTGGTGCGCGTGCTCGACCGCATCGGCCTGATGTCGCGCCAGGGCGGCTCGATGAAGAAGGCGCGCGCGGCGATCGAGCCGCTCGTGCCCGAGAACGACGGCCTGGGCTTCGTGGTCAAGTTCGGCGAGGTCGCCTCGCGCTGGTGCGACGCGCGCAAGCCCGCCTGCCACTCCTGCGTGCTCGTCGACGACTGCAAGTACGGCAAGAAGGCGTACAAGGAGTGGAAGATCCAGCAAGAGCGCCTCGAAGTGGCGCGGCAGAAGGAAGAGGCGCGCCAGGCCGTGCTGCGCGCGAAGGAAGAAGAGCGTCTGGCGCGCGAGTCCGCCAAGGCGGCCAGGAAGGCGGCGGTCGAGGCCGATCGTAAGGCCAAGGAAGACGCGCGCCTGGCGGTGATCGCGGCGCGCAAGAAGGCCGCCGAGGACGAGCGCAACCGCATCAAGCGCGAGCGCGATGCGGCGATCGCCAAGAAGCTCGCGGCGCGCGAGGCCGAGCTCGAGAAGAAGCGCCTGGCCAAGGAAGCCGCGGCGCGCGAGGCGGCGGCCAAGAAGGCCGCGCTGGAGAAGCAGCGTCTCAAGGACAAGCTCGCCAAGGAGAAGGCCCAGGCGGCGAAGGCCGCGAAGGCGGCCAAGGCCGCGGAGCAGAAGGCCAAGGCGAAGGCGAAGAAGCCCGCGGCGCCCAAGGCCAAGAAGCCGGCGAAGAAAACGTCGCGGCCCAAGCGCAAGCGCTGATCGGAGCCGATGCAACTCGTGCTCGCCTCCGCCTCGCCGCGCCGCCGGTCGCTGCTGGAGGCCGCGGGGATGCGCTTCGTCGCGCTCTCGACCGAGGTCGACGAGCATCTCGAGGACTTCGACGACCCGCTGGTCGCCGCGGCCGAGCTCGCGCTGCGCAAGGCGCGCGCGGGGCTGGAACTGTGGCGCCGCGAGCATCCCGCGGGTGAGGCGATCGTGCTCGGCGCGGACACGATGGTGGCGCTCGGCGGACCCGGCCGCTGGACCCTGCTGGGCAAGCCCGTGGACGCGGCGGACGCCGAGCGCATGCTCGCCAGCCTCTCGGGCACGCGCCACCTGGTGGCGACCGCGGTCGCGCTGCTGCGCTCCAGCGACGGCGCATTGCGCTGCGGACTGGAGCGCACCTTCGTCAGCATGCGCGAGATCAGCGCCCTCGAGCGCGCCGACTACGTGTCGAGCGGCGAATGGCAGGGCAAGGCCGGGGGCTACGCGATCCAGGAGAGCGCCGACCGCTTCGTGACGCGCCTGGAGGAGGGCGGCCTCGACAACGTCGTCGGGCTGCCGGTGCAGCTCACGCTCGGGCTCCTGGAGCAGCTGTGGAAGCCGAGTGGCGGCCCCTCGGCTTGATTCCTGGGCCGCGCGCGACTACGCTCTTCGCCCTCCACAACGACGGAGACCTCCCATGAAAGACAAGATCCACCCCAAGTACGTCGAGTGCAAGGTGCACTGCGGCTGCGGCGCCGCCTGGACCACGCGCGCGACCGTCAAGGAACTCCGCGTCGAAATCTGCTCCGCCTGCCACCCGTTCTACTCGGGCAAGCAGAAGTTCGTCGACTCCGCCGGACGCGTGGACGCCTTCGTCAAGAAGTACGGACCGGCCAAGGCCAAGGCTTAGCTGCCTTCCGAGCCGGGGGGCCCGCAGCGGGCTGGCGCGAGCACGGCCCGTGGACACGGCTCGATCCCCGGGCTCGGGCGCTGATCATGGAACTCGCTGCGCCCCTGGTCTCGAAGCTGCGCGAGCAGGCGGCTCGCTTCCGCGAGCTGACCGAGTATCTGTCCTCGCCCGAAGCCGCCGCCGACGCGCGCAAGATGCCCACGCTGCTGCGGCTGCGCGGCAGCCTGGAAGCGGTCGCGAAGCTCAGCGACGAGCTCGACCTGCTGCTCTCGCGCCGCGCCGACGCGCAGAAACTGCTCCTGGATTCCGATCCGCAGATGCGCCAGTACGCGCGCGAGGAGCTGCAGCAACTCGAGGCCGAGGAATCGAGCTTCGACGCGCGTGTCAAGGACGCGCTGATCGCCGAGCCCGAGGACTTCAAGCGCAAGGTGATCGTCGAGGTGCGCGCGGGAACCGGCGGCGACGAGGCCAGCCTGTTCGTCGGCGACCTGTTCAAGCTCTACCAGCGCTACATCGATGCGAAGGGCTGGCGCCTGGAGCTCTTCGAGGCCACGCCCTCGGAGGTCGGCGGCTTCAAGGAAGTCATCTTCGGCGTCGAGGGCGATCGCGTGTGGTCGAAGCTGCGCTTCGAGAGCGGCGGCCACCGCGTGCAGCGCGTGCCCGCGACCGAGGCGCAGGGCCGCATCCACACCTCCGCGGCCACGGTGGCCGTGCTGCCCGAGGCCGAGGAGGTCGAGCTCGAGATCCGCGACCAGGACCTGCGCATCGACACGATGCGCGCCGGCGGCGCGGGCGGCCAGCACGTCAACAAGACCGAATCCGCGGTGCGCATCACGCACATCCCGACGAACACCGTCGTGGTGTGCATGGACGAGAAATCCCAGCACAAGAACCGCGCGCGAGCGATGCGCGTCCTGCGCACGCGCCTGCTGGAGGCCGAGCGCCAGCGCCTGCACGACGAGCGCTCGCTGCTGCGCAAGACCCAGGTCGGCAGCGGCGACCGCAATGCGCGCATCCGGACCTACAACTGGCCCCAGAGCCGCATGACCGACCATCGCTTGGGGCAGAACTTTTCCCTGGAGCAGGTCCTTGCCGGTAAGCTGGACGCCGCGCTGGAGGCGCTTGAGGCCCAGGACCGCGAGGAGCGCATCAAGCGGCTTTGAACCCACCGCGGCCGTGGCCGTTCCACGGACCCGCGAATTCGACCCCGGCGACCGAACCACCACCAGCCATGAGCCAACCGACCGAGCCGCAGTCCGGCGATTTCGCAGACCTCGAGCCGCTGCCGGAGCTGCCGCCCGAAGTTCCCGGCACGCCGGCAGCTCCCGCCGCGCCCGGCGAGCCCTCGGCGCGCGCACCCCGGGGCCCGGGGGCGCCCAGTGCTGCTTCGATCGCCGCCCGAGCGCAGGAGAAGGCGCCGCAGCTGCTCAAGAAGGCCTCGCTGATCCTGATCGGGGGTTCGCTGCTGCCCTGGATGCCGGTGAGCCTCCCGGGCAACACCGCGTTCGCGAACCTGGGGATGAAGCTCGCGCTGCTCCTGGGCTGCTGGCTGGTGCTGCAGGGCGTGCTGGCGCACTTCAACCAGCCCACGAAGGTCCAGTTCGGCAAGCAGCCGCTGCTGGCGGGCAAGAAGGGCATGCTTGGGGCGATCACCGGGCTGCACGCCTTGGGCACGCTGGTGATCCTGGTGACGCTGGCGCTGCAGCTCAAGGTGGTCGCGGCCGACCTCAAGGTGCTGGGCGAGTCGATCACCATGCTGCTGGGCGGCCTGACCTTCGCGCACATCGTCGGCTACGAGAAGGGCGGCAAGTTCAGCCCGCTGTACCCGTTGATGTTCCTGGGCTGCGCGCTGGGCGGACTCGCCAGCCTGGTCGGCGCGATCAACAACGCCAAGTGGCTCGCGGCGCTGGGATCGGCCGTGATCACCTCCGCCGGGGTGCTCGCGGTCTACACGATCGCCGTGGCGATGATGCAGGCCAAGAAGGACGGCGACATCAAGCGCGCCAACGCCCTCGAAGCGCGCAAGCAGGCGCGCGGCGCCAAGCGCTAGCGGCGGCGCGATGTCGCAGCGCGGACCCGGAGACGCGACCCCGGTGGAGTCGGCTCCGCGCAGCGCGGGCGAGATGCTGCGCCGCGGCCGCGAGTTCCTGGAGCGCAAGGGCTGCGCGCAGGCGCGGCTGGAAGCCGAGCTGCTGGTCGCGCACGCGCTGGGCATCGACCGCTTGCGCTTGTTCATGGAGCTGGACCGCCCGCTCAGCGAGCAGGACGTCGCGCGCGGGCGCGCGCTGATCGCGCGCCGCGGTCGCAACGAGCCGGTGGCCTACATTACCGGCCGGCGCGAGTTCTACGGTCGCAGCTTCGAGGTCGACGCGCGCGTGCTGATTCCGCGGCCCGAGACCGAGTTGCTGGTCGACCGCGCACGCGAGCGGCTGCGCGCGCAGGGGCTGTCGAATCCGCGCCTGCTCGACGTCGGCACGGGCTCGGGCGCGATCGCGATCACGCTGGCGCTCGAGGTCCCGGGTGCGCGCCTGATCGCCGTCGACGTCAGCTCGGCCGCGCTCGAGGTCGCGCGCGCCAACGCAGCGCGGTTGGGCGTTCCCCAGGCTTCGATCGAGTTCATCGAGGGCGACGGCGCAGCGGCGGCGTGCGCGCATGCGCCCTTCGACCTGGTGATCTCCAACCCTCCCTACGTGGCGCTCGAAGCGCGCGCGCAGCTTGCCGCCGACGTGCGCGACTTCGAACCGGCTCTCGCGTTGTTCGCGCCGCAGGGCGATCCGCACCACTGGCTGCGGCGGCTGCTCGACGAGACGCCGGCCCTGATGGCAGCGCAAGCGCGATTGCTGGTCGAGATCGGCTTCGACCAGGCCGAAGCGGCCCAGCAACTCGCCGGCGAGCGCGGCCGCTCGTCGACGATCCACAGGGACCTGAACAAGTTGCCGCGCGTCGCCGAGTTCGAGTGATCACTCGTCGTCCGCGGCTGCGAGTTCGCCGCTGCCCAGCTTCTCGCGCACGTGGGTGTCGATCGCGCGTCGATCGGACTCCGAGAGTTCGTGCAGGAACACGGCGACCTCGTAGTGCTCGACCGCGGCGCTCAGGCGCACGCAGCGCACCACCGCGCCCTTGCCGCTGACCTTGCGCCTGCCCGAGGGCGTCGGGAGCTCGAGCGCCAGCTGCAGCATGGTCATCAACGCGATCGGCCGATCGACGTAGAACGAGACGCCGGCGCGCGAAACGTCGCGCACGCGCGCCTGCACCAGGCCCGGCTTGGGTCCGCTGGTCAGCGCGATCTCCAGCGGCCAGTCCGCCGACGCGCGCGGGTGGGCTCGGCGTTCGCTGCCGGGGGTCTTGCTGGAGTGGGGCTTGGGCTCGCTCTTGGCCATGTCAACGCTGTTTCCGGCTGGGGTGTGCGGTCGAAGGCCCGCGCATCGTAATCCGCGGCCGCTCCCGCGCCAGCTTCCGCGCGACACTGGGCTCCACGATCACTAGAATCGCCCGCACGACGCTGCGGAATCTCCCGCGATGAACGGCCGGCGGAGCGAAGCCGCTGCGCGGGGACGAAGCACACAACTCGAAAGGGCGAGACATGGCCAGCTACAACAAAGTGATCCTGATGGGCAATCTGACGCGCAAGCCCGAGGTGCGCGTCACGCAGGGCGGAACCTCGGTGTGCAAGCTGGGCCTGGCGGTCAACCGCCGGTTCAAGGACCAGACCGGCGAGTGGAAGGAGGAGGCGACCTTCGTCGACGTGACCTTCTTCGGCAAGCGCGGCGAGGCCTTCGCCAAGTTCCACGACAAGGGCAAGCCCGCGTTCATCGAAGGTTCGCTGCGGCTGGACACCTGGGACGACAAGAAAACCGGCGAGAAGCGCTCCAAGCTCTACGTGGTCGGCGACGACTGGCAATTCGTCGGCGCCGGCGGCGGCGCGCGCGAGTCCAGCCCCAGCTCCGACGACGGCGGCGCGGGCGGCTACAGCGGCGGCTACGGCGGTGCCGCGGAGTCCGCGCAGGGCGGCGCGCACCTCGACAGCGACGACACGCCCTTCTGAGCGCCGTGCGGCTGCGCGTTCGATTGTTCGCGGGTCTGCGCGAGCGCGCGGGGGCGAACGAGCTCGAGTTGGAGCTGGACGCGCCCGCGGACGTGGCCGCGCTCAAGCGCGCGCTCGAACAGCGCCATCCGGCGCTGGGCTCGCTCGCGCACGTGCGCGTGGCCGTCGATCGCGACTACGCGGCGGAGGACACGCTGCTGTCCGAGCGCGCGGAGATCGCGCTGATCCCGCCCGTCTCGGGCGGCTCGGGCGAGGACGCGCTCCTGGAGAGCGGCGTGTTCGAACTCGCGCTCGAGGCGATCGATCCCGCCGAGTGCCAGCGCCGCGTGGAGCACCGCAGCTGCGGCGGCTGCGTGCTGTTCACGGGCCTGGCCCGCGAGCAGAACCGCGGACTGCAGGTCGAGCGCCTGGAGTACGAGGCCTACGCCGCGATGCTCGCGCCCGAGATGACGCGCATCTTCGCGCGGGCGCGCGAGCGCTTCGGCGACCGCGACGGCTCCCAGCCGAAGCTGCGCCTGCGCATGCTGGTCGTGCACCGCAGCGGCGTGGTCGCGATCGGCGAGCCGGCCGTGGTCGTGGCCGTGGCCAGCCCGCACCGCGACGCGGCCTTCCAGGCCTGTCGTTTCCTGATCGACGAGCTCAAAGCCACGCTTCCGGTGTGGAAACGCGAGTCCTACGCCGATGGGCAATCCTGGATCGGCGACAGACCCTGACCCGGATCGCTATCCTGCGCCGTTCACCTCCCCCGAGGCACCCATGAACGAATCCGGACAAGTGTCCTGGCAGGTCCAGGCGATCGAGCGCGAGGAACTGCCGGTCGACGTCCTGATCGTGGGCGCGGGACCGGCGGGGCTGGCCTGCGCGATCGAGCTGCGGCGGCGCTTCGACGCGGCGGGCCAGGGCGAGAAGAGCGTGCTGGTGCTCGAGAAGGCCCAGGAGGTCGGCTACCACATCCTGTCCGGCGCGGTGATGGACCCGCGCGGCATGGCCGAGTTGTTCCCCGACTGGATCGAGCGCGGCTGCCCGGTCGAATCGCCGGTGGTCGACGACTGCTTGCTGCTGCTGCGGCCCGGCGGCAAGAGCCACACGCTGCGCGGCGCGCTGATGCCGCCGCCGCTGCACAACGCAGGCAACTCGATCATCAGCCTGTACCGCGTGGTGCGCTGGATGAAGGACCAGGCCGAGGCGCTGGGCGCCCAGGTCTTCCCGGGCTTCGCAGCGGCCGAGATCCTGTTCGAGGGCTCGCGCGTGGTCGGGGTGCAGACGCGCGACTCGGGTCTGGACAAGCGCCGCGATCCGAAGTCGAGTTTCCAGCCCGGCATGAACATCCGCGCGGCGGTCACGATCTTCGCCGAGGGCACGCGCGGCAGCCTGGCCAAGCACCTGATCGCACGCGAGTCGCTGGGTCGCGCGGACAATCCGCAGGTCTACGCCACCGGCATCAAGGAGATCTGGGAGATTCCGCCCGAGCGCGCCGCGTCGATGAAAGGCCGCGTGATCCACACGCTCGGCGAACCGATCGGCACCGATGGCTACGGCGGGGGCTGGGTCTACGGACTGTCGGAGAACCGGCTCTCGATCGGTTTCGTGATCGGGCTCGACCACCACGATGCCCGGCTCGACCCGCACGCGCTGTTCGTGCAATGGAAGAAGCAGCCCGCGATCGCGGCGCTGCTCGCCGGCGGCAAGCTGCTGCGCTACGGAGCGAAGACCGTCCCCGAGGGCGGCTACTTCGCCATGCCGCGGCTGCAGGGCGACGGCTTCTGCCTGGTGGGGGACACGGCCGGATTCCTGAACGCGGCGCGGCTCAAGGGCGTGCACCTCGCGATCAAGTCCGGCCTGATGGCGGCGGAGGCGGTCGCCGGCGCGCTGGCGAAGAACGACAGCTCCGCCGCCGGCCTGGCGCGCTACACGGAGTTGTTCGAGGCCTCGTGGGCACGCGAGGAACTCTGGCGCGTGCGCAACTTCCGCCAGGCCTTCGATCATGGCTTCTTCGCCGGCGTGCTCGACGCGGGCGTGCAGCTGATCAGCGGCGGCCGCGGCTTCATCGCGCACCGCAAGGGCCACGCCGACTTCTCGACCACGCGCACGCTGGAGCGCTCGGGCGGCAAGTCGAAGTTGCCCAAGCCCACGTACAACGACAGCGACGCGCTGGACAAGCTGACCGACGTCTACTGGTCGGGCACGCTGCACGAGGAGGACCAGCCGGCGCACCTGGTGGTCACCGATCCCTCGATCTGCGTCGAGCGCTGCACGCTGGAGTACGGCAACCCCTGCCAACACTTCTGCCCGGCCGCGGTCTACGAATGGCCCGCGGGCCATCCCGCCGACGGCAACAAGCGCGCCGGCCCGGTGATCAACTTCGCCAACTGCGTGCACTGCAAGACCTGCGACATCGCCGATCCCTACCAGGTGATCGAGTGGATCGCGCCCGAGGGTGGCGGCGGTCCGAAGTACATCGACATGTGAATCGCGCCGGCGCGCGCGCTTCCTCTTCCACAGGCCCCACCGCAGCCGCATGAAACTCCACGTCGTCGATACCAAGTCCAAGCTCGCCAAGACGCCGCTCGTGTGTCTGTTCGTCTTCGAACGCGAGAAGCCCGCGCTGCCCGCCGGCGTGCAACTCGCCGCGACGGCGCTGGCCGACGTGCGCGGCGAGTTCCGCGAGCTGCGGCTGGCCGACGCGCTGCGCGGCAGCGCCGAGCGCGCGCTGCTGGTCGGCCTGGGCAAGCGCGCGGACTTCAGCGTCGAGCGCCTGCGCCGCGCCGCGGCGCTGTGCGTGCAGCGCGCCGACGCGATCGGCGCCGCCTCGGCCGTCTTGTGGTGCGGCGCGGATTTGGCCGGGGCCGCGGGCGGCGCGCACGAAGCCGGGATCGCCCTGGCCGAGGGCGCGCTGATGGGCGGCTACCGCTACACGCGCTTCAAGTCCAAGCCGCGCGCGCGCAAGCTGCAGGCGTGCTCGCTCGCCGGCCCGGGCAAGTCCTTCGCGTCCGGCGCGCAGCACGGCCGGCTGCTGGCCGAGGCCAACATGTTCGCGCGCGACCTGCAGAACGCGCCGGGCAACGCGCTCACGCCGCGGCACCTGGCGGAGAGCGCGCGCGGACTGGCCAAGCGTTCGCCGCGCATCGGCCTCAAGGTCCTGGACGCCAAGGCGCTGGGTGAACTGCGCATGGGCGCGCTGCTCGCGGTCTCCAGGGGCAGCGAGGAGCCGCCGCGCTTGTTGCACCTTTCCTACAAGCCCAAGGGCAAGTCCAAGGGCTGCATCGCGCTGGTCGGCAAGGGCCTGACCTTCGACGCCGGCGGCATCAGCCTCAAGCCCGCCTCGAAGATGTGGGACATGAAGTACGACATGTCCGGCGGCGCGGCGGTGCTCGGCGTGTTCCACGCGCTGGCGGAACTGGAGCTGCCGCTGGAGATCCACGGCATCGTGCCCGCCAGCGAGAACCTGCCCGACGGTCGCGCGATCAAGCCCGGCGACGTGATCACGGCGATGAACGGCACGACGATCGAGGTGCTCAACACCGACGCCGAGGGCCGCCTGATCTTGTGCGATGCGCTGTGCTACGCGCGCGCCAAGCTGAAGCCCGACACGATCGTCGACCTGGCGACCTTGACCGGCGCGGTGGTGATCGCGCTCGGCCACGAACTCAGCGGTTTGTTCGCCTCGACGCCCACGCTGGAGCAGGAGCTGCGCCAGGCCGGCGAGCAGTGCTTCGAACGCCTGTGGCCGCTGCCGCTGCTGGACCTGCACAAGGACCAGATGAAGGGCGAGGTCGCCGACCTGAAGAACATCAATAATGAAGGCACGGGCAACGGCTCCAGCGCGGGCGCGGCCTTCCTGGCGCATTTCGTCGGCGACACCGAGTGGGCGCACCTGGACATCGCCGGCACCGCCTGGGGCGGGCTCGCGCGCGACTACGTGGGCGGAGCCCAGGGCTCGGGCGTCGGCGTGCGCCTGCTGCTGCGCTGGCTGCAGACGCGCGCGGGAGCGTGAGCCGCAGCCGGGGAGACCCGGCGCATTCATGCAGAACTTACGCGGATCGCTGTCGATCCGTGGCCCGCGTCTTCGTCCTTGGGGCATCATCCCCTTGCCGCCTCGCGCGGCCCACCCCGGAGAATCCACGATGCCCCAATACGTGCTGCTCTTGCGCGACGATCCCTCGACCTACAAGGACCTGAGCCCCGATGTCTGGCAGTCGCTGATCGCCAAGTACGACGCCTGGGCCACGCGCGTCGGCCAGGAGGGCCGGCTGATCGACGGCAAGAAGCTGACCGACGGCGCCGGCCGGCTGTTGCGCAGCGAGCGCGGCAAGCTCTCGGTCAAGGACGGCCCCTTCGCCGAGACCAAGGACGTCGTCGGCGGCTTCTACCTGCTGCGCGCCGATTCCTACGAGCATGCCGTGCAGCTGTGCCACGACCACCCCGCGTTCATCACCCAGGGTTCGGTGGAGATCCGCGAGGTGGACTTCATGGGGCAGCCCGAGTCCTGAGCCTGGCGTGGCGCAGGCCGAGCCGCAGCGGGTCCCGCAGCTGGTCGACGAGCTTTTCCGCCGTCGTTACGGGCAGCTGGTCGCGCACCTGACGCGGCTCTACGGCACGCGCCACCTGGGATTGATCGAAGACGTCGCCTCCGAGGCCTGGCTCGCCGCGCTGCGGACCTGGCCCGTGGGCGGCGTGCCCGACGATCCCTTGGCCTGGCTGCTGCAGGTCGCGCGGCGGCGCGCGCTGGACGAGTTGCGCAGCCAGCGCCTGAAGGCGGGCGAGCGCGTGGACGACGAGCAGCCCGGGCGCGAAGGCTTGCCCGCAAGCGAGCTTTCGATCGAGGAGATCGCCGACGACGCGCTGCGCATGATCTTCACCTGCTGCCATCCGGCGCTGGCGGCCGAGACGCGCGTCGCCCTGACCTTGAAGACCCTGTGCGGTTTCGACGTCGCGGCGATCGCGCGCGCCTTCCTGCTGGAGCCGACCACGGTGCAGCAGCGCCTGGTGCGCGCCAAGCGGCGCCTGGAGGAACTCGACGTGCGCTTCGAGGTGCCCGCGGCCGCCGAGCTTCCGCGCCGGCTCGACGCCGTGCTCGAGGTGCTCTACTTGATGTTCAACGAAGGCTACTCCGCGCAGCTGGACGAGGCCGGCGGCCGCGCCGAGCTGGTGGCGGAGTCGCTGCGGCTGTGCGAGCTGCTGCTCTCGACGCCCGCGACCCGCCGGCCGCGCGTGCACGCCCTGTTCGCGCTGATGCTGCTGCAGGCCGCGAGGCTCGCCGCGCGCGGCGACGGGGAGGGCGGCTTGCTGACCCTGGCGCAGCAGGACCGCTCGAAGTGGGACCAGGCCTGGATGGCGCGCGGCTGCGCGCACTTCGAGCGCGCGCTCGAAGGCGACGAGCTTTCGAGCTTCCACATCGAAGCCGCGATCGCCGCCGCGCACGCGCAGGCGCGGCGCTACGAGGACACCGACTGGCGCGCGATCCTGGAGCGCTACGACGCCCTGGTCGCGCTGGCGCCCTCGCCGGTGGCGCTGCTGGCGCGCAGCGTCGCGGTGGCCAAGACGCGCGGCGTCGACGCGGCCTTGCGGGAGATCGAGGAGCTGGCGCGAGAAGGCCGCTTGGAGCGCTACCACCTGCTGCACGCGGTGCGCGGCCAGCTCCTGTGGCAGCGTGGTGAGCTCGCCGCCGCGCGCGCGGCCTTCGAACGCGCCTTGGAGTGCTGCCCGCACACGGCCGAACGGCGTTTCTTGCGCGCAAGACTGGAACGCTGCGTGCCCGGCAGTCCGCCGGACCCGCTTTGAATCGGGACGTAGACGCGCGGTCGGCTCGGCAGCAAGCTGTGGCGGTCGCGCGCGCGATTCGCATGAAGCCACTGACGCTGGCACTTGGCCTGGGCGTGCTGCTCGCAGGCTCGCAACAACCGACGGCGGAGCTGCCGGCGAGCGAGGCGAACAAGCTGCGCACCCTCTATGGCCAGGCCCTGGCCGAGGGCGGCGCCAAGGCAGAAGCGCAGCTCGTGGCCCTGGCGGAACGGCTCGAGCCCAAGTACGCGCACGAAGATCTGGTCGGCGCCCTGCGTCAGGGGCCGCTGCTCACGCGCGACTTCGACGAGCCGCGCAAGCAGGGCAAACAACTGGAGCAGCTGCACACCTTCGGCAGCACCACGGTCGGCTTCAGTTTCTCCTGCGCCGCGGGCGTGTTCCGTTATGCGGTCGACGTGCCGAGCTCCTACGATCCCCAGCAACCCGTGGCGGTGCTTTTGGATCCGGGCCACGGCACGGGCAAAGGCAAGACCGACGAGGAGAAGGCGAAGTTCCTCGAGTTCTACCGCGGCCAATGCGCTGCAGCGGGCCTCGAGGACTGGTTGGTGGCGCGCACGGAGATCATCGAACAGGTCGGCACGGGCGGCCTGCGCGGCGCCTTGCCCGAAGACCAGATCGCGAGCATCTTCGAGGCCTTTTGGCGCGACCTGTCCTCGCGCTGGAGCATCGATCCCGATCGCCTGTACGTCGCAGGTCTTTCGCAGACGGGCTTCTGGGCCTGGTACCTGGGCCGCACGAACGCGCAGCGCCTGGCCGGGATCGCGCCGATGTCCTCGGTGACCTGGCAAGTCGACAAGTACCTGGACAACTTCGCGAAGCTGCCCTGCTTCGTGCTGCACGGCGAAGCGGACCAGGTCTGCGCGGTCGCGCAGCCGCGCGCCACCTGCGCGGCGCTGCGCCGACTGGGCGCGCCCGTGGAGTACGTCGAAGTCGCCGGCTCGGCGCACGACAGCAAGACGTGGGGCCGCCTGAACGAGGCGCTGGCCTGGCTTGCTGTGCGCCCCAGGAACACGTACCCCAGCGAGCTTTCGCGCGCGCTGCAGACGCTGGAAAACCCCTGGTGCGGCTGGCTGCGCATCGAGGAACTCGAGCACAGCGCCGACGGCAAGGCACCCAGCGCACCGACGGCGAAGATTCAGGCGGCGATCCAAGGCCAGGAGCTGCGCTTGACCAGCAGCGGCGTGAAGCGCGTGACGCTGTTCCTCGAGGGCAGGATGCTCGACCTGCGCCAGCCGATCGAGGTGTTCTGGAACGAAAAGCGCGTGCACCAGGGCAGGCTGAAGCCGCGCTTTGGCACGACGATCGAAGCCGCGCTGGAAAGGGCGGACTGGAAACAGCTCTTCGATACCCAGCTCAGCTTGCGCTGCCCCTGAGCCGGCGCAGCAGCGCCCGAAGTTCGCGGCCGCGAGCGCACGCCAGGCGCCGTTCGCGCATTGCAGGTTCCGCGCGACCGCGCGCGCAGTAGACTTCGGCTTCGATGGAGCCTTCCGCCGCGGTGGGGCGCGCCGGCCTCGTGGCGCTGGTTGCGCTGAGCGTGCTGGCCCTGGTCGCGCGGCTTTTGGGAACGGGCGCGGGCCTGCCGCATCTGGTCGAGCCCGACAACGCCTATTTCCTGCAGCCGCGGCTGATCGCCGACGGGGGAGCCGAGGCGCGCGCGCACCACGACTACGGCAGGTACCCGCACCTGGTGTCTCGGATCCTGATGCAGTGGCCCGAGCGCGAGCTCGGCGAGGGCAGCCTGGACGATCACCTGCGCCAGGCCGCGGCGCCCTCCTGGAGGCCGCGTGTGCTGATCGCGGTCGCCGGCGCCGCCTGCGTGCCCGCGACCTTCCTGCTCGCGCGTCAGTTTTTGGGCGTCGGCTGGTCGCTGTTCGCGGCGGCGCTGCTGGGCAGCAGCGTGCTGCACCAGTTGTTCTCGGCGCAAGGCCGGCCGCACGTGGCGGTCACCTTGTTCATGACGTGCACGATCTGGGCCTCGCTGCGATTGTTGCGCCGCGGGAACTGGAGCGACTATGCACTGGCCGGCCTGTTCGCGGCGCTGGCCCTGGGCTCGCTGCACAACGGGATCGCGGCGCTGCTGCCCTTGGGCATGGCGCACGTGCTGCGCTCGCGCGGCCTGGGACGCAGCGAGCACGCCAAGCTGCTCGCCCCGCTGCTGCTGGTCGCGGCGAGCGCGGTGGCGTTCCTCGGCTTCCTGTTCCAGTCGCAGCCGGAGAACGCCGCGAGCGCGCAGTTGCAGGGCCAAGCCGTCGGCATCGGCAGCCACGCCTTCCACTTCGACGAGATCCACGGACGCGGATTCCGGGTGATCGCGTGGACCTTGTGGTCGTACGAGCCGATCCTGCTCGCCCTGCTCGCGATCGCCCTGCTCTTGCTCGTGCGGCGCCTGCTGCAGCCGCGCGTTGTCGATGCGGCCGCGCGCGCGCGCGCGCTGGTGCTCGCCGCCTTCGTGCTGCCCTACGTCGTGGCGATCGGGCTCTACGACGCCACCTACGAGCGCTTCGTCATTCCGCTGCTTCCGGGTCTGGCGCTGTGCGCGGCGTGGGGGATCTCGACGCTGGTCGACTTCGCGCACGCCGGCCGTCCGCGCCGCGCGCTGGGCATGGCGCTCGCGCTGGCGGCGCTCGCCTGGCCCGGCTGGGCCGCGCTGCGATTGACGCGGCTGTGTGCCTCGCCCGACACGGCGACGCGCGCCGCGCGATGGCTGCGCGAGAACGCCGACCCGCGCGCGGAGCGCATCCTGCTGACCACGCAGCTGGACCTGCCGCTGTTGCGCGAGCCCACGACGACGCCACCATTCGCGCCGCAGGATCGGCGACTGGGCGCGTGGGTGTATCCCTGGACCTACTACCAGCTCGGCCTCGCGCAGGATTCCCGGCTCGGGCCCGTCTGGCGCGTGGGCTGGCTGCCGACCACCGAACCGGCCTTCGTGCTCGATCTGCGCGACCGCGGGCCGGCGGCGCTGGCCGAGTTGGACTGGACCCTGGTCGTCGAGGGCAGCTTCACCGACGGCTGGATCCCCGGCAACCAGCGGCGCATCCATGACGCGCTCGGCACGCTGGGGGAACGCGTGGCGAGTTTCGCTCCCTACGCGGACGAGGGCATGCCGCGCGCGCTGTGGTGGCAGGAGTCGGGCCGCGTTGCGCGACCTTTCTGGAGCCGCCTGCTCGACGCGAGCAGTTTCGGTCCGGCGATCGAAATCTACCGCAGACGCTGAAGCGCAACCCGCGCGACCCGGGGCCGCGCCGGCCTTGGCTGGCGCCGCGATCCTGGAGTAGGATCGATCGGGCTCCGGGTCCTCCTCTCTCCAGCCCCGTGCAAGGGGCACAACCACCCGCCCTCGATCCCATGCACCTTGATCCCAATCACGTCCGCTTCCTGCGGCGCACGAGCGCTTTCGCGTTGGCCGCGTCCCTGCTGCTGTTCGGCGCCGCACCGGTGCAAGCCCAGGACACGCCGCCGTCCACGCTGGTCGCCTACCCCGTCGATTCGGGCGCGGTTGCCAACACCTCCGGCCTCGATCAGACCGTGATCGCCTTCTCCGTCAAGGTCCCCGGAGCGGACTGGCTGCGCCTGCAGTTCAAGTCGGTCGAGCTCGCCGGGGATCCCGACAACGGCACGGGGGCGATCCTGCGCATCACCTCGCTGCTCGACGCGGACTCGCAGATCCTGAACGCGGTGCATGTGGCGCAGTGGCGCCAGACCAGCTGCTATTTGAACGGTGAGGAGCTGCTGGTCGAGGTGATCGCGCAGCCCAACACCGGCTTCAGCCGCATCGTGCTCGAATCGGTGATCGCCGGCAGCGCCGCCGGCTACTACTCGCAGTGCGGCCCCACGGACGACCGCATCCTCTCCAAGGACGGCCGCGCCGCGCGCTTGCTGCCGATCGGCTGCACGGGTTGGATCATCGACGACTGCCGCTCGTGCCTGATGACCGCCGGCCACTGCACCGGCAACCTGAGCGTCGCGCAGTTCAACGTCCCGCTGTCGACCGCTGGCGGCGGGCTGGTCAATCCTCCGGCGGCCGACCAGTACTCGGTGGACCCGGTTTCGCTGCAGTCCAACGGCGGCCAGGGCGTGGGCAATGACTGGGGCTACTTCGGCTGCTTCCCCAACGCGACGACCGGCCTGACGCCCTTCGGCAAGCAGCTGGTGCGCTACCACATCGCCAACCCGCCGGTGTTCAACGGCAGCGAGTCGATCCGCATCACGGGCTACGGCGTCGATTCGGGCAGCTCCAACCAGGTGCAGCAAACCCACTCCGGTCCGTGGGTCACCAGCAGCGGCACCACGCTGCAGTACCAGGCCGACACCACCGGTGGCAACTCCGGTTCGCCGGTCGTGCACGAGCCCAGCGGCGATGCGATCGGCATCCACACGCACGGCGGTTGCCAGACCAGCGGCTCGGGCCAGAACTCGGGCACGGCGAAGTCGCACCCGGGCCTGGTGGCCGCGCTCGCGGTGCCCAAGGGCGTGTGCCTGGGCAGCGGCGCCTGCCCCGCGGTCGGCAACAACTACTGCATCCCCGGGCCGCTGTTCTCGGTGATCTCGGGCACGGGCTCGGCCTCGATCGCCGCGAACGATCTGGTGCTGCACGCCAACAACATCCCGAGCAACAAGACCGGGATCTTCTTCTACTCGCTCAACAAGCAGAGCATCCCGCTCGCCGGCAACACGGGCAGGCTGTGCGTCGGCGGCGGTGCGCCGATCGTGCGCCTGCCGGGGATCAACTCGGGCGCCGGCACCACGTTCACGTTCCCCGTGGACTACGCGAGCGTGCCCGCGGCGGGAGTGATCACCCCCGGTTCAACCTGGCATTTCCAGGCATGGTTCCGCACGGGACCGGGTACCACCGAGACCTCGAACGGTCTGACGATCGGTTTCACGAACTGAGCGCGAGACGGCTAGAAACCAAGCACAGGGCGCGGCTTGCCTTCGCGGGCAGCCGCGCCCTGTCGTTGTTCTCGAACTCTTGACGGGATGGTCACGTGTTCCAGGGGCCGGCGACGGCGTCTACCGAGTTCCGCGTGAGAGTCGTCCACGACGTCCAATGCGCGAGTCAGGGTTGACAACCCCGCGATCACGGTTGACGATCCTTGCAGAGGCAGACGTTCCTTCCGCGCATCTCGCGCGCAGAGCACGGCCTTGGCAATCGACACCCTGCGAGCCCTCATGAAGACTGTACTGCGCACTCTGCTTTGCACCGCCGCCGTGACCCTCGGCCTGCTCATCCCCGCGGCGCAGGCCCAGGTGAAGACCGTGCGCGTCGCTTCCGGCCTGTCGGCCCCCGTGGCCGCGGTCTCGGCGCCCGGGGACTTCGAGCGCCTCTACATCGTCGAACAGACCGCTGGGCGGATCCGGGTGCTCAAGAACGGCGTGCTGCAGCCCGTGGGCTCCCCGTTCCTCAACATCTTCGCCAAGATCACGGCCGCCGGGCAGGAGCAGGGCCTGTTGGGGATGGCCTTCCACCCGCTCTACCCGGCCGCGCCCTACATCTTCGTCAACTACACGCGCACGGGCGACGGCGCGACCGTGATCGAGCGCTACACGGTGACGAATCCGGACACCGCCACGACCACCGGCTCGGTGCCGCTCAAGACGATCGGCCAGCCGCAGAGCAACCACAACGGAGGCTGCCTGCAGTTCGGGCCCGACGGCTACCTGTACGTGGGCATGGGCGACGGCGGCAACTTCAACGACACGGGCACGGGGCACGCGGTGGGCGGCAACGCCCAGTCGGGCACGACGCTGCTGGGCAAGATGCTGCGCCTGGACGTCGACGCGCCGCCGAACTACATCCCGGCCAGCAACCCCTTCGTCGGCGATCCGAACGTGCTCGACGAGGTCTGGGCGATGGGCGTGCGCAACCCCTGGCGCTTCAGCTTCGACAAGGCCACCGGGGACATGTACATCGGCGATGTCGGCCAGGACGCGGTCGAGGAGATCGACTTCGAGCCGGCCGGTTTCGCGGGCGGCGCCAACTACGGCTGGCGTTGCATGGAGGGCCTGAATTGCACCGGCCTCTCGGGCTGCACCTGCAACGCGCCGACCTTGACTCTGCCCGTGCACACGTACACGCACGGCTCCGGATGTTCCGTGACCGGCGGGCACGTGTACCGCGGCTGCGCGATCCCGGCGATCGCCGGCCGTTATTACTTCGCGGACTACTGCGCCAACACGATCTGGAGCTTCAAGATCGTCGGGGGCGCGGTGACCAGCTTCCAGAACGACACGGCCTTGCTCGCTCCCGGCGGCGGCCTCTCGATCGGCGCGATCTCTTCCTTTGGCGAGGACCAGTTCGGCGAGGTCTACATCTGCGACCGCGGCGGCGAGGTTTTCAAGCTGGTGCCCACGAGCTTCGTCTCCGACTGCAACGGCAACAACATCGAGGACTCCTGCGAGCTCGCCGCGGGCATCGCCCCGGACGTCAACGGCAACGGGATCATCGACAGCTGCGAGTGCACCCCGCCTTCGATCTACTGCTCGCCGAAGTTCAATTCGGAGTTCTGCCTGCCGATGATCACTTCCACGGGCATCGCCAGCGCGACCGCCGGATCGGGATTCGTGGTCAGCTGCGTCGACGTGCTCAACAACAAGAGCGGGCTCCTGTTCTACGGCGTCAACGGGCAGTTCGGCGCGCCGTTCCAGGGCGGGACGCTGTGCGTGGCTCCGCAGGTCAAGCGCACGCCCGCGGTGAATTCCGGAGGCAATCCTCCGCCGAACGACTGCAGCGGCGTGTTCGCGATGGACATGAACCTGTTCGCGGTCGGCGGGCTCGGCGGCACGCCGCTCGCGGAGCTGACGGTTCCGGGCACGGTCGTGAACTGCCAGTGGTGGGGTCGCGATCCTGGTTTCCCGGCGCCGGACAACACCCAGCTGTCGGGCGGACTCGAGTACCAGATTTGTCCCTAGTACGGATCGACCGGACTTCCTGAGTGCGCGGATTACGCTCCGGCTCAGGAAGCCCGCTCCATCCTTCCGTACTGAAAAAGGCGCCGCCGGCCCGTGGTCCGGCAACTTGCCTCGACCGCGGCCGCCGCTGCGCCGATCCTGCTTGGCGCGCGCCCGCGCTGCATTTGCACGGTCCGCGACGACGAGCGTGACCGCGCTGCGTCGTGCAGGCGCCGCGCCTTCGCCTTGCCAAATCGCGGATACCCCTTAGGCTTTGAAGTAGGAGCCCTGACTCCCAAGTCCTCCGGGCCGCTGCGTTAGGCCCACCACTGTCTGGTCCCACACCTCAAGAAGAGTCCTCATGAGCTTTGCAACCCGTCTCGATTTCTCCTCGGCCGCCATCGCCCTGTGCGCCGTGGCCCTGTTCAGCGCCGGCGCCTCGGCGCAGAACTACCCTGGTTCCGGCGGCCCGATCCCCTCCTCGGGCACCGGCGGCGGCACCTACCCGTCGACCCCGCTCGCCGGCACGGAGCTCAGCTCCGCCGTGGCCGTCCCCAGTTCGGTCACCAGCGTCGACAAGATCACGCTGAACAACTGGACGCACACCTGGGTGGGCGACATGCAGATCGTCCTGGTCGACCCCACCGGCGTGGGTCACAACGTGATGGTGCGGCCCGGTTTCACCGGCAGCGGGTTCGGCAACAGCGGCGACCGCACCGGCGGTCTGTACGAGTTCGTGCCCAGCGGCGGCGTCGCGGTTCCGCATGCCGCCGCCGCGCCCATGCCCGCGGCGACCTACAACCAGGACTTCGGCAACCCCGGTGGCGGCCTGTGGGTTTCCGGGACCTCGATCGGGGCCATGGTGGTCAACAACACCCCGATGAACACGATCACCGGGCCCTCGGGCAACTGGACGCTGAAGATCTTCGACTGGGCTTCGGGCGACGTCGGCAACATCGACAGCTGGATCCTGCATGTCAACGGCTCGCTGCCGGCGCCGACCCCGTACTGCACGGCGAAGGTCACGTCCAACGCCTGCATTCCCTCGATCGGCTCCACCGGCGTTCCCTCGGCGTCGACGGGCAGCGGCTTCCTGGTGAACGGCACGCAGTTCATGAACAACAAGAACTGCCTGCTGTTCTACGGCGTCACCGGCCAAGCGGCGATTCCCTTCCAGGGCGGCACGCTGTGCGTGAGCGCGCCGATCAAGCGCACCCCCGGCACGAACACGCTCGGCAATCCTCCGCCGAACGACTGCTCGGGCGTGCCCTCGATCGACATGAACCTGTTCGCGGTCGGCGGCCTCGGCGGAACGCCGCTCGCGGCGCTCACCGTTGCGGGCACCGTGGTCGACTGCCAGTGGTGGGGTCGCGATCCGGGCTTCGCCGCGCCGAACAACACGCAGCTGTCGAACGGCCTGGAATACACCGTCGGGCCTTGATCTGAAATCGGTCGCGCTCCCGCGCGGGGCGCAACCTCTCGCATGCGCGGCCGATCGCTCCTCGGGGCGGTCGGCCGCGCTGTTTCGTCTCAGCGCGGCGCCGCCGCTTCGTACACTACCTGCCCGCGCACGATCGTCAGGCGCACGTGGCGGCCGCCGAGCAGCTCGCGCGGCGCGCAGCTCAGCGGGTCGAGGTCGAGGACCGTCACGTTGGCCCAGTAGCCCGGCTCGAGCCGGCCGAACTCGTGATCCTGCCGCGCCGCTCGCGCCGCGTTGGCGGTGAAGCCCGCCAGCGCTCGCGCCGGGTCGAGGCGCTGATCGGGCCGGTAGCCCTCGGCGGGCTCTCCCCGCGCGTCGGCGCAAGTGATCGCCGCGTAGAGGCCGGCCAGCGGATCGCAGGATTCGACCGGGCAGTCGCTGCCCAGGCACAGGCTGCCACCCTGAGGGTCGAGCCGCCGCCAGGCGTAGGCGCCCTCGATGCGTTGCGGCCCCAGGCGCGCGGGAGCCCACGGCATGTCGCTGGTGGCGTGCGTGGGCTGCATCGAGGGCGTCACACCCAAGCGGGCGAAGCGCTCCCAATCCGCGGGCGAGACGACCTGGGCATGCTCGATCCGCGGCCGCAGCGCGGCGAAGGAGGCCGAGACGGAGATGCGTCGCTCGAGCGCGTCGAGCACGCGCCGGTTGCCTAGATCCCCGATCGCGTGCACCGCGGGCTGCATGCCGTTGGCGTCGCACAGCTCGAGCAGGTGGTCGAGCTGCGCGTCCTCGAGCATCGGCAGCCCGCGGTGGCCAGGCTCGTCGGCGTAGTCCTCCAGGAGCGCAGCCCCGCGCGAGCCGAGCGCGCCGTCCATGTACAGCTTGGCCCCGACCAGCCGGTAGCCGAGCGCGCTCCAAGCACCGCCAACCGGCACCAGCGGATTCGCGGAGTCCAGGGTTTCCAGCGCCGCCTGCGACATGTAGCCCGCCACCTCGATGCGCAACTCGCCCGCCAGGGACATCGCGGCCAGCAGGCGCATCGACTCCTGGCCCTCGCCCATGTCGTGCACGCCGGTCAAGCCGTGTCGCAGGAGTTCCGCCTGCGCGAGCAGCACGCGGCGGCGGCGTGTCTTCATGTCCACGGGCGGCACGGCGCTCTCGATCAGCGCGGTCGCGTTGTCGACGAAGATCCCGGTGGGGCGGCGTTCGGCGTCGACCAGGATGCGCCCGCCCGGCATCGGGCGCTCGTCCAAGACGATCCCGGCCTGCCCGGCGAGCTCCAGGGCGCGCGCGTTGACCAGGATCGCATGGCCGTCGACGCGCCCGAGCACGACCGGATGCTCGGGGACGGCGCGCGAGAGCTGCGCATGCAGCGGGAATTGCCGATCGGGCCACAGATTCTGATCCCAGCCGCGACCCAGGATCCACGTGCCGCTCGGCGCCCCGGCAGCGCGTGCGGCCACGCGCGCGATCAGCTCGGCGTAATCGGCGCAGCCGCGCAGGTCGACCTCGTCCAGCGCGGCTCCCAGGCCTTCCAGGTGGGCGTGGGCGTCGATCAAGCCGGGAACGGCGACGCCGCCCTCGAGGTCGATGGTCGTGAAGGGCTCTCTCGCGCGCGCGCGCACGCTGGCCTCGTCGCCGATCGCGACCACGCGGCCGTTCTCGGCGTACAGGGCCTGCGCGAGCTTCCATTCGGGAGCCGACACGCGCAGGCTCCCGCCGACGATCAGCACGTGCCCTGCGGAGGTTGCGGCTGCCGCAAGCTCCGGCGACTGGGCTTGGGGAGCATGGCAGGCCGCGGTCAAGAGCGCGGCGCCAAGGCAGGCAAGAGCGCGGGTGTGCATGGCCGCGATTGTGGCCGCGGTCCGCGCGACAAGGAAGGCGCCGGCCGCGCGCGGCGCGAGCAGCCGCTCGCCGCGGCGCGAAACTCCAGCACGAGACTTACACACCGCGGGCTTCACGAGCTCGGGACAGGAGTCAATACTACCGCGGTAGGACTACCCGGGTAGTTCTACGCCCCGCGCCGCGACGTGGCGCGGATTTCCTGGCCGCGCATTCTCGAGGAAACGTTCCATGCAGGTGCTCCTTCCCCTGGCTTTGTTCGTGCTCGGCCTGCTGCAGGGCGAGGCCGACGAACAACTGCGCTACCTGGCCGGTTTGGCGTCGAAGGGCATGTCGGCCGAGCTCGAACGCGAAGCGCAGAGTTTCCTGCGCGAGTATCCGCGGCATGCGCGCGCCGACGAGGCGCGCTATCGACTCGCCTGCGCGCTCTTCGAGCAGCACAAGCCGCAGCCGGCCGCGGAGCTGCTGCGGCCGCTCTCGACCCGGCGCGGATTCGAGTTCGAGTCCGAGGCGCTGTTCCGCCTGGGCCAATGCGAACTCGAGCTCGGTCGCCCGGCCGAGGCGGTCGCCGCCTTGGAGCGCACGCTGGAGCTGGGCAAGGAGTACCTGCTGCTGCCGGCCGGCGCGCTGCATGCGGACGCGCTGCTCGCCGCGGACAGGACGCAGGACGCCGAACGCGCTTTCGCCGCGGTGCTCGAGCGCGGCGTCCAATCCGAGTACGCGCCCGATGCCGCTTGCGGACTCGCGTGGTGCGCCTTCAAGCGCCGCGACTTCGAGGCCGTGATCGAACGCGCGCGGCAGTTCCTGGCCGCCTTCCCGCGCAATCCGCGCGCGGGCGAAGTGCAATTCCTGCGCGGCGAGGCGCTGCTCGAGACCGGCAAGGCCGATGCCGCGATCGAGGCCTACGCCAAGGTGGGCGAGGGAGCCTTCGCCGACGGCGCCTTGCGCGGCGCGGCCTTCGCGCATGCCGCGCAGGGACGCCACACGCAGGCCGCGAGCTTGTTCCAGGCGCTGCTCGAGCGCTTCCCGCAATCGCGTTTCGTCGCCGAGGCGCGCCTGCAGTGTGGCGTGGAGCGCCTGGCCGCGGGCGACGCCGCCGGCGCGCTGAAGATGCTCGACGCAAAGTCCGCGGGGGAACGCGGCGAGGGCGCCTACTGGCGCGCCAAGGCCCTGTCCGCCGGCGGCGATGCGCAGGCCGCGCTCGAGCTGGCGGCGCGAGCCTCGCGCGGCGAGCAGGACGAGGGACTCGGCGCGCGCTGGGCCGCGCTGCGCGCGGATCTGCTGACCGCGCTCGGGCGTCCCGACGAAGCACGCGCGGCCTACGAGGCGGCCGATTCCGACTACGCGCTGCAGGCCGGCGCGGTGGCGAGCCTCGAGGCCAAGCGGCCGGAGGAAGCGCTGCGCCTTGCGCGCAAGCTGCTCGAGCGCAATCCGAACTCGCCGTATCGGCTGCAGGCGCTGCTCGCCGCCGCGGAAGGCCTCTACGCGCTCGAGCAGTACGCGCAGGCCGAGCCCGCGTTCCTCGCGGCCGCGGAGTCCGACACGGACAAGTCGCGCCGCGACAAGACGCGCCTGCGCGCCGCGTGGTGCCGCTACCTGCAGAAGCAGCCCGCCGAGGCGGCAGCGATGTTCCAGGAACTGGCGCGCACGCTGGCCGACGCCAAGCAGGCCGACGAGGCCGCGTACATGGCGGCGCGCGCCAGCGAGGACGCGGGCGATCTGCGCGCGGCGCGCAGCGGCTACGAACGCTACCTGCAGCGCTTCCCCCAAGGCGAGCGTCGCGCGCAGGCGCTCTTGTCCAGCGCGCGGCTGATCGAGGGTCCTGCGGCGACGCAGCGCCTGGAAGCCGCGCTCGCCGACGCTCCCGACGGCGCCTCGAAGGCCGAGCTGCACTTCGAGCTTGCCGAGCGTCTTTCGAAGGCCGGGTCCTTCGAGGCGGCGGCGGGGCACTACCGCGCGGCGCAATCCGGCGCGGCGGCCCCGGAGCTCAGGCAGCCCTGCGTCTACGGCTTGGCTTGGTGCGAGTACAGCCAGGGCGAGTTCGCGCGAGCGGCCGCGACGCTGGCGCCGCTGCTCGCCGCATCCTCGCCGGCGCACGACGCAACGCTGATGGAGTCCGCGCTGGAGCTTTCGGTCTGGGCCAAGGCGCGAGCCGGCTCGATCGAGGCGGCGCTCGCCGATTGGCAGAGCCTGCAGGCGCGTTCGCGCGACGACGCGCGCGTGTGGTCCTGCGCCCGCGTGCTGCTGGGCGCGCTCGAAGGCCCCGAGGCGCAGCGCGCCAGGGCGCAGCTGCTCGCGCAAGCGGCGCGCAGCGTCAAGTCCCCCGAGCTGGCGGCGGAAATCGACGCCGAGCTCGCGCTGTGCGCGATGGCGGGAGGCGAGCGCGAGCGCGCGCTGCAGCTGCTCGACGGCGCCTGGAGCCGCGCTCCCAAGAGCGTCTGCGTGCGCGAGGCGGCCTGCTCGATCGGCGAAGCTTGCGCGAGCGCCGGCGATGCCAAGACGGGGCAGGACATCCTGCGCGCCCTGGCGCGCGACGAATCGGCGGCGCGCGCCGACCGCGCGGTGTACCAGCTGGCGCTGTGGCGCATGGCCGCCGGCGACGCCAAGGGCGCGCGCACCGACCTGGCGCGCTTCGCGCAACGCTTCCCGGCCTCGACGCTGCAGCTCTCGGCGCAGTTCCTCGAAGCCGAGGCTTGCTACCGCTCCGGCGATCTGGCGCGCGCGCTGTCGGGCTTCGAGGCGCTGGCGCGCACGGAGCTGGGCGCCGAGCTGGCGCCGAAGGTGCTGTTCCGCCTGGGGCTGCTGCATTGCCAGAACGGGCGCTGGGCCGAGGGCCTGGACGAGTTGACGCGCCTCGGCGAGCAGTTCCCGAAGTTCGAGAACCTGTTGGAGGCGCAGCTGTGGCGCGGGCGCGCGCTCGCGCAGCGCAAGGACGCCGCCGCGGCGCGCCAACTGCTCGAGGGCGTGGTCGCCAAGGACAAGGGCATGCTCGGCGCGCAGGCGCGTCTCGCGCTCGGCGAACTCGCGCTGGCCGAAGGCGATGCGCAAGCCGCGCTCTCGGCCTTCCTCAAGGTCGCGGTGCTCTACTCCGACGTCGAGCTCGTGGCGCAAGCCAACTGGGGCGCCGGGCAAGCCTTCGAGCGCGGCGGCGAACTCGACAAAGCGCGCCAGAGCTACCGCGAAGTGCTCGCCAAGGCTCCCGACTCGGCGCAAGCGCGCAGCGCACGCGCGCGGCTCGCGGCGCTCGAGACCCCCTGAATCTTCCACGCTCCGCGGCCAGCGCCGCGGCGCGACGTCCACTGTCACCCCAGCTCCAGGAGAACCCTCGCGTGTTAGCCCTAGCTCTCGCCGTCCAGTCCGATCCGATGCCCTCGTTCTGGGAGCTGACCAAGAGCGGAGGCCCGTTGATGATCCCGCTGGGCCTGTGTTCGGTGGTCGCGTTGACCTTCGCCATCGAGCGCGCGCTGCGGCTGCGCAGCGCCGCGCTGGGCTCCGACAGCTTCGCGCGCACGCTGATCCAGGCCGTGCAGGCGCAGGGCGCGGCGCAGGCGATCCCGCTGTGCGATGCGACGCGGACGCCGTTGGCGCGCGTGCTGCGCACCGCGCTGGAGCACCGCGGCGAATCGCGCGAGGAACGCGAGCGCCGCGTGGAGGACGTGGCCACGCTGGAGGTCAAGAAGCTGCAGGCCCAGCTGCGGCCGCTGTACCTGGTCTACCTCGTCGCGCCGCTGCTGGGCCTGCTGGGAACCGTGTGGGGCATGATCCTGGCCTTCGCGACCATCGCGATGCGCGGTGGCATGGGCAAGCCGGGCCTGCTGGCCGAGGGCGTGTACCAGGCGCTGGTGACCACGGCCGCGGGACTGGCGATCGCGATCCCGACCGTGGTCGTCTACTTCTGGCTCAAGGGCCGCATCGAGCGCTTCGCGCGCCGCACCGAATCCTGGTACCACGAACTCGACCGCGGCCTCGGCGGGCAAGGAGCCTAGCGTGCACATCCGCGACGACGATGACGCGGGCGGCGAGCCCGAGTTCAGCATGGCGCCGATGATCGACGTCGTGTTCCAGTTGCTCATCTTCTTCATGGTGACCGCGACGTTCACCAGCGAGGAGCAGGAGCTGGGCGTCGAGCTGCCCACCGCGCAGAGCGGCGAGGCGGCCGGCGGATCGCCGCAGGAGCTGGTGATCAACGTGTTCAAGGACGGGCGCGTGTCCTTCGGCGGTCGCACCGTCGACGAGCTGGAGCTGGAACGCGAGCTCGACGCCGCGGCGCGCAACAACCGCGCGACGCCGGTGACCATCCGCGGCGATCGCCTGGCGAGCCACGAGCGCATCGTCGCGGTCATGGACGCCTGTGGCCTCGCCGGGCTTTCGAACCTCGCCTTGGGAACGCGCGACTAGGAATCCCCGCATGCACCAGCCCAGTCCGCGCGCCGTCGGCTTGCTCGCTCTCGCCTGTGCCCTGGGCTACGCGGCGTGGCTGGGGCTGGGCCCCGCCGCGCGCAGCCAATTCTCCGATGGCGTGCGCATCGTCGCGCCGGACGCCTCGCTGCGCTTCGCCACCTGGGGCGAAGCGCGCGCGGCGCGATTCGCGGGTGCCTGGAGCGAAACCCCGCGCAGGGCCAGCCTTTCTCCCGACGGTCGCTGGCTGGTCTGGGAGGCGTCGGCGGGCGGCAACCAGGAGCTGTTCGTCGCGCGCATCGAGGACGGACGCGCGCAGGCCTCCGCTCCGCTCGCCGCGCTGTGCAGCGCCTCCGACGAGTGCGCGCCGGCCTTCGGCGGCGAGTGGCTGTACTTCAGCTCCGATCGCCCCGGCGGGGCCGGCGGTCACGACCTGTGGCGCGCGCGTTTCTCGCAGGGCACGGCGGCGGCGCCCGAGCTGCTGGCGGGGGAGGTCAACGGCGCGGGCGACGAGCTCGATCCGGCGCCCAACGCGGCGGACGCCAGCGTGGTGTTCGTCTCCGAGCGCGATGGCGCGGGCCCTGATCTCTACCGCGCGAGCCTCGACGGCGGCGCGCCCTCGCGCCTGGATGCACTGTGTTCGCCGCAAGCCGAACGCGAGCCCGCGTTCACCAGCGACGGTCGCGCGCTGGTCTTCGCCAGCGATCGCGACGGCGGCCGCGGCGGCTTCGACCTGCTGCGCGCCGCGCACTGGCGCGGGACGTTCAGCTCGCTGCACGCGCTGACTTCGCTCAACAGCGCGGACGACGAGCGCGCGCCCATGGTGGCGGACTCCGACCTGGGCCTGGGTTTCGTGCGCGCGCGCGCCGACGGCGGCGAATTCCTCGTGGCTCCGGCGGTCGAAGTTTTCCTCACGCCGCGCAGGCCGATCCACTGGATGGAGTGGCTGGCGCTGGCGGGCCTGCTCGCACTCGCGGCGCTGGCGCTGCTGGTGCGCCGCTTCCCCGAGCTCGATCTCCTGTACAAGTGCCTGCTGCTCTCGGTGCTCGCGCACTTCCTGTTGTTGTTGTGGTTCCACGAGCTGTGGCTCAGCGGCGGTGTGGCCCAGGAGCCGCTGCGCTCGCGCGCGCCGATCCAGGTGCGGCTGGCGGATCGTGTCCCGCGCGAGGTCGCGGCCGTAGAGGCTCCGTCGCTGCCGCAGGCGGACGCCCAACCGCGCAGCGAGCCCGCTGCGCCTTCGCGCGCCGAGCTGCGGCCGGAAGAGGCTTCGAGCCTGCCGCGCACCGAGTCGCTGGCGCAGCGCGCTCCGGAACCGCTCCCGGCGTCGGACTTCGAGTCTGTCAGCGTGGCGCAGGTGCCGCGCTCCAGCGCGCGCGATCCCGAGGTGATCGCGGAGTCGGCGGCGGCTTCGGCGCCCGCGGCCGAGCTTGCGCTGCCGCAGCTGCGCGATGCGCGGTCCGCGCTGGAGAGCTCCGCGCCCTCGCGCTTGGAGGCGCGTTCGAGTTCCGGCGCCGTGGAGCCATCCTCCGCGTCGGTCGCGCGCGCGGCCTCCGCCGCGGGCCACGCGCCCGAGCGCGCCAGCGTCGAGCCGATCCCGGAGAGTTCGAGCCTGCGCTCGCGAGCGCTGCGCGAGGTCGCGAACGCGGCGCAGCCGGCCAGCGCCGCGGCGCCGCTGGCCCTGGATGGGAAGGCCGAGGGCGCGCGCTCGACCAGTTCGCGCACGATCGGCGCGCCTTCGCGCCCCGAGCTGGAGCGCTCGCGCGGCACGCCGGCCGCCAGCGAGAGCTCGAGCTCGGTCGTGCGCGCGGCCAGCGCGCGCGAAAGCGCTCCGGCGCGCGCGAGCGCCGAGCTGCAATCCGCGCCTGGACGTCCCGCGTTCTCCGCCGACGAGCGCCGTGCGCTGGCGGCCGGCGAGCGCGCGGTCGCCGCGCAGGCGGGGCCGAGCGCCGCGCTGGAACTTTCCGATCTGGCCGCGGGCCGATCGGGCGCGAGCGAAGCGGGCGAGCCCGAGGGCGGCCCTTCGCGCGCCGCGTCCTCGGCGGGAAGCCGCCAGCAGCAGGCCAGCGCGCCGAGCACCGGGCCCGTCGCGCAGCGCGCCGCCGAGCTCGAGGCGCAAGGCCGCTCGGGCCCGCAGCGCGCGCAACTGCCGCTGCCCGCACCGATGGGATCAGCGCTGGCCGCGGGCGCGGCGCTGGGCCTGGAGCCTGCGCGCGAAACCGGCGAGCGCGCGGCGCAGGCGCCTGGCCTCGAACTCGATTCGCTGCGGCCGGAGGCCGAAGCCGGCGAGCGCTCCGCGCCCGAGGTCGCGGCTGGACCTGCGCGCAGCGCGGGCAGCCCCTTGGCCTCCGCGGCCGCGTCGCCCGGCGCATCCAGCGCGCAGCCGCTGGCCGAGCGCGGCGCGGCCCCGCGCGCCGTCGTCGCGCGCAATCCGACCGCGGCCGATCCGGGCCGCGCGGGCCGCGCGGATCGAGGGTTGGTGCTCGAAGACGCTCCGGAATCGGTGGCCCAGCCCGCGCAAGCCGCCGGCCAGGGTTCGGACGCCGAGTTGTTGAGCGGGCTGTCGGCGGCTCCTGCGCCCCCGCGCGGCAGCCCGTCCGACCAGGACTCGCCGGCGCGCGCCTCGACGCCCGCCGTGCGCGCGCCTGCCGCGCAGCCGCTGGCGGCCAACACGCCGACGCTGGAGCGCGCGCCGGCGCTGATCACGGACCAGCAGCCCTCGCGCGCGGCCTCGGATTGGGACCAGACGCCGTACCGCAACCGCAGCGGAACCGAGAAGGCGCGCGCCCTGGAGCTCTTCGGCGGCAGCGAACGAACCGAAGCCGCGGTGGCCAACGGGCTGAAGTACCTGGCCGGCATCCAGGCTCGCAGCGGTGCCTGGGGCGACCTCGAGGTCTACGACGAGAAGTACGGTCGCGTCGCGGTGGGCAAGAGCGCGCTGTGCACGCTGGCCTTCCTCGGTGCCGGGCACACGCAGGACTCGGGCAGCGAGCACTCCGGCGTCGTGCGCCGCGCGATCGAGTTCCTGCTCTCGGTGCAGGATCCGTCCAGCGGCCACTTCGGCGAGGCTTCGGCCTACGACCACGGCATCGCCACCTACGCGCTGGCCGAGTGTTTCGCGCTGACCCAGGACCAGCGACTGCGCGCGCCGCTCGAGCGCGCGCTGGCGCACGTGCTCGCGATGCAGTCGACGCGCAACGACCCGCGCTTCCGCGGCGGCTGGGGCTACTACGAGGCCGACGGCTCGCACTACGATCCCTGGCCGCGCACCTCGATCACCGCCTGGCAGGTGATGGCGCTGGAATCGGCGCGTCTCTCGGGGCTCTCGGTTCCCGACTCCGCCTTCGACGCCGTGCGCGAGTTCCTCGTGCGTTGCGAGGACCAGCGCCTGGGCGCCTACCGCTACAACCACGACCCGGAGCGGCTGCAGTCCGCCTATCCGACCTTGCCCGCCTCGACGCCCGCGGCGTTGTTCGCGCTGGCGCTGCTGGGCGAGGACATCGCCTCGGAGCCTCACGCGAGCGCGCGCGAGTACATCCTCGAGCGCGCGCCCGACGGCTACCGCTACACCAACGAGTCCGACTTCGTCATGCTGGCGCGCGGCAATCCCTACTTCTGGTATTACGGCACGCTGGCGATGTTCCGCGTCGGCGGAGCGCAGTGGCAGCGCTGGAACGTGGCCCTGCAGCAGTCGCTGCTGCCTGCCCAGGCTCGCGACGGATCGTGGAAACCGATCGACGTGTATGCGCGCTACGCGCGCGACAGCAGCGCGGACCGCAGCTACACGACGGCCTTGTGCGTCTTGAGCCTGGAGGTCTACTACCGCTACTACCTGCCGCTGCTCAAGGTGCGCTGAAGCTCGGGCGCGCTCGCGGGGCCAACGCGGCTTTGCTAGCTTCTTGCGGCGCGCTTGGAATCCCCGTCCCACCCCGACCGGCCGTCTGCGCCTGGCGCGCCCGGCTTCGTGCGCGGCCTGTCCTTGGTCGCCGCCGTCGCGCTGGTCGTCGGCAACATGGTGGGCACGTCGATCTACACGCTGCCGGCCTCGCTGGCGGCCGAGGTCGGCCCCCTGGGTCTTGTCGCCTGGGCATTGACCGCGCTGGGCTACGGATTCGTCGCCGCGGTCTACATGCGCCTGGGTCGGGGTCAGGCGCGCACCGGCGGTCCCTATGTGTTCGTGCGCGCGGCCTTCGGCGACTTCGCCGCCTTCCAGACGGTGTGGAGCTACTGGCTGAGCGCGGTGGCCGGCAACGCCGCGATCGCGCTGGCCGTGGTGGCCTACGCGATCGAGTTCGTGCCGGGGTTTCCCGACACGGCGCTGAATCGATTCCTGCTCGCGCAGGCGATCGTCTGGGGCCTGGTCGGCGTCAACCTGCGCGGCGTGCGCCACTCCGGCCGGCTGCAGATCGGAATCGTGCTGCTCAACCTGGTGCCTCTGGTCGCGCTCTGCGCTCTGGCGTTGGCGGACTTCGATCCCGACAACCTGCGGCCCTTCGCTCCGCAGGGTTGGAGCAAGCTGCCGCTGGGCATGGCCTTGATCGTCTGGGCCTACGCCGGCATCGAGTCCGCCACCGTACCCGCGGAGGAGATCCACGACCGCCCGGGCACGATCGCGCGCGCGACCTTGGTCGGCTACCTGCTGGCGACCTTCGTGTTCCTGTTGAGCGCGCTGGCGGTGGCGGGTTCGACCGACAACGCGACGATCGCCGCAAGCGCGCGGCCGATGGCCGTGGCGTTGGAACGCGCGGTCGGGCCTTGGGCCGGCACGCTGATCAGCGTTGCCGCGGTGGTCGCGGGCCTGGGCACGCTCAACGGGTGGATCCTGATGGCCGGGCGGATTCCGGTTTCCGCGGCGGCCGACGGGCTGTTCTTTCCCGCCTTCGCGCGCTTGCACGCGCGCTGGCACACGCCGCACGTCTCGCTGCTGGTCGCGGGCGCGGTGGCCAGCGCGCTCTTGTGCCTGTTGTTCTCCAGCACGCTGCTCGCGCTGTTCAACTTCATCGCGCTGCTCTCGGTGCTGACCACGCTGCTGCCGCACCTGTACTCGATGGCGGCGCGGATCTTCTTCGCGCGCGCGGCGCAGCGGCGCGGGGAGGAAGGCGCGGCGCAGCTCGCGATCGCGCTGACGGCCTTCCTGTTCGTGCTGCTGACGATCTACGGCTGCGGCTTCGAGGTCATCGCCTGGGGGCTGTTGGTGGTGCTCGCCGGCACGCCGCTGTACGCGCTGCTCAAGGCGCGCTGAGCGCCCGCGCGACCCCGCCGTTTTCTCGTGGCCTAGCGCTCCGGCCCGAAGCGATCCTCGAGCAGCTCGAGGCGCCGAGCGGCCTCGAGGTTCCCTGGATCCACGGCCTGCAGTCCGCGCAGCGCGGCGCGCGCGCCGGCGAGATCGGGCGGCGACTTGGACATCAGCAGGTCGGAGAGGTCCAGCCACGCGGGCAGCAGCTGCGGCGCGAGCTGCAGCGCGCGCCGCAGGTGGGCTTCGCTGGCGGCGCCGTCGAACTGCGCGCGCGCCGCTTGCGCGGCGCGCAGCTCGAGCGCCGCCATGCGCTGGCTCGCGATCGGGTGCGCGGGATCGTCGGCCAGGATGCGCTCCAGGTGGGCGCGCGCGGCCTGCGGGTCCGGCGGCGCGCCGCCGAGCGCAAGCTCGGCAAGCTCCAGCGAGGCCACGTGCAGTTCGGGATCCAGCTGCAGCGCGCGCTCGAGGCAAGCGCGGGCCTGCTCGCGCTGGCCCTGGCGCGCGAGGATCTGGCCGCGCAGGAATTCCATCCGTGCCACGGGCACGAGGCCCGCGTGAGCAGCGCGATCCAGATGCGCCAAGCTGGCCGCCAGGGTCGGGGCGCGTTCGCCGGCGGGCATCTCGATCGCGTCCAGCAGCAGCCAGCGACCGCGCGCGGCGTGGTACTGGACCCAACCGGAATGGCCGAGGAACAGCCACCAGGCGAGCAGGCCCAGCA
>Ga0315910_10000356_pt1 | contig 46966 bp, 36 predicted proteins | sample EdamamesoilMG_FD_204470 | JGI IMG/M metagenome (GOLD analysis project Ga0315910, IMG submission 204470) | Garden soil microbial communities collected in Santa Monica, California, United States - Edamame soil | ecosystem: Environmental > Terrestrial > Soil > Garden | place: USA: California... | reverse complement strand
AACGCCGCGAGCGCGACGTTCGACGCGCTCGTGCCGACGGCGAGCGTCACGTGCGAGCGCGTCGACGTCGCGCTCCCGAAGCTCGAGAAGAGCGACGCCTTCGCGCTGCGCTTCCGCGCGACGCTCGACCTGCCCGCCGCCGGCGAATGGCGCTTCTGGCTGGCCAGCGACGACGGCTCGCGCCTTGTGATCGACGGCGTCGAGGTGGTCGAGAACGACGGCGACCACGCCGTGATCGAGAAGAGCGGCGCGCTCGCGCTCGCCGCGGGCCCGCACGCCTTCGAGCTGCGCTACTACGACGCGGGCGGCGCCGAAGGGCTGCGGCTCCAGTGGGCGGGGCCGGGGGTCGCGCGGCAGGAGATCGCGGCCGACCGCTTCGAGACGAGCGAACGCGACCTCGTGCGCGCCGCGGCCGTGCGGGCGATCGCGCGGATGGCGGGGTTCGACGCGGAGAAGCGCGACGACGGCATGAAGCTGCTCGAAGAGGGGCGTCTCGCGGGCGAGGCGGTGGAGCTGCTCCGCTCGATCGACGCCGGCTCCTGGAGCGCCGAGCCGTCGCGCGCGCGGCCCCTCCTCGACGCGACGCTCCGCTTCGCGCGCTCGGTCGCGGCCGAGCAGCGGACGCGCGGCGACGTCGTCGCGGCGCTCGGGCTCGCGAGCCAGCTCGTCGGCGGCCTGCCGGCGGAGGAGCAGCGCGCGCGCAAGCGGGAGGTCCGCGAGCTCGCCGGCTCGACGCAGGTCGTGCGGACCGTGCCGCACCAGATGCTCTACGACCGCAAGGAGCTCGTCGTCGCGGCGGGGCAGCCGGTCGCGATCGTCTTCGTCAACGACGACCTGATGCCGCACAACCTCGTCGTCGGCGCGCCCGGCTCGCTCGAGACGATCGGCACCGCGGCCGAGGCGATGGCGCAGCAGCCCGACGCGCAGGCGAAGAGCTTCGTGCCGGCGCTGCCCGAGGTGCTCCACGTCCTCCGGCTGCTGCTGCCGGGCGAGAGCGCGACGCTGCGCTTCGTCGCGCCGACGCAGCTCGGCGATTACCCCTTCGTCTGCACCTTCCCCGGCCACTGGCGCGTGATGAACGGCGTCCTGCGCGTCGTCGCCGAGCTCTCCGACGCCGAGCTCGACGCTCCGGTCGCGACCGCGCCGGCCGTCACGCCGCACGGCAACCAGCCCGCGCGCGCGTTCGTGAAGCTCTGGGAGCTCGCCGACTTCCCCGCCGCCGACTTCGGCGAAGGGTGGAGCGAGCGGCGCAACCCGTCGCGCGGCCGCGCCACGCTGCAGGCCGCCGGCTGCATCGAGTGCCACGCTTTCCGCGGGCTGGGCATCGCCAGCGCGCCCGACCTCTCCGCCGTCGGCACGAAGTGGCGCGACCGCGAGCTCGTGAAGCAGCTCCTCGAGCCGTCGGCCGCGATCCTCGAAGGCTACGAGCAGCAGCTCTTCCTCACGAAGGACGGCAGCGACGTCATCGGCCGCGTCGTCCGCGAGGACGCCGACGCGTACCACGTCGCCGCCGACCTGCGCCGCCCCGACCACCTCACCGTCGTGAAGAAGTCGGAGATCGCCAAGCAGAAGCGGAGCACCCTCTCCGCCATGCCCACCGGCCTCCTCGTCACCTTCTCGAAGGAGGAGATCCTCGACCTCGTCGCACTGCTGCAGTCGCCAGCGGCGAAGCAGTAGTGACCCCAGCCGACCCGCGCCACCGCGACGAAATGACCGGTTTCGATGCTGTTTCGGTCCTGGACCAAAACAGCAGCATTTCGCGTCAATTTGGCGCGGGGGCGTTGAGCCGTTCCGCCAGCCACGGCGCTGCGTGGGCCACCATCGCGTCGATCGCGCCGGTGAAGCGGTGGTCGATGCCGGAGAGCGCGACGAGCTCGGGTTCGCGCCCGGCGGCTTTCGCGGCGGCGCGGGCGTCGAAGGTGTCGTGCAGCGGGACGAGCTCGTCCATGGTGCCGTGGATCAGGAGCCAGGGACACGCGACGAGCGCGGCCTGGCGGTCGAGCGAGCCGATCGTGCGCGCGGCGTCGTGGAGCGCGCGGCCCCATGGGCAGCCGTGCTTGCCGAGCAGCAGCTCGCCGTAGCGGAGCTTGGCGGCGACGCGCTCGTAGAAGCGCGCGACGTGGTGCATGCCGGCGAGCGAGACGAGCGCGGCGATCCGCGGATCCTCCGCGGCGCGCAGCATGCCGACGGCGGCGCCCATGCTGTGGCCGGCGTAGCCGATCGGCCCGAAGCCGGCGGCCTGCGCGGCATCGAGCACGGCGCCGAGATCGTCGGCCTCCTGCAGCGGCGTCGACTCCTCGAAGCGGCCCTCCGACGCGCCGTTGCCGGCGAAGGTGATCCGCAACGCTGCGACCCCGCGCTCGGCCAGCGCATCGCCGAGCGCGACGAGGTAGGGGCGGTCGTGCGCCGACGTCACGCCGTGCGCGACGATCGCCAGCGCGCGCCGCTCGCCGCGGTGCGCTTCGCCGCCCTCGCTGCGCGCCGCGACGAAGGCGTGGTCGAGCCGCTCGCCGCGCCGGCTCCGCAGCTCGGCGAACGGATCTCCGTTCATGCGCTGACGGCGGTCGCCTGACCCGACGGCTTCGGCGGCTTCGCCGACTTCGCGGCGGCCGCTTTCGCCTTGGCCTTCGCCTTCGTCGCCTTGCGCGCCAGCTTCGCCGCCTTCTCGCGCGCCTGCTTCGCCTCGATGAGCGCGATCAACCGGTCCACCGCCTCGGCCACGAACGCCGGCTCCTCCGCGTGCAGCTCGCGCTCGAACACCTCGATCGTCGGCGGCAGCCCGCGCTTCAGCTCCTCGAAGAAGACGGCGTCGCCGGCGGGATCGTTCAGCGGCCCGCCCGGCATCGCGTAGCGGCCGGTGCCGAGCTTCGGGAGCATCAGCACCGCGTCGCCCTTCGTCGACTGCAGCCGCTTGCCGACCTCGACCGCGACGCTCTTCCACTCCTCCGCGTTCAGCCGCGGCGCCAGCACGACCGGGTTGTGCCAGACGTGGAGGTGGTCCTTCCAGCGGTCGGGGAGCTGGTTCGCGACGGGCACGAGGATGCCGAGGTGCTCCGAGCCGCCCGGCACCAGCACCTGCGGCAGCCCGAGCTCGCCCGCGACGGTGAGGCGCGTCGCGTCGCCAGCGCGCAGGCCGTGGAAGAGCGCGTCGGAGATCTCGCCCATCGCGTAGTCGAAGACGGCGCCGATGATGCCTTGCCGCATCATCAGCTCCATCGCGCGTCCGCCGGTGCCGACCGCGTGGAAGACGATCGTCTCGTAGCCCTTCTTCGCGAAGAGCTCCTGCGCGACCATCGTCCCCTGCGTCAGCACGCCGAGGTTCGAGATGCCGATCAGCGGCTTGTCGCCGTGCTTGCGCTTCGTCGTGCCGAGCGCGGCCTTCACCTGCGCCATGCCGTGCGCCGCGCCCGCCGCGTTGGCCAGCACCTTCCGCATGAACGCGTTCAGTCCGAGGATGTCGCCGACGCTGAACATCATCGTGATGTCGGAGACGCCGACGTAGGGCGAGGTGTCGCCCGACGCGACGGTCGAGACCATCACCTTCGGCACGCCGTACGGCAGCGCGCGCATCACGCCGCAGCACGCCGCCGTCCCCTGCAGGCCGCCGAGCCCGATCACGCCGTGCACCTTGCCCGCCTCGATCTTGCGGAGCAGCACCTTGGTCGCGCCGGCCGTCATCACCGGCGCCGCCGCCTCGCGCGTCGGCGCCTTCACGAGCTCGGCCAGCGGCGTGCCGCCCGCCTGCGCGACCTCCTTGCGCGAGACGTCGGCGTCGCACTGCGGCCGCCCCAGCACGCCGAGGTCGACGATCAGCGCCTTGCTGCCGAGCCGCTTCAGCTGCGCCTTCAGGAACTGCGCCTCGGCGCCCTTCGTGTCGAGCGTCGCCAGGATCGCGATCTTCTTCTTCGCCATGGACCTGCTCCTCGCGCGTCGCGGCGCGCCGGTCAGCGACCCTTGCGGTTCTTGAACGAGAGCCCGCGGAACTCCTTCGCCGTCGCGGTCACGGCGCGCTCGATCGGCAGCCGTTCGGTCGAGCTGCCGGTCCAGAAGCCGTCGCAACTGGTGTGGTCGAGGATGAACTGCGCGTCCTCGGGCGTCTCCATCGCCGCGCCGTGCGCGACCAGCAGCACGTCCTTCTTCAGCTTGCGCAGCTTCTGGTTGGCCGACTCGGTGCGCGCGGCGGTCTGCTCGATCGTCTCGCCCGAGTCGAAGCCGCGCCGGCCGCCCTTGGTCGTGCCGGCGTGGAAGCAGAAGAGGTCGGGCTGCGCCTCCTCGACCAGGCGGCAGCTGTCCTCCTCGTCGAACGCGAGCCCGATCGTCACGAAGCCCATCTCGCGCGCGAGCTTGAGGAAGTCGATCTCGGCCTGCAGCGTGATGCCGGCCGACTCGAGCACGCGACGGATGTTGCTGCCCTTGTCGACGTAGCTGATCGACGGGCCGATGTTCGAGACCGACTCGACGCCCATCGCGCGGCACTCGTCCAGGACCATCCGCATGTCCTTCAGCGGATCGTTCGGGTTGAGGCAGGCGCAGACGAAGGCGTCGCCCTTCATCGCCGGCAGGATGTCCTCGCGCGTGTAGCGCAGCGTCTGCGCGTTGGCGTCGAGGATCGGCCAGAGCATCGTCATCGTGCCCCAGCCGTTGGCGCGCAGCCGCGCCCCCGAGAAGGTGTTCACGCAGTCGACGCCGGCCGACTCGAGCAGCGCCGCCACCAGCCCGCTCCCCGCGCTGGCGATCATCAGGGGCTTGCGCGCCTTCTGCTTCGCCTTGAGCTTCGCGAGGATCTTGGCGCGCGTGGTCCGGGCGACGATCAAGTCAGGGCTCCCAGCAGGAGAAGGGGGCGCGGAACATAGCCGTCCGGGCGTACCGACGCGGGAACGAACCGCCCGCTGGGCGATCCGACGCGGGAACGAATCGCCCGCGCGGCGCCGACTTGACGATTCGCCGACCTCGCCCGTCCTTGACGCGTCGGCCCGGCCCGAAGGAGCGTGCTGGAGCAGGAGCTGGAGCAGGAGGAGGACGCGGTGCTGGTGGCCGCGGCGCGCGGCGGCGACGCGGCGCGCTTCGGCGAGCTCGTCCGCCGCCACGAGGCGCGCGTGCGGGCGGTCGTCGGCCGTTCGCTGCGCGACGAGGAGAGCGCGGCCGAGGCGACGCAGCACTCCTTCTTCCTCGCGTGGCGCAATCTCGACGCGTTGGTCGACGCGGAGCGGTTCGAGGCGTGGCTGGTGCGCATCGCGGAGCGGGTGGCGCAGGAATCGCTGCGCCGCCGCGCGCGCGAGCGCGGCCGCGCGGCGGACGACGACGAGCGCGAAGGGGTCGCGGCGCGCGCGGCGCCGACGGCTCCCGATCGCGCGATCTGGGACGAGGTGGCGCAGCTCTCGCCGCTGCTGCGCGAGGTGATCGGGCTGCGCTACGGCGAGGGGCTCTCCTACGCGGAGATCGCCGCGCGGCTCGGCGTGCCGCACTCGACGGTGCGCGGACGGATCCACGAGGCGCGCCTGGCGTTGCGCCGGCGGCTGGAGGACGGGCGATGAATTCGTGCGACGACGTGCGGCCGCTGCTGGCGGCCTTCGACGACGGCGAGCTGACGCGCGACGAGCGCGACCTCGTGCTGCTCCACCTCGCCGGCTGCGCGGCGTGCGACGCGGCGCTGCGGCGCGAGCGCGAGCTGACCGATCGCCTCGTCGCGGGCCGCGCGACGCGGGCGCGCCGCTTCGGCGGACGCGTGCCGTGGCTGGCCGGCCTCGCGGCGGCGGCGCTGGTCGTCGTCGCGCTGCTGCCGACGCTCACCGCGACGCCGCGCGCCTACGGCCACGCGACGCTCGCGCCGGCGGCGCCGCCCCGCGTCGGCGCGACGCCGCCGCAGGAGGAGCTCGGCCGCGTCGCGCTCGAAGGCGCGGCGCCGCGCAACTACGCGCTGCGCGCGAGCAACCACATAGTCGACGCGCGCGGCGAGCGCTTTCGGGTCGAGCTCGCCGACGTCGGAGCGCTCGACGCGGCGGGCCCGGCGCGCTTCGAGCTCGAGCAGGGCGAGCCCGCCTGGAAGCTGGTGCTCCTGGCCGGCGACGTCGCCGCCGACCTCGCGGCGAACGCGTCGCTCTTCGTCGTCGCGGCGCGCGGCGAGAAGGTCGTCGCCGCCGGCCGCCACGCCCTCTCGCCCGAACGCACCTCGTTCGCGGCGGAGATCGCGGCCGACGCGACGCCAGCCGAGCTCCTCGAGCAGGGCCACGCCGCCTTCTTCCAGCGCGAGGACTTCGTCGCGGCCGAATCGCTCTACCGGCGCGCGGTCGACCACGCCGCGGCGACGACGAAGGAGCGCGACGACGCGTTCTTCTACTGGGCGGCGGCGATCGCGCGGCAGGAGCGGTGGAGCGACGCGCTCGCCGCCACCGACGAGGTGCTGCAGCAGTGCCCCGAACACCGCAGCCGCGGCTTCCTCCACTACTGGGCGGCCGACTACCTGAAGCACCTCGGTCGCCTCGACGAGGCGCGCGCGCGCCTCGAGCAGGCGATCGCGGTCGATCCAGCGGGCGAGGTCGTCGTCCATGCGCGGACCGCGCTGGCGGCGCTCGCCGCTCCGGCCGACGCGACGCGCGCGGCGCCGGCGGTCGTGGCGACGACGAGCTGCGTCGTGCCGGCCCGCGCGGCGCGCGGCGGCGTGAAGGTCGTCGCGCTCGGGCTCGATCCGAAGCGGCAAGACGACCGCGCGATGCGGGCCGTCGCGGCCGCCGCGGCGAAGTTCCACAAGACGGCGCTGGTCGAGCTTCCGCTCGCCGGCGACGCGGCCTACGAGGACGCGCTCCGCGCCGCGATGCTCCAGGAGCGGCCGCGCGCGCTGCTGCTCTTCGTCGCGCCGCGCGACCTCGACGTGAACCTCCATCGCCGCACGCTGCTGCTCGCGACGAAGCTCGACTCCGATCCCTTCGTCGACTGCGCCTTCGGCTGGATGACGGCGCGCGACGGCGCCGCGCTCGACGCGCTCTGGAAGCGGACGCAGGAGCTGCGCCAGAAGGGGCTCTCGAGCCGCCGCTGGGTCAGCCCCTTCGTGATGGGGCAGGGGCCGTCGCAGGTCTGGCCCGAATGGGGCGGCGAGCTGCAGCGCGCGGCGGGCTACGAGTCGCAAGGGCTCGGCTACGCGACGATCGAGCACGACGCGAAGGTCTTCGAGTTCGCGGCCGCCCACTGGAAGGACCTCGAGCGCGCCGGCGTGCTCGCGTTCACCGGCAACGGCGATCCGCAGGGGATCTGGCTCTTCGACGACCAGCGCAACCTCGACGCGTCGCGCCACTGGCCGTTCGATCCGGCGAAGGTCGGCCACGATCCCGACCGCTCGATGCCGCGGCTGATGGCGGCCGACTTCGCGAAGCTGTCGCTCGCGCGGCCGCTCGTCTGGAGCGGCACGTGCCACTCGGCGGCGGTGGGGCGCGTCTTCGTCGAGGGCGACATCGTCTCGACCTTCGGCGCGACGGAGCGCGTGACGCCGTTCGAGCTGCCCGCCGGCACGAGCCTCGCGCTCGCGTGGCTCGACGCGGGCGCGACCGCGCTGATGGCGCCGATCGCGGCGAACCACGGCTACTCGGTCGATCTCGAGGAGGAGTTCGCGCTGACCACCGGCGCGCCGCTCGGCGAGGTGGTGAAGTCGACGTGGGACGACGTGGTCGGCGCGGCGGGCGGCGAGCTGCGCCTCGCGCTGCCGGTCGCCGGCGCGCCGCACGACCACGGCGAGCCGATCATGCAGGGCGGCGGCGCCAACCGCCTCCTGATCGGCGATCCGACGCTCGCCCCGTTCGAGGCGGTCGTCGCGCCGAGCGAGGAGGTCACGGTCGTGAAGCGCGGGCCCGATCGCTTCGACGTGATCGTCCGCTGGGCCGCCGGCTGGCACACGCGGACGTGGGACCTCTACGGCGAGGATCGCGTGCGCGACGGTCGCATCGCCGCGCGCGTCGATCTCGACAAGCTCGACCAGCTGATGGGGGACGGCGCCGCGCGCAAGCTCAGCGCGACGGTGCGCGTCGCGGTCGACGACGCCACCGAGGCGGAGCGGAAGCGGGGCGGCACGGGCGACGGCGAGCTGCTGCCGTTCGAGCTGACGCGCGTGATGGGCGAGGAGTTCCACGGCCGGCGCTGGCTCCACCTCCAGGCGAACGCGCCGCGCAAGGCGATGGAGGGCAAGGCGCTCGTCGCGACCTTCGAGATCACCGTCGCGAAGGCGGAGTCGGAGTGAAGCGCCAGCGCCAGGAGCCGGAAGGCAACTGACCCGCCGCGGGCGCGTCGTCGCCGGCGAGCGTGCCGGCCGGCAGCACGAGCTGCGCCGTCGTCCCGACCGGCACGTCGACCTCGAGCTCGATCGCGCCCGCGCCGTCGCGTCGCCACGCCACGCGCGCGACTCCGTGCGGCGTCGGTTGCGTCGCCGTCGCCCACGGGATCGCGGCGTCGAACGTCGGCTGCACGACGAAGCGGCGCCAGCCCGCGCTCGCCGGATCGCCCGAAGGATCGGGACGGAGCCCCGCGATCCCCTCGACGCCGAGCCGGCCGATCGGCAGCCAGCAGGCGTGGAGGCGCGACAGCTCGGCGCTCCAATCCTCGGGAAACGTCGTCAGCCCCTGGTCGAGGAACCAGCCCCAGCTCGGGAAGTCGCGCTGCCGCGCGAGCGCGATCAGCAGGTCGGCGCGGCCGCGCGCGAGCAGCTCCTCGAAGAGCAGCCACGTGCCGTGCAGCCCGGTCTCGAGGTGGCGCTTCGTCGCCAGCTCGTCGGCCAGTCGCGCGAGGAGCGTCGCGCGCAGCGGCTCGTCGCCGAGTTCCGCGAAGAGGGCGAGCAGGTGGTTCACCTGGCGGTCGGCGACGTAGGCGCCGCGCTGCGGCCGCCAGCAGCGCGCGTGGAGCGCCGCGGCGAGCTCGTCGGCGCGCGCGGCGAGCTCGCGCGACCGCGCCGGCTCGCCGACGATCGTCGCGATCGACGCGGCGCGGCGGACGGAGGCGATGCGCCACGCGTCGTTGAAGTAGCGCGACTTGTCGTCGGGCAGCGGCGCGACGAGGCCCGCGCCGGGCGGCAGCCAGTCGCCGAGGAACGAGACGCGTGGCGCGGCCCACTCGGGGACGCACCACGGCTCGAGCGCGCCGTCGCGCGTCCGCGTCTCGAGGAAGGCGAGCCACCGCTCGATCGCGGGCCACGCGCGCTGCAGCACGCGCACGTCGCCGCCGCGCCGCCACTGCTCCCATGCGAGCGCGACGACGATCGCGCTCCACGCCGGCCCGCCGCCGCCGACCAGGGTCGGCGCCGTGAAGGGGAGGTTGCCGTCGGCGCGCTGCACCGAGCGCCAGTCGTCCTGCCACTTCGCGAAGAGCGCGTCGCCGCGGAAGAGGGAGAGGCCGAGCGCCATCGTCGCGTGGGCGTCGCCGCCGTAGCCGAGCCGCTCGCGATGGGGGCAGTCGACCGGCATGCCGCCGAGCGCGAGGCACTCGAAGGTCCACGCAGCGGTGTCGTGGAGCTGCTGCAGCAGCGGCTCGCCGCATCGGAAGGTGGCGCCGCGCTCGCAGTCGTTGCGCACCAGCCAGGCGCGCACGTCGTCGGCGCGCGGCGCGACGCGCGTTCCCTCGATCACGAGCCAGCGGCCGGCGGCGTAGCTGAAGCGCTGCTCGTAGGTGCCGCGCCCGTCGCGATCGAGCACGAGCTCGCCGCGCTGGCCGAAGAGCTCCTCGTGGTCGCTGCGTTCCGACCAGGAGAGCTTCACCGTCGCGCCCGGCTCGCCGCGCAGCGCGGCGCGCGTCTGGCCCGCGAAGTTGCGGCCGAAGTCGACGCGCCACGCGCCGTCGCGCAGCGGCTCGATCGCGACGGGCGTCAGCTCCGTCACGCGGCGGTTCGGCTCGCACGCCTCGGCGAGGCGCGCGACGGTTGGCGCGAAGCTGCGCGCGCGTGGCCACGCGGCGTCATCGAAGGCGGGCGCGCACCAGTCGAGCGCGGCGCGTTCGGCTGCGATGCGCTCGCTGCCGAAGTCGCCCGGCTCCCCGCTGCCGAGGAGTTCGTTCGAGCTCGGCGCGACGCGCCACGACTCGTCGCTGGCGACGACCACTCGCTGGCCGTCGGCGAGTTCGATCTCGAGCTGCGCGCAGGCGATCGGGAAGGCGGGGACGTGGTAGGGCGGGTGCATCGCCCAGCCGGCGCCGAGCCAGAGGCCGACGGCGTTGCGACCGGCGTGGAGCGCAGCGGTGCAGTCGCGCTCGACGACGCGGACGCGCTGCGAGAGGTCGCTCACGTTGGGCATCAGGACTTCGCTGCCCAACGCGGCGCCATTCACCCACGCTTCGTGGTAGCCGAGCGACGCGACCCAGATCCGCGCGCGGCGCGGCGCGGCCGGCAGCTCGACGGTCGTGCGCAGCCACGGCGACGTCGCGCGCGCCGCCGTGTCGGCGTCGGCCGCGCCGATCCACTGCGCGCTCCAATCGCGCTCGTCGAGCAGGCCGACGGTGAAGCGCGCCGGTTCGCTCCACGGCGAGGCCGCGTCGCGCTCGTCCCAGCAGCGCACCTGCCACCACACCTCGGCGCGCGACGGGAGCGGCGCGCCGGGCCACTCGACCGCGATCGCGTCGCCTTCGACGCGCTCGCCCGCCAGCAGGTCGGGCGCGTCGCGCGCGAGGAGCTCGCGCGACGTGGCGGCGCGCAGCGCGTGCGCCCGGATCGAGCGGCCGCGTCGCGTGTCGCCCTCCTGCGCGCGGCAGCTCCACGAGAGGCGCGGTCGCGCCTCGCCGATCCCGCGCGGCTCGCGCTGCGACTCGCAACGCAGCTCGCCGACGAGCAGCGGCCGCGCGGCGCCGTCGCTCCCGCTCGACGGCAGCGCGCAGGTGGACGCGACGATCGAGAGCAGTGCGAGGGCCGCCGTGCGCGCGCGAGTCATCCCTCGATCGTAGACTCGCCGCCTCGCGATCGACGAGGGACGTCATGCCGACCATCGACGACTACGCCGCCGTCCGCGCGCAGACGACGCGACTGGCGGAGCCGCTGTCGCCCGAGGAGCAGCAGGTCCAGTCGATGGCCGACGCGAGCCCGACCAAGTGGCACCTCGCCCACACGACCTGGTTCTTCGAGGAGTTCGTGCTGCAGGAGTTCGAGCCGGGCTTCCGGCCGCACGACCCTCGCTGGCGCGTCCTCTTCAACTCCTACTACGAAGCGGTCGGCCCGCGCGTCGCCCGTCCGTCGCGCGGCCTGATCACGCGTCCGTCGCTGGCCGAGGTGCACGACTATCGCCGCGCCGTCGACGAGCGGATCGCCGCGCTGCTGCGCGCCGGCCCGCCCGCGCCGGCGCTCGCACGGATCGAGCTCGGCCTCCACCACGAGCAGCAGCACCAGGAGCTGCTGCTCACCGACGCGCTCCACCTGCTGGCGCAAAACCCGCTGAAGCCGGCCTACGTGCCGCTCGACGCAAAGCCGTCGCGGGCATACCCATGCGCGCGGGCATACCCATGCGGGAACGAATCGCCCGCATCTCCTCCGCCTCCGCGCGAGTCGGCGTGGCGCCCGTTCGCGGGCGGCGTCGTCGAGATCGGCGCCGCCGGCCGCGGCTTCTCCTTCGACAACGAGCTCCCGCGCCATCGCGTCCACCTCGAGCCGTTCGAGCTCGCGACGCGCCTGGTCACGCAAGGCGAGTTCGCCGCGTTCATCGACGCCGGCGGCTATCGCGAGCCGCGCTTCTGGCTCGCGGAAGGATGGGACTGGGTGCGCCGCGAAGGGATCGTGGCGCCCGCCTACTGGAGCGGCGAGGGCGACTCGCGGCGCCGCTTCACGCTGCGCGGCGAGCAGCCGCTCGCGCCCGACGCGCCCGTCGCCCACGTGAGCTTCTTCGAGGCCGACGCGTTCGCGCGCTTCGCCGGCGCGCGACTGCCGACGGAGCAGGAGTGGGAGCAGGCGGCGCAAGCGGAGCAGACGGCGAGCCGTGCGTTCGCGGGCGGCTTCCTCGACGGCGGCGCCCTCGAGCCGCGCGCGCCGGACGGCGCGGGTTCGGCGGGCGATTCGTTCCCGCGTCAGTACGCCCGCTCGACCGCGCCGCTGCACGGGCTCTTCGGCGAGGTGTGGCAGTGGACCGCGAGTCCGTACGTCGGCTACCCGGGCTTCCGGCCGGCGGCGGGCGCGATCGGCGAATACAACGGCAAGTTCATGGTGAACCAGCTCGTGCTGCGCGGCGCGTCGTGCCTCACGCCGAAGAGCCACGCGCGCCTGACGTACCGCAACTTCTTCCCCGCGACCGCGCGCTGGCAGATGACGGGATTGAGGCTCGCGCGCGATCGCTGACGCGCTGCGCGTCGCGCTCCGCTCCGCGCTCGCCGCCCCGTCAGCTCGCCAGCACTCCGCCCGCCTTCAGCAGGATCGTCGCGACGCCCATCAGACTCTCGCCGGCGATGAAGCCCGAGGCGATCGGGACGACGTTGCGCTCGGCCTGGCGCGGCCAGCGGCGGCGGGCGATCTCGGCGAGGAGACCGCCGAGGAACATCGCGAGGCCGTTGCGGCCGGGGACCACCATCGCGATGCCGAGGCCGGAGGGGGACGGGACGAATGGCTTGAAGCGCTTCGGCGCGAGCCGCTCGGCCAGCGAGAGAGCGACGCCCAGCGCGAGACCGACGGCGATGGCGACGCGGGACGTCGCGTGGAGCTTGTCGATGCCGTGGACGAACGCCTCCGAGACGCCGGCCCAGACGAGGCAGCTCGGCGCGGGCCACTTCTCGCCGCCGAGCTCGGCAGGATCGGTGATCAGCAGGTTGAACGCCGGCGCCGACCAGCACGACCTCCGACGCGAGGTCGAGCGTCCACTCGGTCGCCTTGCCGCCCGCGATCGCGCGCGCCGTGAGCTGCGGCGCGTCGGGGCGATGGACCTCGCGCAGCCACTGCTCCTCGCTCCACTTGCCGGTCTCGGCCATCGCTCTCTCCGGATCGGGGCGATCGTCGTACGCTGCTGCCGCGACGGCGGCGGCGCGACTCTACGGGGAACGACGATGATCGATCGCTTCGTGCTCCTGATCGGCGCGATGAAGGCGGGCACGACGACGCTCTTCGAGCTGCTGGCGCAGCATCCGGCCATCGCGCCGTGCCGCGAGAAGGAGCCGGAGTTCCTCTCCGATCCGGCGCGCTGGAAGCAGGGGCTCGCGGCCTACTCGCGGCTCTGGGAGTGGCGACCGGAGCGCCATCGCTTCGCGCTCGAGGCGTCGACGAAGTACACGAAGCTCCCCGCCTTCCCGAGCGCCGCGATCGCGACGTCGCGCCTGCCCGCGACCTTCCGCTTCGTCCTGCTCGTCCGCCATCCGATCGACCGGCTCCGCTCCGAGTACCTCCACTCGCTGGCGCGCGGCTGGATCGACGCGCCGATCCATCGCGGCCTCTCGCCCTACGCGGTGCTCCACTCCAACTACCGTTTCCAGTTGCTGCCCTACGTCGTCGCGCACGGCCGCGAGTCGATCCTGGTCGTCACCTACGACGAGCTGCTGCGCGCGCCGTTCGAGCTCGCGCGGCGGATCTTCGGCTGGCTCGGGCTCGACGAGTCGGCGCCGCTCGCCGACGTCGGGCGCGCGAACGCGGGCGAGCACCATCGCGAGCAGCTGCTCGCCAAGCTGGCCGCGACATGCGGCGGCGACTTGCACGCGGCCGAGGCGGAGCTCGAGCGGAGCATCACGCCCGACGCGGCGCAGATCGCGGCGATCCGCAAGCTGCTCGAGCCCGACGCGGCGCTCTTCCGCGACGAGTGGGGGATCGACGCCTGGTCGCTCGCGAGCAAGGTGCTCGACGGCCGCCGCGCGCAGCGCGACAGCGTGGCGGAGTAGCGGCTCAGTAGCGCCAGCCGTTGGCGCCGCCGTCCGCGGCGTCGTCGAACCACGCGTCGAGCAGCTCGAACCAGTTCTGGACGACGCGGTCGTCGCGCACCGCTCCGTCGCGGCACCACGCCCACTCGCCGAGGTGGGAGCCGTTCGCCTCGTGCGGCAGCGGCGAGTACCAGGCGCCGCCCGTCTCGCCCGCGCGCGGGCCGCCGAAGGTGGCGAGGCGCGCGGCGTTGGCCGACGGGAAGTGGAGGAAGAGGCCGTTCCTGCCCGGCTCGAAGCCGGCGTAGCCGCTCATGCCGAACGAGGCGATCACCAGCTCGTCGGTCGCCGCCATCGCGTCGCGGGCCGCGGCGCGCGTCGCGTCGCCGAGCTCGGCGCAGGCCGCGGCGCGCGCGAGCAGGGCGTAGAGGTCGACCCACGCGCCGGCCGGCGTGAAGCGGTCGTCGCTGTAGTTCATCACCGGCGCCACGCCGTCGCCGCCGTCGCGCAGCTTCTCGAGCGCCTTGCGGGCGGCGTTCGGGTCGGCCTCCTTCGTGAGCGCGACGGCGAAGGCGTCGATCGCGTGCTTCACGTCGCCCGCGTGGTCGAGGTCGAGGCTCGCGGCCGCCTCGTGGCCGACCCGCTGCGCCCGCTCGCCGCCCGCCGCGAGGACGGCCAGTCGCCCCTTCTCGCCCTCCTCGACGGCCAGCTTCCCGAAGCCGCGCGCGTCGAGCGTCGCGGGATCGACGGCGTCGGCGCGGCCCGCGGCGGCCGGATGGCCGGGCGCATGGACGCGCTCGAAGACGCGCCGCCAGTCGAGCGGCGGGCCGGCGTTCGGGATCGCGGTGAGGACCTGCGTCGCGAAGCCGTCGGCGAACGCGCTCCACTGGTAGGCGATCTCGACGCCGCTCATGTTGCAGAGCTCGAGCGCGATCCAGTCGACGCTCTGCTCGGCGCCGACGGTCTGCGCGAGCTCGGGGATCCCCATGTCGCGCCGCGACTGCTCGTCCGGACAGAGCGAGACGCCGCTGGCGTGGCTGTAAATGATGAGGCCGGTGCGCTTCGCCGGGAAGTTCGCGTGGCCGAAGGCGAGGAACTTCCGCAGCATCGCCGGGTCGGCCGAGTCGGGCTCGAACTCGGCGTCGCGCTTGCACTCGGGGAACTCCTCGCCGCCGTCGAGCCGCTCGGCGCTCTTCGCGTGCATGCGGTAGAGGCGCCCGCCGGTGAACTCCTCGCCGAAGGTCGCCGTCTCCGCCGAGTAGCCGACCGCCCGATCGACGAAGACGATCAGCTCGATCGCCGGGTCGTCAGCGACCGCGCCGCGCACGTCGTTGAGGAAGCTCTGGAAGTGGTCGTCGGCGTTGTTGTCCGCGGCGCCGTAGACCAGCAGCGTCCAGGCGGGCTCCGACTTCGCCGCCGCGCTCGACGCCACGCTCGCCGCCACGCTCGACGGTGGCGCGACCTGCGCCGTGCACGGGAGCGCCAGCAAGGGGACGAGCCAGCCGTGCCTCATCGCTCTCTCCATCGCCGTTCGACCGGGCGTGCCGATCGTCCGGTCTACGACCCGGAGCGGCAACCGTTGCGACCCTCTCCGCTTCGGGCGCTTGTTCGGCATCATTCCAGGCCTTCGACGGGCGGGATCGACGCGGGTCGACCGGGACCGTCCGAGCAGCGGGAGTGCGACTCCATGACCGAGGCCGCCGCGCGGCGCTCGACGCTCTGGTTCACGGCGGGCGGCCTCTGCCTGCTGGGCGGGCTCGCGGTCGCGCTCGGACCGGTCCTCTTCCTGGTGGCCGGCCCGCCCGACGCCCCGAACGCGCTCGGCTGGTACGCGCTCGCCGGCGGCGCGCTCCACACCGCCGCGGCGGCGTTGCTGGGAGCGGCCCTCTTCGTTCGCGGTCGCGCCAAGGCGGCCACCTACGTCCCCTCGGCCGAGGAGGAGGACGACGACGAGAACGAGGCGGCGAAGGAGAGCGGCGACAAGGTCGCGGGCGCCGCGACGAAGGCGCCGCGCGCGCCACCGACGCCGGCCGAGATCGCGAAGGCGCGCCACGGCCGGCTGCGTCGCGCGGCGTGGAGCGAGTCGGGCCTCGTGCTGGTGCTGGCGGGCGTCGGCCTCGCGCTGCGCTGGCGCTACTGGCCGACGAACGCGCCGCTGCTCTACGACCTCGGCCTCGGCATCACCGCGCTGGTCGCGAGCTTCCCGCTGTTGGTGCTGGAACGGCGTCTCGCGTGGGCCGCCGCGCACGAACTGCCCGAGGCGGCCGGCCTCGCCCGCGTGCTGCGCGCCGCGCTGGTGGAGCTGGCCTGCGCCGGCCTCTACGCGCTCACGCGCCGCGTCGGCTTCGAGTCGGGCGTCTGGATCGCGCGCGGCGCGGCGCTGCTGGGCTTCGTCGTCGCGGCGGAGCTGGCGCTGCGCGCGCTCTGCCGTCCGCTCCTCCCGCTCGGCGCGATCGAGAAGGCGAAGAGCCTCGTCGACAGCTTCTCGTCGAGCGTGCTGCTCGCGCGGCTCGGGCCGGCGCGCGGGCTCGCCGACGCGCTGCGCGACAACTTCGGCGTCGACCTCGGCCGCCTCTGGGCGATCCGCTTCCTGCGCGGCGCCGCGGCGCCGCTGCTGGTCGGGCTGCTCGCCATCGCGTGGGGGACGACGGGAGTCTCCGCGCTCGCGCCGTCGGAGCGCGGCGTCTATGAGCGGCTCGGCGAACCGGTCGCGGTGCTGCAGCCCGGGCTCCACTTCCACCTGCCGTGGCCGCTCGGCGCGGTGCGCCGCCTCGAGTTCGGCGTCGTCCACGAGACGCCCGTCGCCGTCGATGCCGAGGCGCCGGCGGAGGCCGCGGTCGGCGTCGAGGACGCTCCGCCGCCCAGCGCCGACCGCCTCTGGAGCCAGGCCCATCCGACCGAGGGGAGCTACCTCATCCCCGGCGTCGTGAAGGCGACCGGCACCGACCAGCCGACCTTCCAGCTCGCCAGCGCCGACGTGCGCGTCGGCTGGCGCGTCGGCCTCGACGACGACGCGGCCCGCCACGCGCTCTTCCTCGTGGCCGACGGCGACGCGCTGGTCCGCGCGCTGGCCGGCCGGCTGCTGGTGCGCGACTTCGCGACGCGGCCGCTCGAGAAGATCATCGGCGACGACCGCGACCGCCTCGCGTCGTCGATCGAGACCGAGCTGCAGGCGCAGCTCGACGCGCTGAAGAGCGGCCTCGAAGTGACGGCCGTGCTGATCGACGCGATCCATCCGCCGGTCGGCGCGGCGGCGATGTACCACAAGGTGCAGGCGAGCGAGATCGTCTCGAAGACGATGATCAGCGTCGAGCGGACGCGGCGCGCGCGGCTCGAGGCGGAGACCGCGGCCGAGGCGACCGACCGCATCTACGCCGCGCAGGCGAACGCGGGCGAGGAGCTCGCGCGCGCGCGCGGCAACCGTTCGCGCTTCGACGCCGACCAGGCGAGCTTCGGCAAGGCGGGGCCGGCGCTGGCGCTGGAGCGGTGGCTCCAGACGATCGAGCGCGCGCTGCAGCGCTGCAAGTTCGACTTGATCGACCACCGCCTCGAGCTCGATCCGGGCCCGACCCTCGATCTGCGCACGATCGCGCCGACCGCTCCCGCCGGGGGATACGAATGAACGCCGAGACGCCCATCCGCCGCGGCCGCGGCCGCTTCGTCGTGGCGCTGCTGCTGCTGGCCTTCGCCGGCCTCGGCGCGACGACCGTGCCGGTGCGGCAAGGCAGCGCGACCGTCATCACCCGCTTCGGCGATCCGCGCCGCGTGCTGGTCGAGCCGGGCCTCTCCTTCAAGCTGCCCGCCCCGTTCGAGCGCGCGGTCGAGGTCGACCTCCGCCTGCGCACCACCTCGAGCGGGCTGCACGACGTCGGCACGAAGGAGGGGCTGCGGATCCTGGTGCAGGCGTACGCCGCGTGGCAGGTGCCCGCCGATCCCGAGAAGGTGCGCCTCTTCCTGCGCGCCGTGCGCAACCAGCCGGACGAGGCGGCGAAGCAGCTGCGCACCGCGCTCGGCTCGGCGCTCGAGACGGCGACCAGCGGCTTCGCGCTCGACGACCTGCTGACGACCGATCCGTCGAAGCTGAAGCTCTCCGACTACGAGGCGCGCATCAAGGAGCGGCTCGCGACCCAGATCGCGCCGATCTTCGGCGTCACGGTCCACCAGGTCGGCGTCGAGCGTTTCACGCTGCCGACGCAGACGATCGAGTCGACGGTCGAGCGGATGAAGGCCGACCGCAACACGGTCGCCGAGGAGATCGCGGCGAAGGGGCGCCAGGCCGCCAGCGAGATCCGCGCGGCGGCGGAGCGCGACGCCCGCGGCGTGCGCGCGAAGGCGGGCGAGGAGGCGAAGAAGATCGAGTCGGAGGCGACGATCGCCGCGGCGCAGATCTACGGCGACGCCTACCAGGCCGATCCGCAGCTCTACGAGTTCGTCCGCTCGCTCGACGTGCTCGACCAGGTCGTGCACGACGGGACGCGGCTGATCTTCAAGAGCGACGCGGCGCCCTTCCGCGTGCTGATCGACGGGCCCGAGAGCCTGCGCGCGCTGCAGGAGCGGCTCGAGAAGGCGAAGGCGAAGGAGGGCGGCGCGCCGCCGTCGAAGCCGGAGGGCGGCGGACCATGAGCGGACCGCGCGACGGCGCGCTCTCGCAGTCGATCGGCATCGCCTTCCGCTTCCTGCAGCTCGGCGTGGTGGCGCTGGCCGTGGTCTGGCTGGCGTCGGGCGTGAAGCAGGTCGAGCCCGACCAGCGCGCGGTGATCCTGCGCTACGGCGAGGTGGTGCGCGAGCAGGGCTCCGGCCTCGTGCTGGCGTGGCCCGAGCCGATCGAGAAGGTCGAGCTGGTGCCGGCGCCGGAGCGGCTGCTGACGCTCGCGGTGCGCGCGCTCTCCTTGAAGGAGACGGCGAGCAGCCAGCTCTTCCCCGGCCGCCTGCCTGGCTTCGACCTGCGGCGCGACGGCGGCCACGTGCTGACCGGCGACGAGGGGATCGTCCACGTCGACGCGCAGGTGGTCTACCGCGTCGTCGATCCGGCGGCCTGGCTGGTCGCGCGCGCCGTGCTCGAGCCGGCGCTCGAACGCCTCTTCTGCGCGGCGACGTTGCGCGCCTGCGCGTCGCGCACGCTCGACGGCGTGCTGGTGGCGCGGCCCGACCTCGTCGACCGCGGCGACGTCGAGGCGGGGCGGCGCGAGATCGACGCGCGCGATCGCGACCGCTTCCGCGCCGACCTCGTCGGCGGGATGAACCAGCGCCTCGACGAGCTCGCGGCGGCGGGCGGCCCGCTCGGCGTGAAGGTGGAGCGCGTCGACGTGACGCTCCAGCTCCCGCCGCGCGCCGCGCCGTCGTTCCAGGCCGTGCTCTCGGCGCGGCAGGGCGCGGAGCGCGACGTCGCCGACGCGCGCTCCGAGTCGGAGCGGTCGCGCCAGCGCGCCGACGCGGAGCGCAACCAGCTGCTGCAGGACGCGCAGGCGAAGGCGGGCGAGCTGATCGCCGACGCGAAGGTGAAGACCAGCGGGCTGGCGCAGCTCGCGGCGCAGTCCGATCCGGAGCAGCGCCGCCTGTTGCTGGCGCGTCTCTACGCCGAGCGGATCGAAGCGATCCTGAAGGACGCGCAGGAAGTGACCGTGATCGACTCTGACGGCGCGCGCGTGATCCTGCCGGGGTCGAAGTGATGGGCGACGGCCACGCGCACGGCCACGCCGGCCACGACCACGGCGGCGGCGGCGACGACTGCTGCGGCCACGTCCATGGGCTGGGCGCGCCGGAGCTGCTCGACGAGCGCGCGCGGAGGATCCTGGCGCTGCGCCTCACGCTGGCGGTCGTCGCGGCGGGGCTGCTGCTGCTGGCGCTGGCGCTGCGCTGGTGGGTCGCGAACGCGGGCGACGTCGCCGACCTGTTGTCGGCGGCGGCGGCGGCGCTGGTCGGCGTGCCGACCTTCGTCGACGCGTGGAAGAGCCTGCGCCAGCCGAGCCTCCATGGCGTGACCGATCAACTGGTCGCCGCGGCGCTGCTGGCGGCGTGGGCGTCGGGCGACCTTGCCAGTGCCGCGCTGGTGCCGCTGGTGATGGTGATCGGCCACGTGCTGGAGGATCGCAGCCTGCTCGGCAGTCGCGAGGCGATCGCGGCGCTCGGCCGGCTCACCAAGGGGCGCGTGCGCCGCGTCGGCGCGGGCGGCGCGATCGAGGAGGTGGAGAGCGAGGCGCTGAAGCGCGGCGATCGCGTCGAGCTGCGCGCGGGCGACCGCGTGCCGGCCGACGGCATCGTGCGCGAGGGCGGCTCGAGCCTCGACACCTCGTCGATCACCGGCGAGTCGGTGCCGCACGAGGTGGTCGCGGGCGACGCGGTCGATGCCGGCTCGATCAACCTCTCGGGCCGGCTGCTGGTCGAGGTCACCCGCATCGGCGGCGAGACGACGCTCGGTCGCGTGGTCGAGCTGATGCAAGACGCCGAGAAGGCGAAGCCGCCGATCACGCGGCTGCTGGAGAAGCACGCGCAGTCCTACCTCGTGCTAGTGCTGCTGACGGCGGCGGCGACGTGGCTGCTGACCGGCAACGTGAGCTACGCGCTGGCCGTGCTGGTGGCGTCGTGCCCGTGCGCGCTGGTCCTCGCGGCGCCGGCGACCAGCATCGCGTCGCTGGCCGTCGCGGCGCGCCACGGCGTGCTGGTGCGCGGCACCGCGTTCCTCGAGGAGCTGGCCGAGGTCGACGCCGTCGTGCTCGACAAGACCGGCACCGTGACGCTCGGCGAGCTCAAGTTGCTGCGCGCCGCGCCGGCCGACGGGGTCGCGCCGCACGAGATGGTGCGCCTCGCCGGCAGCGTCGGCGCGGCCAGCAGCCATCCGGTCAGCCACGCGCTGGCGGCCGGCGTCGCCGTCGCGCAGCGGCTGCGGATCGACGACGTGCAGGAGGTGGGCGGCAAGGGGCTGTGGGGACGGCTCGCGGCGGGTGGCGCCGACGGGGGGCAGGAGGTCGTGCTCGGCCGGCGCGAGCTGCTGCTCGAGCGGAACGTCGCGGCGCCCGAGGTGCCGCACCACGACGGGCCGGTGGTCGGCCTCGCGCGCGGCGGCAAGTTCCTCGGCTGGCTGCTGCTCGCCGACGAGCCGCGCGCCGAGGCGCGGCAGGCGCTGGAAGAGCTGCGCGAGCTCGGGCTCACGCGGCAGCTCCTCGTGACCGGCGACCGCAAGAGCGTCGCCGAGAAGATCGCGCGGCAGCTCGGCATCGACGACGTCGCCGCCGAAGTGCTGCCCGAGCAGAAGCTCGCCACCGTGCTGCGCGAGATCGAGTCGGGCCGGCGGCCCCTCGTCGTCGGCGACGGCGTGAACGACGCGCTTGCGCTCAAGGCCGGCGCCGTCGGCGTCGCGATGGGAGCGCGCGGCACCGACGTCGCGCTCGCCTCGAGCGACCTCGTGCTGATGACCAGCGACCTCCGTCGCCTCGGCACCTGCGTCCGCCTGTCGAGGAAGGCGCGCCGCGCCATCGCGGTGAACGTCGCGATCGGGCTGGGCTGGACCGTGCTGGTCCTCGCGCTCGCCGCCGTCGGCAAGGTCGGCGCGCTCGCCGCCGCGCTGCTCCACAACGCCGGCACGCTGGCGGTGCTGGCGAATGCGGGGCGGCTGCTGCGGTTCGACGACACGGTCGCGCACGCGGTTGCGGAGAAGTCGATCGGCCCGTAGGGTGCCCTCGATTCGCCGGTTCGATCGAAGAGCGGGACGAGGAGTGCGCGTCATGCATTCGAACGACGCTTCGGATCGCTTGCTTCGGACTCGCCCCCTCGTGCTTCGCATCCGGTCCGCAGTGATCGCGCTCGCATGGCTCGCGTCGTCGGTCGCCGACGCCTCGTCGCAGCAGATGCTCTGGCTCGCCGATTCCGACCGGGCGGGAGACGAGTTCGGGGCCACGGACGTCGGGCCCGACCTCGATGGCGACGGGATCCCGGAGCTCCTGGTCACCAATTCGTGGGAGACCTGCACGCACGTCCTTGGAGGCGCCGTCCACGTCTACTCGATCAGCGGTGGCGAGCTTGCGACGTTCTGTGGCGACGGCCGCTGGGGTGAGCAAGCGATGTGGGTCGACGATGTCGATGGGTTGGGCATGCCCGACCTTGTCGTCAGCCAACCGAGGTGGTTCGACCCCTCGTTCGGAATGGGACCGGATACGGGGCGCGTCCAATTGCTGTCGTACGAGCGGGGCACCGTGATCCACGAGTGGACCGGAACGGCGATGAGTGACAGCTTCGGGAAGATCGACGTCCTCGACGACCTCGATGGGGACGGCTTCCGCGATCTGCTCGTCGCGTCGGAGTGGTTCGGATCGTATTCCGAGGGAAAGATCTGGGTGATCTCGACGGCGACCGGGGCGGAGATCCGCAGCCACGACGGCTTCAAGGGCAGCCATCTCGGCATGGCGTTCTCGGCGTTGCCGGACGTCGATGGCGACGGGTTCGGCGACTACGTCGCGAGCTGGTGGGTCCCGATCAAGTCCGTCCAGCGCTGCCGCATCTACTCGGGCGCCAGCGGCAGCACGGTGGCGACGCTCGAGGCGGCTCTGCCCGAACTGCTGGGGGCCTCGTTCGGAGCGTGCCCGGACGTCGACGGCGACGGCCTGCCGGAAGTGGTGATCGGCGGCGAGCAGAGCTTCGTCGAGGCCTACTCGGCGGTGACCAAGAAGCTGGCGTGGCGGATCGACGGCGTCTCCGGCAGCGGGTTCGGCTGGGCCGTGCTGGGGGTCCCGGACGTCGATGGCGATGGGCACGAGGAACTCCTCGTCACCTCCAACGTCGGGAAGCGCGTCGACCTGATCTCGGGTCGCACCCACCGATCGCTCTACCGCTTCGATCCGCCGGTCGAGGGCGTCGCGTCCTACGGCGAGTACCTCGCACCCAGCGCCGACTTCGATGGCGACGGCTTCCCCGACCTGGTGATCGGAACGCCGGCCAATGGCACCAACCAGTCGCACGGCGGCCACGTCGCCATCTACGCGGGCAACGATCTCTGGCTCCAAGCGACGCCGGCGAAGCCGCAAGTCGGCGATACGGTCGTCGTCGACCTCCGTGGCGGCGCACCGGGCCGGCTCGGCATGGTCGTCCTCACCGAAATCAGCGGCGTGCCGACCTTCGATGTGCTGCTCGTCACGCCCTTCGACGTGAACGGCGAGCTGCAGCTCACGGCCGACGTCGATCCCTCGGTCAGCGGCCTCTCGTTCACGCTGATGGCGTGGGCCCAGAATCGCACGGGCCGCGGGCCGCTGATGGACGCGACGCCCGCGGTCGTGGACGCGCAGTAACGAACGGCCGCGCCTAGCCGCCGCCGCTCTTCTTCGCCTCCTCGTCGCGCAGCTCCTGCTGGAGGCGGCGCGCCGACTCGTTCTTGTCGGCGTCGCCCTCCTTCTCGAGCTCCTGGAGCGACTGCGTGGCGGCGCCCTTCTTCTGCTCGAGCTCGCGGATCTCCTGCTCGATCGCGGGCTTGTCGTTCGGGTTCGCCTTCGCGGCCTGGTGGCGGAGGTCGGCGATCTGGCGGTCGATGTCGTCGAGACGCTGACGGGCCCATTTGCTGACCGCGTCGAAGTCGTTCGTCATCTTCTCGGTGTCGATCTCGACGCCGTAACGCGTCTTGCCCTGCGCGTCGGTCTTGTTGTAGCCCTTGAACCAATCCTGCGTGTAGCCCCACGCCCCGACGGCGAGGAGCACGAGGAAGAGGAAGCCGAAGAACCTCAGCATGCGGAGCGCTCCGGTGAGCGGACGACGGTGGAAGATTAGCAACGCGGCACGAGCGCGGACGGCGCGCCCTATGCTCCGCGCCGGGCCGGACGAGGAGCGCGACGCGTGGCGATGACGAGCTGGATGAGCTGGGAGGGCGGCGTCGATCTCTGCGGCGCGACGCGGCGCGGCCTCGCGGCGCCGAACGTCGTGCTCAACGTGGGCCGCATGGTCCACACGCCGGCGGGCTCCGCGCCGTGCGGGATGATCGTCTGGCAGCCCGACCCGGCGGCGCCGCCGGCGCTGGCCGGTTTCTTCTCGCCGCTGATCAAGGTGGGCCGTTACTTCGGCCCGAGCCTCTTCGCGGGCACGCCGTTCGAGGCCGCGGGCGTGATGAAGGCGTCGATCGAGGTGGTGGTGGGGCGCGACGGTGTCGGGACGAAGGTGATCCTCGGCGATCACACGTTCGTCTCGCGGCTGTCGGGGCTCGGGCCGCTCGAGCGGATCGAGCGGGCGCCGACTGCGGCGACGCCCTTCTGGCAGCAGGCGCTCGAGGCAGCGGCGGCGCGCGCGACGCTCGAGGTCGATGGCCAGGAGGTGCCGCTCTTCCTGCCGCCAGTCGGGATCGGCGGCGGGCCGGCGGCGTGCTGGTCGCCGGCCGGCCTCTACGCGCGCTGACGATGGGCGAGTGGTGGGATGCGTTCCGCGCGGCGTTCCATTCGGCGACGACCGCGCACGTCGCCGGCTTCACGCTGCTGTCGCTGCTGGTCTTCGCGGTCGACGCCTGGGCGATCGCGCGCGCCGTGTCGCGCGGCCACGGCGTGCAGGGGACGCTCGCGTGGCTCTTCGCGATCCTGGCGCTCCCGATCGTGGGCGCGCTGGCCTTCTTCGTGCTGGCGAGCCCGAGCGTGCGGCGCATCACGCTGCGCCGGCGGCGCGCGACGGCGGCGCTGCGGCGGGCGCTGGGCGAGGGGGGCGCGCACTCGACCGCGGCGGCGCATGACGGCGACTCGCTGCTCGACCTCGCGGCGAGCCTGACCGGCCTGCCGCCGACCGCGGGCAACGAGGTCGCGCTGCTGACCGACAACGAGTCGACCTTCGAGCGGATCGAGGCGGCGCTGCGCGGCGCGCGCCGCTCGATCTGGGCCGAGTACTACATCATCCGGAACGACGAGACCGGGCGCCGCTTCCTCGACGTGCTGGCCGAGCGGGCGCGCGACGGCGTCGCGGTCCGCCTCGTCTACGACGCGCTCGGTTCGGTCGCGATCAGCTCGGAGAAGCTGCGCGCGCTGGCGGCAGCGGGCGCGCAGGTGCGGGCGTTCCAGCCGATGAACCCGCTGCGCCGCCGCCTCGCGGTCCACCTGCGCAACCACCGCAAGCTGATCGTCGTCGACGACGCGATCGGCTTCACCGGCGGCATGAACGTGGGCGACGAGTACTCGGGACGGCGCCGCCGCGAGGGGCTGCAGAGTTTCCGCGACTCGCACCTCGAGCTGCGCGGCCCCGCGGTCGCGTCGCTGGCCGAGGCGTTCCGCGAGGATTGGGCCTTCTCCGGCGGCGGCGCGCTGCCGCGGCCGGAGCCGTGCGCGTCCGTCGCGACGCCCGGCTCGCTGGTCGCGATCGTGCCGAGCGGCCCCGACCAGGAGCACAACGCCAGCGCCTTCGTCCACTTCGCCGCGATCGCGTCGGCGCGCAAGCGCGTCTGGCTCTCGACCGGCTACTTCATCCCCGACGAGCCGACGGTGAGCGCGCTGGTGAGCGCGGCGCTGCGGCGCGTCGACGTGCGCGTGCTGCTGCCGACGCTCGCCACCTCCGACGTCAAGCTCGCCGCCTACGCCGCGCGCTGGTACTACGGCAAGCTGCTGCGCGGCGGCGTGCGGATCTTCGAGTACGAGCCGTCGATGCTGCACGGCAAGACGCTGGTCGCCGACGGGCAGGTGGCCGTCATCGGCTCGGCCAACGTCGACCTGCGCAGCTACCGTCTCAACTTCGAGGTCGGAGCGCTGATCAACGACTCGCTCTTCGCGGGGGCGCTGGAGCGCCGCTTCGTCGGCGACCTGACGCGCGCGACGGAGGTCACGCTCGAGCTGCTGGCGCGCCAGCGCTGGTGGCGCAAGCTGCGCGGCAGCATCGCGCGCCTCGTGTCGCCCATGCTGTGAGCCGCGCGGGCGCGGCCGCCGATATGGTGCCGCGATGCTCTTCGTCGCCGCGTTCGCGATCTACTGGTTCACGCTCGCCCCGACCTTCTGGGTCGGCGACTCGGGCGAGCTGATCGCCGCGGCCCACGTGCTGGGCATCCCGCACCCGACCGGCTACCCGCTCTGGCTGCTGGCGACGAAGGCGTTCGAGCTCCTCTGCCCGTTCGGCAGCGTGAGCTGGCGCGCCAACCTCTTCAGCGCCGTCTGCGCGGCGGCGGCGGCGCAGATGGTCGGCGCCGCGCTGCGCCGCATGGGCTGCGGCAAGTGGGCGGCGGCGGCGGGCGGGCTGGCGTTCGCGTTCCTCGCGCCGATCTGGGGCGAGGCGACGGTCGCGCGCACCTATCCGCTGGCGGCGCTCTTCAGCGCGGCGATGTGGTGGTGCAGCGCGCGGTTGATCCGCGACGGTTCGCCGCGCTGGCTCCTCTGGCATCAGGCGCTGCTGGGCCTCGGCCTCGCGAACCACACGATGGTGATCGCGCACGTGCCGGCGATCGCCGCGCTGACCTGGGCGCGCCAGCGCGAGCTGCTGAAGCGGCCGGCCGTCGTGGCGGGCGCGCTGCTCGCCGTGCTGCCGGGCCTCGCGCTCTACGGCTGGCTGCCGTGGCGCGCCGCGGCCGATCCGCCGCTCGAGTTCCGCGTCTCGGTGATCGGCGAGGACGGGCGCGCGCGCGCGACCGAGCTCGAGGAGCGCGCCGGGCTGCGCTCCTACCTGCAGCGCGAGAGCTACCAGGAGCGGCGCTGGGCCGAGTCGCTCTCCGACCACGCGACGATCGCGCGGCACCATCTCGGCGAGGCGGCGCGGCAGTGGACGCCGCTCGGCGTCGCGTTCGTCGTGCTGGGCGCGGTCGCGTCGTGGTTCGGCGGGCGGCGCGCGGTCGTCGTCGCCGCGGCGCTGGCGTGGCTCGGCAACCTGCTGCCGCTGGCGCTGCACGGCGCGTGGTGGGACGTCTTCCTCTATTCGCGCTACCTCACCTGCGGCTGGGTCGCGCTCGCGCTGCTGGCGGGGCTCGGCGTCGACGCGTTCCTGCGCTGGCGGCCCGTCGCGCGCATCGCCTCGAAGCCCGTCGCCGGCGGCGCGATCGCGCTGGCGCTGCCGGCGCTGCTGCTCGGCGTCAACTTCCGCGAGTGCGACCGGCGCGAGGCGTGGCTGGCCGCCGACTACGGCCGCGCGCTGCTGGCCGAGCTGCCGCCGGGCGCGCAGTACATCGGCGCCGGCGACGTCGCGCTCTACCCGCTGCTGGCGTTGCGCTACGCCGAGGGCGAGCGGAGCGACGTGACGATCGTCGCGCGCTCGCAACTGAAGGGCGAGGCCGACCTCGTGCTGGCGCGCGACGCGGCGCGCAGCGGTGCGCCGCCGCCGGCGAACCCGCGGCTGCTCTTCACGGCCGACCTCGCGGCGGGTCCGCAGGAGCGGATGGAGATGGAGCGGCGCGGCCTCCTCTGGCAGTTGCGGCTGCCGGGCACGCCCCCGACGCCGCACGAGCCTTTCGCCGCGCCCGCGATCCGCGGCCTCGACCGCGACGAGCGCGACCCCTTCGCACGCTCGGTGATCGGCGCGATCGAGGCCGACCTCGCCGACGCCGCCGCCGTGCGCGGCGACCTCGAGCAGGCGCGCGCGCGCCTGCGCCGGGTCGCGGCGCTGCGCTGCCCGCGGCCGTGGGGCGCGGCGACCGGCATCGCGACGCTGCTGCGCGTCGCGCGCGAGGAGCAGCAGGCGGCGCAGTTCGCGGCCGCGCGCGGCGACCTCGTGCTGGCCGCCGAGCTGGCGCGCGTCAGCCTCGAGTGCGGCGACGCGCGCGATCCGCTGCTGCGGCTGCAGGCGCCGCAGATCGAGGGGTGGACCGGCTGGCTCGACGCGCAAGAGCTCCAGGTGAGCGATCCGCCGCGCGGGCTCGACGGACTGCGCCGCGCCGCCGAGCTGCTCGAACGGCCCGACATCGCCGCCGTCTACGTCCGCGCGCTGATGAAGATGGGGAAGCGCCAGGAGGCGGAGGCCGCGTGCGCGCGCCACCGCGCCCGCTATCCCGCGTCGCCCGACCTCGAGCAGCTCGCGCGCGAGCTCGGCATCCCGCCGAAGCGGGGCGGCTGACGCGCTACGCCAAATGGGCCGGTTTCGCTGCTGTTTTGGTCCAGGACCAGAACAGCAGCGATCGGTGACACCGCCGCCGCGGACCCGTTGCACGACTGCGGCCGCCTTCGACCCGTTACGAAAGGTCGGTGAAGCGGCGCTCCATATCGAGGGTGCGGAGCTGCCAGCCGGCGCGGAGGTAGACGGAAGTCGCCTTCTCGGCGGAGTGGAGGCGAACGCGTTCGAGGCGGCAGGCGGTGGCGTGGGCAGCGAGGGCGGCGAGGAGGGAGGTGCCGAGGCCGCGGCCGCGGGCGCGCGGGGCGACCCAGAGGTGGGCGACGTAGGCCTCGCGCGCGTTCGGGCAGCTGAGCGTCGGGAGGCGCTCGTCGAGCAGCGCGATCAGGGAACCGAGGGGCGTTTCCTCGACGGCGAGCCACGCGAGCAGCGTCCCGCGCTCGAAGGCGCGGGCGAGCGCGCGCCGAGTCGCGTCGCCCATCGCGACGACCGTCGCGCGCCGCGCCGGCTCCGCGACCTCGGTCAGCAGCGCGAGCCGTTGCTCGACCAGCGTGTCGAGGTCGGCCGGCGTCGCTGCGCGGATCATCGCGCGAACGACGCGCGGCAGCTCGACCAGCGGATGAGGAGCACGCCGACGACGGCGGCGAGCACGCCCATCACGAGGGCCGCCTGGAGGACCGGCGTCGTGACGCTGCTCGACATCGACGCGGTCATGCTGCCGAAGACGGCGTCGAGCCCGCCCGACTCGCGGCTCCTCCGCGACGACGCCTCGAGGAGCGCGACGCCGACCACGCCGCTGGCGATCGAATGGAGTCCGTAGAGGATCGAGGCTGCTCCGAAGCTGCGGACCACGACAGCGAAGCTCTCACGCGGGGTCATCGCATCGTCTCCATGGGCAGGATGGCGAGCGTCGCGCGACGCGCGGCGATCAGTTCGTCTTCTTCGGGGGGTTGCACTTCTCGCAGAGCTTCCCGGCTTTCGTCGCTTCGACGCAGCAGGGGTGCTCGCACGCCTTGCCCGCGGCCTCCGCCTTCTCGCAGCAGGTGGTCGCGCGGTCGGGGTGGCACTTGAAGCAGAGGCGGCCCTTCGCGGTCGCGGCGACGCAGCAGGGATGCTCGCACGCCTTGCCGGCCGCCTTCGCCTGGTCGCAGCAGCTCGCGGGCGGCGGCGGCGGCTTGGCGCCGCGCTGGACCTCGAGCTTGGGCAGCGCCGCCTGCAGTTTCGCGACCCCTTCGTCGGTCACGGCGGTCTGCCAGAGGTAGAGGCGGCGCAGCTTCGCGAGCCCCTTCAGTTCGGCGAGGCCGGCGTCGCCGACCTTCGTGCCGTAGAGGTTGAGCGACTCGAGCTCGGCGAGTCCGGCGAGCGACCGGAGGCCCGCGTCGCCGATCGCCGTCTGGCGCAGCACGAGGCGGCGCAGCGTCGCGATCTTCCCGACCGTCGCGAGCGCGGCGTCGCTCACCTTCGTGCCGCCGAGGTCGAGCTCGACGATCTTCGGCAGCGCGGCGAGGAGCGCGACCTCCGCGTCGCCGGCCTTCGGCGCCTGGATCGCGAAGTTGACGGTGAGCTCGGCCGAGTCGCGCGCGACCGGCACGACGAGCACTCCCGCCTTCGCCAGCTTCTCCCGCGCGGCCGCCTCCTCGCCTTGCGGCTGGCCCTGCGGCGGTGGCGGAGCGTCGGCGCGCGCGGCGGGCGCGAGGGCGAGGCAGAGCGTGGCGAGCAGCTCGCGGACCATGGTGCTTCTCCTCGTCGGGCGCCGCGTCACGGCTTCGGTTCAGGAGGCGAGAGGACGACGGGCGGCCGGCGCAGCGCGATCAGCAGCATCACGATGCCGGCGACGACCATGCCGACGCTCAGCAGCTGGCCGCGCGTCAGGCCGAGCCACTGGTAGCCGATCTGCTTGTCGGGCTCGCGGAACTGCTCGCAGACGATGCGCGCGACGGCGTAGAGCAGCAGGAAGAGGCCCGAGATCGCGCCCGGCTTCTTCAGCAGCTTGCGGTGGAGCGCGAAGAGGACGACGACGAGGAAGAGCCCCTCGCCGAACGCCTCGTAGAGCTGCGACGGATGGCGCGGCGCGAGGCCGCGCTGGAAGAGCGACGCCAGTTCGGGATGGGCCGCCTGGAACGAGAGCGACGCGGCCGGCGCCTCGCGGAAGACGACGGCCCACGGCACGGTCGTGACGCGGCCCCACAGCTCGCCGTTGATGAAGTTGGCGCCGCGGCCGAGGAAGAGGCCGACGGGCGCGGTGAGGCAGCAGAGGTCGAGCAGGTGGGCGAGCGGCACCTTGCGGCTGCGCGCGAAGAGGGCCATCGCGACGAGCACGCCGACGATGCCGCCATGGCTCGCCATGCCGCCTTCCCAGATCTGCACGATCTTCCACGGCGCGTCGAGCCACGCGTAGCGGCCGGTCTGGGGATCGACGTCGTAGAAGAGGACGTAGCCGAGCCGGCCGCCGACCATCACGCCGAGCAGCGCGTAGGGAATGATCAGGTCGGCGACGCCGTTCTCGTCGAGCGCGATCTCGCGGCGGCGCGCCATGCGGCGCATGAACCACCACGCGAAGGCGAGCCCCAGCAGGTAGGCGAGCGAGTACCAGCGGATCGGGATCCCGTCCTGGATCAGCCAGAACTTCGGGAACGGGATGCGGACGAGGTCGGGCGAGAGGTCGTGCTCCCAGAACTTCGACGCCGACTGCGCGGCGGCGGCGGCGGTCTCCTGGAGCAGGGCGAGCAGGCTCATCAGCGGTCCTCGATCGTCGGGGCGGCCCATTCTGTCGGCGGCTTGGCGCGAGTCGAGCCGCGTCTCACGAAGAGGGCATGGAAGCCGCGGCTGGTCTCGATCAGTTCCGCGGGGAGCCGCGGGTTCGGCGGGCCCCCGACGAGTTGCGGCATCTTCTCCGGCGCGCCGACGTCGGCCGGCGCGACGAGGCCGTAGAAGCGGGCGAAGTCGGGTGCGCGGTAGAGGTCGGCGAAGGCGCGGTAGCCGAAGTCGGGGCCGGCCGGATTCGTGTAGCGCTTCGCGAGGTAGTCGAGCGTCGCGGCGCCGCCGTCGCCGCCGACGATCACGTCGGGCGCGAGCGCGAGCGAATGGTCGAAGTCGTACTTGTTGTGGCCCGGCCGCATCAGCCCCGGCTTCGCCTCCTGCCGCGCGATGACGCGATCGCACTTGCCGAGCAGGTCGAGCGCGCGGCGCTGCGAGAAGTAGGGCGCCGCGCCGGCCCAGAAGTGGGCGATCGACGCGTCGGGCGTCGTGTTGGCGCGCAGCGCGTAGCCGATCAGCGCGCACGCCCGCTCCGCGCGCGAGCGACTCTCCTCGGCCGCGTCGCGCGTGCCGGGGACCCACGCTCCGCGCGGCGTGCCGAACGCGAGGAGCAGCGTCGCGGCGAGCGGCGCGAGCCACGGCGCGCGCGTTGCCGCGCCAGTCGCCGCGCTCGTCGGCGCGAGGCGCGATCCGCCGGCGAAGGCGAGCGCGAAGAGGAACGGCATCGCCGGCAGGAAGAAGCGCTCGACCGGCAGCTCGTCGCCGCCGGCGTGGACGACGTAGGCGGCGTGGAGCGCGAGGCCGAGCAGCAGCGCGAGCGCGCCGCGCGACCGCAGCAGCAGCGCGCCGAGCAGAGCGGCCGCGGCGAAGCCGACGTGGTGCTGCGCGACGGCATTGGCGTAGGCGAGGCCGGCGACGTGGCGGCCGCTCCAGCCGGTCATCTTGAGCCAATAGGTGTTGGGCAGCGCTTCGCCGTAGTAGGCGAGCCGGAAGAGCGTCGCCGCGACCGGCAGCGCCGCCGCCAGCGCGAGCGTCGCGGCGCTCCGCTTCACGCTCCTTCCTTCGCCGCGCGGCCACGCGAGCAGCAGGAGCAGCGGCACCAGCAGCGGCGCCGCGTCGGGCCGCGTGCACCACGCCAGCCCCGCGGCGAGCGCGGCGCCGCGCACCGCCTTCGCGCTCGGCGTCGGGTCGAGCGCGACGCGCGCGACCCACAGCAGCAGCACCGCCAGCAGCGTCCCCTCGCCGCCCGCCGCCGCCCAATGGAGCGTCGCGTGGTGGGTGGCGAGCGCGACCGCCGCCATGCCCGCCGCGAGCGAGCTCCCGCCGAGCTGCCGCACGATCCGCGCGACCAGCGCCAGCGCGACGACCAGCAGCGCCGCGTTCAGCGCGATCGCCGCCGCCGCGACGCGCTCGGTCGCGAGGAACCAGTGGGGCGGGACGAGCAGCAGCGTCCAGAGGAGGTTGGTGATCCCCTCGACCCGCTCGCCCGCGTTCCAGACGAGGCCGTCGCCTTGCGCGAGGTTCCGCGCGTAGCGCAGTGAGATCATCATGTCGTCGTCGAGCACCCAGACCGGCCCGACGCCCGGCAGCTCGTGGCGCTTGCCGTTCCACGCGAGCCAGGCGAGCGACGCGAGCGCGAGCGCCGCCGCGAGCAGGACGCCGAGCCGATGGGCGCCGTCGTCCGGTGCGCGACGGTCGGCGAGCAGCAGCACGAGCGCCGCGCCGGCCGCCGCCGCGAACCACGGCAGCGTCGCGTCGGGCGCGAGCCAGCGGAACGCCGCCACGGCTCCGATCGCGACGACGACGACGGCGGCTCTCCCCGGCGCACCCTGCATCGGCGGCAGTGTATCCTCCGCCCATGACTCGACTGACCGAGCCGACGCGCGTCGCTGCGCGCACCGGATGGGCCGCGCTCGCGCTCCTGCTCGCGCTCGGGATCGCGGGCTGCGGCGACCCGGAGCTCTCCGACGTCAAGCCGCGCGCACGCAAGGTGCTGCTGATCGGCATCGACGGCTTCGACTACGAGACGTTCGCGCCGCTCTTCAAGCCGCTGGTCAATGCGGGCCAGCTCCAGAAGCTCTTCGAGCTCCGCCGCCGCGGCATCGCGGTCGATCTCGTCGGCGAGCAGGCGACGCTCGACCCGTTCAGCGTCGGCATCGATCCGGCCGAGAGCTGGACGACGATCGCCACCGGCTTCCCGCCGACCAAGGTGGGCGACATCAAGCAGGGCCACGGCGTGCGCGACCTCACCGTGCCGGTGGAGGGCAGCTACGGCCGCGCGCCCGTGACCTCGGCGCACCGGCTCGTGCCCGCCTTGTGGGACATCCTCTCGGCGGCCGGCGTGAAGTCGGCGATCGTCAACTGGCCCGTGACGTGGCCGGCCGAACCGCTCGACGGCTACTGCGTGAGCGACCGCTTCTTCCTCTCGAAGTTCGACGTCGGAGCGTTCGGCTCGATGGGGCGCGTCGACCTGCCCGTGGTGCCGCCCGAGCTGAAGGAGGCGCACGACCATCTCACCTGGCCGCCCGAGCTGGCCGAGCCGCACGCGGCGGCGATCGCGGGCGCGGTCGGGCCGTCCGGGCCGCCGATCCTGAAGACGCTGAAGGAACTCCAGACGCGGGCGCGCCACGCGCCGACGCTGATCCACCTGAAGCAGTTCGAGCAGGCGGTGCGCGGCGACCTGCTGACGAAGGCGTCGCTGGTCGAGCTGCTCCGCAAGGATCCGTCGATCGAGTTCGCCGCGTGCTGCCTCGACTCGTTCGACGTCGCGTGCCACCTCTTCTGGCTCTGCAGCGACCCGACCGAGTGGAGCCGCAGCGCCGATCCCTCGATCCGCAACAAATTGCCCGCGAACTTCGCGGAGTATGCCGGGGTCATCCCGATGGCGGCGATCCTCGCCGACGCGATGGTGCGCGAGCTGTGCGACGCGATGGGGCCCGACACGACGGTGCTGCTCGTGACCGACCACTCGCTGATGCCCGACGCCGAGCCGACCAACCGCAACTTCAGCCTGAACCCGCTGCTCGAGCAGCTCGGCCTGCTGGCGCGCAAGCAGGACGGCGCGATCGACTGGGCCAAGACGCGCTGCTTCGACCGCACGCAGTGGGAGAGCAGCATCGTCCGCCAGCTCTCGATCAACTTCGTCGGCGAGTACCCGGAAGGGTGCGTGCCGGCGGTGGGGGCGCAGGAGCGCGCGACGCTCTGGAACGAGATCCAGAACCAGCTCGGCGGCGTGAAGACGAGCCAGCCGGTGAAGATCCACGACGAGAGCGTCCGCAACACGCTTTTCTGGGAGATCTCGATGGGCGAGTTCGACTCGCGCTTCGTCGTCTACCAGACGCTGCCGGGCGACACGAAGGTCGAGGTGCCGCGCGGCACGACCACGCTGAACGCCCTCTTCCCGCCGCGCTCGACCAGCGCGAAGCACACGCGCGCGAACGATCCCGGGATGCTGCTGCTCTGCTATCCCGGCGCGCAGGGCGATGCCTACGGACAGCGCGGCATCCCGATGGGGAAGGGCGGCGCGCGCAGCACCCACGTCGCGCCGCTGGTGCTGGGGCTCTTCGGGATCCCGCTGCCGCTGGCGGTCGAGGAGACGACGCCGACCGCCGACTACGTCTGGTGGATGCTCGACGTGCCCGAGGCGCAGGAGATGGCGCTGCTGCCGCGGGTGCGGAGCTGGGAGTCGCTGGTCCGCTTCAAGGATCCGACGAGCCGGCTCGGCGCCGCGCGCGCCGAGAACAAGCGCTACGTCCGGTCGCTGCGCTACACGTTCGACACGCCGGCGACGCGCGACCTGACCGACGCCGGGCCGCTCGGGCCGGACGGCAAGCCGGAAGAGGACGAGGTCCGCGACGCGGCCGACAGCGGGCGCTGAGCGGCGCGCCGCGCGAAGCGCCGGTGGTTCAGCGGCGGTTGCGCGACGGCACGTGGTGGCGCCGTCCCTTCCCGCCGCGCGGGGGACGCCGCTCCTGGCGCTCGTGGCGCTGCGCCGCCGCCTGCTGCCGTTCCTCCGGCTCCATCAGCAGCGACTTCACCTCCCACGGCTCGAGCGCGCGGTACTGCCCGCGCTTGAGCGTGCCGAGCTTCACCGGTCCGACCTGCACGCGCAGCAGCTTCGTCACGGGCAGCTCGACGCGCGCCAGCATGCGGCGCAGCTCGCGGTTCTTCCCTTCGCGCAGCGTGATCAGCAGCGTCGTGAACTCGTGCGTGCGGCGCAGCGACGTGACGCGCGCCGGCTGCGTCTTGCCCTCCGAGAGCCAGATCCCTTCCTGCAGCTTCGCCAGCGCGGTCGGGTCGGGCGTCCCCTTCACCGTGACGCGGTAGATCTTCGCCACCTCGTAGCGCGGATGGGCGACGCGCACCGCGAAGTCGCCGTCGTTGGTCAGCAGCAGCAGCCCCTCGCTGTCCTCGTCGAGGCGGCCGATCGGGAAGAGGCGCGCGGGGATGCGCTCGACGAGGTCGATCGCGCGCGGCCGGCCGGCGGGATCGTCGTTGGTGCAGACGACGCCGGGCGGCTTGTAGAGCGCGACGTAGTACTTGCGCTTCGGCGCCTTCACGCGCTCGCCGTCGACGCGCACCTCGTCGCGCTCCGGATCGACCTTGCTGCCGAGCTGCGTGACGGCGACGCCGTTCACGTCGACGCGCCCCGCGACGATCAGCTCCTCGCAGCGGCGCCGCGACGCGACGCCGCAGGTCGCCAGCCAGCGCTGCAGGCGCATGCGGCCCGAGCCGTCTTCGGCCTCGTCGTCGGCGGGAGCGCCAGGTTCGGGTTCGCGGTTCATGGGACGCTCCGGCGCGCGGCGACGGGGGAGGGGAGGAAGCGCAGGAGCTCGGCCGGCGCGTCGGGAGTGACCACGTAGTCGCCGGTGCCCGGCGCGAGGAGGAGCGCGTGGCCGCGCGGCGCGACGGTGGCGCCCGCCTCGCTGCGCACGCGCATCGGCGCGGTGAGCGAGAGGAGGATCTCGCAGCGGTCGCCGTCGGTGGCGAGGTGGGTCGGCGCGCGGACCTCCATGCGCTCGACGTGGTAGGCGTCGCAGCGGACGAGGTGGTCGCACGGCGGGCTGCGGCTGCGGTCGGGCGCGGCCTGCAGCAGACGCGGCTGCTGGTCGGTCGACGCGTCGCGCGCCGCCTCGTCGAGATGGAGCGGCCGCGCCGGCGTGCGGCCCCAGTCCCAGATCCGCCACGTGGTGTCGGCGTTGCTCTGGAACTCGACCGCGACGATGCCGGCGCCGAGCGCGTGGATCGTGCCGGGCGGCAGGTGGGCGAGGAGGCCGCCCTGCGCGCGATGGCGCGCGAGCAGCGATTCGGGCGAGGTGCCGCGCCGCGCCGCTTCGACGACGGCGGCGGCGGTCGCCGCGTCGCGCAACCCGAGCCAGAAGGTGGCGTCGTCGCGCGCGTCGACGATGTACCAGCTCTCGGTCTTGCCCTCGCCCGGCAGCGCGTGGTCGGAGGGGTGGAGCTGGACCGACAGCGGCTCGGCCGTGTCGAGGAGCTTGAGCAGCAGCGGGAAGCGGTGGCCGTGGCGCTCGACGCCGCACGCGCCGAGCAGCGCGACCGCGTCGCGCGCCATCAGGTCGGCGAGCGTCGCGCCGTCGAGCGGGCCGCCGACCACGCGCGTCGAGGTCTGCTCGCGCGCGGAGAGGAGCCACCACTCGCCGACCGGCCCCTTCGCGGCGTCGGGCGCCGGCAGGTCGAGGAGCGCGCGAGCCCGGTCGCCGCCCCACGGGCGATGGACCGGGAGCGGCGCGAAGGTCAGCGGAGGAAGGACGGAAGAACGCATGAGGGCGGGGGATCTTGCCAGATCGCCCCGCCCTCTGCTGCGTGTTCGATTCGGACTCGGGCGATCAGCCGCCGTCGCTGCCGTCGCTGCCGTCGTCGCTCGGATCGGGGGTCGACGGCGGCGGCGGAACCTCGTCGTCGCTCGGCGTGCCGACCGGTTCGGCCGGCGGCGCCTCGACCGGCTTCTCGCTCGGCTTGTCCGCGGGCTTCTCGGCCGGCTTCTCCGCCGGCTTCTCGCTCGGCGCGTCGACCGGCTTCTCCGCCGGCTTTTCAGCGGGCGTTCCAGCAGGCTTCTCGGCCGGCTTCGTCTCGGTCGGCTTCGCGGCAGGAGGCGCGGCCGGGTCGGCCGGGATCCACGGCTCCTGCGCCGGCTTCTCGGCGGGCGGAGTCGTCGACTTCGGCGCCGCGGGCAGCGCGTCGTCCTTCGGAGTCCACGCCGGGTCCGCATCCTTCGCCGGAGCCTGCGGCTCCGTCGACTTCGGAGCGGCCGGCGCCGCCTCGTCCTTCGGCGTCCACGCCGGATTCGGATCCTTCGCGGGAGCTTGCGGCTCCGTCGACTTCGGCGCGGCGGGCGCCGTCTCGTCCTTCGGCGTCCACGCCGGGTTCGTCTCCTTCGCCGGAGCCTGGGGCTCCGTCGACTTCGGAGCCGCCGGCGCCGCGTCGTCCTTCGGCGTCCAGGCGGGCGTCTGGCCGTCGCCGCTCGCCGGCTTCTGGGCCGGAGCGGCAGGCGTCGTGCCGGAGATCTCGCCCTGCCGCAGCGACGCGACCTGCGCCGAAGCGCGGTCGATCAGCCGGGTGAGCTGCTTGTCCTCGGGAAGCTGCGTCCACGCCTGCTGCAAGGCGACCAGCGCGCGTTCCGGCTGGTTGCCGGCCAGCGCGAGCCGGCCCTCCTCGAGGCGGCAGCGGGCGACGAAGCGCGGCGGCACCTGGAAGAGGCGCGCCATGTTGAGCTCGACCATCGCGCGCTCGATCTCGCCGGCCGACCCGAGCGCGTGGCCGCGCACCAGGTGGCGGAGATCGACGGGGTCGAGGGTCGCGCCGACGGTCGGGATCGAGAGCACCTCGATCCACGCCTTGTCCTGCGCGACGCCGCGCACGATGCAGCGCGCGACCATCCACGTGTAGGGCCGCAGCGACATGAGCTGGCGCTGCAGCGTCGCGTTGCGCCGCTCGACGTAGAAGAGCGGATGGTCGTCGACGTACTCCTCGCGGCGGAAGATCGCCGCGTCGCCCGACCACGCCGCGAAGTTGGCGTAGTTGGTGGGCTCGAAGACCGTGAAGAACGGGTTGTAGATGCTTCGCGGCCCGTGGTAGAGCAGCTCGACATCGAACGAAACCCGCCGGTACGCCTCCGGGAAGGCGCGCACCTCGGCGAGCGAGACGGTCACCTTCTTGTCGTCCGCCTCGTCCTCGCCTCTCGCGCCACTCGCCGACCCGGCGAACGCCGCCAGGGCGCAAGCTGCGAGGAACGCCGTGCAGCTACGCTTCTTCAAGGGCCTCTCTCCTGCTTCTGCGTCAGGTGGGCCGCTGCAGCTCTTCGAGCACGCGGGCCCACATGCCGTCCATGTCCTCTTCCCTGATCCGGTCGTCGCCGACCGCCTTCGCGATCCAACGAACGCGCTCTTCGCGCGTCATCGAACCGTTGGGAAGGCAGAACAACTGATCGCCGACCTTCCGGTCGGCCGCGTTACGGAGGTCCATCGCTTGAAGTCCTGGGTGCGCGTCATGGTGTGAGGTCCTCCTTCTCCGAGGCCGGAAGGGTGATCGGCATCGGGATGGGGAGGGCTTGAGCCGTCCTCGGAAGAGGCTTCCCGCGCGGCGGCGTCAGCCGGTCCAGCGCAGGCGGCGCATCCGGGAGGTCTCGCCGTGCTCGCGGCGGTGCTCCTCGACGAAGCCGGCCGGGAGCGCCGCGGGGGCGTCGGCCGGCTCCTCGAAGCAGAGGAGCGCGCCGGGCAGCCACCAGCCGGAGCGGCCCGCCGCCGTCAGCGCGGCGAGGAGGAGGACGCGCGTGTCGCCGGTGCGGACCATCTCGAACGGCGGGTCGAGCGAGAGGAAGTCGAAGGGCGCGCCGACGGGCGGCGGCTGGTGGAGGAGGATCGGCAGTCGGCCGGTGAGCAGCACGGCTTCGGGCGGCGCGAGGCCGATGCGCGCGAGGTTCTCGCGCAGGCAGCGGATCCCTTCGCGTCCCGCCTCGACGAAGGTGCAGTGCGCCGCGCCGCGCGAGAGCGCCTCGATCCCGAACGAGCCGGAGCCGGCGAAGAGGTCGAGCCACCGCTTGCCGACCATGTCGCGCTGCAGCGAGTCGAACAGCGAGCGGCGCACCAGCGCGCGCACCGGGCGCGTCACGAGACCTGCGGGGACCAGGAGCGCGCGTCCGCGGAAGCGGCCCGAGAGGATGCGCGGAGCGCGTTCGGGGTCGGGACGGCGCATGCGGTAAAAGACCTGCCTTTCCAGGGTCCGGAGCAAGCGAGGAGTGCACGAGATGTTCGAGGGCTCGATCGTCGCGCTGGTCACGCCGTTCCGCAACGGCCGCATCGATCGCGACGCGTTCACGGCGCTGGTCGAGAAGCAGGTGGCCGGCGGCTCGTCGGCGCTGGTGGCGTGCGGGACGACGGGCGAGGCGCCGACGCTCTCCGACGAGGAGCAGGCCGAGGTGATCGCCGCGACGATCGCGACGGCGAAGGGCCGCGTGCCGGTGATCGCCGGCACCGGCACCTACGACACGGCCGAGACGATCCGCCGCACGAAGGCCGCCGCGGCCGCGGGCTGCAAGGCCGCGATGGTCGTCACGCCCTACTACAACAAGCCGACGCCGCGCGGCCTCGAGGCGCACTTCACGGCCGTCGCCGACGCGTCGCCGATCCCGCTGATCGTCTACAACATCCCGGGTCGCACCGGCACGCGCATCCCGCCGGCGCTGATCGCCAAGCTGTCGCGCCATCCGCGGATCGGCGCGCTGAAGGACGCGACGGGCTCGCCCGCCGACTGCATGGAGGTCGCGGAGCTCTGCAACCTGCCGATCCTCGCGGGCGACGACGCGCTGACGCTGGCGTGGATGGCGATGGGCGCGAAGGGCGTCGTCTCGGTCGCGGCCAACGTGGTGCCCGACGAGATCGCGGCGCTGGTGCGCGAGGCGACGAAGGGCGACTACGCGGCCGCGCGCCGGCGCCACTACCGGCTCGCGCCGCTCTTCCGCGCGCTCTTCGTCGAGAGCAACCCGGTGCCGGTGAAGGCGGCGCTGGCGCTCGGCGGGCTGGGCAACGGCGAGGTGCGCCTCCCCCTGGTGGCCGCCGAGGAGTCGACCAAGGTCGCGCTGCGCCAGGCGCTCGACGCGCTGCGCGCCGTCTCGGCCGGCGGGGCGCGCTGACGGCGCGAGAGCCTTCGGCTACCAGGAGGGGGTGGCGCAGCTACAGCTCCGGACCTGCGTGGTGGCGGGTCGATAGGCTCCCTTCGTCGTGAACGAGCGTCCCCTCGCCTTCGCCTTGCGGATGGAGGGCGGCGGCCCCGAGCTGCTGCTGCTCCGCGCCGGCGACGTCGCCACCGTCGGGCGCGATCCGGCGAACCGCGTCCAGCTCGCGCACGGCTCGATCGAGCCGTTCCACGCGCGGCTGCGCTGCGACGAGTGGGGCGTCTGGATCGCGGTCGTCGCGGGCGCGGGCGCGCGCGTCTCCGGCGAGGCGGTCGTCGAGGAGCGGCTGGTCGCGATGGGCGCGACGGTCGAGCTCGGTGCGCTGCGCTTCCAGCTGGCGGCGCACGAGGCGCCCGTCGCGACGAGCCACGCCTCGTCGTGGCACCGGCGGCTCGAGCCGTGGATCGATCGCGCGATCGGCTACTTCATCTCGGCGGTCGCGCACGCGGCCGTCTTCTGGCTGATCCATCGGATGGCGGCGCCGGTGGTGAGCGACGAGCCGTCGGAGCCGATCCATCTCGGCTTCACGCGCGACGTCGCGGCGGCCGGCGCCGGCGCGTCCGAAGCGGTGCTGCCGCCGCGAACCGGGCCCGAGGCGCTGCCCGATCTCCCCGCCGAGTTCGAGCCGTTGCCCGAGCTGCCGCCCTTCGACGCGACGCCGACGCTCGCCGGCGATCCGCTGCTCGAGGGCAGCGGGAGCGACTTCGACCTCGGCGGCATGCCGGGAAACATCGGCGTCGGCCACAGCGGCGTCGGCGGCGGCACCGCCGGCAACGGCCACGGCGGCGGCGGCGGCGGGATGCAGGGCGTCGGCAGCCTCGTGCTCGGCGACGGCGGCGGCGTCGGCGGCGCGGTGATCACGCGGCTGAATTCGTTGCGCGGCGCGGGCGTCGACCTCGTGCTGGTGATCGACACGACCAGCAGCATGGAGCCCTTCCTCGACGGCGCGCGCAAGGCGGCCGATTCGCTGATCGCGACGCTCGCCACGCTCATCGGCGACCTGCGCGTGGGCGCGGTCGCCTATCGCGACGAGCGCGACCTCTACGTCACGCGGACGCTGCCTCTGACCGCCGATCGCTACGCGGTCCTCAACTTCCTCTGGTCGCTGCGCGCCGAAGGCGGGGGCGACATCCCCGAGTCGATCTCGGCCGGTCTCGGCGAGGCGATCGAGCGCGCCTGCTGGCGCCCGCGGCGCCACCACGTCGTCGTCGTCATCGGCGACGCGCCGCCCCATCGCAGCGAGTGGTCGCGCATCAAGTCGCAGATCGCCTCGTTCGTGCGCGGCGACCCGAAGCGGATCCCCGGCGCAGTCGTCTCGGCGATCTACACCGGTCCGCCGCGCGAGGAGGTGCGCGTGGCGGAAGAGGATGGCGCCACCGCGCTGGCGGAGATCGCGAAGCTCGGACGCGGCGACTACCTCGACCTCGGCAGCTACGCCCAGGTCGGCGAGCGGCTGGTCTGGACGATCCTCGGCCCTCACCATGCCGACGAGCTCCGCGTGCTGATGTCGCGCGTGCGCGAAGGGCCGCGCGAAGCGGTGGTCCGGGCGAAGGCGGCCGAAGGTGACAAGCAGTGGCTGATGTCGAAGTTGCGCCGGGCGCCGGTCCACCCGCTCATCGTCGAGTCGCTGCTGTCGCTGGCCGACGGGCCGGTCCTCTGGGAGGCGCGGGTGATCTGCCTCGATCCGACCACCCCGCGAGAGGTGCGCGAGGCTGCCCACTACCTCCTGAGGAGGGTGATCCCTCAGGCGGGGGAGCTCGACCTCGATCTGACCGTCGAGCAGCAGCGTCCCGCGGTCCAGCGGCTCGACGCCAACATTCTGCGCGCTAGGTAATAGGTCGGAGTCGGATCGGAAGGGGTTGCCGCAACGTCGGCACGCCTTGCGGGTTCGAGGCCAGGGACTACGATGCGACCGCGCAATCGACCGTCCGCTCGCGGACGATCCCCGACGAGTCTTCCCCCCGACGTTGGTGAGAGGTGCGCCATGTCCCCCAAACGGCGCGGAACGCGCAGTGGCAGGTGCCTGCTCGGCGGTGGTGCCGTCGGGTTGGCCGGCGCCGTGGCGTTCTGCTTCGTCGGCATCGGGTTCGACGGGACGTCGGGCGAGCCGACCGCGTGGATCGGCCCGTCGAGCGCGCGCGGCAACTATCCGGAAGGGATCGACTCCGACGGCGACGGCATGTCGGACGAGTTCGAGCGCTTCACCGACACGAACGCCGACGTCGCCGACACCGATGACGACGGCTACGACGACGGCGCCGAATGGGTGCTGCGTTCCGATCCGAACGACTCCGCGTCGGTCCCCGATCCCAAGCCGGCGGTCCGCTCGTACGCCTACGAATCGGCCGGGATGCTGCGGATCCAGACGCTGGTCTATCCGGCCGACGAGACGCTGGTCGACTCGTTCCACCTCGTCGCGGCGAGCCCCGAGTTCGACAACGCGACCGAAGGGGATCCGGGCAGCGGTCTCGGCGTGATCGACCTCACCGACGCGCTGCCGACGCTGGCGGACGGCTTCTGCTCGAGCATGTTCCTCGGGCTGCCGCTCCTCGGGTTCCAGATCGACTTCGACCTGAGCGCGCTGCGCTCGGTGCCGCTGGTCTTCGGGTGGGCGACGCAGATCGCGGGTGTCGAGGCAATCGACCAACTCTACCTCGGGGTGCAGGGGTCGACCTCGTTCGTCGTCGCGGGCGGGCCGGCGCTTCCGAGCGGCCTCGCGACCTTCGTCGCGGCACCGCTGCAGCCGATCCCGCCGCCCACCAACGAGGAGTCGGAGTACTGCGAGGTCGGGTTCAGCGACGGCACGCCGACGGGCGTCGCCACGATCGAGTACACGGTGACCTCGGCCGCCTGCGCGCCCGATGGTCTCCTCTACTGCATCGACGCGGACTGCACCGCGCTCGCGAACCAGACGTTCCTGATGCTCGACTACGGTTACCTGCAGCAGAAGGCTGCCCAGTAAGGGCAGAGGGCCGACATCGAGGGGAGAGGGTCGCCGCGGTCGGGAAGCCGCGGCTGAAGTCTTTTTCGAGAGTCCCCGCGGGAAACGGTGACTCGACGAGAGGCATTCGCGACCGCTGGCGCTTGTCGCCCTGCGGCCAGCGGAGGATCGTTGAATGTTGACAGAAGTCGTTTCTTGGCAACGACTTGGGACGTCATCCGCACCATCGTTCCGATCTCTCCCCCCGGGGTTTCATTGGAACATTGAGCGTCAGCCTGCGCGTCGAAACGACGCCTGATGGAGAGCATGAGCGAGGATCCGGACTTCGAGCTCATCAGGAGGTGCCAAGGAGACGCTGGAACGACGCGGGATGTCGCGTTCCGGGAGCTCTTCGAGAACTATCGCGATCGGGTCTTCAACCTGGCGTCACGGTTGCTCGGCAACCCGGCTGACGCGGAGGACGTGAGCCAAGAAGCGTTCGTCACGGTCTTCCGGAAGATCCGCGAGTTCAGGTTCTCGTCGCGCTTCTACACGTGGCTCTACCGCGTGGTCTTCAACCTGTGCGTCGACCACCGTCGGAAGAGCGCTGCGGCGCAGATGCCGACGGCAAGTGGCGAGGCAGGGGCGCTCCTCCTGGCACGAGTGGCTGATCCGGCGCCGGGACCTTCCGAGGTGCTCGGCGAAGGAGAGGAGAGGAGGCAGCAGGTCGAACGGGCCCTGCGTCGGCTGAGTGAGCCGCTGCGGGCCGCGATCGTGCTGCGCTACATCGAGGACATGCCTTACGAGGAGATCGCCGTCGTGCTCGGCATCTCCCTTGGAACGGTGAAGTCGCGCTTGAACCGGGCGCACCAGCAGTTGGAGCAGGCTCTAGGGGGAACGGGCCGCGCGGGTGCGCGACCTGGGTCGGATCGAGTCGATTCGAGGGAGCCGGAAGCGAGCGGCGGATGAGCGACGTGAACGACATGGTCGGCGGGCGACACGCGGGGGAGGAGCACTTCCCCGACGATCCCCTGCTGCCTGGTTCCGCGCCGGTTGGCGCTGCCGAAGCGCGCGCCGCCCACCTCGCGTCGTGCCCGTCGTGCGCCGCCCTGCTGGCGGGACGTGAACGAATCGCCGACGAGCTGAAGGCGCTGCCGCGCCAGATTGCACCGCGCGCGGCGGGAGGAGCGCTCGACTACGCGACGATCCTCGCGCAGGTCGACGAGGTCGCCTTCGAGGCGCGCCTCGCGGCCGACGAATCGCGCGTCCGTCGCCTGCTGCGGCCGCTGGTGCGGCTGCGCGCGCCCGACGAGTTGCGGGTGCCGGGTCTCGCGCCCGTGCGCCGTCTCGAGTTGCTGCCGCGTCTCGCGGCGGCGGCGGCGGTGCTCCTGGTCGGACTCTCTGCGGCCCTCGCGCTGCAGTCGGAGAAGCCGTCGCTGGCGGGCGGCGGTTTCGCGGCGGAGACCGCGGCGCTCTCCGGTCGGCCGGTGGTGGCGATCCGGATCGTCGAAGTCGCGTCGGGCACTCCTTCGGGCCTGCCGGCGCCCTTGCGACCGCGAGGCGGACCATGAAGGCCGCCGCGCGCTCGCGGATCGCGGCGTTCACGCTGCCGGCCATGCTGCTGGCCACGCTGCTCGCCGTCGGCTGCGACGAGGCGGCCAACGAGGATCGCGCGCGCAAGGTCGCCTACAACGTCGCCGCCGTCGCCTACACGGCCGAGCGGCGCTTCACCTACGACGACGGCAACGGCAACACGATCGAGTGGCTCGAGCGCGTCAAGTCGATGGGCGACGGCCGCATGTCGGTCGAACTGCTCACCCGCAACGGGAAGATCCGCTCCGCCATCACCGACCCCGACGAGCTCGCCGCCTTCGACCGTCTCACGGCGCAGCTCGCGACCGGCGGCGGCGCGCGCGCGATGTTCCAGCGCGACGCGACGCCCGACGACCTCGATCGCATGGCGATGAACTACTGGATCACGGTCGTCGATCTCAGCCGCAAGCCGATCACGCCGCGCGGCGAGCCGGCGCTGACCTACCTGATCGAGCCGATCGCCGCCGATCGACCCCACTACGTCCTCGTCGCCAGCACGCGCGCCGACCGCGAAGGCTTCCCGCTCGGCTGCGACGAGTACGTGACGGAGGCCGACGGCACCTCGCGCCTCGTCAGCCGCATGGAAGTGACCAACCTCCAGTGGGGCGCGCCGACCGACTTCACGCCCAACCCGGAGCCGATCCAGCAGCGGACGACGCTCGGCTCGCTCGACGTGGCGCGCCGCCATGCCGCCGCGGTCGGCGTGACGCTGCTGCTGCCGCAGGACGACGCGCTCCCGCCGGGCTTCCAGCTCGTGACGGCCGAGGAGGTCGTGATCCGGTCGACCGCGAACGCGGCGGGGACCGAGCAGGACCAGACGCTGTGGCGCTTCGTCTACAGCGACGGCATCGAGCACATCGACTTCATCGAGCACGCGCCGCTCGAGACGCTGCCGAGCCAGTTCACGCAGAGCGACCTCTACGACACCGCCTTCGTGTCGCGCTTCGCCACGATCTCGTCGGCGTCGCTGCTCCACCAGAAGACGCAGGTGACGATCGAGACGCGCCTCGCGTCGGATCGCTTCGACGCTCTGCTGAAGGCCCTGGTGCCGTTGTGATCTAGGGCGCTCCGAGGGCCGCGCTCGCCGCAGCCCTCCGCGCCGCCGGCACCTTTCGCGCGCGGGGCTATGATCCTGCGCCATTCCGCGCAACGCCGCGCCGACGTCGTCGTGGAACGGGGCCGCCTCGAGATGCCGCGATGATCGAACGGCCCGAACCGATCGGCGGGCGGTGGCTGCCGCTCGAAACGCTGGGGGGCGGCGCGACGGCGCAGGTCGTGCTGGTGAGCGACCGGGCGCGCGGCGGCCCGCCGCTGGCGCTGAAGCGCGTCGCCGCGGCGCGCGCGACGCTGGCGCAGGAGGAGTTCCGCCGCCTCCAGGCGCTCCGCTCGCCGGGCATCCCGCACGTCGACGAGCTCGGCCTCGATCCGGCGAGCGGCGACTGGCTCTTCACCGCCGAGCCGGGCCGCGGCAAGTCGTTCGTCGCGGCGCTGCGCGGCGCGCCGCACGACCGCCAGCTCGCCGCCGTCGGCGATCTCCTGCGCACGCTCTCGCTCCTCGACGAGCGCGGCGTCGTCCATCGCGACCTCAAGCCCGACCACCTCCTCGTCGAGGAGGGCGACCCGCCGCGAGTCGTCGTCGTCGACTTCGGTCTCGCCGTCAGCGGCGGCGCCGCCGCGGCCGCCGGCTCGTTGCCCTACCTCGCGCCCGAGCTCTTCCATGGCGCGCCCGCCAGCCACGCGAGCGACCTCTACGCGCTCGGCGTGATCCTCTTCGAGCTGTGGGCCGGGCGCCTCCCGTTCGACGCGACGACGCCGAACGAATGGGCGCGCGCCCACCTCGACGCGGCGCCGCGGTTCGACGCCTTCGCCGCGCCCGACGCGGTGCGCGAGCAGGTCGCGCGGCTGCTGGCGAAGTCGCCCGCCGGCCGCCCCGCGCATGCCGCGGAGCTGCTGGCCGACCTGTCGCGCGCGTCACGCGTGCCGCTGGCGCGGACGACGACGGCGACGCTGCTCGGCCGCATCCGCTCGGTGCCGCCGCTCGAGTCGCCGTGGCGCGAGGCGCTCGCCGCCGGCGAGTCGCGCGCCGGCGGCACGGTCACGTGGGTCACGGCGCCGACGCGCGTCGGCCGCGACCGCCTGATGCGGGAGCTGCGCGCCACCGCGCTGCAGGCCGAGACGTGGCCGATCGTCGCCTGCTTCGCGCCCGGTCGCGGCGCGGCGCCGCTGCGCGAGACGCTGCGCGAGCAGCTCGCCGCCGTCGCCGGCGCGCAGCCGGCCGCCGGCGACGACGAGCTCTTCGACCGCTTCCAGCGCGGCGAGCTCCCGCGCCGCCTCGTCCTCTTCCTCGAGGAGGTGCCGCAGTGCAGCGCGGAGCACGAGGCGCTGCTGCGCTTCCTGCTGCGCGCGCGCGTCGACGTCATCGCGTCGGGCGCGGGCGGGGCGCGCGAGGAGGCGCGCGTCGCCGCCGCCTGGCCGCAGGAGGTCGAGCTGCGGACGTTGACGCCGCGGCCGCTCGCCGGCGACGAGGTGGCGCGGCTCTTCCCGGCGTGGATGGGCGCGCCGCTCGCCGATCCGCTGGCGCGCTTCCTCGGCGTCGCGGCGGGCGGCGACCACGACCCGGCGCGCCTCGTCGAGCTCCTCTCGTTCGCGGCCGAGACCGGCGCGCTGACGGCCGACTTCGGCGGGCTCCATTTCGATCCCTCGCGCGCCGACCTCGCGGCGGCGGGCGGCGACCTCTTCGACGTGACGCGCCGTCG
>Ga0315910_10000355_pt1 | contig 47048 bp, 36 predicted proteins | sample EdamamesoilMG_FD_204470 | JGI IMG/M metagenome (GOLD analysis project Ga0315910, IMG submission 204470) | Garden soil microbial communities collected in Santa Monica, California, United States - Edamame soil | ecosystem: Environmental > Terrestrial > Soil > Garden | place: USA: California... | reverse complement strand
CATCCAGACCGACGAACTTCGTTACCATGCTCATGGACCAGGCTCCTTTGCGGCTCTGCGCCGCTCCGTGATGGGACGCTGCGTAACCCGCGTACCGAAGGAGCCCTGGTCCGTCCATCCTGTTTGAGCCGGCCGCCGCGTCGCCGGCGCTACGATGGAGACCGCATGGCTCCCGCGAACGCGAGCGTGGAGAGCAGGATCCGGATCGGGCCGGCCGGTTGGAGCTACCCGGACTGGGAGGGACGGGTCTACCCGCACCACAAGCCGCACGGCTTCCACCCGCTCGCGTTCCTGGCGCGCAGCTTCGACCTGATCGAGGTCAATGCCAGCTTCTACGCGATGCCGCGCCGCGAGCACGCCGCGCGCTGGGTCGAGCACGTCGCGGACCATCCGCGGCTGCGCTTCGCGGTCAAGCTCAACCGCGACTTCACGCACCTGCCCGAGAACACCGAGGCCCGCCCGCACGAGCAGGGTGAGTGGGAAGCGAAGGCGCGCGAGTTCCGCGACGGCATCGAACCGTTGATCCGGGCCCAGCGGCTGCTGGCCGTGCTGGTGCAGTTCCCGGTGACCTTCCTGCACGGCAAGAGCGAGGTGCGCCGCCTGGGGCGGCTGCACGGTCTCTTCCCGGACCTGCCGCTGGTGCTCGAGGTCCGCCACCAGTCCTGGTTCACCCCGCCGGCGCTGGCGGTGGTGCGCGGGTTGTCCTACTCGCTCGCCTACATCGACCTGCCGCCGGCTTGGAACCACCCGCCCGACTGGCACCCGCCGACGGGCAGGATCGGCTACCTGCGGCTCCACGGCCGCAACTCCGGTCAGTGGTTCCGCCATGATGCGGACCGCGACGACAAGTACGACTACTTGTACGGTGAAGATGAGATCACGAAGCTGGCCCAGAAGGCCCGGCGCCTCGCCGCGGGCCACGACCAGACCGCGGTCGTGACCAACAACCACTTCTCGGGCAAGGCGGTCGCCAACGCGATCGACCTCAGCTTCCTCCTGCACGGGGAACCCGTCGCCGCCGCCTCGGAGCTGGTCGAGCAGTACCCGCACCTGGCGTCCAAGGTGCGGGTGGAGGGGCAGCGAAGCCTCTTCTGAGCGCGGGGTTCGGTCGCTGGGGCCGGATTGCAGACTCCTGCGGGGGCCGGCGGGCAAACCCTGGCGCCGGCCGGTGGGGGGGATATCCTGTTCGCCCCCAAGGTCGATCCGGAGCCCCCAGCCGAGCGACAGCGCACGGATACCCACTCCTGGATCCATCGGGATCTTTCCCTTGCAGCTGGACTCGATCGTCTTCCCCGCCTACGTGGGCACCCTCGCTCTGCTCGCCATCTACGGCGTGCACCGGGTCCATATGCTCTCGCGCTTCCATTGGAAGGCGGAGGAGCCGCGTCCGCCGCGCGAGGAGTCGACCCCGGTCGTCACCGTCCAATTGCCGGTGTTCAACGAACGCACCGTGGCCGCGCGTCTGATCCGCGCCGCGGGCGCCCTCGACTGGCCGCGTGCGAAGCTCGAGATCCAGGTGCTCGACGATTCGAACGACGAGACCACCGCGATCGTCGACGCCGAGGCCGCCGCCCTGCGTGCGCAGGGCCTCGACGTGCAGGTGATCCGCCGCGGCGACCGCACGGGCTTCAAGGCCGGCGCCCTGGACAACGGCATGCGCCGCGCGCGCGGCGCCTTCGTCTGCATCTTCGACGCCGACTTCGAACCCGAGCCCGATTTCCTGCGGCGCTTGATGCCGTCTTTCGACGATCCGCGCATCGGCATGGTGCAGGCGCGCTGGGGCCACGCCAACCGCGAGGAGAGCCTGCTGACGCGCGCCGAATCGGCGCTGCTCGACGGGCACTTCGTGATCGAGCACAAGGTGCGCCACGACGCGGGCCTGTTCTTCAACTTCAACGGCACCGCCGGCATCTGGCGGCGCCAGGCGATCGCGGACGCCGGCGGCTGGGAGCACGACACGCTGACCGAGGACCTCGACCTGTCCTACCGCGCGCAGCTCGCGGGTTGGCGCTTCGTCTACGCGCCGCACGTCGTGGCGCCGGCCGAGGTGCCGCCCGACATCGCGGCCTTCAAGTCGCAGCAGCACCGCTGGGCCAAGGGCAGCGTGCAGGTCTTCAAGAAGCTCGGCTGGCGCATCCTGACGTCCAAGGAGCCCTGGAGCGTCAAGCTCGAGGCCCTGGCGCACCTCTCGGGCAATGTGGGCTACCCCTGCGTGCTCCTGCTGGCGATCCTGATGCCGCTGGCGATCCGCAGCACGCGCACCTACCCGGACTGGGTGCACGTCGCGATGTTCTTCGTGTGCACGATCTCGGTGGTGCTGTTCTACGAGCAGAGCCAGCGCGCGCTCGGCCGGCCGCTGCTCGGACGCCTGCGCGACATCTCGGCGGCGGTGACGCTCGGCATCGGCATGTGCGTCAGCCAGACGCGCGCCGTGTTCGAAGGTCTGCTGCCCGGCACGGGTGTCTTCGTGCGCACGCCCAAGCGCGGCGACGGTGGCGCGCAGCGCTACCGCGCGCTCTGGAAGGGGTTGCCCGGCATCGAGCTCGTGCTGGCTGCCTGGTTCGGCTGGGCGCTGTACGCCGCCGTGCGCGACGAAATGTGGGGCCCGCTGCCGTTCCTGGTGTTGTTCTTCGCGAGCTTCGCCTGGGTCGGCGTGCTCTCGCTGCGCGAATACGTGCGCGCCTGACGCGCGCGGCGCCATGCGCTCGCCCCTCCGCTGCCCGAGCCTGACGGTGCTGGCGCTGGCAGCGTGCGGCGCGCCGGGCGAATCGCAGCGGTCGCCGGTCGTGCCGCAGGCCGGATCGCGCGTCGATGCGCCGGTCGTGGCGCCCCAGGACCCCGAGGCCCTGCGCGCCGAGGAGTTGCGCGAGCAGCTGTACGTGCTGTACGGCGTCTGCCGCCAGCGTCTCGAGGAGCGCAAGATCCGCTTCGTGGTCGACGAGCAGCTGCGACGCGCGGCCGAGCGCGACCCGTCGTTGCCGGTGGAGGAGCGCCGCCGGCGCGCGTACGACGTCGAGGCGCGCGTCGACGCCGAGCTCGCGCGCGTGCGCGCCGACTTCGCCCGGCGCTTCCCCGAGCTCGACCCGGAGACCGAGCTGCGCCGCGCCTTCCGCAGCGAGGCCTGGTTCCGCGACCAGCTGCGCCTGACCTTCGTCTTCGACGGCCTGTTCCTGGCGGCCGACCCGGCGAGCTGGCCGCCCGAGACGCGTCTCGCGCTGCAGAACCGGATCGGCGCGGACTACGAGCGCGAGCTGGCGGGCTGGCGCCTGCCGGACGGCAGCTTCCTGCCGCAGTACGCGGTCGTCCTGCGACAATGCGTGCGCGACGACCTCTTCGCCCGCCTGCAGATCGCGAGCGGCCTGACGCTCGCCGACCCCGCGCTCGCGCTGAGCGCCGACGCCGACCGCGACGGTCGCGCCGACCTGGTCGTGCGCACCGCCGAGCTGTGGAGCGAGGTCGAGCCGCTGGTCAGCGCGCGCGAGCGCGACGAGGCGCGCCGTTTCTGCCGGGCCCTGGCCGCGACGCGCGCACGGCTGCAGGCGGCGGGCGCGTGGCTTTCCGACGACGAGCTCGAGCTGGCCTGGGTCGAGCTCGACAACCAGCTCAGCGAATGGGTGCCGAGCGTCGAGGCGCTGGCCGTGCAGCAGGAGCGCTTCCCGTCGGTCGAGGCCTACCGCGCCTACCACGACCTCTTGACCTGCTTCGCGCGCGGGCCGTACGCCGCGCTGCCCGGCAGCGCCGAGACGCACGTCGCGGACCGGAAGGCGCTGACGGACGCGCGCCTGGCGGGCGCGACCGCCGCGGCCGACGTGCTGCTCGTGTCGGACTACGACTTCCCGCGCGCGAGCTGGAAAGCCGACGGCAGTGCGCGGGCCTGGCAGCGCGCGCAGGCCTGGCGCGCGCAGTGGGAGCAGCGCGTTGCCGGCGGCAGCTCGCCGGCGGAGCTCGACGCGCTGTGGTCGGGCTGGATCGACGCTCACAGCGAGTGGTGGGACCCGCCGCTGCCCGCCAACGTGTCGCGCAGTGAGCTGCAGATCGCCGAGTACAAGCGCGGGCGCTTCGAGGAGGCCGACATCTGGCAGTGGCGCGACCGGCTGGGGCTCTCGCGCGTCGACGAATGGCTGGCCGAGCCCGACGTGCTCGCTGACCTGTTCGCCGACCTGCCGCTCGGAGCGCTGGGCGGTCCCTATCCCCACGCCTTCGGCGCGCTGCTCGTGCGCGTGCGCGCGCGCGGCGCGCCGGCCGAACCCCTCGACCTGTCCCAGCCGGCGCAGCGCGCCGCCGCCGAGCGCGATCGCCTGGAGTCCGCCTTCCGGGCCTACACGCGCGCGGCGCTCGAGGCCGCGCGCCCGCGCCGATAGCTTCACAGGCTCGGAGCCCGCGAATCGTCGTCCTCGGCCGGGCTGGAAGCCGGCCGGCGCTCACGAACGAGCGCGGCGGGCCGTAGCCTGGGGCTGGGTCGCGCAGCGCGTCCCGTCCGCATGCGCGTCCCGGTCTTCCTCCTGGTGCTCGCCCTCGCCGCGCTGGCGGGTTGGTTCCTGGCGCACGACGAGCCCACCACGATCGGTCCGCGCCTGGAAGTCGCCGGCGAGCGCGTGCCCGACGACGAGGTCCTGCGCTGGCTGATCCACGGACCCGGCCACCAGCGCGTCGAGACCGCGCGGCTGCGCTGGATCTGCGAGCGCGAGATCGAGCTGCAGGCGGAGCGTGCGGCGCGCATCGCCCAGCGGCGCGCGCTGGTCAACAACCCCGGCGCCGCGCGCCACCTGGCCGACACGCCCGATCCCGCGCGCGTCGCGGCGGAGCGCGAGGCGCTGCGCGTGCGCACCGCGGCGACGGACGACGAGCTGGAGCGCGAGTACGGCCTGGCGGTCAGCGCCTACCTGACGCGCAACCCGGAGCGGCACCTCGAAGCCGAGCTGGCGCGCGCGCACCGCAGCTCGGCCTGGTTCCGCGACCAGCTGCGCCAGGAGCTCGTGTTCGACAAGCTGTTCTTCCCCGAGCTCCCGGAGGACTGGCCGGACGAGACCTGGTCGGCGCTGGAGAACGTGCAGCCGTCGGGCCAGAACCTGCGCCGGCGCGAGTATCGCGCGATCCAGGGCGGCATGGGTTGGCGGACGATGCGCGAGCCGGGAGCCGAGCAGGGCCGCGACCGCCTGCGCCAGCTGCACGCCATCGTGCGCCAGCACGTCGAGGCTTCGATCCGCTGGTGGACGCCCGCCGACGGCCTGCCTGCCGGGCAGGTGTTGGCCGCGGATTTCGACGACGACGACTGCGCCGACCGCACGCTCTCCACCAGCGATCTCTGGAGCGAGGTGCGCGAGGCCGTCGAGGAGTGGGAGGTCGACGAGATCCGCCGCTGGGTGGCGACCTGTCACGCAGTGCGCGCGCGCCTCGCGCGCGCCGGCCTGGCGATCGACGAGGAGTTCCGTCGCCGCGTGCTCGACGCGCCGGTCGACGACGCGCTCGCGGCCGAACTGGACCAGGGCTTCCCCTGGCCCGCGATGCAGGCCGAATACGCGGTGCTCGCGGCGGCCTTCAACGAGGTGTCCTTCGTCGAGCTGAGCAACGACGCCCCGTCCGTCGATCTCGCGGACTCCGAGCGGCGCGCGGCCTGGAAGCGCGGCAAGGGCCGCGTGCAGGTCGAGATCCTGCTCGTCCCCGCGCTGGACATCGCGCGCCACCGCTGGAGCCGCGAAGGGTGGAGCCGGGCGCGCCAGCGCGCGGAGCAGCTCGCGCGCGAGATCCACGACAACGAGCAGCGCTGGAACGCGCGCAGCCACACCGGGCTGCGACAGGCGGGCGACGGTGTCGAGCCCTTCGTGTACTGGAACCGCCTGCTCGACGAGGAGAGCGGCTGGTGGGATCCGCCCGAGGCGCGCGACGGGCCGGGGACGCGCACGCCGCGCCACCACGGCCGCTTCGTCGACGTGACCTGGGCCGAGCTGCGCAAGCTCTTGGGCGAGAACACCTACACCGACTTCGTGCACGGCGACTCGATCGCCGAGCGCGTCTTCTTCGGGCTCGAGCAGGGCCGCGTCACGGGCCCGTACCGCTGCGCGCTGGGCTGGTGCCTGGTGCGCGTCGGCGCGCGGCGCGCGCCGGAGGCCGACTTCGCCGAGTACGCGCAGTCCGAGCTGCTGCGCCACGACGCGCTGCAGAGCGCCTTCGCGAGCTTCGCCGCCGAAGCGCGCGCGGCGGCGCGCATCGAAGGCCTCGAGCCGGAGCGTTGAGAGCCCGGCGCGCAGCGCCGTGTCTCAGGCGCGCGGCTCGACCGCCGGCTTGGCCGTCAACAGGTCGACCAGGTCCATCTTGGTGATGATGCCGATCAGCGCTCCCGCGTCGTCGACCACCAGGCCGGCGAAGCCCTTGGCGAAGCACTCGACCAGCCGGCCGGCGTCGTCGCTGGCCTTGACCGTCGACACCTTGCGGAACATCACCTCCGCGACGGCGCTGGCGAGCGTGGCGCGGCCGTCGACCAGCTTCGCCAGCAGGTCGGACTCGGTGATGATGCCGACCAGGCGCTTGTCGTCGACCACCGGCAGCTGGCTGATGCCGTGCTCCTTCATCAGCATCACCGAGTCGGCCACCGTGTCGGCGCTGCCGCAGGTCTGCAGCGGACGGCGCGGCAGGCTGCGCAGCGTGTCGCCGACGCTGCGCGTCTCCCAGGCGCGCTCGGTGAAGCCGTTCTCCTTCATCCACTGCGGGTCCATGAACTTGGTCATGTAGTTGCGCACCGAGTCGGGCAGCAACACGACGATGCGCTTCTTCGGCCCGTACTTCTTGGCGATCTCGCGCGCGGCCCACATCGCCGAACCCGAGCTGCCGCCGCACAGCAGACCCTCCTGGCGGATCAGGCGGCGCGCCATCAGGAACGACGGATGGTCCTCGGTCTTGACCCACTCGTCGACCAGCCCGCGGTCGAGCACCTTGGGGATGAAGTCGTAGCCGATGCCCTCGACCTTGTACGTGCCGATCGGGCCGGGCCCGGCCAGGATCGAGCCGACCGGGTCGACCCCGACGATGCGCACGTTCTTGACCTTCTCCTTCAACTTCTTGGCCACGCCCGTGATCGTGCCGCCGGTGCCGGCGGTCATCACGCAGAAGTCGAGCTGGCCGTCGGTCTGCTCGAGGATCTCCTCGGCCGTGCCGTGGTAGTGCGCGTTCGGGTTGTCGGGGTTGGCGTACTGATCGAGGATGTGCGAGTTCGGCAGGATCTCCTTGAGCTGCTTGGCGACGCCGATGTGGCTCTCGGGCGCGTCCCAGGCGGCCTCGGTCGGCGTGCGGATGATCTCCGCGCCGAGCGCTTCGAGCACGACCTGCTTCTCGCGGCTCATCTTCTCCGGCATCGTGATGATCATCCGGTAGCCGTGGATGGCGGCCGCCAGCGCCAGTCCGATGCCGGTGTTGCCGCTGGTGGGTTCGATCAGCGTGTCGCCCGGCTTGATCCGGCCCGTGCGCTGCGCCTCCTCGAGCATGCGCCGGCCGATGCGGTCCTTGACCGAGCCGCCGGCGTTGAGGAACTCGCACTTGGCGAGGAACTCGCAACCCGTCTCGCGGCCGACGTTGCGCAGGCGGACCATGGGCGTCTCGCCGATGGCCTCGAGGATGGAATCGAAGATCTGACCCACGGGGTTGGCTCCTCCAGAAAAAGGAGCGGGCATTCTAGGGAGGCGCGGCGGCGAAGCGACACGCGCGTGGGGCGGAAACCCGGCGAGCGCGCTACGAGCGTTGGCGCAGGTTCGCCGGCCGGTGCAGGACCAGCGTCCCGGTCGCCGAGCGGCTGACCGCGCATACCGCGATGCGGCGCTCGCTGTCCGGCGCCAGGAGCGCGCCGATGCCCGTGCGCTCGCCGCTGCGCAGCGAATAGCGCCACTGGTGCCAGGGACAGACGATCTCGTCGCCCGCCAGCGTGCCCTCGAACAGCGGTCCGTCGAGGTGCGGGCAGAAGGCCTGGGCGGCCAGGATCTCCGCGCCGACCCGGTAGAGCGCCATGGTGCCCCAGGGCGTCTCGACCGGGTGGGGCCGCCGCGCATCGAGGTCGGCGGGCAAGAGTCCGGTGTCGACGGTCTCCACCATCGCGCAGAGCGTAGCGTCCGGAGGCGGCGCGCGTCTCGCGCGCACTCGCCGCGGTCCGCGGCCAGCTCGACCCCGGCCCGCGTCCGGCTCGACATTGATCGACGGCGGCCCGCGGTCACAATCGGCGCGTGAGCCAGGAAACCCTCGTCGTCAAGCTCGCGCCCTCGAGCGCGGGCACGCTCAAGCAGAAGCTCGACCCCGCGCGCTTCGAGTTCCGCGGCGTGCCCCACGCGCTGTTCAGCGCCAAGGGCGAGGGCGTGGTCGCGACCTTCTACGCCTCGGGCAAGCTGGTCGTGCAGGGCGGCCGGGCGGCGGAGTTCCTCGAGCGCTACGTCGAGGGCGGCGCGCGGCCGGCCCCGGCGCGCACGGCCCACGCGGCGAGCCCGGGCAGGTCCGGCGCGCCGGCGGGGGATCCGCTGGAGCAGCACACGCTGATCGGCAGCGACGAGTGCGGCAAGGGCGACTACTTCGGCCCGCTGGTCGTGTGCGCCGTGCGCCTGACGCGCGCGCAGTCCGACGAGCTGCGCGGCGGGCTGGTGCGCGACAGCAAGGAACTGTCCGACGAAGCCTGCCTGCGCCTGGGTGCCGCGCTGCGCGCGCGCTACCCCTTCGCGATCGCGAGCCTCGAGCCCGAGCGCTACAACGAGGTCTGGGCACGCGTGCGCAACGTCAACCACGTGCTCGCCGACCTGCACGCGCAGGCGGTGCGCCAGCTGGCGCAGCCCGGCGACCACGTGCTGGTCGACAAGTTCGCCGACGAGGCGCTGGTGCGCACGCGCCTCGCGGACCTCGACATCCACCTGACCCAGCGCGTGCGCGCCGAGGCGGTGCTGGCCGTCGCGGCGGCCAGCATCATCGCGCGGGAGGAGTTCCTGACCCGGCTGCAGGCGTTGTCCGAGGAGGTCGCGGTCGACCTCCACAAGGGTGCCGGCGAGCCGGTCGATCGCGCCGGCCGCAGGTTCCTCGCGCTGCACGGCCCGGCGGGTCTGGTGCGCGTCGCCAAGCTGCACTTCAAGAACACGCAGAAGATCGGCGTGCCCCGATGAAGTGGCACCTGCTGTCCGGCGCCGGCAACCGCTTCGCGGTCCTCGACGGCTTCGTCGAGCCGCTCCCGCCCGATCCCGCCCAGCTGGCGCGCGAACTGTGCGGCCCCGGATCCGGCCTCGACGGTCTCCTGCTCGCGCTGCCGCCCTCGGAGGGCGGTGCCTGCCGCATGGTGGTCTACAACGCCGACGGCTCGCGGCCCGAGATGTGCGGCAACGGCCTGCGCTGCGTGGCCAAGCTGGCGGTCGAACACGGCCACGTCGACGCAGCACCCTTCGTGATCGAGACCGACGCCGGACCGCGCCTGGCGCGCGTGGAACTGCGCGCGGGCCGCGTGGTGATGGCCACGATCCACATGGGCCGGCCCGTGCTCGTCGAGCGCGCGGCGCGCCTCGAAGTCGACGGGCGCGCGCAGCTCGCGGCGCTGGTCGAAGTCGGCAACCCGCACTGCGTGCTGTTCGTCGACGACGTCGAGCGCGCGCCGGTCGAGTCGCTCGGGCCGCGGCTGGAGCGCCACGCGCGCTTCCCGCGCGGCACGAACGTCGAGTTCCTGGAACTCGGCAGCGCGCGCGCGCGCCTGCGCGTGTGGGAGCGCGGCGTCGGCGAGACCGCGGCCTGCGGCAGCGGCGCCTGCGCCGCGGCCTTCGCCGCCGTCGCGCACGGCCTGGCACAGTGGCCCGTGACGCTCGAACTCCCGGGCGGCACGCTGCGCGTCGACCACGACGGTGCCGGCGGCGTGCTGCTGACCGGCCCGGTCGAGAGCGAGGGCTCGCGCTCGTGCTGAGCGGCCGCACGCATCCGGAGCGCTGAGCCGCGGCTCGCGATGGGCTACCTGCTCAACATCTCGCTGGCGGCGTTGGTGCTGGCCGTGCCGGACTTCGGCTGGCGGAGCCCGCTGATCGAGCCGCTGGCGTGCTGCGCGCTGCTCGCGCTGCCCTGGGTGTTGGGCCTGCTCGCCGGCCGCCTGCAGCGCGTCGGCCGCTTCCGCGCGGCGAACCTGGCCCTCGCGGCGCTGGCCTTCTCGCCGCCGCTGGCCTACGCCGGCCAGGTGGTGCTCTTGGGCTGGAGTGCGAGCGTGCAGCTGTGGCTCGGCCGCGAAGTGCAGTTCCTGGGTTGGGCCGACATCGGCCAGCCGCTGGCCTTCCTGCCCTTCGTCGCGCTGCAGTTGTGCGCGATCCACGTGCGCGCGCGCGTGATGCACGAGCGCGAGGGCGCCAAGCGCGTCGCCGGCTTCCAGCAACGGATGTTCTTCTCGGCGCTCGTGCCGATCAGCCTGGCCTTCGGGGTCTCGCTGCTGGTCGGCCAGTCCTCGGAGCTGCGCACGCGCATCGAGCAGATCGCGCTCTACGACGGCCTGTACTCGGCCGTGCTGCTGGCGGTGATGGCGCTCAGCCTGCCGTTCCTGTTGCGCAACACCTGGGAGACGGAGCCGGTGCCGCCCGGTCCGGCGCGCGAGCTGCTCGAGAGCGTGGCGCGCGCGTGCCGTTTTCGCGCGCGCGAGCTGCTCGTCTGGCGCACGGGCGGGAGCATGGCCAACGCGGCGATCGTCGGCCTCGGCCCGCGCACGCGCGTGGTGCTGTTCTCGGACCTCTTGCTCGCCGAGCTCGACGCGCGCGAGCTGGCGGCGGTCTTCGCGCACGAGATCGGGCACGCGGTGCGCCGGCATGTCTTCGTCTTCGTGTTGCTCGCGGCCGGCTTCTTCCTGTGGGCCGACCTGGCGCTCGGTTTCCTGGGCGACGAGGTCCAGGTCGACGAGCTGTGGCTGGCCGCCGGTTCGGCGGCGGCGGTGGGGGGGCTCTACCTCGGCTTCGGTTGGTTGTCGCGGCGCTTCGAGCTCGAGGCCGACCTCTACAGCCTCGAGGTGCTGCGCGACCCCGGTGCGCTGATCAGCGCGCTGGAGAAGGTCGGCGGCCACTTCCGCGACGTCGCGAGCTGGCGCCATTTCAGCACCGCGCGCCGGGTCGATTTCCTCCTGGCGGCCACGGCCGATCCGCGCGTGGGCCGGCGCCTGAGAAGCGGCCTGCGCTGGGCCGCGCTCGCGATCGTCTTCACCTGCGTCGCTGCGCTGGCCGTGCAGATCCACGCCCGCTGGCGCGCGCTCCCCGGACAAGCGCTGCGCGCGGACCTCTGCCTGGGCGAGTACCGCCAGGCGGTCGAGCGCGCGGCGGAGATCGGGGCGCTCGACCCCGAGCTGGCCGAGCTCGCGGCCTGCGCGCGCGAACTCGAGGACCGGGCGGCGACTTCGGTGATCGAGGCGCACGCCCGGGCGGAGTTGCGCGCCGCCTCCGAGTCGCGCGCGCACGCCTGGCTGGTCCTGGGTGCGCTGCGCGGCCGGGCCGACCTCGCGGGGGTCGCCGAGGCGCTGGAGCGCCGCAGCGAGGAACCCCGGCGCCCGCTGAGCTCGTCGATGCCACCCGAACTGTGGGAGCGCTGGGCCGTCGACCTCGCCCGGCTCGCGGAGCCTGCGCGCTAGCCAGGCGCGCCGGAGCGCTCTGGCGGGCAGCGATTTGGAATCCCGCCGCCTAATAATAAGGAAGCGCTGGCATCGCCCGAGTCGGGTCCCGATAATCGCGGCCCAACCACCCCCCAAGCCGCGATGCCCGCACAGCGCCGCCCGGACACGCTCTCGGGCCCCATCCAGTCTCCGCTCCCGGACGAAACCCCGTCGGTCGACCTCGACCAACGCCTGGATTCGCTCGCCCGCGACCGCGAACGCTCGACCCACGAGCTGGTCGCGGACACCGCTCTCGAGGTCCAGGCCTGGTGCGCCAACTGGCCCTCCGGTTGGAGCAACGCGGACGTCGGCGTGGAGCTCGAACGCGGCCTCGCCGCGTGGTCGGGACAACAGGGTTGGCGTGGCGCGGCGGCGCGCTTCGTCGACGCGTTGCGACGCACCTGGCATGCGCACGCGCACCGCGAACGCGAGGAGCTGGCCGCGATCCTGGTCGAGGAGAGCGGGCTGTGGGCCTGGAGCGTCGAAGAGGGCCTCGAGGCGCTGGGCGAATTCGACAGCGCCTGGGACGGCGCGCCGCTCTCGCCCGGGCGCCGACTGCTGCCCCCGCGGCTGATCGCGGAGCACGCCGCGCGCACGCTCGGACACGGCGAGGTGGTGCTCGCCAGCGCCTGGTCGGAGACCGTCGCGCTGGCCCTGGAGCTGGCCTGGAACGACGGGAAGCGGCCGGTGCTCCTGATCGGCGAGGGCCTGCCCTTCCTCGACGGCCGTCGCATGGCGCGCCGCCTGGTCCGCGAGGGCGTGCGCGTGCAGCTGGTCTTCGACGCCGCGCTGCTCGACGCGCTGCCGCGCGCCGACCGCGTGTGGCTCTCGACCGAAGCGGTCGGCGCCGGGGCGTTCCTGGCGCGGCGCGGCACGTGCCGGCTGGTCGAGGAGGCGCGCCGTCAGCGCGTGCCGGTCAGCCTGCTGGCCGGCAGCGACACGCTGGTGCCCGGCGGCGGGCTCGAACTGCCGGCCTGGATGCGGGAAGACGCGAGCCTGCTCTGGGAGGACGCGCACGCCGGCGTCGAGCTCGACCTGGCCTTCCTCGAGCGCGCGCCGCTGGCGCTGGTGCCCGACTGGATCACGGAGATCGGCGAGGAGACGCCGGCGCGGCTGGCGCTGCGCGCGCTGAGCACCGAGGCCGAACGACGCTGCGATCACGCGCAGGGCGTGCACGACGCCTCCGCGCAGCTTGGTTGAGACCTGAACATGAGCCCCAACGACGAAGCCGCGATGCCCCCCATTCCGACTGGCCGCGTGACGCCGCGCCTGATCGAGCGCGAGATGAAGGAGTCGTACCTGACGTACGCGCTCTCCGTCATCCACTCGCGCGCGCTGCCCGACGTGCGCGACGGCCTGAAGCCCTCGCAGCGGCGCATCCTGGTCGCGATGAACGACCTGAACCTGTCGCCGCGCGCCAAGTACAGGAAGTGCGCCAAGATCGCGGGCGACACCTCGGGCAACTACCACCCGCACGGCGAGGCGGTGATCTACCCGACGCTGGTGCGCATGGCGCAGGACTTCTCGCTGCGCTACCCGTTGATCGACGGCCAGGGCAACTTCGGTTCGATCGACAACGATCCGCCGGCGGCGATGCGCTACACGGAAGCGCGCATGGCCGGCACGGCGGTCGAGATGATGGCCGATCTCGACAAGGAGACGGTCGACTTCGAGCCCAACTACGACGGCACGCGCCAGCAGCCGGTCGTGCTGCCCGGCCGCTTCCCGAACCTCTTGTGCAACGGCTCGGAAGGCATCGCGGTCGGCATGGCGACCAGCCTGCCGCCGCACAACCTGGGCGAGATCTGCACCGCCCTGCGCGCGGTGCTCGACCGGCCGGCGATCACGATCCCCGAGCTGTGCGAGATCGTGAAGGGCCCCGACTTCCCGACCGGCGGGATCATCATGGGCCAGAGCGGCATCCACCAGGCCTTCGCCACCGGCCGCGGCCTGGTGCGCGTGCGCGCCTGCATCGCCGTCGAGGAGAAGGGCACGCGCGAGGTGCTGGTGGTCAGCGAGATCCCGTACCAGGTGCGCAAGAGCGCGATCATCGAGAAGATCGTCGAGGTGGTGAAGGAGGGCCGGATCACCGGCATCTCCGACATCCGCGACGAGTCCGACCGCGACGGCATGCGCCTGGTGATCGAGCTCAAGAAGGGCGAGGACGCCGAGGTCATCCAGAACCAGCTGTTCCAGTACACGCCGCTCCAGACGACCTTCTCGATCATCAACCTGGCGATCGTCGACCGCCAGCCGCGCACGCTGACGCTGCGCGGGCTGCTCGACAACTACCTCAGGCACCGCCGCCTGGTCATCCGCCGGCGCACGCAGTACTTGCTGCGCGAGGCCGAAGCGCGCCGCCACATCGTCGAGGGCTTGCGCATCGCGGTCGACAAGATCGACGAGGTGATCGCGCTGATCCGTGCCAGCAAGACGCGCGAGGAAGCGCGCGAGCGGCTGGGCGGGGCCTTCGGCCTGTCCGAGCGCCAGGCGCAGGCGATCGTCGACATGCGCCTGGGTGCCCTGACCGGCCTGGAGCGCGAGAAGCTCGAGCAGGAGTTCAACGAACTCGTCGCGCAGATCGCCGACCTCAACGACATCCTGGCGCGCGACGCGCGCGTCGTGGCGATCATCAAGGAGGACCTCGACGACCTGGAGCAGAAGTACGGCGACCCGCGCCGCACCCAGATCAGCCAGGAGGAGATCGGCGGCGGCTTCGACATCGAGGCGCTGATCACCGAGCAGATGATGGTCGTCACCGTCTCGCAGGACGGCTACATCAAGCGCGTGCCGCTGGACGTCTACCGCGCCCAGGGCCGCGGCGGTCGCGGCATCAAGGGCTCGGAGGCCAAGGAAGGCGACGTGCTCAAGTCGCTCTTCGTGGCGGGCACGCACGACTACGTGCTCAACTTCTCGAACAAGGGCAAGGTCTACTGGCTCAAGGTCTACAACCTGCCCGAGGCCTCGCGCACGTCCAAGGGGCGTGCGATCGCCAACCTCTTGCCGCTCGAACCCGGCGAGACGATCACGAACGTGCTGCGCGTCATGGAGTTCGACCAGACCTCCTACGTGTTCTTCGCCACGCGCGGCGGAACGGTCAAGAAGACCAAGCTCGAGGCCTACTCGCGCCCCAAGAAGGGCGGCATCCGCGCCATCCTGCTCGACGGCGAGGACGAGGTCGTCGGTGTCTCGCTGTGCAAGCCGGGTGACACGATCGTGATCGCCAGCCGCGACGGCCAGGCGATCCGCTTCGACGAGGCCGCCGCGCGGCAGATGGGTCGCACGAGCTACGGCGTGCGCGGCATCAAGCTGCTCGGCGACGACAAGGTCGTCGGTTGTGTGGTCGCCAGCGACCCGAACGCGACGCTGATCACCGGCTGCGAGGCCGGCTACGGCAAGCGCACGCCGCTCGAGGACTACCCGATCAAAGGTCGCGGCGGTCAGGGCGTGATCGACATCAAGACCGAGGGCCGCAACGGTCCCGTGGTCGGCGTGTCGCTGGCCAAGGAAGGCGACGACGTGATGTTCATCACGCAGACCGGCATGATCGTGCGCACGCCGATCGCCGAGGTCTCGATCATCGGCCGCAACACCCAGGGGGTGCGGCTGGTCAACTTGAAGGACGGCGACCGGCTGGTGGCCCTCGAGGTCGTCTCCGAGCAGGACCTGGAGCGCTTCGCCGCCGCCGAGGCCGCACGCCCGGTGCGCACCGGCCAGCGCCCGGAGATCCTGACCGACGACGACGCGGTCGAGGACGACGAGGAGCCGATCGACGATCCGCGCGAGGACGAACCCGAGGACGAGCGCTCCTGAGCGCGGCCGAACCCAAGCCCACGAGGACCCACCATGCCGCTCAAGGAAACCTGGGACGCCGATCTCAAGCAGGCGATGCTGCAGAAGAACGAGGTCGTGCGCGACACGCTGCGCCTGCTGCTCTCCGAGATCAAGAAGGCCACGGTGCAGGAGGGCAAGACCGTGACGCCCGAGCTCGAGACCGAGATCCTGCAGCGCGCCGTCAAACAGCGTCAGCAGTCGATCGCCGAGTACGACAAGGCCGGCCGCGAGGACCTGTCCTCCAAGGAGCGCCGCGAGCTCGACGTGCTGCTGGCCTACATGCCCAAGCAGCTGGGCGAGGACGAGCTGCGCCTGGCGGTCAAGTCACTGATGGCCGAGCTGGGGGTCAGCACGAAGAAGGACCTCGGCACGGTGATGAAGGCGCTGATGGCGCGCCACAAGGGCCAGGTCGACGGCAAGCTGGCGAACAGGGTGCTGTCCGAGCTCCTGTCCTGAGCGCGCGCGGCGGCGGCGCTAGGCTCCACGCGTCGATGAACGGAGTCCCTCCCACGACGGTCGAGCCGGAGCACGGGCCCAGTGCGGAACCGGCGGCCGCGCCGGCGATCGTCCTGCGCCACCGCGCGCTGCTCGGTCGCACGGCACTGGTGTCGTTCCTGACGCTGCTCTCGCGCATCGCGGGCTTCGCGCGCGAGGCGCTGACCGCGGCCCTCTTCGGCCACGCCTCGGCCGTCAGCGACGCGTTCATCACCGCCTGGCGCATCCCGAACCTGTTCCGCGCCCTGATGGCGGAGGGAGCGATCGCCACCGCGCTGCAGACCGAGCAGACGCGCGCCGACCACGAGCGCGGCGAGGCCGGCGGGCGCGCCTTCTTCCAGGCCATCCTGCGCGCCGTGCTGTTCGCCAGCTGTGCGGGCTGCGCCCTGGCGCTGCTGGTCCTGGTGGTGCTGCCCGACAGCATGCCCCTGACCGGCTGGTCCTGGCTCGGCAGCGAGCCGGGCGCGGTGCGCGAGTTCACCGCGCGCATGCTGCCCTTCGTCGTGCTGGTGTGCGTCTCGGCGGTGCTCAGCGGCGCGCTCAACGTGCGCGGGCACTACGTGCTGCCGAACCTGGCGCCGGTGCTGATGAACGGCGGCTGGGTGCTGGCGCTGCTCGGCATCGGGGCGGCGCTGGGGACGAGCGCTCCCGCAGGCTTGGAAGGCGCGGGCGAGCAGGCCCGTCAGCTGGCGATGGCGCGTTGGATCGCCGGCTACGTGCTGTTGGCCGGCGTGATCCTGGTGGTCGTGCAGTGGCCGGCACTGCGCGCCTTCGGCCTGCGCGGCCCGGTGCCGGACGAGGAGCGGTCGCAGGCCCGGCGCGCCGCCTGGCGCGCGCTGGTCGCGAGCCTGCCGCAGGCGGTCTCCGTCTCGGTCTACCAGTTGAGCGCGCTGGCCGGCGGCCTGCTGGCGGTCGGGCTGCTGAGCGAGGGCGGCTCCTCGCTCCTGTACTACGTGTCGCGCCTGCAGCAGCTGCCGCTCTCGCTGGTCGCTGTCGCGGCGACGAGTGCGGTCTTCCCCCTGCTGAGCGCGCTGGGCGAGACGCGCCAGCACGAGCGCCTGGGCCAGCTGCTGACGACCACGAACCTGGCGATCGCCTACGTCGCCATCCCGGCCTCGATCGGCTTGTTCGTCTTCGCCGAGCCCGTGCTGGCGGTGTGCTTCGAGCACGGCGCCTTCGCCAGCGCGGGCGTCGAGCGAGCCGTCGGGGGCCTGCGCGCCGCGGCCCTCGCGATCCTGCCCGCCGGCGCGGCGGGGCTGCTGGCGCGCAGCGCGATCGCGGTCGGGGACCGGCGCGCGCCGGTGCTCGTCGCGGGCGCCCTGATCCTCGGTTCGGCGGCGCTCGGCGCCGGGCTGGTCGTCGGCGTCGGCATGGACCTCGCCGGCCTGGCCTGGGGCGCGACCGCGGCCGCCTGGCTCAACCTCGCGATCCTGACGCCGCGGCTGCGGAGCCGGCTCGGCGGCACCTGGGATCTGGCCGTCGTACCCGGCCGCGTGGCCCGGATGGCGCTGGCCGCGGGAGCGGCAGTCGGCCTGGCCTGGGTCGCGCACCGCGCGCTCGCGAGCGAGCGCGCCTCGGCGCTGGCGCTCGGGCTTTGCATCCTCCTGTCGGTGCTCTTGTACGGGCTCTTCTCGCAAGCACTTGCGATCCCCGAGTGGCGCGCCCTGCGCCAAGAGCTGCGCCGGCGCGCCGGCTGAACGGTCCGGGGCCTCACCAGGACGCAATTTGTGCTACAGCCGTAAGGCTCTCCACCACAAGATATAGGGGCCGGCGTCCAGGTTTTTTATTTGGCAAGACGGCCGGCGCCAAGGTCTCATCCGCCCTTGCCGCGCCGTCCGGGAGGGCCGCGGATCGGTCGAGGGGTTACGCTATAACTGTCTAGCTGAAAGACAGTTACAACGCTTCCTCCACGCCGTTTCCGGACCGTCCCGCGCGCTCTCCGGCCACTGTTCCACCTTCCTGCTTCCCCCCGCTACCCCGAACCTACGGACAACGACGTGAAGTCCTCCGCGCCCTCGCTGCCGAAGACCGGCCGACTCACCGAAGATCGCACTGCTGTGGATGCCCTCGCCGAGATCGAAGCGATCGCTCCGCCGCGCGACCTTCCGGACCCGGACCTGACCGAGAACGCTCGCACGGTGCTCGAGCGCCGCTACCTCAAGAAGGACCCGAACTCGGGCAAGGTGTGCGAGACGCCGCGCGAACTCTTCTGGCGCGTCGCGACGCACATCGCCAAGGGCGAGTTGATGTTCAGCGCCGGCTCGCCGGCGACCGCGCTGGCCGTGGCGCGCGAGTTCTACGAGCTGATGGCCAAGCGCAAGTTCATGCCCAACAGCCCGACGTTGATGAACGCCGGGCGCGAGATGGGGATGCTCTCGGCCTGCTTCGTGTTGCCGGTCGAGGACTCGATCGAAGGCATCTTCGATTCGATCAAGGCCACCGCGATGATCCAGAAGGCGGGCGGCGGCACGGGCTTCAGCTTCTCGCGTCTGCGCCCGCAGGGTGACCTCGTACGCTCGTCGGGCGGCACGACCGAGGGACCGCTGTCCTTCATCCAGGTCTTCTCGAAGGCCACCGACGCGATCCAGCAGGGTGCGTTCCGCCGCGGAGCCAACATGGGCATCCTGCGTGTCGACCACCCCGACATCGTCAGCTTCATCACCATCAAGGACAACCTGGGGATGTTGACGAACTACAACATCTCGGTGACGGTCACGAACCGTTTCGTGCACGAGCTGCGCACGAAGCCCACCACGGCGCACCAGGTGATGAACCCGCGCACGAAGCAGTGGTCGCCGCTCAAGAAGCGCGACGCGGCGGGCAAGGAGACCGGCGAGGTCTGGAGCGTCGGCGAAATCTGGGACATGATCGTCGACCACGCCTGGCGCACCGGCGAGCCGGGGGTCGTGTTCATCGACCGCATCAACGAGAAGAACCCGATCAAGAACGTGGGCCTGATCGAGGCCACGAACCCCTGCGGCGAGCAGCCGCTGCACCCCTACGACTCGTGCAACCTGGGTTCGATCAACCTGGGCGTGCTGGTCAAGGGCGAGGGCGCCACGGCGCGCTTCGACTGGGACGAGTACAAGGCGATCATCCACTCGACCACGCGCTTCCTCGACAACGTGATCGAGGTCAACAAGTACCCGCTGCCGCAGATCGACAGCATGTCCAAGACCACGCGCCGCATCGGCCTGGGCGTGATGGGTTTCGCGGACGCGCTCTACAAGCTGGGCATCGCCTACAACACGCCCGAAGGCTGCGCCTGGGGCGAGCGCGTCATGCAGGTGATGAACGACGAGTCGCACCTGGCGAGCGAGATGCTGGCCGAAGAGCGCGGCACCTTCCCGGCCTGGGAGGGATCGGACTGGGAGAAGCAGGGGCGCAAGATGCGCAACAGCTACACCACGACCGTCGCGCCCACCGGCACGATCTCGATCATCGCCAACTGCTCGGGCGGCATCGAGCCGATGTTCAGCCTGGCCTTCATCCGCCAGGTCATGAAGGACGCGCAGGGCAAGCCCACGGTGATGCGCGAGGTCAACTACGTCTTCGAGAAGTTCGCCAAGGAGCGCGGCTTCTACTCGGACGAGATGATCGACGACATCGTGACGCACGGCTCGCTGCAGCACCGCTCGGAGATCCCCGAGGAGCTGCGCAAGGTGTTCGTCACCGCGCACGACATCACGCCCTTCTGGCACATGAAGATGCAGTCGGCCTTCCAGCGCCACTGCGACAGCTCGATCAGCAAGACGATCAACTTCCCCAACGAGGCCACGGCCGACGACGTGCGCACGATCTTCGAGCTCGCGATCGACGAGGACGTCAAGGGCGTCACGGTCTACCGCGACGGTTGCCGCGACATGCAGCCGATGGCGCTCAAGCACTCGCAGAAGGGCGGCGACGAGGCCAAGGCCGCGCCCGCCGCGCCCGCCGCGCCCGCCGCGACGACCGCATCGACCGCGGGCGGCCGCAGTTGCAGCGAGAGCGCCGACGCCGACATGAAGCCCGCGCTCGGCGCCGAGAGCTGCTCGGCCACGGCGATCCCGACCGCCGCCCTGCCGACGCTGGCGGGGTTGCGCACGCGGCCCAGCGAGCTGGGTGACGAGGAGCTCAACCCGATCAAGCTCCCCGAGATCATGACCTGCCTGCGCATCCGGCAGATGACGCCCTTCGGCAACATGCACGTGAAGGTCTCGGTCGACCCGGTCTCGCAACGCGAGCGCGAGGTCTTCGCCCAGCTCGGCAAGGGCGGCGACGTCGCCAACTCCGACCTCGAGGCGATCTGCCGGATACTGTCCCTGTGGCTACGCTCGAACGGCAGCCTGAAGATGGCGATCAAGCAGCTGGAGGGCATCGGCAGCTCGCTCAGCGTCCCGACCAAGGACGGCCGGATCATGTCGCTGGCCGACGGCCTCGCCACGGCGCTGGCCCGCTACCTCAAGGCCAAGGAGGAGCACGGCCTGCACACGCTGATCCTCGGCGGCGCGACGCCCGACCTCGCCAAGACCGACTTCGTGCCGCGTCCGTCGCTGCCCGCGGCGGTCGCGCCCGTCGCAACGGCTCCGGCGGCTCCCAAGCCGACGCCGCGCAACGTCGCGCAGTACAAGCTGAAGTGCCCGGCGTGCGAGAGCGTCCTGGCCTTCGAGGAGGGCTGCGTGAAGTGCTACTCGTGCGGCTTCAGCCAGTGCTGAGCTGCGCGGCGACGCGCGCTTGAGTGCAGAGGGCGGCCACGAGCCGCCCTCTCGCATTGGAGCCGGAGCACTGCGGCGTTTGATTCACCCCCGCGGCACCGCTAGCGTCATGCGCAACCGCTGGCGGCCCGGTCCGCCCGGCGGATCCCAGCGAGCCAGCCCCGTTCCCCTCGAGGTTCCTCCGATGATCTGCCTCCTCCCGCTCCTGATGTCCTCGGCGATCACCCCGGCTCCGAGCGTGTCCCTGCCCGAACCGTCGCTGGCTGGCCTGACGCTGGCGCCCGTGGAAGACGCGCCCGAGATGGAATACACGTACATCGAGGCCAACTTCCTCTGGACGGACTCCGACGGGCTCGGCGAGGAGCTGACGGGCGGCGAGATCACGGGCTCGCTCGAGTTGCCCCTCAACCTGTTCGTGCAACTGACCGGCAGTCAGCTCTCCGACAGCACGGACGTCGACCAGTACCGGCTGGGTGTGGGCTGGCACTTTGGCCTGATCCCGCGGCTCGACGCCTACGGCATCGCCTCCTACGCGGAGACGGAGATCGACGGCAGCGGCGGCAGCTTCGACGACGAGGGATGGGTGTTCGAGCTCGGCTTGCGCTTCCTGCTGACGGACTCCCTCGAGGTGAACGGCTCGATGGAGTGGGTCGACCTCGACGAGTCGGACGTCGGCGGCAGCCTCGGCGTCCGCTACTACATCATCGACGCGCTCAGCCTCGGCGCGCGGGTCGAGACGCTCGACAGCGACGAGACCATCTCCGTCGGCGCGCGCTTCGAACTCTGAGCGGCGCGAGCGAGCCGGTTACTTGGGCGGCGGCTTGTCGCCGCCCGGGTCGGGAGCCTTCTCCGGCGCCTTCTCCGGAATCGGCCGGCCGAAGATGTCGGTGCGCGCCGACTTGGCCATCGGCACCTGCTCGAAGGTGAAGACGGCGCCGTCGTCGTTGGTCCAGCGCATGGCCTGCGCGAGGTGGTCGACCTTGTAGCGCCGCACCTTGCCGGGCTCCTCCCACTGCATCAAGCCCGACTGCATGAACGCGGCGCCGATCAGCGAGCGCGCCTCGAGGTTGCCGGCCTGGTCGAATTCGAAGCGATGCGTGCCCGACTGGAAGTCCTTCTGGGCGGCGTTCTTCCCGTCCGGTCCGAGCCAGCCCCAGTGGACCTCGAGCGAGAAGCACGTGCCGCTGACCAAGAGATAGCCCGCCTGGTCGCGGCGATCGCGCGGCAGCTTGGGCGTGTCGAGCGCCGTCAGGCGCCACAGGCCTTGCATCGCCGCGAGCTTCGCATCGAGCGTGCGCGGGTCGGTCGCCTTGGGACGCGCCCGGAGATCCTGCGCGGGGGTGAAGGAAACGGTCAGCAGGGCGAGTGCGGCAGCGGCATGAGGCAGGCAACGCATGGTCGTTCTCCGGCATCCGCGCAGGGGATGCAGCGCGGTCCAGCATAGATCGACCGGACCCCGGCCTGGCTACCCCTCTCTTACCGCCCGGACGCAGTCGCAACCCACAGTGCCCGGAACGGGCCCGTAGCGGCCCGATGCTACGATTCCAAGCTCGACCCGGTCCGCGCAGGGCCGGGAGCCGGTCCGGAGCCCCCCTCATGAGACAGAGATTCCTCACGCTGCTCGCGCTGCTCTTGTGCGCGAGCGGACTGCACGCCCAGGACAAGGTCAGCGCGACGCTCTACGCGCGCGCCCAGGACGAGGCGGTCCAGGTGGCGGTCGAGGTGCGCGTGCGGCCGAGCTTCCACATCTACCACGGGCCGACGGTCGAATTGATGGGCTCGGAGGGCGCGGTCGGCCAGCCCACGGAGGTGGAGCTGCTCGGAGCGGGCTTCGAGTTCTCCGAGATCGTCATCGTCAGCAAGCCGCACGCGGTCGTGCAGGACTTCGGCGAAGCACTCAGGCCGACGATCTACGAGCACGAGGGGACCGTGCTGATCCACGCGCGCGCGACGAAGACCGACGCGAGCGCGGACCCGGCCGACATCAGCGGCCTGATCAAGGGCCAGGTGTGCGACGACAAGGGTTGCCTGCCCTTCGAGTCCGATCTGACCAACGGCGGCGCGGGCCGGGAGGAGCTGTACGCCGGCTTCATGGTGCCCGGGCTCGTGATCGGCGCGGACGCCGGACACGACGCGTCGAATGGTGCGGAGGGCGGCGTCAGCGACGGCTCGGTGACGCCGATCTCGAGCGGCAACTCCGGCGGGAAGGACGAGGGCCTGCTGGCCTTCCTGCTCTCGGCCGTGTTCTGGGGCATCTTCACCCTGCTGATGCCCTGCACGTACCCGATGATCCCGATCACGATCTCGTACTTCACGAAGCAGGCGGAGAAGCGCCAGACGAGCGTCTTGCCGCTCTCGCTGACCTACGGCCTCGGTATCGTGCTGATCTTCGTGCTGATCGGGCTGACGCTGGGCTCGCTGATCATCCCCTTCGCGCAGCACCCGATCACGAACCTGGTGATCGGTGCGGTCTTCGTCGTCTTCGCGCTGTCCCTGTTCGGGATGTTCACGCTGCAAGCCCCGGCCTTCCTGATGAATGTCGCCGGCCAGGCCTCGATGAAGGGCGGCTACCTCGGCGTCTTCCTGATGGGCGCCACGCTGGTCGTGACCTCCTTCACCTGCACCGCGCCCTTCGTCGGCGCCCTGCTCGGCACGGGCGCGAGCAGCGGCGACCACGGGCGCATCGCGCTGGGCATGGCGGTCTTCGGGGCGACGGTCGCGATCCCCTTCGCGCTGCTCTCGATGTTGCCGGCCAAGGTCAAGTCGATCCCGAAGAGCGGCGAGTGGATGCACACGCTCAAGGTGACGATGGGCTTCGTCGAGCTGGCGGCAGCGCTGAAGTTCATGTCGAACGCGGACCTGGTGTGGGGCTGGAACTTCTTCTCGATCGAGATGTTCCTGTACCTGTGGGTCGCGATCTTCCTCGTCACCGCGCTCTATCTGTTCGGCCTGATCCGCCTGGCGGACGAGCACTCCGGCCCGATCTCGCCCGGCCGCATGGTCGCGGGTCTCTTCTTCACGCTCCTGACCGCCTACAGCTTCTACGGCGCGCTGGGCAACAAGCTCGACCCGCTGATGACGGCGATCGCGCCGCCCTACTCGAACAACCTCGGCGGCGGAGGGAAGGCGCAAGCCAAGGTCGATCGCCACACGATCATCAAGGACGACTTCGAGGCGGCGGTCGAGCGCGCGAAGCAGGAAGGCAAGCGGGTGCTGATCAACTTCACCGGCTTCACCTGAGTGAATTGCCGCGTGATGGAGAACTCCGTTTTCCGCACTTCGTCGGTCGGCGAAGAATTGAAGCAGAACTACATCGAAGCCCGCCTCCACACCGATGGCGGCCCGGCGCGCGAGGCGAACCTGGAGCTGCAGGAGCAGCTGACGCAGTCCTCCGCGCTCCCGATCTACGTGATCTACGAGCCGGTGGCGCGGAAGCCGATCAAGCGCGTGGACGGGCTGGTGCTCGAGCAGGACTTCCTCGAGTTCCTGCGGACGAAGTGACGCCCGCGCGGGCCGTCACCCGAACCCGAGCAACATCCCGCCCTGGTACACCACGAAGCTCGCGACCCACGCCAGCACCGTCATGTACGTGAACAGGAACACCGGCCAGCGCCAGTTCTTCGTCTCGCGGTAGACCGCGGCCAGCGTGCTCATGCATTGGCAGGCGAGCGCGAAGAAGATCATCAGCGAGAGGCCGACCAGCGGGGTGTAGACCGGGCGGCCGTCGGCGTAGGTCTCCTTCTTGATCTGGGAGCGCAGCGTCAGCGATTGCTCGTCGGCTTCGCGGCCGGCGCCGTAGACGACGCCCATCGTCGACACGAAGACCTCGCGCGCGGCGAAGGCGCCGACCAGGCCGATGCCGATCTTCCAGTCGAAGCCCAGGGGTTCGAGTGCGGGTTCGACGGCGTGGCCGAGCCGGCCGGCCAGGCTGTGGCGCAGTTCGGCAGCGGAGAGTTCGGCGTCGAGGGCCGAGAGGGCCTCGGATTTCGCGTCGTCGGCCAGGGACGAGCCCTCGATCGCCGCCGTCTCGGTCGCGCGGCGCTGGGCGAGCTCGTCGGACTTGGGGAAGGTCAACAGGCCCCAGAGCACGATGCTGCACACCAGGATCACCGTGCCGGCGCTCTCGAGGAACGAGCGGCTGCGCAGCCACATCATGCGCAGGACGCTGGGCCAGTGCGGCATGCGGTAGGGCGGCAGTTCCTGGATCAGCGGCACGCGCGGGGCGCGGAAGAGCGTCTTGGAGAGCACGAAGGCGGCGATCAGCGCGGTCAGCGTGCTGAACAGGTACATCGCGATCATCAGCAGCCCCTGCACGGGCAGGAAGCCCCACAGCGCGGCGGCGGGGAAGAGCGCGCCGATGATCAGGCCGTAGACCGGCAGGCGCGCGGAGCAGCTCATCAACGGGATGACCATCATCGTCAGCAGCCGGTCGCGCTGGCGCTCCATCGTGCGCGTGGCGAGGATCGCGGGCACGGCGCAGGCGTAGCCCGACAGCATCGGCACGAAGGCCCGGCCACCGAGGCCGAGCGCGCGCATCAGGCGGTCCATCAGGCACACGACGCGCGCCATGTAGCCCGAGTCCTCCATGATCCCGATGAACAGGAAGAGCAGCAGGATCTGGGGCAGGAACACCAGCACGCTGCCGACGCCCGCGACCAGCGCGTTCTCGACGAAGTCCTGCACCAGCCCGGCGGGCAGCCAGCTCCCGACCGTCGAGCCCAGCCAACCCAGGCCGCCTTCGATCAGCTGGATCAGCGGGTCGGCCCAGCTGAAGAGCGACTGGAACACGATCCCCATGGCCAGGAGGAACAGCGGGAAGCCGAGCCAGGGGTTGAGCACCACGCCGTCGAGGCGTTCGGAGAACGAGGTCGCGTCGCGCTTCTGCCGCACGAAGCGCGCGATGCGCGCGTCGATCCAGCCGTAGCGGCCGGAGATCACCTCGGCGTCGATCTGCCGGCCGCCAGCGGCCGCCGCGCTGCGGCGTTCGAGCGCGGCGCGGCGCAGCTCCGCGGGCACGTCGTCGAGTTCGTCGTGCTCGTCGATCGAGAGCAGCGCCCACAGCGCCAGCGCCTCGGCGCGGCTGCCGCCCGGCGCGCCGGCCTGCGACGCCGGGCGCCAGGCCGCGGGCACGAGGGCGCTCAGGGCCGCGACGTCGGCCTGCAGCGCCGGCGTGCCCGGCCGCCAGCGCGGGCCAGGCCGCGCGCTCGTCCGCCCGTCGAGCACCTGCTCGATCGCGCGCGTCAGCGGCTCGAAGCCCGCGTCGTGCAGCGCCGACACGCGCACCACCGGCACGCCCAGCTCGGCCGCCAGCGCCGCGTCGTCGAGCTCCAGCCCGCGCGACTCGAGCAGGTCGCACATGTTGAGCGCGACGATCGTCGGCACGTCGAGCTCGAGCACCTGCAGCACCAGGTACAGGTTGCGCGCCAGCTGCGTGACGTCGACGACCACCACGACCACGTCCGGCACGGGCGAGCCGCCCAGCCCGGCGATCGACTGGATCGCGAGCTCCTCCTCGCGGCTGCGCGCCGAGAGCGAGTAGGAGCCCGGCACGTCGACCAGCTCGACCGTGCGACTCGAGGGCAGCGCGAGTTCGCCGTGGTGGCGTTCGACCGTGATGCCCGGGTAGTTGCCGACCTTGTGGTGCGTCCCGGTCAGCCGGTTGAAGAGCGTCGTCTTGCCCGTGTTCGGGTTGCCTGCGATGGCGACGAGGGCCTTGGCGGTCGTCACGGCTGAGTTCGACATGCGTGCGACGCCGTCAGGCGCTGGCGGGCGCCGCGTTGCTCACGTCGTGAAGCGCAGCGCCTGCGCTTCCGTGCCGCGCAGGCTGATGTGCGACCCGCGCACCTCGAACTCGACCAGATCGCCGACGCGGATGCGGCGCACGAGGCGCACGTCGGTGCCGGGCAGGAAGCCGAGCTCCATCAGGCGGCGGCGGAAGGAGCGCTCGCCGCCGACCTCGATCAAGGTGGCGCGCTCACCGGCGCGCAATTCGTGGGCAGGTCGGACCATGGGCTTGAGACTGAATCTCAACATAGAGTATCGGCTCGCACCGGGTTGATCCAGAGTTCCGGCCTGCGGCGCGGGCCGCGAGGCCCTCTGGGGCCTCCCAGTGGGGGTCGGCGCCCGCGCAGGGCCGATGGGGTGCCCGCGGGCCTGCGCGCCGGGGTGGGAGGCCGCCCGGCCGCCGAGCGGCTACGCTGCGCGGCGATGCAGGGCCCCAAGGAACTCGCCGGCCGGCGCGCGGCGGACTTCGTCGAGGACGGGATGACGGTCGGGCTGGGCACGGGTTCGACCGTGCACTTCGCGCTGCTGCGCCTGGCCGAGCGCGTGCGGCAGGACAGGCTGCGCCTGCGCGGCGTGCCCACCTCGCTCGACACGGAGCACAAGGCGCGCGAGTGGGGTATTCCGCTGACGACGCTCGACGAGGTCGGGCACATCGACCTGACCCTCGACGGCGCCGACGAGATCGACGCCGAGTTTCGCATGATCAAGGGCGGCGGCGGGGCGCTGCTGCGCGAGAAGGTGGTGGCCTCGATCAGCACGCGCGAGGTGATCGTGGTCGGCGAGGACAAGCTCGTGGCACGGCTCGGCGCGGCCTTCCCGCTGCCGGTCGAGGTCGTGCCCTTCGCGCGCGCCGTCGCGGAGCGCGAGCTCGCGCGGCGCGGCGCCGTGCCGACGCTGCGCCGGCGCGAAGGGCGCATCTACACCACCGACAACGGGAACCAGATCCTCGACTGCCGCTTCGCCGGCGGCATCGCCGACCCGGCGGCCCTCGAACGGGCGCTGGCGAGCGTGCCCGGCATCGTCGAGACCGGCCTGTTCATCGGGCTGGCCCACGTGCTCGTGATCGGCCGGCGCGACGGCTCGTGCGAGGTGCGCCAGCGCTGAGCCCGGCGCGTGCGCCACGTGGCCCGGCGCGTGCGCGCTCCGCAGCGAGCGGCCGGGAAACGAGCACGCCGCGCTCAGGTCCGGCCTGAACGCGGCGCGCGGGGCCAGGAAGGCTCAGAGTGACTGGATGTAGGCCAGCAGCGCCTCGATGTCGGCGTCGATCTGTGCGGGAGAGCCGCTGTTCAGCGTGATCTGCACGCGCGATGAGTTGGGCACGAACTGCATGTGGCCGCGCACGTCGTGCGCGTCGTTGAACAGCTTGTTCAGGCCCGGGAAGGTCGGCTGGGCCGGGAAGGCCGGCGAACCGTAGACCGGGCTGAGCGCCTGGACCTCGGGATCCAACAGCGCCCGCAGCGTGTACGCCGCGTGGTCGTGGAAGTACGGGGCGCTGGCGAAGATGCCGAGCTTGGTCGGCACCGAGAAGTGCGTGCCGGCGCGCGTGAAGAGCGTGAACGGGTTCAACACGTCGCAGTTCGGGTCGTTCAGCGGATCGCACGGGCAGGTGTAGCTGTTGCCGTCGTCACGCCGGAAGTCGTCGTCCTTGTCCGTGTTCATGATCACGTAGGTCTCGCGATCGTCGAAGCCGTCGAGGTTGCGGTCGATGTCGACGAAACCGTCGAGGTCGCGGTCGATGTTGGCCGCCGTGTTGACGTTGCGCATGTTGGAGGTCAGCAGGCTCTCCCTGAGCGCGAAGCAGTCGGGGTCGAGCGTGCCCAGCATCTCGCCGCCCGAGAGCGTCGGGTTGACGAAGTCCGCCGTGTAGAAGCGCGGGCCGGGGTTGAGCAGCGGGTTGGTCTCGACGTCGGGGTGGCACACCGCGCAGCCGGCGTGGCGGCCGGTCGGGTTGAGCCCCGTGCCGTTCGTGCCGAAGTACAGGTCCTTCCCGAAGGCGGCCGTGGCGCTGTACTGGCCCGTGATCGGATCGAGGTTGGGGTTGAGCGGGATCGGCAGGATGTCGTGGAAGTCGACCAGGCCCTGCTGCTCGGCGTCGCTGAACAGGCCCGTGCCGCCGTTCTCGCCCCCGAACATCGGGCCCGTCTCGCCGTTGTTCAGGCGCACGCCCTTCCAGAGGATCATGCCCGTGCCGAGCGTGCCGCCGTACATCGGCATCGTGCTGCGCGGCCCGGCGGGGCGCTGCCACACGTTGCCGTCGTCCCCGCCCTCGAAGTGGCAGGAGCTGCACGAGTTGTTGAAGTTGCCCGCGGTCTGCGGGCGCGAAGCGTCCTCGAAGATCTCGAGCCCGATGCGCTGCGAAGTGGTCAGCGCGTCCGGGCCGAGGTGCGTCTTCATCTGGTCCTTCCACTTGTGGATGGTGCCCGCGGTGAAGTCGACGCGCAGCGAGCTGAGCGAGCGCGTGGCCTCGTTGACGATGAACACCAGCGCGTCCTCGTTGTCGGGCGTGGAGGCGTCGTCGACCATCACCATGCCGAGCGGCAGATCGCCCATCGGCGTGGTCGTGTCGAGCCCGGCGCGCGGCTGGAAGTCGACGCGCGGCGGGAAGACGCTCATCAACTCGAGGTTGCCGCCCGTGACCTTGTAGAGGAACAGGTCCTCCGAGCCGCGGTTCAGCACCACGGCGCGGTCGCCGGTGCTGTTCCACGCCACGCGGTGCGGGTGGCCGGCGCGGTAGCCGAGCTTGTTCTGGCCGAAGCCCTGGGGCTTGACCACGATCCGCACGCCGTTCGTGTAGGCGTTCTCGTTGGTCACGCCGCTGTGCACCAGCGCCTGCACGTAGAACTGCGTGTTGGTGTAGTTGGCCGGCAGCGCGATCGTCGTCTGGCCGCCGATCACCGGCAGCGTGTAGCGCGGCACGACCACCGAGATGCCGACGCCTTGGACGACCACGTTCTGCGTGCGCGCGCCGACCAGCAGCGTGGCGGTGTCGAAGGGCCCCATCCCGTCGACCACCAGCGTCGCCGCGCCGCCCGTGACCGGCGCGCCGGAACCGCCGAGCACCGCGACGTTGCCGGTCGACATCATGCGCGGCCGGCCGAAGGGCACGTACTGGGCGGGCTCGGCCGGATCGGCGAGCTCGTGGTGCAGGCGCTTCGACGTGTCGCCCGGCTGGCCGTAGCTGTTGGCCAGCGTGTCGATCAGCGTCAGCGCCGGATACACGCGGTTGGCGAAGTCGCCCGGCAGCGCGGGCCCGAAGTTGTGCGTCACGTCGTGGTTGACGTTGTGCAGGAGGTGCGGCACCAGCGCGCGGGCGCCGTCGGGCGAGAGCGCCACGTCCTCGAGCATGCGCGGGATGCCCTGGCTCTGGATGTTCTGCACGCGCACCGGGTTGAGCACCGGGTCCGGCGCGTAGTCGTCGAGGTTGATCTTGGTGAAGACGCTGGCGGCCGTCGGCAGGCCGGCGCCGTCGAGCGTGACGTCGATCAGCGACACGTAGGGCGACTTGGTGTGCGCCACGTACAGCCGCAGGCTGTCGGCGCGGATCGTGAAGCCGCGCGGGTTGTCGAGGTCGGCGATGCCGTCGCGGTTGCCGTCGTGGTCGGCCAGCGAGAAGCCCGGCGCGATCTGGTTCAGGTTGCGCGGCAGCTGCAGCGCCACCAGCTCGGCCAGCGTCGCCGCGTCGTAGAACTTCAGCGTGCCGGAGCGGTAGCCGCTGACCGCGAAGTACTTGCCGTTGGGCGCCACGGCGACGCCGTAGGGTTCGGTGCCGACGTTGGTCAGCGTCGACTGCAGGGTCAGCGTGCCGACGTCGATCACGCTGACCGTGCCGCGCTGCTCGGTGCCGGTGAAGGGCGTCACGAAGTTGCGCGAGATCGGCACGTTGCCGCGCTGGTTGGCGACGAACAGCCGCGAGCCGCTCGCGTTGAAGGCCAGCGAGCGCGGGTGGACGCCGACCGGGATCTCCGCCACCGGCACGCCGGTCGAGACGTCGATGCAGGCGACCGTGCCGTTGTCCATGTTGCACACCCAGACGCGGTTGGGGTTGCCGGGTTGGACCGCGACGGCCGAGACCTGGGCGTGCTGGGCGAGGGCCGGTGCGGCGAGCGTCACGGCACCGAGGAGGGCGGAGAATTTCATTTGGAGGTGGCGGCGCGGGGGGTCTGAAGGAACGGGACCGAGGTGCGGCTCGGTCCCAGGCTCGGTGGCACGTGCGACAGGCGGATTCTGGCCGATCCCAGGGTAGGGCACAGATACCCGAGGATACCCCGCCCGCAACGAATTCGCTTTGACCCGAAGGGCGTACGAGCGGCCTCGTTCCGAGGCTGGGACCGGGCAGGACGCGCCCGGAGCCCGCGGGGTTCCCGGGATCCGCCGCGCAAGCGGCCAGATCTTCCGGGTCGCGCAGGAATGGCCCGGAAAAACGCGTCCGGCGGGCGCGGGCGCGGCGCGGCGCTCCGGCCGGGTCGGGGCGTCGAGAGCTTTGGGCTGCAAGCACTTGGGTCGCGCCGGCGGTGCGCTGGCACTGCGCTTGCCATTCCGGGCCGCCATGGAGATGTCTCACGATCTCCGATCCTTGGAAGTCGCAGGACGGTCGTCCGGCACGGGACGACCGTCCGCTTCCGCTCCCGCGCGAGCCGGGGCGGAGTTCCGCGTCGACGCGGAGCACGACGACACGCGCCGCTCACGCGAGCTGCGTCCCCGCCGCACCCCCGACTCGAGGGTCGAGCCGGCGGCCGAGCCCGGCGAGGCCGCAGCGCCCGGCGAGTTCGCCGCAGTCATGGAGGACGGCGCGCCGCAGGCCGGGGCCGGCCAGGCGAGCGCAGCGGGTGCGACGGGCCGGACAGCGAGCAGGAAGAAGGTCGAGGCCGCTCCGAGCGCTGCTGAAGTGGCACCGGCCGCATCGACGTCGCCCGCGACGTCCACCGCTGCCGGGGCGCGCCGAACGGCCGATGCGGACCTGAAGCTCGAACCGGCAGCGTCGTCGAGCGCGGAGCTGAGCGCGACGCCGGCTCCCGCGCCGGCAGCGCCGCAACCCCAGCACGCCGAGGCGCCGATCACGCTCGACGGCGCCGAGTTCAGCGCCGCGCCGGACTCCACGCCGGTCGCCCCGCCCGAGGTCGGCGCCGACGCGCTGCCCGCGCTGCCCGGGGCGTTCGCGGCGGTCACGGCGCCGGACAGCGCGACCGCCGCGCAGGCCGAGGCCTCGATCGCCGCCGTCGCATCCGAAGCCCACGCCGAGCCCGGGACCGCGCCGGCGAACCAGGCATCCGCGCCGCGTCCCGTCCCCGAGCAGCGCGCCGCCGAGATCCTGCGCCAGGTGCGCGTGCAGCTGACGCCCGAGCTCAAGAGCGCCGTGATCCAGCTCGCGCCGGCCGAGCTCGGCCGGATCTCGATCGAGCTGCGCGTCGACGACGACGACGAACTCTGGACGCGCGTGCGCGCCGAGCGGCCCGAGGCGCTCGAGGCGCTGCGCGCGCACCTGCCCGAGCTGCGCGCCTCGCTCGCGCGCCAGGGCCACGACGTGCAGCACTTCGACCTGGCGCTCGGCTTCCAGGACTCGCGCCAGGGGCAGGAAGCGCAGCAGGGCGGCCCCACGCGGCGCCCGCGCTCCGCGCTGCCCGAAACCGAAGCCCGAGAACTGCTCCCGCTGCGACGACTGCTCGCGGCGGACGCGATCGACACCTACGCCTGACCCCTTCACGGACGACGAACCATGGCCATCGACGGAATCAGCGCCAACGACCCGCTCTCGCTCGGAGTCCGCTCCGGAGCCGCCAACGAGGCGCTCGGCAAGGACGCGTTCATGACGCTGCTCGTGCAGCAGATGCGCAACCAGGACCCGATGGCCCCGATGGACAACCAGGCCTTCGTGGCGCAGCTCGCGCAGTTCAGCTCGCTGGAGCAGATGACCAAGGTCAACGACAACCTGCTCGGTCTGGCGGTGCTGCAGCAGTCCAACGCGCTGATGTCGCAGCTGACGCAGTCGAGCGCCTTGATCGGCAAGGAAGTGCGCTACGTCGATCCCGACACGAACGCGGCGGTGACCGGCACGGTCAGCACGGTCAAGATCGAGGACGGCCTGGCGGTGCTCAACATCGCCGGCCGGGACATCCCCCTCGGCAACGTGACCGAGGTGCTCGGCAGCACGACGCCCGCCCCGGCCGCCCCCCCGGCATCGAACGGCACGGCGCCGACGGCGCCCGAGACGGAAGGCGCCGGCGACGGTGCCGAGGACGGCGACGCGCCCGACGAGGACGACACGGGCACGCCGAGCTGATCCGCGCGCCGCAGCACCCACGAACACTCCGACCCCACGACCCACGCCCAAGCCCACACCACCATGTCCAGCTCACTCTTCTCCGCCCTGAGCGGCCTGCAAGCCCACCAGGGTTGGATCGACCTGATCGGTAACAACCTCGCCAACTCCAGCACGCCCGGCTTCAAGACCTCGGCGGCCCTGTTCAGCGATTCCTTCGCGCGCACGCTGCAGTACGCGCAGGGTCCGAGCTCGGGTCGCGGCGGCAAGAACCCGGTGCAGGTCGGCCTGGGCGTGCAGCTCGGCAACACCGCGCGCAACTTCCAGCAAGGCGCCTTGACCGGCACGGGCCGGACCTTCGACGTGGCGCTGCAAGGCAGCGGCTTCTTCGCCGTGACCAACGGCGTCCAGAACCTGTACACGCGCGTCGGCACCTTCGGCCTCGACGCGCTGAGCAACCTGGTCGACCAGCGCACGGGCATGCAGGTGCTCTCCCGTTCGGGCGCGCCGATCCAGCTCGACACCGACTCGCTGCTGCCGCCCAACGCGACCACCAAGGCGACGCTCTCGGGCAACCTGCCCAAGGTCGTCACCGGCCCGCTGCCCGAAGTGCTGACCGCGGCCGCGGGTTTCGCCGAAGGCTCGCCGGCCCAGTTGACCTCGGGCAACTCCGGTCCCTTCACCATCCCGACCGGCGAGACCTGGACGATGCGCATCACGGTCGGCGGCAGCGCGCCGCAGACCGTCAGCGTCACCAGCACCACCGGCACCGTGACCGCGACCGAGATCGCCACAGCCATCGACGCGCTCGGTGATGTCAGCGCCTCGGTCAACGGCAGCGGCCAGATCGAGATCACCACCGACCGCGCGGGCGAGGACGTGACGCTCAAGGTCACCTCGGGCACCGCCGGCCGCGACCTCGCGGCGCTGACCGGGCTCTCGACGGCGCTGGTCTCGGGCTCGCAGATCGATGTCAGCTCGACCACCGACCTGAACCAGCTGCCCGGCAACGTCGTCGACTACGTCGCGGGCGACCAGATCCACGTGACCGGCGTCGACACCGACGGCACGGCGATCAACGCGGTCTTCACCTACGGCGCCGCCAACGACGGCACCACGGCCCAGGACCTGGTCGACTTCGTCGACACGCAGTTCACGGGCGCCACGGTCAGCCTCGACTCCAGTGGCCGGATCGTGGTCCAGGCCGACACGGCCGGCGAGTCGGAGCTGCAGCTCTCGTTCCTCGACGAAGCGGCCAACACCGGCTCGACCGACTGGACCGAGTACGCGCTGAGCGTCTCGACCCAGGGCACGGACTCGGACATCGTCACGACCTCGATGGAGGTCTTCGACCCGTCGGGCGTCGCGCACACGATGACGCTCAGCTTCGCGCGCCAGGAGGACGGCTCGTGGACCGTCACCGGCGACCTCGACCCGACCGAGGGCACGGTGCTCTCGGCGCCGATCACCGGCCTGACCTTCAACGACGACGGCTCGCCGTCCGGCATGGGCAGCCTCGACACCGAGCTGCGCATGCAGTTCACGGGTCAGAGCGCGCCGCAGGGCGTGACGCTCGACCTCGGCTCGGACGGGGCCTTCAACGGCCTGACGCAGTTCGGCGACGACGGCGAGATCTTCCTCGGCGAGCAGGACGGCTACGCCGCGGGTTTCCTGGCGAGCCTGTCGGTCGACGCCGACGGCGCGATCCTCGGGCTGTACACCAACGGCCGCACCCAGACGCTGGGCGACATCGGCATCGCCACCTTCGTCAACCCCGAGGGCCTGCACCAGGCCGGCGACAACCTGTACGGCGAGACGGTCAACTCCGGCGTCGCGACGCTGGGCGCGGCGCAGGTCGGCCGCGCCGGCCAGGTGGTCGGCGGCAGCCTCGAGAACTCGAATGTCGACACCGCCGAGCAGTTCGTGTTCCTGATCCAGGCCCAGCGCGGCTACCAGGCCAATGCGCGGGTGATCACGGTCGAGAACGAGGTGCTGCGCGACACGGTCAACCTGGTCTGATCCAGGTGGCTTGACGCCGCCACCCGCCGGCGTAGGCTGGAGCGCGCTGCTACGCGCCTACCCGGGCATTCCGGGCCAGCGCTCTCCTGTCCTTCCCCACACGGAAGCAGAGGTGTCCATGAGTCGCAACGCATTCCTCAGTGGCGGAGCCCTCGCGCTGGTCGCGCTCGGCTTCGTCGTTCCCCTCAACGCCAAACCGGGCTGATGAAGCGGCGCCGGTCCGTCGGGGGCAACCTCGTCGGGGTCACCTGGTGCAGGTGGCGGAATCGGTGGCGGTCCTACCGGAGTCCCGGGCGGTGGTCCGGGCAGCATTCCCGAGACACCGCGCAGCCACACGGCGAAGCGGCTGCTCGAGATGCGTTGGGACTATCCCGTCTACAAGGAACGGGTCGAGCCCAAGAGCGACGCCACGACGGTCAAGCTCCGCAAGGCGCTGCCCTTCGACGAGGCGCTCGCGTACGTGGCGGGCAATGACCCGCGTCCGCTGCTGGTCCTGCGCGAGTGCAAGACCTGCAACAAGACGGACAACGCCTTGCTCAAGGCCGGTTCCAGCGACAACGAGAAGACGATCCTCTACTCGCGCTGGTTCCACTGCGTGAAGTTGCCGCTGGACGTGATCCAGGAGGATCACCCCTTCAACAACCTGTTCAAGGACAACGACGCGCCGCACTTCTTCGTCGCCACGCTCGACGGCAAGCACCTGTTGCCGCTGGAGACCGCGACCTCGCGCAGCGAGCTGTGGAGCTCGATGAGCAAGGTCCTGACCCTGGCCTACAAGAAGGACCCGACGTCGTGCTTCAAGGACGTGGCACGCGAGCTCGACCGGCTCGACCTGCTCGACAGCAAGATCCGTGAGCTCGAGAGCCAGCAGAACGGGCTGCTCGAGAACGCGGGAAAGCTCGACAAGGCGAAGCTCAAGAAGCTCGAGGCCGAGATCGCGGCGGCCAAGAAGGAGATCGAGGACGTGACGAAGTCCATCGAGCGGCTGACCAAGGCCGAACTCCGGCCGGCCGTGAAGGCCGCTCCCGCGCCCGGCGACAAGGCCGGCGTGTGAGGACCGCGTCGCCACCATGAAGTGTTCGGAGGACGGCGGGCGGACTGCGCTCGCCGTCCTCTTTTTCGTGGCCCTGCTCGTGTGCGCCGCCGCGCCCGCGCGCGCCTGGCAGTCGACGGCCAGCGAGGACCGCGAGGAGGTCTTCGAAAAGGTCGATCCCTACACGCGCGGCGACGCGAAGGCGCTCGAGAAGCTGGGCTACGTGCAGTACGGGCCCTTCGTGCTGTTCGACAAGGTGCGCACCGAGGAGGTCGAGGAGGCGCTCGGCAAGGTGCAGCTCCTGTGGCTCGAGACCGCGCACTTCAAGATCGGCTCGAACCTGCGCCTCTACCGGCAGGTCGGCGACGTCAAGGAGGACGACAAGCTCGAGGCCGAGCTCAAGCGGCTCAAGACACGCCTGCCGTACTTCGCGCGCCTGCCGAAGAACAAGCTCGATCCCTGGGTGCGCCTGCACCTCTTCGCACAGCGTCTCGAGGACCAGTACGCCGACTTCCAACGCCGCTTCGGCCTGACGGACGGCCCGCTCGATGCCGCGCCCGGCAAGGAGGGCTTCCGGCCCGGCGAAGGACCGCTGCTGGGCATGCAGCAGAAGTTCGTCGTGCTCCTGACGGAGAAGAAGTCGGGCTCGGCGCGTTTCCTGAAGCAGTTCCTGAACACCGAGACCGACCACTGGCAGCGCTGGCGCACGAAGGACGGCGCGGCGCTGCTCGCGATCAGCAGCGAGGGGCTCAAGGACCTCAACTTCACGCGCGAGTCGGACCTGCACGCGACCGTGGCCTCCGAGATGGCGATGAACTTCGTCGAGTGCCTCGGGCGCGGCGGCGTCCACCCGCCGCAGTGGTTCCGCGCCGGGCTGGCGCACGTCTACTCGCGCCAGGTCGACGAGCGCTGCTCCGTCTCCGCCGTCGGGACCTCGAGCGCGCGCGACGACGAGCATTCGTACAACTGGCCGCCGCGCGTCTACGGCCTGGTGTTCAACAAGGTCGCCAAGCCCTGGCCGGAGATGGCGCTGCAGACCAAGTGGGAGGACCTCAAGGCCCAGGGCCACCTGACCGCCTGGTCGCGCGTCAGCTGGCTCCTGGCGCGCAAGGACACCGACCTGAACGCCCTGATCCTGGGCCTGACCGCCCCGCTCGGGCCGGGCGGCGACGCCGAGCGCCAGGAAGCCGCGCTCAAGGCCGCCACGGGGCGCACGACCGCGGAGATCGACGCCGAGTGGCGCAAGTTCGTGCTGCGCGAGTACCCCAAGAACTAGCCAGCCGAACAGGGGCCGAACCGCGCCGAAACCAGAGAGGCGGTAGACAGGCCCGCCGGCGGGGGTAGGCTCAGGACACCTCGACGCGGATCTCCTGCCGACGGCTCCAACTGCCGACAGGTCCAAATCCCTGGCAACCCCCGCGTCGCGAAAACGAGTCTCCCCATGCTCCAGCGCAAGTTCGCTGTCCTGACCCTGACGTCGGCCTTCGTGCTCGGCTTCACGCCCACGAACGCCGCACCGAACTGATGAGTGGGACCTCCTCCGGCGCCGGCGGCGCCGCCCCCCTCGAGTAGCGGTTCTGGATCTTCCGGTTCGGGTGGCACGGCTGCGCCAGCGGGCGGCGCGCAACCCACCGGAGCGACCTCGGCCGGCGCACCCGCCGGGACGGGGCCGGGTTCGACGAGCAGCGGAGGGCTCGCAGCCCTCGCGCGCACGCCGCCCCCGCGCGGGCCGAGCGCCAAGGCGCTCTTGCAGATGGGCTGGGACTTCCCGGTCTACACGCCCGTCGAGCCCGAGCGCACGGACGCGACCACGGTTCGCATGCGCCAGGCCTTGTCGCGCGAGGAAGCTCTGCGCGTCATCGCCGGCAACGACCCGCGGCCGCTGTTGGTCGTGCGCGAGTGCAAGGTCTGCAACAAGACCGACGACGCCCTGCTGACGCCGGGTGCCGACAACGAGCGCACGATCCTGCTCGCGCGTTGGTTCCACTGCGTGAAGCTGCCCGTCGACGTGCTCCAGAAGGACCACCCGTTCAACGCCTTGTTCCCCGACAAGTCGAGCGAGCACCTGTTCGTCGCCCAACGCACGGGCGCCGGCAAGATCCCGCTCGAGTCGGCGACTTCGCGCGCCGAGCTGTGGGAGTCGATGGGCAAGGTGCTGGCCGAGGCCTACTCCAAGGACCCGACGACGGCGCTCAAGGAGATCCAGAAGTCGCTCGAGCGTCTCGACGTGCTCGATCGGCGCGTGGTCGACCTCGAGCAGCGTCGCGACGACCTGATGGAGTCGCAGGCCAAGCCCGATCTGGCCAAGATCAAGAAGGTCACGGACGAGATCGCCAAGACGCACAAGGACCTCAAGGCGGCGCTGGCGGAGCTGGAGAAGTCCGCCAAGATCGACTTGCGGCCCGAGCCGCTGGCCGCGGGCAAGTGACACGGCGCGCGGCGGCGCGAGTCGCCGCGCGGCAGAACACACCGCGGGGGGCGTGAAAAGCGCTCCCCGCGGTCGTCTGACGGCCGGGACCGGATCGAGCGATAGACCAGCCGAGCTGGTGCGCCTCGCACGCATGAACGCTTCGCACGGGAGACGACGGGCAGGTCGGCGCGCGCGGTTCGCGCTGCGCGCGGGCGTCGCCTGCTTCGTGGCGCTGCTCGCGGCCCGCGCCGGCCACGCGCAGGTGTTGCCGCTCCCCGGCGGACAGGAGGCCGTCAACACCAAGGACGAGCCCTTCGAGAAGACCGATCCGTACACGAAGGGCGACGAGGCGGCGATGGACCGCGCGGGCTACGTCTCCTACGGGCCGTTCCCGCTGGCCAAGGGCATCAAGACCAGCGACATCGAGGAGACGCTCGGCGGTCTGCAGGTGCTGTGGGTCGAGACGGCGCACTTCAAGCTCGGCTCGACGCTCAAGACCTACAAGTTCCAGGGCGACCAGCGCGAGGAGAAGCGCATCAAGGAGGAGCTCGCGCGCCTCAAGCCGCGCTTCGACAAGTTCGCGCCGCCGCGCGGCAAACTCGACCCGTGGCTGCGGCTGCATCTGGCGGCGCTGCGCCTCGAGGAGCAGTACGCCGACTTCCAGAAGCGCTTCGGCATCAGCGACGCGGACTTCGATCCGACGAAGCGCGCGGCGGACGCGCCGGACCTCGGGCACGATCCGTACCTGGGCCTGCCGCTGAAGTTCACGGTGCTGCTGCTCGAGAAGGAGTCGGGGCTGAGCCGCGTGGCGCGCCGCTACCTGCAGCAGGAGCCGAAGACCTCGATCCGTTGGCGGCTCGACGGCGGGACGCAGTTCCTGTGCGCGACCGCCGAGGGCGTGCGCAACTTCGGCTACACGCTCGACGCCGCGCTGGCCAGCCTGGTGGCGGGCGAGATGGCGCACAACCTGCTCGACGCCGTGCGCGACGGCTGGACCGCGGCCCCGATGTGGTTTCGCTACGGCCTGTCGCACGTCTACGCGCGCAAGGTTGACGAGCGCTTCGCGATCCACGCCGCCGGCACGACGCGCGAGCTGGGCGACGACTCGTGGAAATGGGAGGAGCGCGTCGGACGCTTGCTGGCCAACGGCTTCGTCAAGCCGTGGAGCGAGTTCTTCGAGTGGGTCAAGTACGACGCCCCCAGGCCGCAGAGCCACATGCTGGCCTGGTCGCGCGTGACCTGGCTCCTGCAGCGCAAGGACGGCGACCCGCGACAACTGCTGCACGTCCTGTGCGAACCGATCCTGCGCGTCCCCGAACCCGAGCGCCCGAAGGCCTGGGAAACCCGCACCCGCGCCGCGCTGCAAGCCGCCTACGGCAAGGACCTCGAGACCCTCGACGCCGAATGGCGCGAGTGGGTGGGGAAGACGTATCCGCGCTGAGCAGCGCGCGCCGCTCAGCGTCCCCAGCTGCGCAGGTAGCGGAAGTCGTGGTTGATCGTGCGCTCGGAGAGCTTGCAGATGATCGGCGGCAGGCGCTTGTACTGGTTCAGCACGATGCGCTTGACGACCTTGCTGACGAACTCCGGCGCGAAGCCGGCGGCGTGCAGTTCGGGTTCCGAGTAGCGCTGGTCGACCAGGTGGTAGAGCAGCTTGTCGACTTCGGCGTAGGTGAAGCCCAGCTCGGCTTCGTCGGTCTGGCCGGCGAAGAGGTCGGCGCTCGGCGCCTTGTCGATCACCTGGGCGGGCAGGCCGAGGTGGCGGGCCAGCTGGTAGATCTGGTGCTTGTACAGGTCGCCGAGCGGGTTGAGCGCGCTGGCGGCGTCGCCCCACTGCGTCGAGTAGCCCAGCAGGAGCTCGGTCTTGTTGCTCGTGCCGATCACCAGGCCCTGCCATTCGACCGACAGGTCGTAGAGCACGATCATGCGCGAGCGCGCCATCACGTTGCCGCGGCGGATGCGGTCCTTGACGCCGTGCTCCTCGAAGTAGCCCTCCGCCATCGCGGTGATCTCGACCTTGCGGCTGGCGAGGCCGAGCTTCTCGATCACGCGCAGCGCGTCGGACTCGCTGTCGGGGTTCGAGGTGCGGTAGGGCATCATCACGGCCAGGACGTTCTGCGCCCCGAAGGCGCGCGCGGCCAGTGCGGCGCTGACGGCCGAGTCGATGCCGCCCGAGACGCCCAAGAGCGCCTTCTTGAAGCCGAACTTGCCGGCTTCGCTCTTCAGGAAGCGCACCAGGATCGCCTCGACCAGCGCGGGCTGGATGTCGAGCGGGTGGCGCGAGCTCATGGCGTTCTTCATCGGCGCTGGAACGATCGGACCTGAGGGAGCTTCATCCCGCGCCGCCCTCGCGCAGGCGCGCCAGCTCGCGCGCCACGATCCAGGGCTTCTCGTCGCGCCGCAGCGGGGTCGCGATGCGCGCGCGCCGCAGGGCCTCGGCGCTCAGCGTCGCCTCCAGCCGTCCGGGATCGAGGCCCTCTAGGCGCGCCAGCTCCTGGCCGCTCGGGTCGACGATGCGCGAGCCGCCGCTGAAGAAGATGCCGTCCTCGCTGCCGACGCGGTTCACGTACACGATCCAGGTCTGGTAGAGCAACGCCAGCGCGTCCTGCAGCGTGTACCACACGCGCGTCGAGCGCAGCTCGGGCCGCAGCTCGGAGACGCCGCGGCCGGGGCCGGCGCTGGGCACGACGATCGCGTCGACGTTGGCGAGGAAGTGCACCCAGCTCGCGCCGACGTGCCACATGTCCTCGCACAGCAGGACACCCAGCCGCCCGTGGCGCGTCTCGAAGGACTGGAAGCCCTCGCCTGCCGCGAAATCGCGGCCCTCGTCGAACATGCCGTAGGTGACGAGGTGCACCTTGCGGTGCACGTGCACCAGCTCGCCGTCCTCGAAGTAGGCCCAGGAGTTGAACACGCGCCCGTCGCGGCCGAGCTCGACGAAGCCCACGCCGATCGAGATGTCGCGCGAGCGGTCGGCGATGCGCACCAGCGCCGGCGCGTCGAGCGTCAGCGCCACCTCGGCGGTCTGGTCGCGCAGGAAGTAGCCGGTCAGCGAGAGCTCGGGGAACAGGACCAGGTCGGCCTTGCGCTCGATCGCGGCCTGGATCTCGACCAGGTGCGTCTCGAGGTTGGCGGACAGGTTGCCGAGCGTGGGTTCGACCTGGGCGAGGAGGACGCGACAGTCCATGGGGACGGTTAGAGTAGCATCGCGCGCGCCTCGGATCCGCGTGCCGGCGCGCCGAGTTCCACCCCATGCGTGAGCAGCGCCTCGCTCCCCCGTTCCAGGCCGGAAACGGCCGTTCGGCGCACGTTTTCGCCGCGCTCCTGCTCGCCGCGTGCGTCCTGGGCGCGGCGTGCGCGCCGGACGCGCCGCGGCGCCCGAACGTGGTGCTGATCAGCATCGACACGCTGCGCGCCGACCGCCTGTCGTGCTACGGCCACACGCGCGAGACCTCGCCGCACCTCGACCGCCTGGCGTCCGAGGGCGCGCTGTTCGAGTTCGTCGTCGCGCCGACCTCGTGGACGCTGCCGTCGCACATGACGATGCTGACCGGCCTGCCGATCTCGTGCCACGGCGCCTGCGACGAGCGCCTGTGGTGGCGCAAGGACGCCGCCGGCGCGCCGCTCGAGCCGCCGCTGCGCGGCTACAGCGTCGCCGAGGCGCTGCAGGGCGCCGGCTACCGCACGGGCGGCTTCTTCACCTTCGAGTTCCTCGAGCGCCAGTTCGGTTTCGGCCAGGGCTTCGAGACCTGGGAGCGCTGCGGCCACACCTTCGAGTCGCACCCCGAGGTGCGCGCCGAGGTCGCCGCGCTGCGCCAGGCCGGCGACCTCGCGGGCCTCGACGCGCTCAAGGCGCGCCACCCCGAGCTGTTCGAGGCGCGCCGCCGCACGTCGGGCGAGGTGGTCGACCACGCCGCGGCCTGGCTCGAGCAGCGCGCCGCGGCCAGCTACGAGCCCTTCTTCCTGTTCGTGCACCTGTTCGACGTCCACGACCCCTACACGCCGCCGCCGGGCTTCGACCTGTGGTCCGATCCCGCCTACGCCGGCCCGGTCGACGGCACGATCGACAACAGCCGCAACGGCGTGGTCGGCCACCTGCCGAGCGCCGCCGACCGCGAGCGCATGCTGGCGCTCTACGACGGCGGCGTGCGCTACGTCGACTCCGAGGTCGGACGCCTCCTGGCGCGGCTCGACGCGCTGGGGCTCGACGAGGACACGCTGGTGATCGTCACCTCCGACCACGGCGAGGAGTTCTGGGAGCACGGCGACCAGACGCACCACCGCCAGCTGTACGTCGAGTCGCTGCACGTGCCCTTGATCGTGCGCTGGCCGGGCCGCGTGCGCGCGGGCCAGCGCGTGCCGGCGCTCGCGGGCCTGATGGACGTCGCGCCGACGATCGCCGCGGCCGCGAGCGTGCGCCCGTTGGGCCCGATGGTCGGCGTCGACCTGTTCCCGATCCTGCGCGGCGAGCAGCGCGAGACGGGGCGCATGTACCTGTCGCTCTTGCACCGCTTCGAACGCGGGCCGCCGCGCAGCCCGGCGCAGGCCGGCGACGCCGCGGAGACGATCGAACACTCGCACGAGGTCGGGCTCTTCCGTGCGCGCAAGCACGCGATCCTGACCCACTGCCCCGACCAGGACTTCCGCGGCGAGCTGTACGACCTCGACCGCGACCCGCGCGAGCTCGGCGTGCCCGAGGTCTTCGGCCCCGACGACCCGCTCGGCCGCGACCTGAGCGCGCAGATCGCCGCCTTGGCCGCCAACCTGCGCAGCATCCGCGCGCGCCATCCGCCGCGCGGCTCGGGCCTGCCAGAGGTGACGCCCAAGATCCGCCGCATGCTGGCCGTCACGGGCTACGACGGCGGCAGCGAGGTCTCGTCGTCCGCGTCGGAGCGCCTGTGCCTCGACGGTTGCCTGTTCAGCCGCTGAAGACGGCGTCTCAGCCCTGGCGCGCCGCGGCGAACGCTGCAGCGACGAGCTCGTCGGCGCGCACGCCCGCGGCCTCGGCTTCGTAACCCAGGATCAAGCGGTGGCGCAGCGCCGGCGCGACCACCGCGGCGAGGTCCTGTTCGCGCACGTGCAGCTCGCCCTGCGCCAGCGCGCGCGCCTTGGCGCCGAGCAGCATCGCCTGGCCGCCGCGCGGGCTCGCGCCGTAGCGCACGTGTTGCCGCACCGCTTCGGGCGCAGCCGGGTTCGCGGGGTCGGTCAAGCGCAGCGTGCGCGCGGTCAGCGCCAGGATCTCGGAGCTCGCGGGCACCGCGCGCAGCAGCTCTTGCGCCGCCAGCAGCCGCGCGCGGTCGAAGCGCGCGCCGGGCCTGGCCGCCGCGGTGCCCGTCGTCGCGCCGAGCACGGCGACCAGCGCCGCTTCGCTCGGGCTGCCGAGCTCGACCTTGAACAGGAAGCGATCGACCTGCGCCTCGGGCAGCGGGTACGTGCCCTCCATCTCGATCGGGTTCTGCGTCGCGGCGACGAAGAAGGGCGGTTCGAGCTCGAAGCGCTCGCCGAAGACCGTCAGCTGCCCCTCCTGCATCGCCTCGAGCAGCGCCGCCTGCGTGCGCGGCGTCGCGCGGTTGATCTCGTCGGCCAGCAGCACGTTGGCGAACAGCGGCCCGCGATGGAACACGAAGCGCCGCCCGCCGCGCTCGTCCTCCTCGAGGACCCGCGTGCCGGTGATGTCGGCCGGCATCAGGTCGGGCGTGAACTGCACGCGCCGGAACACCAGCTCGAGCGCCTCGGCCGCGGCCTTGACCAGCGTGGTCTTGCCCAGCCCCGGTGCGCCCTCGAGCAGCACGTGCCCGCGCGCGAACAGCGCGTAGAGCAGGAACTCGAGCGGCTCGGGCGCTCCGAGCCACACGCGGCCGATCTCGGCGCGCAGCGCCGCGAAGTCGGCGGGGAAGCGCTCCGCCGCGCGCGCCAGCTCGCCCTGCGTGGTCATCGGCGAGCACTGTCGTGGATCGCTCGCCGCCTGGCAAGTGGCGAGCTCGACGCGTCCGCCTTGTCGTGGCGCTAGCGCGGCCGCCAGGTCATGGCGCTAGCGCGCCAGGGTCGCGACGATCCGGTCGAGCCCCGCGAGGTCGGTGACGCGCGGCGCGAAGACGCCGTCCCAGTCGGCGTGCGATCCGGCGTGGTCGACCAGCACCGCGCGCAGGCCCGCGCGGCGGGCGCCGAGCACGTCGCGCTCGACGTCGTCGCCGGCGTGCAGCGCCTCGTGCGCCGCGACCCCGGCGCGCTGCAGCGCGCGCTCGAACAGCGCGGCGTCGGGCTTCTCGACGCGCTCGATCGCCGAGCACAGCACGAAGTCGACCTCGGGGGTCAGCGCCAGCGCGTCCAGCAGGGCCGGCAGGCGCGGCGACCAGTTCGAGACGATCCCGATCCGCAGGCCCCGCGCGCGCGCGTGCGCCAGGAGCTCGCGCGCGCCGGGGAACAGCACGAAGGTCTCGGGGCGCGAGAACTGGGCGAAGAGCCGCTCGGCGAGCTCCGCCAGCTGCGCGCGCTCGACCCCCAGGTGGGCGTGGAACACGCGCTCGATGTAGGCCTCGAACCAGCGATCGGTGTAGCGCCAGGCGCCCGCCACCTCGGACGGCAGCTCGCGGTGCGCGCGCCGCATCAGTGCGGCCATCGCCTCGGCCGAGAGTTCGGCGCCGTGCTCGCGCGCCGCGCGGGCGTAGAGCTCGAAGCGCGAGGGCTGCTCGGTCAGCAGGGTGTTCCCGACGTCGAGCAGCAGCGCGCGGAGGGCCATCGGTCCCACACGATAGCGCGCGCGCGGCGCCCCTTCGCCGGGCGCCCCGGACCGCGGTCCGCGGAGGCCTGCGGGCCGCGGTCCGGCGCGGCCGCCCCGAAAACCCCGGCTACCGACGGCTTGCGATCGAAGAGCCCAGGTCGCACATTCCTGGCGTGCGCCGCACCGCTGCGCGCCGCGACCATGCCTTCGACCTCCACCCTCGCCTGGCCGGCCTTCGGGCTCCTGCTGTGCTGCCTGGCGCTCGGGCCGGGCTGCTCGTCGCGCTCGAAGATGCCGCGCGCCAAGCCCGTGACGCCCACCGCGGTGGCCGAGGCGGAGGACGCCGAGAAGCGCGGGAACTGGGAGCGCGCCGCCGAACTCTGGTACTCGGTCTTCGCCGGCAGCAAGCGCAAGGACGCGCGCTCCTGCGCCGGCGCCGCCAACGCGATGCTCGCGCTCGAGGACCCGGAGAGCGCCTCGAAGCTGCTCGACCAGGGCCTGGCGGCGGTACCCGAGTCGGCGGCGCTGCACGAGCTCAAGGGCCTGGCGCTGGTGCAGCTCAACTTCCGGCGCGCCGCCGAGGGCTGCTTCGTGCAAGCCACGCGCCTCGAGCCGCAGCGCGCGTCGGCCTGGCGCGCGCTGGGCCAGGTGCGCGTCGAGCTCGGCTACGAAGGTGCGGCGATCGAACCCCTGCAGCGCGCGCTCCAGCTCGGCGGCCCCGAGTTCGGCACGCTGGCCTTCCTGGCGCGCGCCCAGGCCCAGACCGGCGACACCTGCGCGGCCTTCGAGAGCTACATGCGCGCCTTCGAGATCGGTGGCGACGATCCCGAGCTCTTGACGCGCGCGGCGAGCCTGCACTGGAACGAGCTGGTCCGCAAGGCGCACGGCCAGGCGGCAGCCTGCTGCCGGGCGTGGCTCGAGCGCGCGCTGACGATCAACCCCAACTTCACGCGCGCGGCTTTCGAACTCGGCGCGCTCGAAGAGGAGGAGGGCCACATCGACGCCGCGATCGCGCGCTACCGCGAAGCGCTGCGCACCGATCCCGCGTTCCTGCCGGCGCTGCGCAACTTGGCGGTGATCCACGCCGCGCGGCAGGACGACGAGCTGACGCGCGAGTACGTCCAGCGCGCCCTGGCCCTCGAGAAGGACCCGGACCGCAAGAAGGCGCTGCTGCGCCTGCTCGAACCGCTGGCTCGCCCCGCTCCGCCGAAGCCCGTCCAGGACGGCTCGGGCTGAACGCGCGCGGCGCGCCCCGTTAGGCTGGAGGCGCGATGAAGTCGTCCTGGCTGCTGGTCGCCGGCTACGCGCTGCTCGTCTACGGCTTCGTCGAGGTGCTGCGCTTCGAGCGCCGCGCCTTCCCGCCGCGGACGTCGCCGGGTCCGCTGCGGCCGGTCGAGCCCGACGAGCGGCCGGCCGTTCCAGACGTGGGGCCCGACGTGGGGCCCGACGCGGGGTCCGACGTGACGCCCGAGCGCACGCTGACGATCACCGGCTCGGTCAGCGACCCCGACGGCCAGGCGGTCGCGGGCGTCAACGTGTCCGCGCGCGGTCCGAGCGGCGCGGCGCTGACGCACGCGGTGATCAAGAGCGATGCGCAGGGCCGCTTCGAGGTCGGTCCCTTCGAGCCTGGCGTGGTCAGCGTGCTGTTCTGGCTCGAGCGGCGCGCGCCGCCGCAGGACGGCGAGCTGGCGAACACGATCGTCGCCGACATCGAGGCCGGCCGGCGCGAGCTGCGCGTCGTCCTGCCGCGCGGGCGCGTGACCAGCGGCGAGGTGCGCGACGCGGCCGGCCGGCCGGTCGCCAACGTCCTGGTGGTCGCGCTCGACGGCCGCGGTCAGCAACTGACCGGCATCTCGAGCGACGCGCAGGGACGCTTCCAGCTCTTCCTGCCCGTCGACGCCGAGTTCCTGCTCGAAGGCCGCCCGCCCGCGCCGCCCGGCGCCTCGCGCGAACAGGTGCGGCCGCCGGGACCGGAGAAGTACGCGCACCTCTCCGGCGTGCGCGCCGGTGCGCGCGAGCTGCTGCTGCGCCTGCCCTGACTCGCTGAGTACGGTGCCAGGACACTTCTTAACCTGATCGAGTACGGTGCCAGGCACTTATTCACCCTGTCGGGGGGGGGGGGGGGGGGGCGCCCAAGCCGCCCCCCCCGGGGGGGAATTGGGGGGGGCCGGAGTAGGCCCGGCAGCGG
>Ga0315910_10000354_pt1 | contig 47099 bp, 45 predicted proteins | sample EdamamesoilMG_FD_204470 | JGI IMG/M metagenome (GOLD analysis project Ga0315910, IMG submission 204470) | Garden soil microbial communities collected in Santa Monica, California, United States - Edamame soil | ecosystem: Environmental > Terrestrial > Soil > Garden | place: USA: California... | reverse complement strand
CGTCTGAACCTCGTGTTCGCCGCCGATGCCTTCGCCGCGGGCGATCTGTTTCTCGACGACGTGAAATCCGGCCGTAACCAGCTCGCCGGTTGCGTGACGTGGGCGCCCAAGACCACTGAAGTGGCCGATGCCAGCGGCGGCAAGGCGCACGTGCTGACCACGAGCAAAAACCTGTTGATCGTCGCGGATATTCTCATCGTGAACAAAGGCTTCGCCCAGGAGCATCCCGCCATGGTCGCGGGGCTCGTGGACGGATTGCTCGAAGGCAATCGCATGGTGCGCGACAATCAGGCGGCGCAACTGGATTTGATCGGCAAATCGTTCAAGTGGGATCGCGACCAGACGAAGGCCGAACTCGCGAAGGTGCATCTCTCGAACCTGCCGGAGAACCTCGCGTTCTTCTCGGGTGCGATTGATGCCGCGGGCAGTTTCGGCGGCATTTACCAGTCGGCCGTGTATGCCTACGGCTCGGCGCTCATCAAGGATCCGGTGGACAGCGACCGCTTCATGGAGTTGAAGCAACTCAAGGCGCTGGAAGCTGCGGGTGCTTACAAGGACCAGAAAGTGGCCATTGCACCGATCCGCACCGGCAGCGCGGCGGCGGCGGTGGAAGGCGATCCGCTGTTGAGCAAGGACATCCGCTTCCTGTTCGCGCCCAACTCGGCGAATCTCGACCAGACGAATGCGGACAACCTGAAAAACCTCGAAGCCATCAAGCGCCTGCTACAGGTCAGCCCGGGCTCGGTGGTGTTGCTGCGCGGGCACGTGGACAATTCCCTGGTGAACCAATTCCGGCAGCAGGGTGGCGAATCGTACGTGCGACAGATGGCGCTACGCGCGGTGACGTTCAGCAAGGATCGCGCGAATGAGATCAAGCGGTTGCTGATCGAGAAACACGGCATCGACGCCGCACGGCTCGACACCGTAGGCCGCGGCTGGGAAGAACCCGCCGGAGCGGACCAAGAACAAAACCGCCGCGTCGAGGCACAGTGGTTTACGTTGGAGTAATCGTTAAACAGCTTGCGCTCATGAAAAGGTTTCTCGCATGTCTGGTTTGTCTTTTGGCAGGGAGTGGCATTGGTTGGTATTTTGGAAGCACTCGCCCTGTCCAAGCAGACCAACGGAAGCTCCTGCAGGAGTACCAAGTCGTTCGAGAAAAATCTCACATGACCGACGCCGAGTGGGCTGATTTTGTAGCGCACTATCAAGGATACCTAAAAGCGTCGAAGCAGGAGGACGAGCTTGCTGCGGTGCTCGCCCTCGCAGTAATTCTCAACTTGGAACGCGGCGACACCAATAAGGCATATAAGCGTTTGTCTGACACCATTTCATTGTATTACCAGTTCCATCGCGAGGACGGAGATACAAATCTCTTGGTGCGAATCCAGCGTGCCGCAACGACAAATTCAGTGGTTGCTGCCGCTATTTCACGAAAGGCCGAATGACCACCCGCGGCAAAATCATTTCGACTCTGCTCGTTCTCGGCGTCGCCGGTTTCGGCCCGTGCGGGGTTCGTCTGGCAAGCGCTCCGGGAATCCCAACGGGATTCCGGCCCAAAGCCCAGGGTTGCGAGGCACGAGCTACCCTGGGTCACCCGCCCGCCAGCGTCCCAACCCCAACGGGGTTGCGCCCGTGGCGTTGCAACGAATCGAAAATCGTCCGCGGCGCGAAGTTTATTCCGGAGCGCGGCTCTGCGAGCCGCAGCACTTCCGTCGGCGAGGCGGGGTTGGAAAGTTTCCTGAGTCAATATCGGTTCGAGCGCGCTGCGGGTCACAGACCCGCGCTCCGAGGCCATAACCCCGTCGGGGTTGAGAAAAATTGTTTGATGCCTACCCAAGGTAGCTCGTCCCTCGCAACCTTGGGCTGGAGGACTCAATCCCTTTGGGATTGCCGGTATGCGGGCATCGCATCGTGAACTCAACCTTCTCCCAAAACCAATCATGACCACCCGTGGCAAAATCATTTTGACTCTGCTCGTCCTCGCTGTCGCTGGCGTCGGCGCGTGGAAATGGTGGGAGCGTTTATCCGCCAAGCCCGGGCAATCGCCGCAGACGCAAACTTCCGCTGGCACGCAGTCTACCGGCACATCCGCTGCCGCTGAAGACGCGAAGCTGGTGGAGACGCAGTTTGAGATTCCGTCGCTTGCCGCACCCGCTGCGTATCAGCCTAAGGACAATACGGTGTTGATCGAACTGAGTGAATACGCCGGTTACGCGGGACTCATCGTCGCTAACGGCGGGCTTGAGCCCAACGAGAATTCCGTGTTCTTCAAGAAACACGGCTTCAAGCTGAAGATCGCGCTGAGCGAGGAGGAAAGTTGGTCGGCGTTGAACTCGGGCAAGATGGCCGCGTCCGCCACCACGGTGGACGTGCTCGCGATTTACGGGAAGCAGTTCTCGGTCGTCGTGCCCGCGCAGATCGGCTTCTCGCGCGGCGCGGACGGCGTGGTGGTGCGCAGCGACATCAAGCGCATCAACGCGCTCAAGGGCCGCACGCTCGCCACCGCGCAATTCACCGAGGCGGATTTCTTCATCCGTTATCTCGCGCAGGAAGCCGGCCTCGGCGTGAACATGCTTGCCAAACTCGGCGACAAACCCGATCCCGACAAACTCAACCTCGTGTTCTGCGCCGATGCGTTTGCCGCCGGCGATTTCTTCCTGAGCGATCTGCAGGCGGGCGGCGCGCTGGCCGGTTGCGTGACGTGGGCGCCCAAGACCACGGAGATCGCCAAGGCCAGCAATGGCAAGGCGCACATCCTCGCCACCAGCGCGAACCTGCTCATCGTCGGCGACGTGTTGATCGTGAACAAAGGGTTCGCGCAGCAGAATCCGAAGATGGTCGAGGGCCTCGTTAACGGCTTGCTCGAAGGCAATCGCGCCGCGCGCGACAATCCCGACGCGCAGCTGGATGTCATCGGCAAGGCGTTCAAGTGGTCGCGCGAGCAGACGAAGGCGGAGCTGGCGAAGGTGCATCTCTCGAATCTGCCGGAGAATCTCGCGTTCTTCTCGGGCGCAATTGATGCCGCGGGCAGCTTCGGCGGGATTTTTCAGGCGGCGATTTATTCTTTCGGCAACCAGCTCGTGAAAGACCCGGTGAACAGCGATCGGTTTCTGGAATTGAAACACCTGACGGCGCTGGACCAGGCGGGCACTTTCAAGGATCAGACCGTGGCCATCAAGCCGATCCGCGCCGGCGGCACGATGGCCGTGGAAGGCGATCCACTGTTGAGCAAGGACATCCGTTTCCTGTTCGCGCCGAACTCGGCGAATCTCGACATCGCGTCCCAGGATAATCTGAAGAACCTCGACGTGATCAAGAAACTGCTGCAAGTGAGCCCGGGCTCGACGGTGTTGCTGCGCGGGCACGTGGACAACTCGAAGGTGGAGGAATTCCGCAAGACCGGCGGCGAGGCTTACGTGCGGACGATGGCGTTGCGCTCGGTGGAACTGAGCAAGAATCGCGCGGCTGAAATCAAGCGGCTGCTGATCGAGAAACACAGCGTGGCCGCCGACCGCCTGGACATCGTGGGCCGGGGCTGGGAGGAGCCGGTGGGCACGGACGCCGAGCTGAATCGACGCGTCGAGGTGCAGTGGTTCATGCTGGAGTGATATGAGGGAAAACTTCGGCCTGCCTGTTCCGGTCGTGAACCGGGCCGCGACAGCGAATGTAGCGCAGGTTGGCAACCTGCTGTGTCGCCGACTGGTTGTCGGCGCTCGTCCGGCAATCGGCGGGCTGCGGATTACCAATCCGCGACACAGCAGACTGCCAGTCTGCGCTACTTTGGTTTTTGCGCCATTGCCGACGCCCCACTGATTGTGCAGGCTCAATGGCGGACAAGACTTTTGCATGGACTCACAACCGCCCAACTATCGTCGCGAGTTTTTCCGCAGCAAACATCACGCGTGGCTCGGCGTGACGACGCTGGGGTTGGGCTTTGTACTGGGCGGCGCTTTCCAACCGATCTTCCTTCTCGCGGGCGCGGCGGCTTACGCGCTGGGCTGGATTTATCTGCCCGACATGGGGTTCTTCAAACGTTACGTGGACGGCCACCGCGACGCGGCAAACCAGGCGGTCGCCGCCGCTGAACTCGCCGAGTTTCAGCAGAAGCGTGACGCAGTCTTTGCCGCGCTCACGCCGCGATTGCGTTCGCGCTACACCGAGCTGGCTGAGGTCTGTCATCAGATCGAAAACGCCACAGCCGATGACGCCCTTGCTCACAGCGGCACCGCCGATCCGCGCCTGAGCCGGCTGGATGACTTGATGTGGACGTTTCTCCGCCTGCTCAGCCTGGATAATTCGCTGGAACGATTTCTGGAAATCGAGCGCCGCGAGAATCTGGCGGGCCGCATCCGCGATGCTGAAGCGGAAGTCGGCGCTCTGGGCAGTGAAGTCGAGTCGCTGAAGAAACGGGGCGCAAAGGTCGCGACGCTGGATGCCAAGGAAAGCCTGCTGCAATCGCGGCTGGAAGCGCTCGAAGTCCTGCGCAAACGACAGGCGCGCGGCGAGGAGGCGCAGACCAAACTCGCGCTGGTGCGTTCCGAGCAGGAACGGCTGGACAGCCAGATCAAGCTGCTGCGCGCCGAGGCCGCCGCCAGCAAGAACACCAGTTCCATTTCCGCGCGCATTGACGCCGCCGTCGAGAATCTCGACCAGACGAACAAATGGCTGACGGAGATCAACGAGTTCAAGGATGCGGTGGGCCAGATTCCTGCCACCGAAATGCGCGTGGGCTACCGCACCCGCTCCGTACCGCCGGTGATTCCGTCGGCGAATGAGCGGGCAAAGCAGAATGCGCCGGAGGGAGGGCGATGACCCTCATGCAAAAGGTTTGGGCTCTCACTGATGCTCACGCTTCGGGTTGTCGGCCCGCTCTCCCTCACCCCGGCCCTCTCCCGCTGGGAGAGGGAGCATTGTTCGCCGCTTTGGGAGCATTCGTGAGTCGGAGATTGGCCGGAAATTGCGGAGAGGTTTTGTTAAATCCAACAGCGCACGCCAGCTGTTTCCCTCTCCCAGCGGGAGAGGGATCAAGGGTGAGGGAGAGCCGTGCGGCAACTCTCCGCAACCACTCCGTGCTCCAATAACTCACGACTATGCCACGTGCCTCAAAGTTAACGAGCTTCTTGGGCGTAGCGGTTTTTGCTGTGATTGGGTTGATCGGATTGGTGAGTTGTGAGCGAAAATCCTCCCAGAAATCATCCAACATTCACCCTAGACATATTCACCCCAGCGACTGTTACTACAACCTTAGATTCATCCAGTCTAGTAAGGAGTCTTGGGCAACTGATAAAGGCAAAGGAACAAACGATGTTCCAACTTGGAAGGATCTTGAAGATTATCTCCCTTCAGTGGGGACGAACGTCCTCCCGGTTTGTCAGGCTGGCGGAGTTTACAGTATTAACCGAGTTGGTGAGCGACCAACTTGCTCCATAGGCGGCGACTTCCATTCATATTCAGCGCCAATACACTGGACGCCGTCGATGACCACCGGCAAATGAGCTAAGATCATGGCCAAAACAAAAGAAACCAAAGAAGCTCCTCCCAAGGAAATAACAGGACAGCGCCTCCCCCTGCGCGGCTGGGCAGCGGAATTCGCGCGGCGTTGGAACGCGGGCTCTTACTCGCTGTTTGTTCTGCACGGGAATATCTTCGATTCGTTTCCCGTCCAGACCGGAAGCGACGTGGATTATGTTCCGCTGAAAACCTTCCTCACGCGCCGCCTGTTCCCCGACCGCGCCTACATGCTGTATTACGACATTGGCGACGGGCTCACGTTCGGCTCGGCCGCGATGCAGACGCGCTTCTTCGAATGGCTGGAGGTTTACGATCAGGTCGAGCACACGAACTTCCGCGTGACCGGTCCGCCGCGCGAGTTCCTGAAGCTCGTGCCGTTGCTGCGCCGGTTTTTCCTGCGCGCCGCCGAGGAGAAAGGCGCGGCCAAGGGCGTCACGCTCATCATTGATTTTCCCGAGAAGCTCACGCCCGCCGCCGAGGAATCGGGCATGAACAACGAGGAGCGGATCAATCTCGTCTCGCTGCTCAAGTGGGCGGCGTCGCCGGAATTGCGGCGCGCGGATGTCGGCGTCGTGTTGGTCACGGAATCGGCGAACGAACTGCACGCCGACCTGCTCCAGAATCCGCACGTCGCGCAGATCAGCATCGAACTGCCGGACGTGGAGGAGCGGCTGCGCTTCCTGCAATCCAGCGCGCCGGGACAACTCGCCGATGGTAAGGCGTTCAAGGATTGGTGCGCGTTGACGCCCGAAGATCTCGCGGCGCGGACGTCAGGGTTGAATCTGCTGCGCATCAGTCATCTGCTGGCCGAGGCTGTGCGCAACGGCGCCAGCGTTACGCCCGAACTGGTGGCCGCCGGCAAGAAGCGGTTGATCGAGGAATATTGCCAGGGCCTGGTGCGCTTCAAGAATCCCAAGCCGGGCGTGAATCTCGATCGCGTGGCGACGCACGTGGCCGTGAAGAAAAAGTTGCGCGAACTCGCCTGGCTCATCAGCAACAACAAGGTGGAGGTGCTCGAACGTGGCATCCTCGTGCCGGGGCGCGTGGGCGTGGGCAAATCGTTTCTGATTGATTGCTTTGCCAGCGAATGCGCGTTGCCGGTGATGGAGATCGGCGAGTTCCGGTCCAAGTGGGTGGGCGACACGGAGCGCCAGCAGATGCGCATCCTGATGACCGTGCGCGCGCTCGGGCCGGTGATCGTGGTGGTGGACGAGGCGGACGCGGTGTTCGGCAGCCGCGAGGAAGACGGTGACAGCGGCGTGTCGGGGCGTGTGTTCGCGGCGTTCGCGGCGCATATCGGCGACAGCAGCCTACGCGGCAGGGAAGTGTGGGTGGCGATGACGTCGCGGCCGGACTTGCTCGCGATTGACATGAAACGCCAGGGCCGCTTTGGTTTGTGCGCGCCCCTGTTTCCCGCACAAAACGCGGACGACGTGCTGGAACTTTTTTCTGTCGTCGCAAAGCTGAAGAAGATTACGCTCACGGACCCGATCAAAACATTCATCCGCAATCAACTCGGCGAACGCCCGCTCACCGGCAGTGACATCGAAGCCATTCTGACCCGTTCGCAGGAAATTGCCGTGCTGGCCAAACGCGATGGCGATGTTCAACTCGGCGATTTGCAGGAAGCCGTGAACTCGTTCATTGACCCGCTCGATCCGGACTTGCTGGCTTTGCAGGAACTGGCGGCCGTGCTGGCGTGCTCGGACAAGCGGTATCTGCCGGAGCGTTTCCAGAATGCCGACCGGGCGGCGTTGATGGCGGACTTCGCGCGGCTCAAAGCGAAGTTGGGGCGGCGCTAAGTAGCTGCTGACGTTACGCTTTGAAGAAGCGCTTCACTTCATCAGCGACGCGCTGAATCTGCGTGTCCGTCAACTCCGCATACATCGGCAGACTGAGCACTTCGCGCGAAGCTTTCTCTGTGTTTGGGAAATCACCGGGCTTGTAGCCAAGACACGCGTACGCCTTTTGCAAGTGCAGCGGCATGGGATAATGCACCGCATTGCCGATACCGTTGGCGTCAAGATGCGCCTTCAGTTCATCACGACGCGACGTGCGGATAGTGTAAAGATGCCACGCGCTCTCGGCGTAAGCAGGCTCGATGGGCAATCGCAGCGGTGTGTCTTTCAACAACTCGTGATAACGCATCGCCACGCGACGGCGGCCTTCCTGCCACTTCGCCAAGTGTTTCAACTTCACGCCGAGCACGGCGCCTTGCAGGCCTTCCATGCGGTAATTGAAACCGATTTCGTCGTGATGATAGCGCTTGGTTGAACCGTGTTCACGCAACGCCCGGGCACGAGCGGCGAAGTCGGCATTGTTCGTCACGAGCGCGCCGCCTTCACCGGCGGCGCCAAGATTCTTGGCCGGATAAAAGCTGAAGCATGACGTTACGCCGAACGTGCCGATGAATTTGCCTTTGTATTTTGCGCTGTGCGCCTGGGCGGCGTCTTCGACGAGCGGGAGCTTATGCTTCTTGCACACCGCAAGCAGTGGATCGAGATCACACGGTTGGCCGTAGAGATGAACCGGCATCACCGCTTTGGTGCGCGGCGTGATGGCATGTTCGACAAGTTTGGGATCGAGATTGAACGTCGAGTCCTCGATGTCCACATAGACCGGTTTCGCACCGCAATACGAAATTGCCCAACTCGTGGCGATAAACGTGTAGGGCGTGGTGATGACTTCGTCACCCGGGCCGACGCCGAGCAGTAACATCGCTATGTGCAGTGCCGATGTGCCGCTGTTCATCGCCACACAATGCTGCGCACCGCAGAAGGCGGCGAAATCCTTCTCGAATTGCGCCACGTCCGGCCCGAGGCAGAACGAGCAGTTGTCGAGCGTGCGCGCGATGGCGGCATCGAGTTCCGCGCGGATGGGGCGTTGTTGCGCCTTGAGATCGAGATATGGAACAGTTTCAGCCATGGGTTTCCGAATTCGCTGTGAAGTTAACGCAATCAGGCCTTTGCAAACAATTACGAATCCGAAGCGGGGTTGTCTAACTCGGGAAATCCCCGGGGTTGGTCGGCTGTGAATCCGACGAGGCCAAATTTGACATCTGCTCCGCTCACCGTGAAAGTCCCAGCGGTATGCGAGCCAATTCCCTCTTTGTTGTAGCAGGCGCTGTCGCCTGTTTGTTCACCGTTTCAAGTTTGATTGCGCGCCAGCCCGGCAAGCCGGGCAAGGGCGGCACGGATATTTTGCATTGGGCCGTCCGGAAGACGATGACCAATGAAGCCACGAATTCCAGCGCGACCGCGGCCGTAGAGCTAAAACAGAACACCCAGGGCCACGCCAACGACCAGCGGATCGACCTGCGGATCCGCGATCTGGCTTCCAACACGAACTATCAACTGTGGGCGTTGATCGGCGATGAGACGAACTACGTTCATGCTGCGGATTTCGTGACTGACAATTCGGGCGACGCGAAGTTGAAATACATGTTCGTGGGAGCGAGCCAGAGCCAAGGCAACGGCAACGGCAAAGGGAAAAAGTCACTCCCGGGTGACTTGAATCCCATCAGCCAGATCACCGGCCTTGCCATCGGTAACTCGAGCACGCAAGCGGTGCTTACGGCCAACCTGCAGGCGCCAGACAAACTCAACTATCTGATCAAACGCCGGCTGACCGAGGGTGATATCACGGCGGACCTGCGCCTCAAGGCCACCAAGAGTAAGCTGCAATTCCGGCTTTATGTCTGGGGTTTGTCGCCGACCAATGAGTATCACCTCGCGATCAACGACGCCGTGGTGTCCAGCGCGAGCCCGTCCACCAACGGCAATCTGAGCTTTGATTCGCTCCCGGTGAACGCCGCCGACATCCTGACGGTGCATACGCTGTCGTTAATTGACTCCGCGACGAACACGGTGTTGAGCACGACGTTGCCGTAAGTCACGGCGTAAGATCTTGAAAACGTAAGCGGCGATTGCAAATCGCCGCTTGCTGTTTTGTGATGGGAGCAAAAGAAAGAAATCAATCCGGGTTGGCCTTCAGCCACTCCTCCATCTTCGTCCGCCAGAGATTCCAATCCGTGCCGTAATCTTCCTCCAGGTAAAGCTCAAGGAAGTCTTTGGCCTCGGTGGCTTTCGGGTGTTGGGGATTTTTCGCGAGCTCCAACAATTCCGGCAGCATGATCTTGTTCGGCCGATTCAGCAGATCCATGATCAGTTCATCGAGCACATCTTCCGGTAATTTTTCGTCCTCCATCAGCTTGGCGAGCTCGGGGTAATCCTCGTCGGGCAGCAGGTTGGAAATGTGCTGGATGGCTTCCACCTGGCCCTCGGCGGGGAACCGGGGGAAAGATTTCAGCAGGGACTTGGCCACCTCGCGATCTTCCGCGCCGCTCTTGAGGGCTTCGTCAATCTTTTCACTCCAATCAGTGATGAGGCCATTGGCGTTGGGTGTAAGTGTGCCGCCAGTCGCTGGTACACCCTGTGAATTGGTAGTGGCCGCCGGCAGGGTTGAAATGGCCGGCGAGGTCACCGACTGGGTGTTTGAAGTTTTGGTGATATCCGCAACTGGCGCGGAATTCACCGGCTGGTCGCCCGGTTGAACGGGTTTGGGTTGATTGGGTTGATTCTGTCGGCCGAGCCATACGCTCAGGCCGATGATCACGCCAGCCGCCAGAATCACACCACCGATTATCTTTCCCGAATTCATGGGCTCATCCTAACGTAAATCGTTCTGCGAGTTCAAATGCTCCCTTTGGCAGGGTCGATGGTCTGACAGTTCTGGGAGATGCTCGTTTTGCGCCAACCGGGATTTGGTTTGGCGAGAACAGGCCAGAAAGCTAAGCTGCCCGGAATGTCTGCCGCCAATCCAACCCAGCCAACCTTCGCGCATGAGCCAGCGGCATAAGGGCGGCGCCACTGCCAACGCCAATCAAGCGGAAGAGAGCAGACTTAACTGGCTGCTCATCGCGTGCGTCGCCACGATCTTTGTGGTGCTGGCCTGGCCGATACTGCTGGGCAAGATTTACACCTACGACGACCTGGCCAATTCAAATCTCCCGATGCGCTATGCCTACGGGCAGGCGTTGAAAGCCGGCGACAATTTCCTCTGGTCGCCCCAGTTCTATTGCGGGGTTTACATGCATGGCGAGAGCGAGGTCGGAATGTGTCACCCAGTGCACTTGTTGCTCTACCGGTTGCTGCCGGCGGCGTCGGCATTTCAGATCCAATTCCTGCTCAGCTACCTGGGAATCTTCTTCGGCATGTTCGTCTTCCTGCGCCATCTCAAGCTGGAGCGTGTGCCGGCAGCGTTCGGCGGGATGTTGTTCGCCTTTGCTGGTTTCAACCTCTGGCATTACATGCATATGGCGCCGCTGGCGGTGATCGCCCACCTGCCCTGGCTGCTGACGGCCAACGATATTCTGCTGACTTCAACGGATGGTCGTCAGCGCCGGCTGGCCGGCGTGGCCGTGCCGTTGCTCACGGCCTCGCAATGTCTGCTGGGCCATCCGCAATTCGTTTACTTCTCCGTGCTCGCAGAATCGGCGTTCGTGTTGATGCGCTTCAAACAATGGGCCAGTTGGTGGCGGGCGCCGTTGTTGATCGCAGCCAAGGCGCTGGGCGCGGTTATCGGAGCAGTGCAACTGCTGCCATTGCTCGACATGGTATCCACGACCGATCGCAGTGAGGCCACGCTCGACTTCCGGCTCTCTTACTCGATGCACCCGTTGAACCTGCTCCAGCTTTTCTCGCCGTTCGCGCTCAAGGAACGATACTACGCTGGCTGGCGCTGGGGCGATGGCAACACCCATGAAATGGGTATCTATGCCGGCGCATTTTGCAGCGTCTTGCTGGCTTGGTTTGCGGCGCGTTGGCGGCAGTTCGGCGCGCACCGGTGGTTTTTATCGTTTGTCGCGCTGTTCGGCCTGGGGGCATTGGTGCTTTCCCTCGGCAAGTTCGGCGGCGTATATCCGTGGCTGGTCGAATTGCCCGGTTTGAAGACGCTCGCATTCCGTGCGCCCACCCGGTTCGGGTTGTTGTTCCATCTGTCGCTGGCGGTTCTCGCGGCGTATGCGTTCGCCGATCTGATGCGGCTGACCAAGGAGAAAACTCCCCTTGGCGCGCGGGCGCTCTGGCCGTTGGTGATCCCGGTTTTGTTAAGCGTGGCGACGTGGTTCTGGGTTTCGTCGCGTCTCGGCCGGTTTGACGATTGGGCCGTGGCAAATCTCAATCCCGCCAGCGAGGCCTTCAATGGCTTGCTGCTGATCGGCGCGGCCGCCGCTTTGATCGCACTCGCAGCACGTGGACATGGTTGGGCGCTTTACGGCATCGTGGCGCTGGCCTTCCTGGAGATCAGTGTCTGGGGACTGCGCGATCACATCGTCCGCCGGGGGCCGGCAAAGTCTGTCCGCGAGATCGTGAGCAGCCTCGGGCAAGCGCCACCAAACACGGGCCGGTTGTTCTATTGGTTTCCTACGAGTGCATTCATCATGGACGGTTACAGTCTCACGCGGGGCAACATCGGCCTGGTGCCGGCCAAGAAACTGCCGGTGGACGTGAACGGCTTGCGGCTGTCCCACACCGCTTGGGCCGTCAACGGGAATCGCTGGGAACAAGTGCCCGAGCCCATGCCGCGCGTGCGCATGGTCAGCGATGTGGTCGTGAGTCAGAACATCACACAGGCGCTTGCGAGCATCGATATCGCGCGAACGGCGATCGTGGAGCAGCCGGTGGATGTCATCCCCGGCGAACCCGGCAAGGCGGAATTCGTGAAAGATCGTTCCGGCAATCTGGAGATCAAAGTCAACGCACCCACGCGACAGTTGCTGGTGCTGGCGGACAGCTACCATGCCGGCTGGCAGGCGACGGTGAACGGCACGCCCACGCCGGTCATCCGGACTTACGGCGATTTCATGGGTTGTGTGGTCGATGCAGGGGAAAAAACAGTGGTGATGAAATTTGCGCCGAAAAGTTTCAGTCTGGGATTGAAGATCACCCTGGCCGGGCTGGCGCTGCTCGCGATGTGGTTCGGCATTGAAACCCTGGCCCTCCGAAAGCGAATAGCCGCCTGAGTTTTTGAGATGGCGGATACCGGCGATGCGGTTTAGCCTGCCGCGAACTTGACCGGCTTTGTCGCATGAACGCACCCAACCCGCCCATCGAAGAGATCCGCCACGGCGACCTCCTGCTCGCGATCATCATCCGCGCGAACTTCGAGCGACCGGGGCTGCATTTTTTCACGCCCGACGATTTTTCCCAGCAACTGGCCTATATGCATCATCCGGCCGGAAAGGTGATCGATCCGCATGTCCACAATCCCGTGCCGCGCGCCATCCAGATGACCCAGGAAGTGCTGGTCGTCCGGCGCGGCAAGATCCGGGTGGATTTTTACGACGATGAGAAAAACTATCTCAAGAGCCGGGTGCTCGGCGCCGGGGATATCATTCTGCTGGCCGCGGCCGGCCATGGCTTTGAAGTGCTGGAAGATCTGGAGATGATCGAAATCAAACAAGGCCCTTACGCTGGTTACGCTGACAAGGTGCGCTTCCCTGCGGTGACCGCGGACAAAGTCAATTTCAACGCCTGACCGCGATTCATGGAAGCGTTCATCCCCGTCAACGAGCCGGATCTGTCCGGCAACGAAAAGCAATACCTCATCGAGTGCGTCGAGACCGGCTGGATCTCTTCCGAAGGCCCGTTCATCACCCGTTTTGAGAAGGAATTCGCCGCCCGCATCGGGCGCAAGCACGGCATCGCGGTCAGCAACGGCACCACCGCGCTCGTGGCCGCTGTACGGGCGTTGAAGCTCTCGCCCGGTGATGAAATCATCCTGCCGGCGTTCAGCATCATCTCCTGCATTTCCGCTATTCTGGAATCCGGACTCAAACCAGTATTGGTGGATTCCGAGCCTCGCACGTGGAACATGAATCCCGAACTTATTGAGGCCAGGATCACCCCGCGTACCAAGGCGATCATGGTCGTGCACACGTATGGTCTCCCGTGTGAGATGGACCGCATCGAAGCGATTGCGCGGAAGCACAACCTGCTCATCATCGAGGATGCCGCGGAGATGCACGGCCAGACTTACCGCGGCAAACCTTGCGGCAGTTTTGGGGCGATCAGCACGTTCAGCTTTTACGCAAACAAGCACATCACCACCGGCGAAGGTGGCATGATCATGACTGATGACGACGCGCTGGCGGAACGTTGTCGTTCATTGCGTAATCTCTGTTTTCAACCGGCGCGCCGGTTTGTGCACGAGGAGTTAGGTTGGAATTTCCGGATGACCAACATCCAGGCGGCGCTCGGGGTGGCGCAACTCGAGCGGCTGGACCAGATTGTCGTCAAGAAACGCCGGATCGGCGCGCTTTACAATGAATTCCTCGCGGGTGTGCCAGGATTGGAATTGCCGGTGCCGCGGAATGAAGCCGCGGAGAACATCTACTGGGTCTATGCCATCGTTTTGGCTGAGAGCATCCCGTTCGACGCGTTTGAGATGATGGAACGACTCAAGAAGCATGGCATCGGCACGCGCCCGTTTTTCTGGGGCATGCACGAGCAGCCGCTGTTTCAGCGCCAAGGGCTGTTCCCGGGTGAGCGCTATCCCGTGACTGAACGCATCGCCCGGCGCGGCTTCTATCTTCCCAGCGGCCTTGCCGTCACCGAGGCCCAACAGCGCCGTGCCGCGGATGCGGTGAAGAGGGTGCTCGCAAGTTAGCCATCTGACTTCTCCGGGCGTGAGCACGATTTCCATTTCACCGTTGCGCGCCGGGGACATCGAAGCCGTGGCGCGCCTGCATGCGGCGGAGTTGCGCTACTCGTTCAACAGTCAACTGGGCCCGGCACATCTCGCTGAAATCTATCGCGCCATGCTGGGTGACCCCGGCAGCTATGTGGGCGTGGCTTGGGATGGAAACATCCCGGCCGGTGTGGTCAGTGGAACGCTCGATTCGCACGCACTCAAACAGGCGGTGCTGCGCGCCTTCGGACTTGGCGGCAAGGTGCGGATGGCGGGCCGGCTTTTGCTCCACCCCAGGGCAGTGTTGGCGCTTGTCGAGGGAATGAAATCACGTCCGCCCGTGAAGGTCGCCGAACAGGAAGTCAAAGCGTGCCTGACTGCGATTGCGGTCGCGGCGTCACACCGGCGGATGGGGCTCGCGGCGAAACTGACAAACGCGCTCGAGGAGTTCTTCCGGACAAACAAGGTGAGATACTACTGGCTGGAAACCATTTTGGAAAATGAGAGGGCCCGCGCCTTTTATCGCAAGCAAGGCTTCGATGAGCTGGCCGCGCAGGGCCGGATCGTGGTGTTGACCAAACACATTCCGTGAGTCCTTCGAGTCATTTCACTCGACTTTAACCGGAAGTTCGCTGCAAAGTTACCAGGTTGAGAAAAAGGAAGAGTGCATGAAAATCAGGATGAATACTTTCCTCACACCCAAATCTCTGTTCGTGCTCTTGGCGGCGGGCTGCTGCCTGACTTCCCAGGCCACCAGTTTTTCGCTAGGCTCGCAGACCACGATTCCCGGTAAGAAATACATCGGCTTCTTCAGCGGTGGGAGCACGATTTCCGTCACGGTCACTGGTCAGATCACCATGATCAGCGGTTGGATCAGCAGACCCGATGGATCACTTGGCGCGCCAATGACGACTCCTGGGGCTGAATATGCCAGCATTGGCGCCCTCAATTACCCGACATCTTTTGGTGGCGATGGCGTCAACCACTATCCTGGCGGGGGAGCAAATTACGATGTCTTCATGGGTGGGACAGCGGGGTTCGGATCGGTCGGCGCCCAAACGACGGATACGTTCGACCCTGGCACCGTCCGCTTCGGCACGGTGATGGGTACTCTCAAGTCGTCGCCAACGGCGGCAGACTGGTTTGTGGTCGGGTTTTCAAAGAACATCACGTTCCCGACCAACGGTGCGCCGCTTTACTTGGCCGTGCATGATACCACCTACGGAAACAATTCGGGCAGTTACAGCGGCAAGGTCACGTTCGTCGACCCACCGCTGCTTTCGATCCAAGCCTACGCTGGCATCACCATCGAAGGCGAAGCCGGTAAGAACTACCGCATCGAGTATTCACCAAGTGTGCCCCCGTTCAATTGGAACACCCTGACGAACATCGTTCTGCCGTCGTCGCCATACTTGTTCTTCGACCCAACGGGACCGGCTTCCGGAACGCGCTATTATCGCGCCGTTAAAACCAATTGACCGGCATGATGGTTGCCCTTGGACAACTTCGTGGATCTGGGGTTGAGGATTTCCGTGGGAACCTCCGCCGGGCGTTCACGTTGATCGAACTCCTGGTGGTTATCGCCATCATCGCCATCCTGGCGGCGCTGCTGTTGCCCGCGCTTGCTGGCGCAAAGGAAAAAGCCCGCCGGGCCGCGTGCATCAGCAATCTCCACCAATTCACGCTCGCTCAGTTGCTCTACGCCGAAGACCATCAAACCAAGTTTCCTGATGCCCGCCGGGATGATGGATTTTATGCGGCATGGATCATCAGTTCGCGGAACTTTACCAATTATCAGGAGTTGCTTGGCAAGCCGCTCATTCCCTGCCCGAACATGCGCAATGGCGTCGCCCCCGAACCACCGTGGAGCAACACCACCTGTCCTTGGTACGAGTCGCCCTATGGTTGGCTGATCGGTTATTATGTCCTCGCCGGCGTGCCGGCTTCGGTTCAAAGCACCTTGAATGGCTTCAACGTGGGGACCAACTGGGTCTCGCCGCAGCGTTCAACGACCGGTGGCGATCTGCCCATCGCCGCTGACATCAATCTCGACATGTCGCGCGCTTTCTATGTCACGGCGACCATTGTGGCGCACTCCCGCACGGGTCACCGGACGGGCGTCACCGGTTCCGGGCAAACTATCCGCCCCATGCACCTCGGTGCCCAAGGTGGCAACGTCGGATATATCGACGGCTCCGTCCGATGGAAAAATCTGCGGAGCATGGAGCCGCACGCGGCTTCCGATGTGACTTCGATCGCCATCGGGTTGTGGTGATCTTACTGGTTCCTCCGGCATATCAATGCTTGGCTTGCTTGAACCGAAGCATTCAGTTATTGCATAGCGCGCATGTCCGCTCCCGCCGGGAAGGTCCGACTTATCACCGTCGTCATGCCCACCTACAACGAAGGTGGGCACATCGCGGACCTGATCAACGATACAGCCACTGCCCTGGCTTCCTGCGTTGAAGACTTCGAGATTCTGGTGGTGGACGACAATTCGGCGGACAAAACCTGGGAGATCGCTGAACGCGCCGCTAATGCGCAGAACAAAGCCCGCGTCATCCGGCGCATGGCCGATCATGGGCTGACCAAGTCCATCCAGGCCGGGATCGATGCCGCCAAGGGCGACGTGATCGTGTGGATGGATTGCGATTTCTCGCATCCGCCGGAGAAGATCCCGCAACTCATCTACATGCTCAACCAGGGCTTCGACGTGGCGGTGAATTCGCGTTACACCATCGGCGGCGGCGAAGATCGCGAAGGCAAGGGCGGGGCCACGCAGTTGCTGCTCAGTCTTACGCTTAACTGGGGTATCCGGTTCATGCTCCGCTCCTCGTTCTCGGACTACACGAGCGGCTTCATCGCAGCGCGGCGCGAGGTGTTCAAGGACATCCGGTTGCGGGGCGATTACGGTGAATACTTCATCGACCTTATCTACCGTGCCATCCGATGCGGCTTTGCGGTGTGCGAGCTCCCGTATTTCGCCAAGCCCCGGCGCAGCGGCGAATCCAAGACCGGCAGCAATCTTGGCCAGTATCTCAAGCGCGGCCGCAAATACATCAGCACCGTCGCCCGGCTGCGCTGGGAGGATCTTTGCGGAACGGACAAGGCGATCCACAAAGCCAGCTAACAGGCCAAATTTCCAATCCATGAGTGCATCGCCCAAAGTCAGTCTGCTCATCCCCACGCATAACAATGCCCGCACCATCGCGGAAACCATCGAGTCGTGCATCAACCAGACTTTTCGCGATCTGGAGATCATCATCTACGACGAAGAAAGCAAGGACGCCACGCGCGAGATCATCAACGGCTATGCGGCGCGCGACCCGCGCATCCGGGTGATCACGAGCGAAACGAACTCCGGTCCGCTCATGGCCTGGCGCAAACTGCTTTACGAGGCGCGCGGTCAATACGTGACGTGGGTCTGGTCCGATGATTTGATCCTGCCGCGATTTGTGGAAGTGCTCGCGGGGAATCTGGATCGCAATCCCAAACACTTGCTGAGTGGCTGCAACGCGTATCGTTATTACTACCCGACCGATCCGAACGTTCCGGTGCCTAAAGCAGACTTGAACAATCCTGATCCGAGTTGGGAGTGGTTGAACGCGCCCTACCCGACGGCCACGGTCAAAGGTGACGCTTATGCGCTCGGCATCTTTGCGAAGGTTTATCCGGTTACACAGATGTGCAGTCTCTATCGCATCGAAGCGGTGAAACAGGTGTTCGACAATCAGATCCACATCGAGAACCCGTTCGGCTGGGACTACTCACGCGCAGCCTATGGCAACGACGTGCAATTCCTCAGCGAACTCGGGCTGCGTTCAGGTGAACTGATCCAGGTAGGCGACGCACTCGTGGTTGCGCGTTCAACGCCGACGAGCATGACCGAACGGCTCATCAAGAAAGACCGCTGGCAGTACTGGTTGCAATACACGTGGTCATTCTACCAGGGCTGGTCACGTTGTCGCGGGCTGTCACCCCGCATGGATCGGATCATCGAGCTCGCGCTGGATCGGGTGCATTTCTGCAACATCCCTTACGCGCTGAAGAACCGCCTCTGGCCGAAGCACGCAAACCCGTTCCGCGCCGCGCGCGCGCTGTGGTTCATCCTGCGCCACGACCGGCATTTCAAGAAGGACGCTGGTCCCGATTCCATGGAGGCGTATCTGGCGGGCTGACAAACCCGCGGTCGAAGCTCAGCGCGACCAGGGCGCAGCCAGCGGATTGGCGCGCTCCAGTTCGGAACGGTTCTCGATCTCGGCTTGCACGAGATCAGCGACCATCGTGTCAAAATTCCAGGTGCGCTTCCAACCGAGTTCAGTCTCCGCCTTGCGGGCGTTGCCACAAAGACCATTCGTGACCTGTTGGTGATTGGCAGTGCGATTGGTGCTCTTCACAAACTCACGCCAGTCAAGTCCAGCCGAACGGAACGCCGTCGTGACAAAGTCTTCCACGCGCTTCTGCACGCCGGAAGCAAAGACGTAATCGCCGGACTGCTTTGCCTGAAGCGAGAGCCACATCGCGTTGACGATGTCGCGGGCGTCGCTCCAATCGCGTTCGGCGCTCAGGTCCCCCAATTGCAGTTCCTTTGACTCTCCGCGTTTGATGGCTGCAACTCCCAGACAGAGCCGGCGGCTCAGGTAATTCGGCGGGCGCAGCGGCGATTCGTGGTTGTAGAGCATCCCGACGCTGACGAACTGCGAATACTTTGTCCGATGTAATCGCCCAAACTGATCGCCCGCCAGTTTCGCGATGCCGTAGGGGGTGGCCGGATTCATCAGCGTGGTTTCGTTTTGAGGGGTTTCAGCTGGTTCGCCGAAAACTTCGGCCGACGAGGCGATGAAGATCCTCGCGTCGGGACAAAACTCGCGGGCGGCTTCGAGCAGGCGCAGCGTGCCGAGAGTAATCGATAGAACACTCTCCTCGGGTACAAGAAAACTCTGGCGGGAATCGGTCAAGCCGGCGAGGTGGTAGATTTCGTCCGGTTTGGAAGACTTGAGAAAGCGCACCAGCGAAAACGGATCTTCCAGCGAGCCGGTGGACCAGCGTACAGCATCGAATTCTTCCTTGGGGTAACGCCGTAGCAGCGTTGGCGCCTCGCGATCAAAAGGAAACTGAAGCAGGCCGTGGACTTCATAGCCGCGCTGGAGCAGGCCGCGGGCGAGGAACGTTCCGTCCTGTCCGGCGATGCCCGTGATAGCGGCGCGTTTCATTCTTTGCCGATGAGATGCACCGTGGGCATCGGCACCAGGAACTTGCCGCCGCGATTCAAGAAATCCGCTTCGCGTTGCTTGAACTCCGCCATGAAGTGCCACGGGAGCACCAGGTAATAATCCGGCTTCTGCCTGCGCGATTCCTCTTCCGAGATGATCGGGATGTCCGTGCCGATGGTTTTTGTGCCGTGCTTGATGGGATTGCGATCGGCGATGGCCGGAAGCAAGGCGGGGGTCACGCCGAGGTATTGCAGAGTGGTGTTGCCCTTGGTGGATGCGCCGTAGCCATGGACGAGTTTTTTCTGCTTCTTCGCCTTGGCCAGGAACGCGCGCAGGTCCTTGCGGATCTTCTGAATGTTCTTGCGGAAGGCGGCGTAAGGCTTGTCGGTATCGAGCGCCATCTCGAATTCTTCGACCCGGAGCTTTTGGACGCGGGCCTTGGCTTCGGCGCTGGGCTTGGTCTTGCCGGCGTGACCGACGCAGATGCGGAAGCTGCCGCCGTTGCAATCGTTCAACGTCACGTCCACGACTTCGAGGTCATGTTCGGCGAACAGCCGCTCCATCGGCGCGAGCGAATAGTACTCGAGATGCTCGTGGCAGATGGTGTCGAAACTGTTCATCTTGAGCATGAGCGGCAGATAGCTCAGCTCGAGAATCCAGATGCCGTCCTCATGCAGACACGCTTTGATGTCACCGACAAACTTGTGCGGATTCTCCAGGTCATAGAACATCGCGATGGAGGTGATGACCTTGGCTTTCTCATCCGGGTACGCGGTGCGATAGGCTTCGGCAGAGAAAAAGTCATTCACCACCTGCAACCCGGCCGCCCGCGCGTGCTTCACCATGTCCGAGGGATCGATGCCGAGTTTGCGCAGTCCGCCGGTGCGATAGGACTTAAGCAGCGTGCCGTCGTTGCAACCGATGTCCACGACGATGTCGTTCGTTTGAAGCGAGATGGTGTCCTCGGCGGTCTTGCTGATCGTCGCGAGGTGATCGCGCATGGATTGGTTGATGCCGGACTGATAAAAGTACGAGTGATACAAAATCCGCGGCGGCGTGCTATGGCGGAGCTGAACGAGGCCGCAAGCATCCTGGGCCTTGAGCGGATCACAGCGCACGAGGTCGAGCGGGATGCGGCGTTGGACCGGCGGCTTGCCGTCCGGGCCCATGAACGCGCCGGCGATGTATTGGTCGCCAAGCGAAAGGACCGGGGTGAAGGATTTGCTGCCACAGATGCGGCAGGTTTCGCGCGTGACCATCAACGGCGAGAAAAGCAACTTGGCCATAGGGCGGGCAGAATACGGAGCGTGACTTGATGAAACAAACCGAAAATCAGGACCTGGCCACCGGAATTTCTCCGGGACGCTGCCAGATCAGCCGGGTGAAGCCCGGGACACCATCACTTTCCGGTGACATCGACGCAGACCACGTCGCCTGCCGAGTTGCGGCAATAGATGCGGCCGTTGGCCAGCACCGGTGAAGTCCAGGACTTGCCGCCCAGCGCCTGGGTGCGGGCCATGGGTTTGAATTCCTTGGGCGTGGCTTCCGCGACGATGAGTTCCCCCTTCTCAGCCAGCACGATCAGTTTGCCGCTGGCGAGGATGAGCGAGCCCTTGCCGGAGGCCTTCTCAGTCCACTTCACTTCGCCGGTGGCGAAATCGACACAGCGCAATTGGTTTTCATCCATCCCGTAAAGGTGGCCTTCCCACAGCACGGAACTGTTCATGTGGTTGCGCATGTTCTTGTTTTCCCAAACCTTGGTCGGCGGCTTCGCGCTGACATCAAACACTCCCCCACCGTGGTTGTAGCCGGAAGAGATAAAGACCTTGCTTCCCTCCATGATGGGGTCGGCGGCATTCACGTCATGCTGCGTCTTCCAAGGTAAGCGCCAGAGTTCTTTCCCATCCTTGACGTTTACGGCCACTATATCCGCCTTGATGGCCATCATCACCGCAGCATGGTTGCCGGATTTGATGGGTACGGGTGCCGAGTAACCTGAAAAGTCGTCACCGGAACTCCAGATGACTTTGCCGGTCTTTTTGTCGAGCGCGGCGCCGGCGGTGCCGACGTTGATAATCGCGAGATCGCCGGAAATCAGCACCGAACCGGCAAACCCCCAAGTCGGCATCTTTGCTCCAAGATCCTCCGCCAGTTTCTTCGACCAGACGACCGTGCCTTTGGCGGCGTCGAGACAGTGAACCACACCCCGTTTGCTGAAGGTATAAACCCGGTCGCCATCCACCGTCGGCGTGGCGCTGGTGCCGCCCTCGTAATACTTTGGATCCAGCGGAGCGGCGTAGGAGTGTTTCCAGATTTCCTTGCCGGTGGCGGCGTCAAAGCAGAACACGTGATCCGTATCATCGGTGTTGCCGGTGGTGTAAGCCCGTCCGTTCGCAACCGCAAATGAGGCAAAGCCCGTCCCGACCTTCGCTTTCCACAACTGCTTAGGTCCGGCTGCTGGCCAGGTAGCGGCCCAGCCGGTTTCCTTCGAGATCCCATTGTAGTCTGGCCCGCGGAAATTCGGCCAGTCGGCAGCGGTGACGAAAAGGACGGGGCTGAATAAAGCCAACATTGAAAGCGGTGCGATGGTTTTCATTGGCGCATGACTTAGCCTAGGGCGGGGCCGGTGTCAAACCACTGCCGCTGGAATTTGCAGCTTGGAGTTTCCCGCCTTGCGACCTACGATGGACAGGACTCCGGCGAAGCTGTTTCGCCCGCACAAATGTCCGAATACAAAGTCAAATTCGAGGTCTTTGAAGGCCCGCTGGATTTGCTCCTTTACCTCATCAAGAAGGAGGAAGTGGACATTTATGAGGTCAACCTCACCAAGCTTGCCACGCAGTTCATCGAATACATCGAGATGATGCGGGAGTTTGATCTCGAGATCGCTGGCGAGTTCCTCGTGATGGCTTCGACGCTGATGTACATCAAGAGCCGCGAGCTGCTGCCGGTGGACCAGCAGGCGCAACTCGAGGGCGAGGAGGAGGGGGAAGACCCGCGCTGGGAGCTCATCCGTCAGCTGGTCGAATACAAAAAATTCAAGGACGCGGCGGCGCAACTCCAGAAGCTTGAAGCCACGCAGGAAAACGTTTTCCCGCGCGTGCCGGGCAAGCTGGAATTTGAAAGTGACCAGCCTGCGCCGAAGCCGGACGTTTCCATCTTTGATCTGCTCAATGCGGTCAACTCGGTGCTCAAGCGGTTTGAGAAGCGTGAAGGTGCCACCCGTGACATCTTCGAGGATAAATGGACCGTCAGCGAGAAGATTGAATACGTCGTTCGTGTGCTCGCTTCGCGCGAGGCGGTGCGCTTTTCGGAATTGTTTGAAGACGCCACCAGTCGCAGTGAAGTCGTCTGCACCTTCCTCGCGTTGCTGGAGCTCATCCGCCTCAAGCAACTGGTTTGCGCACAGTCGGAGGATTTTGGAGAGATTGAGATCAAGAAACGGGCGGACGCCGTTGCAGCGTCGGCGCCGACGGATGCGCCACAAGTGGCCCCTGATACTTCTGCTTAGTCATGGAATTGAAATTCATTTTGGAATCGCTCCTGTTCTCGGCGCAAAAACCGCTGTCGCCAGCCGAGCTTCGTGAAGTCTTTGTCAATGCCGCCGTCGAGGAAGGGGCCGACGCGACCGTCAAGTCGCTCAAGAAAATCAAAGAGAGCGAACTCACCGCCGCGCTCGAACAGCTCGCGAAAGAACACGAAACCGCGGGCCGCAGCTACCGCCTCGCGTGCGTGGCGGGCTCGTGGCAGTTCGTGACGCAACCGGATTACGGTCCGTGGCTGAAAGCGTTGGTGGGTGTAAAAGCGCGTCCCTCGCGGCTTTCCCAGCCCGCACTGGAAACGCTCGCCATCATCGCCTATCGCCAGCCGATCACGCGCGCTGAAGTGGAACAGATCCGTGGCGTGAATGTGGACGGCACGATGCAGACTTTGCTGGAGCGGGGATTGGTCGAAGCGACCGGGCGGGCCGAAGTCGTGGGCCGGCCTTCCCTGTACGGCACGACGCCATTGTTTCTGGAATACTTCGGCCTGGCCGCCCTCGAGGGGCTGCCGGCTGCCGATGAATTGCGGAAGATCGTCGTCGAAAAGCCACCCGCGCCCGTCACGGCTGATGCTGGTTTGGCGACCAATCCTCCCGAGCAATTGCAGATGACTGAAGGCACCGAGCCGAAGCCTGAATCCACGCCCGCGTCCTGATTGCGAATCCCTCATGCACATCCCTGAGCACCGTAAGGCGATTGACAAACTGGATGCGCAGATCGTCCGGCTGCTGAACGAGCGCACCAAACACGTGCTGGCCATCGGCGAAATCAAACTCAAGGCCGGCGAAGAGATCTACGTCCCCGCCCGCGAGCGCATCGTGCTCAATCGGATCGCGAAGCACAATCAGGGGCCGATGACCAATGACCAGTTGCGTGCGATCTACCGCGAAGTGATGTCCAGTGCGCTGGCCTTGGAGAAGACGCTGACCATCGCGTATCTTGGACCCGAAGCCACGTTTACGCATCAGGCGGCCATCAAACGCTTCGGCTCCAGCTTGCGGTACGCCGCACAGAAAACCATCGCGGACGTTTTCACCGAAGTCAGCAAGCATCGCGCGGATTACGGAGTTGTGCCGGTGGAGAACACCACGGAAGGCGTCGTCACGCACACGCTCGACATGTTCGTGGAGAGCGACTTGAAAATCGTCGCGCAGATCGTGCTGCGCATCCAGCAATGCCTGATGAGCAATTCGCCGCGCTCACAGATCAAGAAGCTATACGCGCATCCGCAGTCGCTGGCGCAATGCCGCGCGTGGATTCAGAACCATCTGCCGCGCGTGGAGATCATTGAGACTTCATCGAATGCCCGCTCGGGTGAACTCGCTGCCAAGGAACGCGGCGCCGCGGCCATCGGCGGCATCCTGGTAGCCGAGAAATACAAACTCCAGACGCTCGAGCTCGACATCCAGGACAACGCCGCCAATGCCACGCGCTTCCTGGTGTTGGGCCGCACGTGCAGTCCGCCGACGGGCAAGGATCGCACGAGCCTGATGATCAGCATTTCGGACAAGGTCGGCGCGTTGCATCACGCGCTGGCGGCGTTCCGGCGCTTTCGCATCAACCTCACCAAGATCGAATCGCGCCCCAGCAAGCGGAAGGCGTGGGAATATTTCTTCTTCATCGATTGCGATGGCCACGTCGAAGACAAGAAGGTGGCTAACGCCATCGCGCACCTGGAGCAGGAGTGCAGCTACGTGAAGGTGTTGGGTTCGTATCCCAACGCGGAATAACGCGGGCTGGCCTGAGCTGTGGCTCAGGGGGCTGGCGCCGCTTCTGCCTTCTTCTTCAACCCGGTCAGGTTCTTCTCGAATTCCGGGCCGGCAAGTTTGTCCATGAACAGGCACATCCAGCGGTTCATCGGATTACGGTTCACGTCACCGCCAAAGCCGAAACTGACTTTTGTGTCCGTGCCGGCGGGGGCAAACGTGACCCAACCTTTCATCGGCGGGCTCCCCGCAAACACCAGTTCCGTCTTGATGCCTTTGGCCGGATCGGATTCGGTGACGGTGAACATGCCCGCGCCGGACTTCTTGCTTTCCCATTTGCTGATCGCGCCGACACCCTCGGCCGGGCCTTCATAGGTGAACACGATGCCGGGGTCGTTGTCCTTGTTCCAGACCGTCCACTCCGGCCATTTGCTCACATCGTTGACCAACGGGAAAATCTTGTCGGTCCCCGCCCGGATGATGACGCTCCGCTCCACTTTGAAGGTTGCTGGCAGGAACTGCGCAATGACCGACAGGGCGACGGCGGCCACGATCACAAAGAGGAACAGGTTCTTGATGAATTTCATAATCGGCTTGTTCGATTGCTTGGCTCACGGTCCCGCCGCAAACATCGGAGCGACACACGGCAGGTGCTTGAGGGGTTAACTTCCCTGAATCCACCGGTGGGGGCGAGGACAAATTATCGCGAAATTCCTCCCGGGCGCAGCCCAGGCCCGCTCCCGGAACGTGCCCTTATCGCTTAAAGCTGTCGTAAAGCAGCTTCGCCGTGATGGCCAGCGCCACGCTGATGAAGACGGGCCGGATGAATTTGGCGCCGCGTTTCACGACCATCCGGCTGCCCAACCGCGCGCCCAATAATTGGCCCGCGCCCATCACCAGGCCGGCCACGTAGAGCACGTGGCCGCCGAGGATGAACATGATCAGCGAGGCGATGTTGCTCGCGAAGTTCATCACCTTGGTCGCGCCGGTGGCCCGTGTGAGATTGAAGCCCTGTCCCAGCACGAACGCCATCGCCCAGAACATGCCTGTGCCCGGACCGAAGAAACCGTCGTAAAAGCCCAAGCCCAAGCCGAACACGAGATCAAACAACCCGCGCGTCATTCGCGGATGCAGATCGTGCTCGCCCAATTGCGGCTTGAGCAGCGCGTAGAACGCTACGCCCGCGACCAACAACGGAATCACCCGCTTGAGGATGCTGGCGTCGATCTGCTGCACGCAGAGTGCGCCGAGCCCGGCGCCAATGAACGTAAGCACAAACCCGCGGGCGCACTCGCGCCATGTGATCACCCCCGCCTCCACGTAATGCCACGCCGCGCTGCCCGAGCCGAACGTCGCCTGCAGCTTGTTTGTGCCGAGCGCGTCCTGCGGCGCGAAGCCGAGTCCGAGCATCACCGGCAACGTGATCAGTCCGCCGCCGCCCGCAACCGCGTCCACAAACCCCGCCGCCAGCGCGGTAAGGAATAAGAGCGGCAGTTGCCAGAGTTCAATCATGCGTGTTCAACCAGATGACGCTTTCGAATCACGGATACATCCGGCTGCACAGCACAAACATTAGGATGGCGGACGCCGTGCCGTCCATCGTGGGTTCGTTGGTCGAGTAGTCGTGCAAGTCGTCGTGATATACGGCTTCGCCTTGGAACGCCGCCAGCGGATCTGGCTCGGTGATCGTGACGCCTTTGAGCGATCTGAAAATGCGCTCGTAGACCGGTCCGTCCACCAAGCCACCCGCTACGCTGCGCTTCGTGAGTTCCGTCGTCATCAAGTGCGGTCGCTTCGGGAACTTCTGGCCAATGCCCGTCAACATTGTAACGCCCCAAGGGTTTCTACCCAGCAACCAGTCGCGCTGCTTTGCGACAAAGGCGCGATATTGCGTGTCACCGGTCATGCGCTCGTAGAGCAAGCATTGCGTGGCCAGCGCCACGACCAGGTTATCCGAGCACCAGATAAACGGTGCGCCGACCCGATAGGGATTCTTTTCGCTCGCCCGCACGCAACGCTCGATCCCTTCGCGATACCAGCCGGCGAGTGATTTTTTGAACGCTTCGTCCACCAGATCGTAGAGCCGGAAATGGCCGACGTTCATGAAGGGATAAAATTGGTAATGCTTCGTCTGCTCGCGGCCCATCCAGTTTTCATCGGCGGCCAGCTTGGCGTAACGCTTCGCATCGTCGAGATAGCGCGGCTCACGCGTGACGCGGAACAATTCTGCCGCGCCCCATTCCATGTCGTCGGCCCAGGTCGTTTCTTCGTAGCGGTACGGCGCTTTGAACGAGTTGCCCTGTTGCACGCCTTCCTGTTTGCGGCCCAGTTCATAGACTTCCTTGCCCGCTTGCAGACAACGCTTCGCAAAATCTTTCTGCGTCGGAGTGTCCTTCCAGATCTGATAAGCCAATGCCATGGCCGCCGCGTAACGGCCGGCGAGATTGGCGACGCCGGTGGATTCGCTTTTGAATTGCTGCAAGCCCTGCGGTTTGCCATCAGCGAAATAAACCACCCTCGCGCCGCCCTTGCCCCAACCGTATTCCGCCTGCTCGTTCTGCGGCAACCGCCAGCCGTAATGATCGCGATCATCGGCCACCTGATGATAAAGCTGGTCCGGCACGGGATGCAGCTTGAGCATCCAGTCAAGTCCCCAGCGCGCTTCGTCGAGAATGTCGGGGATACTGTTCGTGCCAGGCAGCCCGAAATCATTCACGCGGTCCTCGGCCCACGGCGGCGCGACCATGCCGCGGGTTTTCTCGGAGGAATACGGCTTCGGTCCAAGCTCGTAAGCCAGGAGCAACTGTGCCGTCGCATTGCCAGACGTGAGCAGATATTTCAGCAAATCCCCCGCGTCATGCCAACCACCACGCGCGTCAAGCGGCGAACCATTCGTGAGCGGGCCGAAGGCGGTGCGGCCGTCATGCTGGTGGCAATTCGTATTCAGCCATGGATTGAATCCGCAGCGCTGTTGCCGCATGAATTCGAGCGAAGACACAGCTAATGCGCCGAAGGGATCGTTGCCGAGCTGGATCGGCAGCGAGCGAGCGTTGCCAAGTTTGATCACATAACGCCCCGGCGTGTGCAACGACGAGAAATCCAGTTCGGCGTGATTCGTGAATTGTCCCCAGGTCGCGTTGGTGATGAACCGGGTCGCGCCTTGGAAGAATACCAAGCCTTCGTTCTTTTCAGCGACGAGTTCAAACTTCTCCGGCAGCGGTGATCTGGAAAACGCCACCGCCACGCCGCCTTCGTTCATGTGATAACCGACCTGACTCGCGCGGGTGAAGATTTCATCGGCACGCGAGGTCAGGCAGCAAAACAGACAGATAATTTGGAAAGCAGGAGAGCAGAAAACCCATTCCTGAGTTCCTGATCTCCAAATTCTATTCAGCCGTTGGTTTTGCATCTTCGGGTTTGGGTTCAAGCAATTCATCCACGCGCACGAACTGGTAGCCTTTGGCGGCGAGCACGTCGAGCAATTCGCCGAAGCGGGTGTGGAACTTGTCTTTGCGCCCCGGGCCGCTGCCAAGATGCAGCAGCAGGATGAACCCGTTCAGCCCGTGTGGGTCTTCGCGTTCGCGCTTCAGGATGCTGTCGAAGATGGCCTGTGAGGAAACGAAGTTGGTGTCCGCCTCGCCCGTGTAATCCGCATTCGAGCGCGTGCCAGGAGTGAAGTTGATGAGGGTGCGTCCCAATTCGCGTGTCCAATCCGCAATATCCCGGTTGTAATGTTCAAATGGCGGTAACAAGTAAGACGTGCCACGCCTCGGTCCGCCTCCGAAAACCGATTCACGGAGTTCGGCTGGGGCGATTTTCAGAACGTTGTTGAAGAAATCCTGACGAAATTCGTGACGGGTGATCAATGTTGTGCGCGCACTATCCCAACTGCAATAAAGCAGGTGCCGGTCTGAATGCGGGCCCAGTAGATGCCCTTCACGCTTCAATCGATCAGCGAGTGAGGCAAAACCTGGGCTCGATAAGAAGTCACCAGTCAGGAAGAACGATGCTTTGGACTGCTGGCGGGCGAGTTCATCCAGAATGGTCACACCCCCTTCGCCAAATTCGTGAGCTGTGAATGTCAGGGCAATTTTCCTTTTCTGGATGGGGCCTCGGATAATTGCCCCGTCCCGCACTTCGCATTGGATTTTGCTCAGCGCCTCCTTTGCGGCAAGCGCCACCCATTCGTTGGAGGAGGCGGCTCGCTCACGGACCAGCGGCAGCACCTCAATAGCGAGCCGACCGTAAGATGCGAATGCGTTCATTACAGGCACGGCTTCACTGCTTTGGCATACTTTCAGGCGTTCAATGAGTGCCGGCATGGTGACCTCGGGAGAAGTTGATATGCTCGCTAGCGACCAAGCGGCCATGAAGGGAACGCGGTTATTCGTGCTTTGTAATATTTCCACGAGTTGAGGAACCGCGGCACGTCCCCGCCAGCCCATGTCGCCTAAAGCCGCGACTGCCCATCCTCGAATCTCTAAATTGGTGCTGGCCATCGCTCGAATCAGAACTGAGCAAGCTTCTTCATCTCGGATGTTGCTGATTGCCCAGAGGGCATCCGTGGCAGCATCGGGTGAAGAGTTCGTGACCATCGACGCCAGTTCTCCCAACCAGGGCTTTGCCAGCGGTCCCAAGACCCTAAAAGCTTGGGCGGCTTCTGAGCTGCTATCCACAGGTAGCAGACTTGTGAACCGAGAGAACGGCGACTTGGCGAGTCTGTTGCGAAGTTGATTCACCCATGGTGCAGGTCGATTTCTGATGTTCGAAATCAAGAAGGGGATGCCGTTGGTACCAATGGACCAGATTCCGTACTCTGCATATTGCAATTCCTCCCAAGTTGGACGGTTTGGAGCATTGCCAACGCTGAGGTACCAAGTCAGCTGAGTCAGGGAAAGGTTGTCATAACGTGGTTCGGAGGGCCGGGACACAATCCACGCCACCAATCCGACGGTGGCGAGGACAAGACCAATCAGCGTTGCTTTGCGCCGGCCCTTGTTCATGTAACCGCGATTGTCCGCATCGCGCGCCGGGCGGCGAGAAAATTTTTAGCGCTTGAAGAATGTCTCCCGCAGTGTGCCGCGTTCCGTGCGCACCACCGCGCCGGTGCGGACGTTGTGTCGCTCAGGCCAGCCTTGCGGAAGCTCAAGCACATACTGGATGTTCCACGATTTGGAGGGTACGCCGATGGTGTTGCCCGGGTCGAGCTTCGCAAATTCTTCGATCACGCCGTCGGGATTGATGTAGGCGGCAGTGAGCGGGACGGTGCAGTTGCGCATGTAGAAGCTGCGCGGGCCGGCGTCAGGGAACACGAAAATCATCGCCTCGTTCTCCAGCAGGTTCGTGCGGTACATCATCCCCGTCGCGATTTCAATGGGCCGAAGCGCCATCTCAGCGGTTAACTCCTCGCTGCCCAACCAGACCTTGACGGTGGGCAGCTTGGGTTGCGCGTGTGTCAGGTGACCGAAGAAGGGATCGATCTCATTCGTGACGGCTGGCTTGGTTCCACCAGGTAAGACAGGGGATGAATTGGTGACTTGCCCGCCCGTGGCGGTGGCTTGATTGCCACAGCCGTTGAACGTGAGCCCCGCAAGCAACAATCCGGCAATCACACCCGCGATTTTCTTGGTCTTGATCGTCATCTTAGTCCGCTGCCTGTCGAGGCTACAGAGATTTTGATCATGCGAAAGGTTAAGATTGCGGAGAACAGAAGGAGATCACGGTTCGATCAGCAACTTCCCCAGCACCGCGCGGGAACGCAGCTTGGCAAATGCAGCGGGCGTTTCCGCCAGCGGAAACACGGAATCGATCACCGGCTTGAGTTTGCCGGCGGCGGCCCATTCGAGCGTCGCTTGGATGTCGCGGCGATTGCGGCCATAACTGCCCACAAGCTTTTGTTGCTTCACAAACAGCGGCCAGAGATTCAACGAAACCTCACGTCCGGCCGTCGCGCCACAAGTGACAATCGTTCCACCGCGCGCGAGACACTCGAAGCATTTGGGCAACACTTCACCGCCCACGTGCTCGACCACCAGGTCCACACCGCGTTTGCCGGTAAGCTGGCGGACTTCCCCCGGCCAGTCGGGATTGGTCGAGTCCACGACGGCATCTGCGCCGAGTTGGAGCGCAAGCTGGCGTTTGGTTTCCGTCGAGCCAGTGCTGATGACGCGGGCGCCGAGTTGCCTCGCGATCTGAATCGCCGCCGAGCCCACACCACTCGCGCCGCCGATGGCCAGAACCCAGTCGCCGGCGCGGACTTGCGTGCGGTCCGTCAACATGTGCATGGCAGTGCTACCGGCCAACGTCAACGCGGCTGAGGTCAGAAAATCCACGTCCTTTGGCATCCGCACGAGCGCGCGCGCAGGCACGACCACCTGCTCGGCAAATCCGCCATCACGTCCTACCCCGAGCAGCTCGCCCCGCAGGCAGATGGATTCCTCGCCGCGCCGGCAGAACTCGCATTCGCCACAGAAGATGTTGGATTGGATGGCCACCCGATCGCCCGGCTGCCAATCCGTCATGCCAAGGCCGACGGCGGCGACAACGCCTGCGATTTCTCCGCCCGGCGTGCGAGGTAATGAAACTTTGATCGGCAACCCACCGGATTCGAGCCAGAGATCGAGATGATTCAGACCGGAGGCGCGGACATTCACAACGATTTCGCCTTCGCCCGGAGAAGGGTCGGGTAGATTCCTGAATTCAAACCGGCCCGGTTGGCCGTGAGCGGTGAGCTGGCAGGTGCGCATGGCTAGATTCAAAGGCCACTTTGAACGCCGGACAAGCGTGTTTTGTCCGTGAAAAAGTGAGTTGAATTTGCGTCACAGTTTATCACAATGCCCGCCCATGAACACGAAAGCAGCAATCATCGGAATTTTGACCGTTGGGATTATTTCCTTGGCTTGGGCCGAGGAAGGCAAACCCAAGGAGCGGTCGCCCGTTTCCAAGGAAAAGGCCAGCTACGCCATCGGCGTGAACATCGGCGGTAATTTCAAGCGGCAGGACGTGGATGTGGACCTGGAGCAATTGCTCAGTGGCATCAAGGATGCCATGGGCGGGACGCCCAAGTTCTCCGAGACGGAGATCCGGGAGACGCTCATGCAGTTCCAGCAGGACATGATGACCAAGCAACAGGAGAAGCGCCGGTTGCTGGGGGAAAAGAACAAGGCCGCGGGCGGTCAATTCCTGGCCGAGAACAAAGCGAAGCCTGGAATCGTCACGCTTGCAAACGGTCTCCAATACAAGGTCATCACCGAAGGCACGGGCGAGATGCCAAAGCCGGAATCCATGGTCGAATTGAATTACCGCGGCACGCTGATTGATGGCACGGAATTCGAAGCATCAAAGCCCGGCACTCCGGCGACCTTTCGCGCCAACGGCGTCATCAAGGGCTGGGCGGAAGCGCTGGCGCTCATGAAGTCGGGATCCAAATGGCAGCTCTTCATCCCGCCGGACCTTGCGTTCGGCGAGTTCGGTTCGGGCACCAAAGTCGGCCCTAACGCGACCCTCAGCTATGAATTTGAGCTGGTGGCGGTGAAGCCGCCGCCGCCGCCGCCGCCGGCCGCCGCGCCGTTGACCAGCGACATCATCAAGGTGCCCTCCGCCGAGGAAATGAAGAAGGGCGCGAAGATTGAGACGCTCAAGCAGGAAGACGTGGATCGCATGATCAAGGAACAGCAGGCCAAAGAAGCCGCCAAGCCGAAATGACCACGGCCTGAGCCAGTTTTTGCAACGCCCGGCAGCCGCCGGGCGTTTTTGTTTCGGCTGGCCGGCCGGGGTTTCTCTCACTGTGGGATTGACTTGGGCCAAATCAACCGGGGATTTTCCCTCTGTGAATCTTCCGGGCCGTGCGTATCTGAAATGGGTGATCGCCGGGATTGCGCTGTTGGCGCTCCTCCCAGCTACAGCCGCGGAGTATCGGGCCACGAATCTCTGGACGCTGGACATCGGCGAGCGGTCGGATTCCACGCCCGCCATCGCCGCCGACGGCACCATCATCTTTGGGACATTCAATGGCCGGCTCTGGGCGGTGAATCATGACGGCACCGTGAAATGGAAATACCGCGCCGGCAGCGAAATATTTTCCAGCCCGGCCATCGCCAGCGACGGCACCATCTACTTCGGCTGTCGTGACCGGAAACTCTATGCCGTAACGTCAGCCGGAAAACTCAAGTGGAAGTACGCCGCGGGTTGGTGGGTGGATACTTCACCGGCCATCGGTAGCGACGGGACGATCTATGCGGGCTCATGGGATCGCAAGCTGCACGCTGTCACCCCGGCGGGCAAGGTCCGGTGGACTTTTGAGACCGCCGGCTATGTGGTTTCCTCGCCTTCCATCGGGACGAACGGGGCGATTTATTTTGGATCGCATGATGGCAAACTTTATGTCCTTTCGCCGGAAGGGACAAAGCTTTGGGAATTCAAGACTGGCGCGGCGATCCTCTCATCGCCTGCGCTCGATTGGGACGGGAGCGTTTACTTCACGTCCTCTGACGGCTTTCTCTACGTCCTCGAACACAACGGCCAGGTGCGATGGAAATTGAAGACCGGCGGGTCACGCGAAGGTTCAGTGGCGCTCGGGCTGCAGGGTCGCATCTACCTGGGCGTCACGGATGAAGTCTGGGCGCTCAACGCCGACAGCACGCGCCGCTGGCGTCGCGGCAAGATGGATACCGACGGCACTCCGCTGGCGCTCGCTGATGGCACCGTGACGATCGTCTGGCGCAACGGCCAGATGCAGAACATCGATCCAGACTACAACCACAAGTGGTTTTACGGGGTCATCACGAGCGGCGTCATCTCACCCACGGTGTCCACGGGCGGGGTGACCTATGTTTCGGGCGAGTGGTCAAAGTTTCATGCCATCCAGACGCATGTGCCCATCGCCAGGACCGCGTGGCCAAAGTTTCGCGGCAATCTGCGGAACACGGGGAATCTGGCGGATAGCCCGCGGTAGTTAATTGTCAGGCCGGGCGGCCGTCATCGGCCAAGAAGTTTCTTCCACCGCGCCAATTGCTTCGCCACTTCCTTTGTGCCTGGAGCCCCAGGGAGATTGCGTTTGGCCATCGCGTGTTGCAGATCGAAGATGGTCAACGCATCGCGCTGGAATGTTTTGTCCACGGATTGGAGGGCGGAGAGTGTGAGCTGGTTCAGTGCCTTGCCTTCGCGTTCAGCCAATGCCACCACCGCGCCGACCACGTGATGGGCTTTGCGAAAAGGCATGCCCTTTTGCACCAGATAATCAGCAAGGTCGGTCGCGAGCAGCGCCGGATCGCTGGCCGCGGCGAGACATGCGGACTTGTTTACCGCTGTGTTCAGCAACATCGCGCTCATCAACCGCACGCACGCGCGCACGGTGTCGGCGGTGTCAAACAACCGTTCCTTGTCCTCCTGCAAATCGCGATTGTAGGTCATGGGCAGACCCTTGAGCAGCGTGAGCAGCGACATGAGGTTGCCATACACGCGTCCGGTCTTGCCGCGCGTCAACTCGGCCACGTCGGGGTTTTTCTTCTGCGGCATGAGCGACGAGCCGGTGGTGTAGGCGTCGGCGATCTTGATGAAGTTGAACTCGGAACTGGCCCAGAGAATCACGTCTTCTGCGAGGCGTGACAGGTGCATGGCGAGCACCGCACCAGCCGCGCAGAATTCGATGGCGAAATCGCGGTCGCTTACGGCATCCATCGAATTTTGCGTAAGCTGAACCTTGCCATCAGCGTCCACAAAGTTGAGCAGCTTGGCGACGAGCGCCCGATCGAGTTTCAGCGTCGAACCGGCAATCGCACCGCTGCCGAGCGGGCAGACGTTCACGCGCGAATGACAATCCCAGAGGCGTTCGCAATCGCGTTCCAGCATCTCGGCATAGGCGAGCAGGTGATGCGCGAAATAGACGGGTTGCGCGCGTTGCAGGTGCGTGTAACCGGGGATGATGACGTCAGCATTGTGTTCGCTGAGGGCCACAAGGGCGCGTTGCAGGCTGACGATCTCGCCCAGCAGCGATTGGATTTCATCGCGCAACCAGAGCCGCATGTCGAGCGCCACCTGGTCATTGCGCGAGCGGGCGGTGTGCAGTTTCGCGCCGGCGGGCACGCGCGCGGTCAGCGCGGACTCGATGTTCATGTGCACGTCTTCGAGTTCCGGTTGCCATTTGAATTCTCCCGTAGCGATCTCACCACCGATCTTTTCCAAACCGTTCACGATGGCTTTGCATTCCGCCGCCGTGAGCACGCCGATTTTCTTGAGCATCAACGCGTGGGCGATCGAGCCGGCGATGTCGTGTTTCCACAACCGCCAGTCGAAGGAGATGGATTCGGAGAACCTGGCCACGTCCGCTCCGGGGCCGCCGGCAAACCGGCCGCTGCGGGAAACTGGAGAATGCTTCTTCATTTCAAACGGACGCGAATTTGCGCCGCAAAACAGGGAAAGTCACGCCAGTAATCTGACCGTCAATTGCCAGTGGCGCGGTGGGACGATCGCCTGACCGATCGAAGCAATAGTATCGCGCCCGCACTTACGACAGCTGAAATGGCAAGCCACACCCAGATGGTGGCGGCGGGACCGACGCCAAGCGGGCGCGCTTTTGAAATATGACCTCGGAGTAAAACGATCTTCCTGTTCAGAATATTCGCTTGCGGTGAGCCGAGCTTTACGGCCCGTTCGAATGCGGCGATCGCCAGGTTCAAATCCTGATTCCTGGCAGCAATAACTCCGAGCATAACAAAGCAGGCTGGTTGTTGCTGGTTGAGTTCGGCCATGTAAATCACGCCCTTTTCCAGATTTGGATTCTCCGCCAGATTCCATTTCTTGCAGTATTCTGGCGGAGAATCCAACGCGATAAGTTCCATGAGGATATCTTGAGCCGTACGATCAACCGATTGAGTCAATTGGACAAGTGTCGCGTACTGCGCTTCCAGGTCGGCCTTTTGTGACGTGAGTTTGTTGGTGTCTCCGATTCGTGGAAGATCAATCATCGGACTCAGGGTGAAGAATGGAGGGTGGTATTGGAGCAAAGACAGCGTGAACTCATCCACGTAAACGTGCCGCGACTGGCAGTTGTGGTCCTGCATCAGGTATTGCAGCAAAGCCAGGTGGTACTTTTCCAAGCCGAAATGTGCGTCCGGATTGATCTCCAGATCGCGGGCGATTTCGCGTTCCGCTTCCGCGTAGCGCCCGAGCAGGTGATAAGCTGTCCCTAGATTGGCGTGAATGCCATAGTCATCGGGAAAGCGCGCCACCACCGGCTCCAGGAGTTCGGCCGCCGCCTTGGGATTGCCGAGTCTGATGTGAGCCCCAGCCAACTCATTCCACCAGGCGGGATCGTTTTCTTGCCGATTGTTCTGCAAAGTGGCAATGCGAGTGCGTAGAGCTTCAGTGTTTGTCAGGGCAGAACTTTCCCCAAGTATTGCCTTGGCCAATGTTGGGCTCTTGGACTTTTCGTCGGCGAGCGTGTCGCTATCCCAGATGCAACCCAGTCCATTTCTTCCGATCAACACGCCTGCCAACAGCAGGACCGGAAGGGATGCGCGATTCATGTTTTGAATCTGCGTCGCAACCCGGCGAAAGTCACCTGTTATCTTACCGTAGCGCTGCCGCGCTCGGGTGAAATCGGTATAAAAGCCCGATTGCGGCGCCAGGTAAGCGGTGTCATGCTTGGGCAGTAACCACCGGTCTCTTTCATGAGCGAAGTCAAGTTTGCCTGTCCCGTTTGCGGCCAGCACATCACGTGCGACGCGGCCAAAAGTGGCACCCACATGCCCTGCCCGACTTGCTATCGCGAATTGGTCGTGCCGCAGGCGTCGGAGAGCGGTAGTAAACTGATTTTGACGGCCGCAGAAGTTACGACCCGCTCCGTGCCTATCCGACCGGTTACCGGGTGGGAAGTTCCCACCGCGGCGAAACGATCAGCGACGCCGGCGGTTTTGCTCGTTCTATTCCTGCTTACGGTTGGCGCTGCGGCCTACGTTTTCCGGGAAAGGCTTTTTCAGCGGCCTGTTTCGAATCTTGGCAGTGAAACTCCTCAAGCGGCTACACCTGCGCCGGCTCCCCAATCCCCGCTGAAACGCGCGCCGTCTGACACTGATTCGCAATGGACGCAGGACATGGCCACCATCCAGATCGGAGAAGCCACCGCATCCGGGCGGGTGCATTCGTATGCGTTCAACGTGGAAAAAGCCACCATCACCGGAGGCACGTTAAATTTGCGCCAGGGGCCAAAGTGGCCGCCAGATCTGGGAGTGACGATTTATCTGTTCGCAGAACGGGGCGAGGATCTTGCCGGTAAGACGGTCATCATCGATCCTGCTCGCGCCGGGGCGCCGAAAGTGACGCTGCGCTGGAAGGACGAATCGGGTCAACCAGCGACGGAGACCGTGCGTGCCGGTTATGCGTTAAGGCTGGAGTTCGGTGCCGTCACCGGCAAAACGCTTGCGGGCAGACTTTACCTGTCCACCGCTGATGCCGAGAAAAGTTTTGTGACGGGAACGTTTGCCGCCGAGATCCGCAAACCTTCCCCGCCCAAAAAATAGCCCGACCTTCTGTCATGCGCCCTGGCGGGGCGACCCGGGTTTCGTTCGCCCTGTAAGATTCTTTCTCCAGTGAATTGCCGCTTGTCACCGATGAAGCGCAGTCCTAGATTTCATCCGTCGGTAACGCTTGTTGATTGAGATGATCGAGTTGATTCAGTTTCCGTGGAGTCCGTTCTGCATCGTGCAACGGCGCATCCTGGAATTTGCCGACGTGTCTTTCAAGCTCACCAACATCCCCAACGGCGACCGCACCCTCGTCTGGAAACTCACCAAGCAACGTTACTACGGCGTTCCCATCATCCGCGATGGCCGCCGGGTCATCTTCGAGATGAGCGAGGAATCCCAGGTCATCGCAAAGTATCTCGATCAGAAGTTCAAGCTCGACCTGTTTCCTGCCGAGCTCGAAGGGGTGCAATCCGTCCTCTGGCGGCATATCGAAAGCCAGATCGAGGATGTGGCATTCCGGCTCACGGACATCCATTGGCGCGAACTCGTGCCCAAGGAAGATCACCTCCGTTTCATTCGCCACAAGGAACGCAAGTTCGGTCGCGGTTGTCTCGACCAATGGCGCAAGCTGGAGCCGGAACTCCTAAGTCAACTTGAAGACCGCCTCCTGCCCTACGAGGAGATGCTTAGCTACAAGCCGTTCCTGATTGATGCGCGTCCACGTTTCGTGGACTTCGATCTCTTCGGCATGTTGGGCGACTTTCTTTACACCGGGCATTACAAACTGCCGCGCAGCCGCCCGAATGTCCAAAAATGGTATCGCCGGATGGCATCCGCCAAGCTTTCAGATTACGCAACGTGAAGAACTATATTCTCGACACCAACGTCCTGCTCCACGACCCCAATTCGCTGCTCAACTTCAAGGATAACAACGTCCTGATCCCCATCGAAGTCATCGAGGAGATCGACCGCTTCAAACGCGAATCCACCGAACTCGGCCAGAACGCCCGGACTGTCTCGCGTATGTTGGACGGCTATCGGGGCACGGGCAGCCTGAGCCAGGGAGTGAAACTCCCGAACGGTGGCAAGCTGCGCGTCGTGGTCCAGAAAAAGGGATTGGTCACCAATGGCAATGGCAACGGGAACGGCCACGGCAAACATCATTCCGTGGACAACAAAATCCTCGAACACGCCACCGCCGTGAAGAAGGGGAATCCCAAGCAAACCACGATTCTCGTCACCAAGGACATCAATTTGCGCATCAAAGCCGACGCCATCGGCCTGTTCGCCGAAGATTACGAAACGGACCGCGTGTTCATCACCGATCTGTACACGGGCATGATTGATATTCCAGTCAGCCCCGACAAGATGGCGGCCTTCCGTGCCAACGGTGAACTTGAGGTCAACGGCGGAAGAACTTATTTCCCGAACGAATACTGCACGCTCATTGACGAAACGAATCCCAAGCGCACCGCGCTCACCAAGGTGGATGCCTCGGGCACAAAGCTGATTCCCATCCTGGACGTCCGCGACGGCGTGTGGGGTATCAAGCCGCGCAATCGCGAACAGCACTTTGCTTTCGACGCTTTACTCGACGACCGTGTGAAACTCGTCACTCTCATGGGCAAGGCTGGCACGGGCAAGACCCTCATGGCGATGGCGGCTGGATTGAAGCGCACGGTGCTCGACCGCGAATTTCGCCGGCTCGTTGTCGCTCGCCCAACGATTTCCATGGGCAAGGAACTCGGCTTCTTGCCGGGTTCGCTCGAAGAAAAACTGGCGCCATGGATGCAGCCGATCCACGACGCGCTCGAAATGCTCAGCGACTTGAACATGGGGCACGACCATCGCCGCAGCACCGACCTGATGCGCAGCGGCAGCATTGTCGTCGAGGCCCTCAGCTACATCCGCGGCCGCAGCATTGCGAATCAGTTCATGATCATTGACGAGGCGCAAAACCTCACGCCGCTGGAGGCCAAGACCATCATCACCCGCGTGGGACATAGCACGAAGATCGTCTTCACTGGCGACCCTTACCAGATCGACAATCCCTACGTGGACTCGTCCTCAAACGGCTTCAATTACATCGTCAGCCGTTTCCGCGACCAAGCCGTGGCGGCCCACATTGAGCTCCAAAAAGGCGAACGATCCGAATTGGCGGAGCTGGCCGCAAACATTCTTTAGGCAGTCAGCCCGGGTTCAGCCCCGGGTTATTTCCCACTTGCCCGTTAAGACTTTGCCGTGCAAAGTCAGACCATGGAACTCAATTCCGCTTCAGAGAATCTCCAAGTCATACGCACCTTGATGGAACGCTCGGCGCTTTATCGCCGCACACTAGCACCCATCCTGCTCTATGTCGGCACTCTTGGCGTTGTGGCTGCCGCGGCCGGAATCTTCTTGGGGATTGAGCCGTTGCACCAGTTCGCTGCGCTCTGGCTTGGCACGGCGGTGGTGGCAGTCGGGGGTGCATTCTTTATCGCCCGCTTGCAGGCACTCAAAGACAAGGAGGCATTCTGGTCGGCGCCCACCCGCCGAGTGGCCCAAGCATTGGCGCTGCCGCTCATGGCCGGACTCGCGCTCAGTATTGTCGTCGCCATTATCGCCGCCGACTATGCGCGCTGGACTTTCATCCTTCCCAACATCCTGTTCTATGCATGCGCCGTTTACTCTGCCGGGTTCTTCATGCCCAGCGGCATCCAGAAATTCGCTTGGATCATTCTCGCGCTGACAGTCGTGGGTTTGTTTCTAGTCCTATTCAATTTCACCGCACAGAATCCCAAGTTGGATCACGCGTTGATGGGGTTCTTTTTCGGCGTGTTGCATTTGGCGTATGGCATTTATCTGCGGGTGACGGAGCAGCGAAAGAACCCGGCGTGAATCCCGAACCCTTCCTCCAACTCGATCGGGTCATCCACGAGAAGGGGCGGCTGGCGATCATGTCCATGCTTGCCGCCACGCCGGAGATTTCATTCACCGAATTGCGCGACACGCTCGAAATGACGGACGGAAACCTTACGACCCACGTCCGGACTTTGCAGGAGGCCGGTTACGTGGCCGTGGCGAAATCCTTCCAGAATAACCGCCCCCTGACGACCTGCTCTCTGACCGCAGCCGGCCGCAAAGCCTTCGCCGGGTATGTCGCCCTCTTGGAGCAGATCGTCCAGCAAACCAAACCCCGCTAAGAAATATGTTTGAACGAATCTCAACCCGCCCAGTCTCACACTTTGTAATACAAAGTGAAAGTGCCAGAACCATCACAGCCGTGGCGCAGCGGACAACCGGTCTCGGGTCCGGCGGAACGTCCCAATTATAAGAAGTCGTATGAAGATCATTCGAGCAGAGCATCTAGGCATGTGCTTTGGCGTCCGTGACGCCATTGCGCTGGCCAAACAGGAGGCCGCTGCCCAACCACTAACCGTTCTGGGCGACCTGGTGCATAACTCCACGGTGCTGGCGGAGTTGGACGCGCGGGGCATTGAATTTCGGAATGACGCCAGGGAGGTGGCGACTGCGACGGTGATGATTACCGCGCACGGCGCGTCGGAGCGCAAGCTTCGGGCCGTGCGCGAACGCGGCTTGCATGTAGTGGAAGCGACCTGTCCGCTGGTTCACGTAGCTCATCGTGCGGTGGCCAGGTTGGTGGCAGATGGGCTTCATCCGGTCATTATTGGCAAACGGGATCACGTCGAGGTGCGCGGGCTAACGGAGGACTTGGCTGATTTTGATATCGTATTGAGTGATGACGATGTGCAGCAGCTAGGCGAGCGCCCGCGGTTCGGAGTTGCTGCGCAGACGACGCAACCGATTGAACGCGTGCGTTATCTCGTTGGCATGATTCGCGGGCGGTTCCCAAGATCGGAAGTCCGCTTCATTGATACCGTGTGTCAGCCGACCAAGCAACGGCAGCACGCGGCGGTTGAACTCGCGCAACAAAGCACCGTGGTGATTGTCATCGGCGGCAGCCACAGCAACAACACGCGCGAGCTTGTGCAAACCTGCGGCAAATATTGCGAACGGGTTCATCACATCCAGACCGCGGCTGAATTGCAATCGGATTGGTTTCAGGCCGACGACACCGTTGGCATCACTGCCGGCACTTCCACGCCCGACGCCGTGATTGACGCCGTTGAACTATCCCTGCGCGAACTCAAACCGGTTTCGCCTCACTTCGTCACCTAATGGAAAGGAGCACACATGAACCACGCGAAATGGATTGCCTACTTCAATCGCAACAAACAAAACCGCCCAGAACCGGACTGGAATGCGCCGCTGACCGTGCCGCCGCAGGTGCTCGCACCCGTGCTGCGTTCGGTGGAACAATTTCGACTGGGCGATGGCGGTGGGCCAGCCTCGCTCATCGCTTACGATTGCGAGAGTTTTCGTGGCCGCACGGAGGAGATGCGCCAGATTGTGGACTTGTGGTTTGCCGAGGAAGCGGAACACGCGCGCCTGCTGGGTGGGGCAGTGAAGCGGTTCAACGGCCGGATCATTACATCGCACTGGAGTTTCACGGCCTTCTGTCTCTGCCGCCGCGTGCTCGGCGTGCGATTCGAACTCCAGGTGCTCACGCTCACCGAACTTGTCAGCACGGCCTATTATCGGATGTTACGCGCGCATTCGCCGGACGGTCCGCTGGCCGCGATGTGCGAACTCATTCTGCGCGACGAAGCCGGGCACGTGGCGTTTCAGCGCGACCGTATCGCCGACTCCGGCAATCCCCGACCCGGCTTGCACGGCTGGCTCTGGCGATTGCAATTCCTCGTCTTCGGTTACGCTGCCGGCACGATGCTTTGGATCAATCACGCGCCCTGTTTGAAAGCCATCGGCGGGACGCGCACCGAGTTTTACGGTGAAATCACCCGTCAATTGACCCGCTTCATCCGCTCGTTGCGGCGTCTGGCCAGGCCAAGCCGGGTGCCCGCGTTGTGGGCCAAACCGACGGTGCAATTCCAACCGGCAGAATGACCATTGACCAGAATCCTCTTATGCAAAACTGGCTTGATTATTTTGAGTGGAACCGGGCAAACCGCCCACCGGTGCCGTGGGAAAAGGGAATCGACATCGAGCCCCATCTGCGCGCTCCGTTGATCCATTCGTTGCAGAAATTCCAGATCGGCGAGAGTGGTGAAGGCCGGCGGTTGCGACGTCATGCCGCAGCGACCGGCGACCGCGTTTATGCGGCGGCGATTGATCTGTTCATCAAGGAGGAGCAAACACATGCCGCATTGATGGCCAGCATTCTCGGATTGCTGGGCGCGCCGCTGCTGAAGAACGACTGGTCACACAACTGCTTTTCCTTCATGCGCCACCTGTTTGGCCTGCATCAGGAACTAATGGTCCTGCTATTGCCGGAGATGATCGCCAAATGCTATTTCCGCGCTTTGCACGATGGCACCCGCGACCCAGTTTTGCGCACCGTGTTCGGGCAGATTGCCCGGGACGAGGACGGGCATCTTGCCTTTCACATCGAATATCTGCGGCGCAATTTCGAAAAGATGTCTTTCAAATCGCGCATCCTCATCCAGGTAGGCTGGCGGTTCATCTATCGCGCCACCTGTCTCGTCGTCATGTTCGACCATCGCGGCGTTTTACGCGCGGTGAATGTGTCTCCCAAAAAATTCTGGGATGATTGTGGCCTGGTGTTCGACGAAGTGGCGGCCGGAATTTTCAGCCCGGCCCAAGTCTTGGCGCCGGTGCAAATCCTCCAAAATGTTCGCTTATGAAGAATCTCTTTCAAGGGCGAACTCACTGGTGGGTTGTGGTCATTTTTGCGCTGGCAATGGCCTGGGTCGAATCAGCGGTCGTTTACTACCTGCGCACGCACATTGACCGTATCATTCCGTATCAACCCGACCCATTGCCCATCATCGGCGGACTTGGGCCCGTCGAATTGGTGCGCGAACTGGCGACCCTGCTGATGCTCTTCACCGTCGGCTGGCTGGCTGGAAAAACATGGCGGGCGCGCATCGGTTACATGGCCATCGCGTTCGGCATCTGGGACATTTTCTACTACGTGTTCCTCAAGCTGATGTGTGACTGGCCGAAGTCGCTGGTAGATTGGGACATCCTGTTTCTCATCCCGCTGCCATGGTGGGGGCCGGTCTGGGCGCCGGTCAGCATCGCCGCGCTGATGATTTTGTGGGGGACTTTGGCAAGTCAGTTTGAACGCAATGGCCCAGTGCGGCTGTCCAACGTGGGAGTGTGGATTCTCAATTTCAGCGGCATGGCGCTCGCGCTTTACGTCTTCATGACGGACGCGCTACGCGTTTCTGGCGGCGGGGTGGAGGCGTTGCGCAAACTGCTGCCCGAGTATTTCAACTGGCCGTTGTTCACCGTCGCGCTGGCGCTGATGAGCGCGCCGGTCATCCGGCTCGCGTGGGAACTTTGGAGTCAATCATCGTCGAAAACTGCGCTGGCGCCCGCACTTTCAGGACGCCGGCCAAATGAACTGTGACCGCGCAACCCGCCATTTCCAATCCGCGTGAGTTTCGCACCCTGCTGAGCGGCGAGGCGGCCACTCTGGCGGATTGGACCGGCCACTTCGACTGGCGGCGGATTGGGGCTCACGTAGCCGTGATCACGATGGGTGCCGGCCTGTATGGCGCGGCGATGGGCTGGTGGCGTGATCCTCTGCAAGCTTTGTTCGTCGGCATCAAGCTGCCGCTCATCCTCCTGCTCACCGCGCTTGGGAATGCGCTCTTGAACGCCATGCTGGCGCCGTTGCTCGGGCTGAATGTCACGTTCCGGCAATCCCTCGCCGCCGTGCTGATGAGTTTCGCCATCGTCGCGGCGATCCTTGGCGCGTTCAGCCCGCTCCTGGCTTTCGCGGTCTGGAACGCACCGCCCATGATGTCCGATGTGAAATCCACACCCGTTTACGGCTTCATCAAGCTTTCGCATGTCGTGGTCATCGCATTTGCCGGCATCGTCGGCAACGCGCGGTTGTTTCAGCTCCTGGTGCAATTGGGTCGCAGTCATACGGTCGCGCGGCGCGTGTTGGTGGCGTGGCTCGCGGCCAATCTGTTTTTTGGCAGCCAACTCACGTGGATCTGCCGCCCGCTCATCGGCTCGCCGCACTTGTCGGTGCAGTTCTTCCGTGAAGGCGCGTTCAAAAGCAATTTCTTCGAGGATGTATCGCACACTGTCACCCGCTTTTTCGACGACTGGGATTAACCGAAAAATCTATGAACACACCAGACCAACCGACGAATCCGTCCGCGCCGCTACCGCCCCGCATCCCACCGATTCCGCCCGGTGGTTTTATGCCGCCTCCGCTTGGCGATGATCCAGCGGACCGCGAACCCGTGTTGAATCCGATCACCGCGGTCGAAGCCATCCTGCGCCAGCCGCGGCGCGTGATGTATCAACTGCGCCAGCCGGGCGCTGGCCGGCTCATCAGCTCGATGTTGTTCGTGACTGTGGCCTGCAGTCTCGTGTACGGCGTCATCGTCGGCTCGTTCTCGGGCGGGCTGCAATGGTGGGCGGCCCCGGTGAAGATCAGCGTGGGGCTGCTGATCTGCGCACTCATCTGCCTGCCGAGTCTCTACATCTTTGGCTGCTTGAGCGGTGCGCAGGTGCGGGTGCGCGAAATGGTCGGCATGGTCCTGGGTTTGCTGATGTTGATGACCATCCTGCTCATCGGCTTCGCGCCAGTGGCGTGGTTGTTCTCGCAATCCACAGAGCAGATCGTCTGGATGGGCGTGTTGCATCTGCTGTTCTTTGCGGTGGCGACCGGTTTCGGTCTGCGTTTCCTGGATGCGGCCTTCTCGCACGCCCAAGCCCGCTCGGCGGTGGGATTGCGGACCTGGGTGATCATCTTTGTGCTGGTCATGCTGCAGATGAGCACCGCGTTGCGACCGTTGTTGGGCAGGTCGGATGATTTCCTGCCGACAAAGAAAAGGTTCTTCTTGAATCACTGGGGTGAGTGCATCAAGGACGCGGAACGCGCGGACCGAAACCGGGTGAATGATTGATTTCGGAAGCACGGACAAGATGGGTGAGGCCGTAGATGAAGTATGAAACTGATTGAACTGATTTATCGTCGGGAAACCCGCGCGCCGGTGTTGGCGCTTACCTTCGCCACGGTCGTCGGCGTGGCACTGGTGCTGGCGCGGGTGGTGTTCTCCCAGAACCTGAAATACGGATTGCTCGTCGGCAACCTCGTGCTCGCGTGGATTCCGCTGGTGCTGGCGCTGCTGGCGCAAAGGCAATTTGATTCCAAAGGCTGGCGGCATTGGCGGTTCCTGCCGCTGGCGGCCGCGTGGTTGTTCTTCCTGCCCAATGCGCCGTATATCTTCACCGACGTCGTCCATGTGTTCCGCGGTCAATTCGTGCATTTCTGGGCGGACCTCACGTTGATCTTCATTTTCGCGCTGATCGGGCTGGTGCTGGGTTTCCTCTCGCTTTACCTCATGCATTCATTGGCGCGCCGAACGTGGGGCGCATGGCGCGGCTGGCTGTTCGTGCTGGTGGTGACGGGGTTGAGCGGCTTCGGGATTTATCTCGGCCGCATCCTGCGCTTCAACAGCTGGGATGTGGTGTTGAAACCGGTACAGTTGATCCAAGGCGTCAGCAACTGGGCGGAAAATCCCCTGGCGGATTCGAGCACTTGGGCATTTCCCGCGCTTTACGCGATGTTCCTCTTCCTTGCCTACGTGATGCTTTACACGCTGACGCATCTGCCGCAAATGCACGCGACACCTGCCGAAATGGGATCGAAACGATTGGAACCGACTCCGGCATGAATCGCGATGGGCTATTGCGGCGGCGGCTCCGGTGGCTCACGGGGCTGTTCATCCTCGGGTTGGTTGTGAGCGGGGTGACGGCGATTCCGTTGCAATCAGAAGTCGCGTGGCTGGCAAACCAGTTTTCCGAATCGTCAGCGATCGGGGAATCGCTTCAAAAAGTGAACGTCAGCCTTGAGACCACGGCAAAGACGTTTCCCTTTCTATTTTACGGCACCGACTGGCTCGCGTTCGGCCATTTCATGATCGCGCTCGTGTTCATCGGCGCGGTGCGCGATCCGGTGCGCAACCGGTGGTTGTTCGACTTCGGGCTGATCGCCTGTGCGCTGGTGATCCCCTACGCGTTCGTCTTCGGTCAGGTGCGCGGGATTCCGCTTTGGTGGCGGTTGATCGACTGTTCGTTTGGCGTGATCGGCTTTGTGCCGCTGTGGTTTTGTCGCAAATGGGCGCGGGAATTGGAATGCGGTTCGTCACCGCAAACATAAGCGCCGCGCCGCCGCCCGGTTGTAGCCAACGCGAGCCACTTGATGGGGCTACCTTCTCGACTCATACCGCATCGCTACCGCCCCTGAGCGGAACTCCCGCCGGCTTATGAGCTTCAAGTCCACATGCTTCGATAGCCCGGCGAACAACGTTGGCCCGTGGCCCGCGATTCTCGGATGCACCACGAACTCGTACTCATCGATCAAGCCCAATTCCGCCAACGCCAGCGGAAGCTTCACGCCGCCCACGAACAGTCCATTCCCCGGTTGCTGCTTGAGCGCCTGAACCGCCTTTCCCAGATCGCCGCGCACGAGCTCGGCATTCCAATCGACCCGGGGCAGGGTGCTCGACACCACGTACTTCTTGGCCGCGTCGATCGTGTTACGGAAAGGTTGCATCCAATCGGGCATCGCTCCCGTCCACGCCGGGCGGAACGCGGCCTCCATCATTTCGTAAGTCACCCGGCCAAAAATGAGAGCATCGGCTTGGGCAAGATTCTCCGCCCAGTAACGATGCAATTCTTCGTCCGTCGAACCTGCGCGATGATCGCAACACCCGTCCAACGTGACGTTGATGGAATATCGAAGCGGTCGCATTAGTTAATAATACCAAGTGTCATCCGATGGCGGTTTGCGGCAACGCATGGTTAGACCACGTCATTTTTTCAGTGGAGGCTTTGCCTCCCAAGTAACAACTCCGGTGCTTTTATCCACCAGAACGGGTGGAATGTCTCGCAACTCGACTGGAA
>Ga0315910_10000353_pt1 | contig 47230 bp, 26 predicted proteins | sample EdamamesoilMG_FD_204470 | JGI IMG/M metagenome (GOLD analysis project Ga0315910, IMG submission 204470) | Garden soil microbial communities collected in Santa Monica, California, United States - Edamame soil | ecosystem: Environmental > Terrestrial > Soil > Garden | place: USA: California... | reverse complement strand
AAAATTACTAAATCTTTTGAATCTTTTACTTGATTTCTTTATTAAATTAATAAATCTTTATAAACAAATTAAAGAATTCTTTAAAAAATAAAGATAATTATATTTAAGAGCAGGGATCCCTGCTCTTAAACTCTAAGTATTGCTTTCTTTAGCTTTAGATGTAACCCCTTACTCAGGTGGGTATTAAACACAGCGATGGAGTCTTGCATTTTCACCAGACACCAACAAGGATTTTAATAAAAGAAGAAATAAATTATATTAACACAGTGAGATAATGTAAAGGTTCGCATAACAGACTCATGATCTGTTCGTTTGGGTTCAAGTCCTGATCTCGCTATCTATCCATTACGCAAGCAAGCAACTAATTTAAATTAAAAAAGATTATTTAATATAGGTCCTTTAGTATAGTGGTTCGTACAGTTTCCCTTCAAGAAATTAGGATCAGTTCAAATCTGATAAGGACCGGATTCGAGTTATGCTTTGAGCGTATTCTATCTACTAGAGTTGGAAAGGAGAACCTAAACCCAAGGTACTCCATTAATGTACGAGGTACCAATACAAGCAGGCCTTGTACACACTCGCTCTGTGCTCCCTCAGGTAGCAGTGTAAACATTAACACAAATAGGTGCTAGAAATCAACTATAACTTTCTCTGTTAATGTACTCCCTAGCTAAGGCAAGAGAGAGAAAATAATAATAATATAATAAAGGAATAGTTTTCATTGGTAAGATAAGACAATTGCTAATTGTTCGGGTTAAAACCCTTAGGTGTTCGAATCACCTTTATTCCGTCACTTATACCTATTCTATTTGAATATTATAAAATAAGATAGGAAGAATATAAAATCATATATTATTAATTTAATATAATAAAAAAATTACCTTATGGTTTTCATTTAGTTAAATAACTGTTTGATACCATATAAAATAGCTAACAATTGTTTAAAAAATTAATTTAAAATGAATTGGATCAATTCTACTAATGCTAAAGAAATTGGTACACTTTATTTAATTTTTTCAGTTTTTGCTGGTATGATCGGAACAGCTTTTTCTGTATTAATTAGATTAGAATTATCTTCTCCAGGTGTTCAATTTTTACAAGGAGATCACCAATTATTTAATGTAATTATTTCAGCTCATGCATTTATCATGATTTTCTTTATGGTTATGCCTGGTTTAGTAGGAGGATTTGGTAACTATTTCTTACCAATACACTGTGGAAGTCCTGATATGGCCTTTCCTAGATTAAATAACATTTCTTTCTGGTTATTACCACCTTCATTAATTTTACTACTATTGAGTTCATTAGTAGAAAATGGAGCAGGTACAGGATGGACTGTTTATCCTCCTTTAGCTGGAATACAATCACATTCTGGTGGTTCTGTTGATTTAGCTATCTTTAGTTTACACTTAGCCGGTATTTCTTCTTTATTAGGTGCTATTAATTTCATTAGTACAACACTTAATATGAGAACTAACGGTATGTCATTACATAAATTACCTTTATTTGTGTGGGCAATCTTTATTACAGCAGTTCTATTATTATTAGCATTACCAGTATTAGCAGGTGCTATTACAATGTTATTAACAGATAGAAATTTCAATACTAGCTTCTATGATCCAGCTGGAGGTGGTGATCCAATCTTGTATCAACACTTATTCTGGTTCTTTGGTCATCCAGAAGTATATATTTTAATTATTCCTGGTTTTGGTATTGTAAGTCACATTGTATCTACATTCTCAGGAAAACCTATCTTTGGATATATAGGAATGGTATATGCCATGTTCTCTATTGGAATTTTAGGATTCTTAGTGTGGTCTCACCACATGTTCTCTGTTGGTTTAGATGTTGATACAAGAGCTTACTTTACAGCTGCTACTATGGTTATTGCAGTACCTACTGGTATTAAAATCTTCTCTTGGTTAGCTACATTATATGGAGGAAGTTTAAGATATAATACACCATTATTATTTGTATTAGGATTCTTAGCTTTATTCACAATAGGAGGTTTAACAGGAGTAGTATTAAGTAATGCTTCATTAGATGTTGCTTTCCACGATACATACTATGTAGTTGCTCACTTCCATTATGTATTATCTATGGGAGCTGTATTTGCTTTATTTGCAGGATTCTATTACTGGACACCTAAAATTGTAGGTAGAAGCATAAATGATTTCTTAGGAAAAATTCATTTCTGGACTCTATTTGTTGGGGTTAAAGAAATAGTTCAGATTTGGATTTACTTTTTTCTATTTTTCATTGTTAGATTCTTAAACAAAATTTTTTCTTTAAATGAATTAATAAAAAGAAATTTAAAGGATACAGAAGATAATGATATTGATGTTGATACTCTAGATAAGAAATTAAATAATTTACCTACTCCTAAGTCACCTAATCCAAATAAAGGTAAAACTAAACTAATTTTTGAAAAATTTAATAATATTCAAGCAGCTGCTAAATTTATAGATTTAAAAAAATCTAAATCAGATATTTTATTAAATACTAAAAATAAAGCTGGTGTTTATATGTTTTTTAATTTAACAAATGGTAACTTTTATATAGGAAGTAGTTTAGATTTAGCTAGAAGATTTAGAGCACACATGAATAGTGTTAATTCAGTAAAATTACCTTTGCCTTTAGCAATTAATAAATATGGTCCTAATAATTTTGCATTCTTAATTCTACAGTATTGTGATAAAAAAGTAGACATTTTGTTAGGCTTAGAACAACATTATATTGATTTATACAAACCTAAATATAATATATTAAAATTAGCCGGTTCCTCTCAAGGATTTAAACATTCTCCTGAAACTATAGCTAAATTAAAACAAATGCATGCTGGTAAATTACATCCAAGATACAATACTAAAGCTTCTGAACAACAAAAATTATTAACTAGTGTAGCTTTAAAAAATTATTTACATGAACATGGTCATCATAATAAAGGTAAAAAAGGTGAATTAGCACCACAATATGGCAATAGAGGAACAAAAATAATTATGAAAAATGAAAACGGAGAAGTACTATCATTTCCTTCTATTAATGCTGCAAGACAACATTTTAGAGTTAGATTTTCTACTATTTCTTTAAATGTAAACCAAAATCAACCTATTTTAATAAAAGGAGTCAAGTGGTTAGTATCTTCACCCAAAGAAAAAACATAATTATTAAAATTCGGACCCTGTTACCTTTCCACCCTTCTTTAGCCTTGTGACTAAGGTAAGCTAGGGTGAACTGCTCTTATAATAGGTGTTAGATAAGAAAGATTCATTAGCCCCCAAATATTCATATTTGTAAACAACATTCTATATGCTAGAAACTCCTAAAGCTTAGTCTACCTTTTTTATAGGTAACAATGACGTAAGATGTTACAATGGACAATTAGCAGGAAACCAAATTGTATAAGCAAAGCAAGAGTAGGATCCTCAGAGACTACACGAATGTGATTTTTATAAACAACTAAAAATTAAGAAATAGTCCAACCTTATTAGAAATATTAAGGATAAATTGTAATTTAACTTTCTTCCCTCAACACTTTTTAGGATTAGCTGGAATGCCTAGAAGAATACCTGATTATCCTGATGCTTTTGCAGGATGGAATCAAATTTCTAGTTTCGGATCTTTAGTATCTGTAGTTGCTACTGTATTATTTGGTTATATTATTTATGATATCTTTGCTAACCAACCTATTTGCTCTAATAATCCTTGGCAAGTAGCACCTTACTTTACAAGTGAATATCAATTAAATAATGAAAGTCAAACAACTAATACAATAGAATGGACACTACATAGTCCTATTCCACTACACCCATTTAAAATGTTACCAATCCAATCTTAATTTTGGTAATGATTCTTTAACAAATTATTTTTAAATCCCCCCTTACCAGATCCAAAGTCTTGCGGCTAAGTACTTAGCGTATACACAGCGGTTTATACAGCGGTATACAGGCTTTGTTATATAATTCTATAAAGGCTTAAAGGGAAAGAAGCTAACAAGCCTTATAAATTAATCTTATAATAAATTATTGGCTAATTAGCTAGCCTAATTAATAAAGTTTTATAAAGTTAATCGACTTTTTAATATATGATTAACAAAGTTTCTTTCTATATTTTAAGTTTAAAATATTGTATAGAAATATTTAAAAATAAATAATAATGATCACATTATTATTACTTATTCCTATTATAGGTTCCTTATTAATTTTACCTATACAAGAAGATTCAATTAAAAATAAAATACAAATAAGACAAATAGCCTTAACAACTTCTTTAATTAATTTTTTTATTTCTTTATTTATATGGTATCAATTTGACTCAAATACAAGTCAATATCAATTTGTAACAGAATTTAATCAATTGACTTTCTGCCATTTAAATTTTGGAATAGATGGAATTTCTCTTTATTTTGTATTATTAACAACTTTTGTTACACCAATAGCTTTATTATCAAATTATACAAATATTAGTACAAATTTAAAATTTTTTGTAATATCATTTTTATTATTAGAAACCTTACAAATATGTGCTTTTGTTTCTTTAGATTTATTATTATTCTATATATTTTTTGAAAGTGTTTTACCAATATTATTTATAATTATAATAATCTTTGGACATGGTACAGATAGATTTAGATCAGCTGTTTTATTATTTTTATATACTTTAGCCGGTAGTTTACCAATGTTATTATGTATTTTAACTATATATAGTTATATAGGTTCAACAGATTTTAATATAATTTCTTTATATGATATAAGTCTAGATACTCAAAAAATATTATGGTTAGGATTTTTTGTAGCCTTTGCAGTGAAAACTCCTTTATATCCATTTATAATTTGGTTACCTAAAGCTCATGCTGATTCACCTTTAGCAGGATCTATTATACTAGCAGCTACTATCTTAAAATTAGCTACTTATGGTTATTTAAGAGTTTTAATTAATTTCTTACCTGATGCTACTAATTATTTTAATCCTTTAGTACAAACAGTTGCTATTATTGCTATTGTTTATGCTAGTTTTTCTACTATTATTCAACAAGATACAAAAAGATTAATTGCTTATAGTAGTATTGCTCATATGGGAGTAGTAGTATTAGGTTTATTCTCTAATAGTATACAAGGTATTGAAGGAGCAATTTTATTAGCCTTAGCTCATGGATTTGTTTCTCCAGCCTTATTTATTTGTGTAGGTGGAGTTATATATGATAGAACAGGTAAAAGAATTATTAATTATATAAGAGGATTAGCAACTTATATGCCTGTATTTACTATTTTATTTTTAATTTTCACTTTATGTAATACAGGAATACCTTTAAGTCTAAATTTCTTAGGAGAACAATTATCTTTAATTGGTATATGGCAACAAAATCCTATTATAGCTGTTCTAGGTGCAAGTGGTATTGTTTTATCTGCTTGCTACTCTTTATTCCTATATAATAGATTATCATATGGAAATCTATCACCTTCATTAACTCCTGTAAAAGATATTAATAGAAGAGAATATTACTTATTATTAAGTTTACTAATTCCTACTGTAGTATTCGGTATTTTACCTAATGTTCTGTTAAATTCTTTACATACTTCAGTATCAGCATTACTTTATATTTGTTAATTTATTAATTTTTAATTTAATTATTAAGCAAAACCCCCTTTCTGTAGTCAAAAGCAAGAAATTTGATATGTAATTAATAATTGCTTTGTATTAATAAGAACAGCTAATCTAAATAAAGAAACAATTAATAATAATTATATAAGAAGGTAAGTAAATTATTTATTTCTTACTTTGTGTTTGTTGCTAAGTACATTAGCTTACACACACTTGTGCGGAGCAGGAGCAAATAAAGTTGTTCTATTCTTTTGTTATACTATAAATTTAATATATACGTTTTGGCTTTGCTAGATAATTACCCCCGTAGCTAAGGCAATGGCCTTATAAAACAAGAGATAAAGACTTATTTATTTTCTAATATCTTTTTTTGAATGCATAGACATCCTGCCTTTTTGTATAAATACAAATAAAGGTCACTTTTTCTAGGTTAAACCTACTAATTAATTTATTATAAATTAAATTTGTTTAAGCCTTTTTATTTATTATATTTATAAAATATTAATAATAATCATTTTACTATTTAATTATTTACTTAATAATTATAGGTTTTGCTAAGTATTTAATTTTACTACTAATTAGTATCTTTTAAGCTTGAGTGTATGTATAAATATAGTCGCTTTAGGCTCCGCTAGAGAGACATTTAATATGTACACTAATTAGCGGAAGCTTAATTAATTTAATTTTTACTTAAGGAAGCAAAGCCTAGGTAGTAATAATCACCAAGTCTTGTAATCTTTTATAAAAGCAAAGTCTCTTTAGGTGTACACTCCCTCCCTTGCCTTAGCTAGGGAGGGGCAAGCAACCAGCTTTAAGTAAAACTAAAGATATTATTAATAAACAGAGCTTAGGTGTAAGGCTATAAAATTATATTTTATATACAATGACAACTTTCTTTATAAATATTTTAGCTTTTGGTACATTATTATCTAGTATCTTTTCTATTACTTCTAAAAATCCTGTTATTTCTGTAATGTTTTTAATTTCTTCTTTTGTTCAAGCAGCTGGATATTTAATTCTTATTGGAATTAATTATATAGGGATCTCTTATATAGTAGTTTATGTAGGAGCTATAGCTGTTTTATTCTTATTTGTAATAATGATGATTAATATAAAATTAACGGATATTTTAGAAACAGGAAGTCAATATACTAAAAATTTACCTTTAGCTTTTGCAATAGGTTCTTTATTTATTTTCATTATATTCCAAATTATTCCTTTCAATTTTAATAATGTTCCAGCATTATCTTTATTATTAGATAAAATTACCTTTTTAAATAGTGTTTTCTCTAATTCTAATGTTGTTTCAATTAATTTAATTAATTCTATGGTTAATAATAATTTTAGTGCTTCATTCTCTGATGTTTTATTAACTGATTTCCAACAAATAGAAGTATTAGGATATAATTTATATACTTACGGTGCTATTTTATTTATTACTTTAAGTATAATTTTATTATTAGCTATGTATGCAACTATTATTATCTCTAGAACAAATAAAACTACTAATTAATAATTAATTAGTATCAACCCCCTCAATAATAAAGAGATCTTAACTTAACAGGTAAACGACTTGAAGATACTGGTTTGAATCTTTACCGTAGGGCCCTATAGAGCCAAACAAACAAAAAGCTCGAGAGTGAAATCAGAATCCCTCAGTTCTATTATCTTATTCAACAGAAGGTTAACTGAATTCAACTTAGTGTTAACTGAGTGTTAACTGAATAGTTAATTATTCAACAGTGAATATCACTAGTTAATTAATAAATCAATTGAATTTTAAATGACAGAGATATATAAGTATATAGTTATATCCCTTTAGCTTAATTGGTAAAGCACACGCCTTCTCAGCCGTATGTTGTCAGTTCGAGTCTGATAAGGGACTGTGTAAAATATCTGTTAATTTTATAGTCATTCACACTGTTCTAATTTAACAGATTAAGTTATAATTAAATTTTAGTTATGATTATAAAATATAAAAGAGTATAATGTTATGATACAACTTTTTATTTATTATCGATCGAAACTTTATGAACTGGCAATGACGCTGGGCTAGTAAATCGATTATTTTCAATCATAAGGTAAATAAAAGGGGAGCTAGGACTCTTTAGATTAAATTCGAATAACACCGTAAAATAGATGAATAAAATAAATCTTTATAATGAAAAATATTTTAAAATTACTAAATCTTTTGAATCTTTTACTTGATTTCTTTATTAAATTAATAAATCTTTATAAACAAATTAAAGAATTCTTTAAAAAATAAAGATAATTCTATTTAAAATTATTATTAAATAATTTTAAACCTCCCCTTCCGGTAGGGAACACAGGCACTGTCTGGATTAAATTTAATAGTAGTTTAGTTGGTTTAATAGAGATATCCAAAGTTTTCATATTTCTAAAGAATCTTCTTTCAATATTTTTTTTAATAGATTCACCTTTAATTAGTAATTCTACTTCATTCCAACTCACACTATCTTTTTCTACACCAGCAAATACTGATTTAGTGATAGTTTCACCATTAGTGTTTGTGTATTGGTAAACATAGTTTTTAATACCTAAGAAATACGCTCTATCAATTAACATACCTTTCATTTCATCTTTCATCATTCCTAGTGCTGAACCAATTAAACTAGCTGGGAAAGGTTCAGTTGTAAAGATTGAATCAGTATCTGTATAAACTATTGTACCATCTAATTTGAATTGCATCATATGTATTCTAGCGTAGCTAGTTACTGCTGCAGCTATTGCTACATTACTTTTTACATTAGTTTCAATGTTAGAAGGGTTGAAATCGTAATCCCCTTTCATAGTTAATGATTTAACTGTTTCCACAGGTAAGTTATTAGTAATCAATAATAGTGAATGAGTATCACTAAATTTAACTACAGATTTAACAACATGTCTAGATAAATGAAATACTAAATCTTTTGTAAGAACTATCATTGTACTTAACAATTCTCTTCTTCTACCGAAATACCCATATAAAGTATTTAATTGTAGTTTAGCTATGAATTTTCTAGCACCTTCACTCACTTTTTTAATATCATAAAAATGATTCATATAATCATTAAATAAGAAAGTTTTACTAAATTGGTAACCTTTAATATATCTAAATGTGTACCCTAATTTAACAACAGCTTTAAGTTCTTCAGAGAAGTATACTCCGACCCAACTACCTGTAGGGTAAATAGTTTTACCATTGTATTTGTGTGGTAATACTGGTATTTTAATATTTTTAGGACATGTAACTTCCACTTCAAGAAACCCGAAAAACAAATCTAGATTAAAATTATTAAAATTAGTCCAAACTGCTTTAAGTTTGTGTGGCATCACATATTTCATTACGAATGGATATAAGGAATTTACATCGTAGTAATAAAGTTTTTCAGCGTAACATTTATAATAATCTGTTGCACCACCAAAATACCCTCTTCTAATGAATGAATCTACCACACTACTTAAGATAGGGATTTCTAGTTTTAGAAAGCTTGTTCTAAAAATTTTTAATGATAAAGTACTAGTAGAAAATATTTTACATAAATCTACCTTATATGAATCTAGGTAAGTATTTCTGGCAATAGTCATTGCTTTATTTAAAGCAATAGAATCTTGTAAAGAGTAAAGAGTAAATTGTTCGAATAAGACTTTATTTTTAAATAAACTAATATTATTAAATTCATTATTGTATTTACTTGTTTTACCTGAAACTCCAAAAGTTTCACATAATTCATTTAAACCTAGAGGAAAGATTCTGAAACTATCTTTGAATTCAATAGTTCTTTTACCTACTTTATATTTAATAGAAATAAAACTGTTTTTATCATCAATTATTGTACTAATTGAATCTAACGCTGCAAAGTTTAATAATGCTTTGTATAAGAAGACACCATCAAATTTACCTAAGTTATGCACAAAGATATATTTAAATTCACTTGTATGTTCAGATATAAAATCAAAGTAGTTTTTCCACAAGTTATTAACACAAATATTTATTGTATATAAATTATTAAAATCTAGTTTATTGTGTTCAATAGTAAATATTTTGTTAATTGCACACCCATTGATTACAAAACTAGTAGTAATAGCAATCGGTATTTGAACACCTGTACTATTAGGAATTGACATAGATTCAATATCCATAGTTGCAAAAGTAGTTTTACTATTAAGATTGTTACCTTTAACAATAAGACTAATTGTTTTTGTAGTTAAGGTTTATTAGCTACAGTTTTCACATTAGTGTGATATCCTCTTTTAACTATTGTAATGTTGGGAGTACCTGCAGTTTTAGTTACTTTAATTGTAGCATTTTTAAGATGATCCATACTCCACACTCTCACTTTGAATAATTGAACTGTTTCCACTTTGTAACCATCAACATAAGCTTTTCCTATAATATCTTTAACTGAATTATAATATTGTTCAAATGTTGTAGCATTAGTCATTAACACATTGTGGTGATAATTAAATTCAGTTCCATCAACCATACCTGTAACAATAATAACTTTATAAGCAGCTAAATCTAGGAATTCATCCCTAGCCATTAATGTATTAAATATATTTTCTAATACTAATTTATTATCACTGCTTAGTAAGTTATTAACTAAGATGAAAGTTATACTTCTACCTTCACTATCTTGATATGTTGAATCTATTGGAAATGTAGACACTTCGTTATCTAAACTTTTGTTCATTTTTTCAAGTAATTTAGTTAACAAATTTATTATTTTTTTTAATATTGTTGAAATCATTTTAGTTTTATTGAATCATATTAAATACTTAGTATAAGACATACGCTAATTATAAAACTTTGATATGTTAAAAGGTGTTGCTTGTTATATAAAAGATTCTGTTGAATCTAGTACCTCAATTAGAATACCAAGTATTAATAGCAATAATACTACTTTACCTGGCTCTGATAAAGGTAATATCGATACAGTTGAAACTAAAATATTAGATAATATAACTCAAGATCCTAATAAATGGATCTCTATAGCAGGAATAATAGTATTAGGTGTAGTTGGATTGATAACTGTTCTATGTTTCAGTGATGTAATGTTACCTGAAACTACTAGAAGTATACCCATAATAGGAGAATGGGGTCATACTATTAATAGTAGTGTAACTAGTTTCTTTTCGTCTTTTACTGATTATTTTAAACCTACACCTCCTAGTGATCCTTTAGCTCCTCCTGCATCACCTAGTGTACAAGCTACAAGTCCTATGACTCCTACTTCTACTTCTCCAACTCCTAGTATAAGTGGAGATTCAGTGGCAGCTAGAGTAATTAGTAGATCAAGTAGCTTAGATTCTAATAGAACAGTTAGACCTGGTACAAGTAACTTAGAAATTCCTAAACCTATGGTTACTTCAGATACTACCTTGTTTAGTCCTTTTGATTAGATAATATATCTATTATTATTATTATTTTTAATATTTTTAAGATTTTTTATCAACTGTTTAATAGGTTTAGCAGAACTTTTTACTAATGTAACAACTATTACTCCTTTTTCAATAATATAAATACTTTGACCTAATTCTCTTTTAAATGAATTAGTAGAAATAAATGTATCTTTCCAAGTAAAAATTGGTAAAGGGTTTTTTCTATTAAACCATTTAACTTCATTAATTAAAGCATTATTTTCATTTTTTTTAGTTATAATTGCACTAAAATTATTATCTACCCAAACATTATAAGTATTATTACTTTGATGTGTAATTATTCCGAAATCACTAGGATTAAATGAAAGAGGAAGGTTATGATTATAGTATTTTTGATCTAGAGGAATAGGTTTTCCTATACTATTATTTGGAGCAATTCCATCCACAATTTTATAATTGAAAATGATTTGTGAACCTTGTTCTTGATAATATTCTTGATCTTTAGTTAAAAGATAAGATTCAAGTATAGTATAATAGAAATCTCTATCGTTTTTATTTAGAGAAGTAACTCTTCCTATTGATATCATTTTATTACTATATTTAATTTTAGTAATTAAGATAATATGAGTATTTTGTGGTAAGTTAATAACTACTTCATTCCAAAATTTATTTAAGAAAGCTTTAATTAATTTTAGAGTTACTATTTTATTTTTAGGAATATTATAGAATACTTTTGTAAATTTTTGCATATATATTTTATTTTATAATTGTTTAATTTTAAAGAAAATTAATAAAAACGGATTGGTTATAGTCTATCTTAAAGATATTCTACTACTTATACATTTAATAGTTATAATTTTATGTATAAATACCCATGAAGACTTTTAAAGATTAATTAATATCTTATTATTATGTCTTACACCTTGATCAGACTTGAACTGATAACTTCTTATAAAGATATTATACATTTAACTACAATTGTTTAAGGTGGGTAATTATACTCAAGTATTATTTTAGTTTTAGTTGATTTTGATTTTGATGTTGCAATATTTTTACATCGAAGAATTTATAATCTGGAACATAACCTTTATAGTTTATTTTAGAAAAATGATAAGGGAAAATTCCTTTTAAAGTTTGTACTTGGAATGAGTTAGCTAATTTACTTAGTTTATCTGGAAGTAATAATAAACTATCTTTAAAATATAAAGTAGTTTTATTATATTTCATTTTAAATCCAAGTAGTCTTCCTCTGTGCATAAATGGTGTAATACTTCCTAAGTTTACTAAAATTTTAAGTAAAAAGATTCCATCGAATCTACCTAAATTATGTAGATATATTTTATATCCATCATATTTTCTAATACCTAAGTCTTTTAATACTGCTTCCATCATTAAACCAAAATTATTTTGGTAATCAGTAATATAATAACTAAAAGAACTTATTCCATCGTACCATGCTAATAAGTATGGAACATGTTTGTTATTAATCACAATTGTTTCAATATCCATTGTTATTATATTTTTAATATTTTTAAGATTTTTTATATTAAAAAATAAAAGTATCGATGACAATATTGTTATAACATCAAAAAATATAAAAAAGTATTTCAAAGGGGTTATTAAGGAAAACTAATGCAAATTTATAGAAAAGGAGGTTCAAACCAAAAGCTTCAAGAAATAAGTTCTAGCTAAATTTTATTTAAAATAAGGTTTAGTTTAGATAAAATTATTTCTCTTTATGAAAAATATAAGCGATCCTAAGGTAAACCTTTTTAATTAATTACTTCCTGAAGTAAAACATTTTATTAGGGAAAGGAAAGGAAATCAACCGAGACTCCGAAAGTAATGGTGAGTGAAATCGGATTAGCCTAAAATTAATTTATAAATTGAATAACTTATTCCTTATTATTTTTTTCCTCTTGTTGTTTTTATTCTAATACTTAAAAATAGCTAAGAAATTATAATATTAAGGCAAATAGTTAGCTTAAATTTAATGTTTTATTTCTTTTATAGGAATAGCTTAGCAATAAATTTAAAGTTCTAAAAAAGGTTAAATACTCTAAGTCCTGTAGGTTTATAAATTAATTTAATAAAAAGAATAATTAATTCAAATAAAAGAACTTTTGATAGTACCTTTATAAGGATTAAATCATTCTTTAAAAAGTACGATGAGAGAAAACTTGTCGGAATATAGGGGAACCATCCTCTAAGGCTAAGTATTATAAATTTAGCGATAGTGAAAAAGTACTGTAAAGGAAAAGTATGAAAAGCGAGTGGTAAACAAAAAAGTGAATTAATAATAAAATTATTAATGAATCGGTGAAATAGATCATGAATTAGTAACTCTATAAGCAGTCGAAATTCTACTTTAAAAAAGATAAAAAGAATGACGGCGTACCTTTTGCATAATGGGTCAGCAAGTTAATAGGAGTAGCAAGGTTAAAAGCCCTAGCGAAAGCGACTACACTATTTCTGCTAAACAACTTTACTTTCTTGTAAGGTAATAGTCATTAGTAAGAAGAGTGATGGATAAGTTACTTCTATTAGACCCGAAGCCAGGTGATCTTACCAAGACCAGATTATAATGGATCGAACGGGTGAATGTTGCATAATTCTCCGATGAGTTTTGGTAAGCGGTGAAATGCCAATCTGACCTGGTGATAGCTGGTTTTCTACCGAAACATATTTAAGTATGACATCTACAATAAAATTTATGGAGGTACAGCAAGGCAATTCCCAACAAGTAATAAATATTTATTTCTTAGGCGTTTAGGTTGCGGGGACTTAGAAAATCCTACCTATGGAAGCGAATCTCGGAATTACATAAATTGATGGTAGATATTCAGACTATTCATGCTAAGTTGGATAGTCAAGACGGAAACAGCCGAGAACACAGATCAAGGTCCCAAATGATTGTTAAGTGAAATTAAGGATGTAGCAATATCGTATACAGCTGTGAAGTGAGCCTGGCAGTCGCTACTTTTAATGAACGTATGTAACAACGCATCAGCAGTTTAGATAGTGGCACCGAAAATTTAACGGGTCTAAACAATCAACCGATATCGTGTTGACTAAAAATAAATTAAATTATAATTATTTATAGTCTAGGTAGTAGAACATTCAGTCAAACTAATAATAGAACAGTGTTTCATTGTTTTTTAGGTAACTGAAGAGAGAATGCTGACATGAGTAACGTAAAAAGAAGTTATAATACTTCTCGCCGAATACGAAAGGGTTGCAAATAGGAAAGGTTAATCCGTTTTGTGTGAATGCGGCCTCTAAGGACCAAAACCAAAGTTTTGGCTGATGAGTATATAATAGAAAGTCCAATAATAATATTGGATCAGGAAATTAATATTATATTATACTACCGTACCCTAAACCGACACAGGTTCGTAGGTAGAGAATACTAAGGCGTAGAGCTAAAAGTTGTTAAGGAACTCGGCAAGTTACCCTCATAAGTTAGACGAAAAGAGGGACCGTATAGTTAATTTTAATTAATTAATTAAGACGGTGGCACATAATCGGAGGCCCCGACTGTTTACTAAAAACACAACACAGTGCAATCATTAATATGATAGTATACTGTGTGAAATTTGCCCGATGCCATTAATATAAGAGCGGTTATGGGAAACTGTGACTAATCGAAAATCTGGTTAATAGCGGTCTTAACTATGAGGATCCTAAGGTAGCAAAATCAATTGGCCATTAAATGTGGTCCGGAATCAATAATGTAACGATGGCCTCACTGTCTCTACAACTTGCTCAGTGAAATTGAATTACGCGTGCAGATGCGCGTTGCCTCCAGGGGGACGGGAAGACCCTATGCAGCTTTACTGTAGTTAGTTATCACATGAATCTAGAACAATTTTAGTTAATAGTGAATAGGGATGTCGATAGACAAATAGTGGAAACCTTATAACTAAGATTGGGTTTATGTTTACCTTAATCTATAAAGCTATTGCTTTGCATTGTTCTTAAATAGTGCGGAGCGTTGCTAGCGGTAAGGGAGAGTTGACTAATTGGCAGTTTGACTGGGGCGGTCGTCTTTAATAGAGTAGCAAAGTACATCCAAATATTTTAAAAATTAAAATAAAACAAATAACCTATCTTCTTCTGTTTTACAAAGAGGAAAAGTAGAATATAATTGAAATATATTATATAAACAATAACTTTGTTTTAATTATCTTTATATTTTAAAGATAACTAAAACTATAAACACACTATAAATTATCAAAGGTATAGCTAGAAATTGAATGGAGATCAATCAACCAGTGAAGGGTTGCGCAGAGTTCAATGGCGGTAAGCATGCTTAACTGAAAGACCCAAAAGTCGCACAGATACGTAAGTAGGGCATAGTGACCCCTCGCTATAATATGGAATAGACGGGGATCAATTAATAAAAGTTACGCTAGGGATAACAGGCTGATAGCCGACGAGAGTACACATTGTCTCGGCTGTTTGGCACCTCGATGTCGACTCATCCTATCCTCCGGGGGAAGAAGCTTGGAAGGGTTCGGCTGTTCGCCGATTAAAAGGGTACGTGAGTTGGGTTTAATACGACGTGAGTCAGTATGGTCCCTATCTTCTGGAGGAATAATTAGTAAAAAGGGGCAGACCTTCTAGTACGAAAGGATCAATAGGCTGTGTTTCTCTAGTGTACCAATTGTTTGTACTTTTGTTTGTATTTATACAAATAAAGAGGAACGCATAGTTGGGTAGCCACAAACATAATAGATAAGTGCTGAATGTCTCTAAAGCAAGAATCTAACCCCTAGATACTAACAAATGGTTATTAATTTATAATCATTAATTAAGAAATAGAACATTTCTAGATAGGCTGCAAATGTAAGTACTGTAAAGTATTAAGTTTAGCGGTACTAATTTATAAAAAAACTTGATGTTAAAGGTTGTTATTTATTTATATAACTAGGCTCTTTCTTTTTTGCTAATAATGCTTTGATAAGACTAGTTATTTACAGGATCCTTGCCTCTTTTGGAATTAGATAAGGCAGCCCCGTAGCTAAGGCAAGGGAGCGCTCCCTATTAAAATTTTTATTAAAATGAAAATTTTTATTAAAATGAAAATAAAATAATTTATAAATTTTAAATAAAAGAGATAATAAATATTGTTTAATAACAAATAAAATACGACAATAAATTAAATTATAAGGCAAAATTTATAATAAATAATTTCTTAGTCTAAGTAATCAGGAAGAATTTAATTTTGGTTCTGATTGAACGTTTTTCAGTAGTTTTAAGACATGCAAATCGTTGTTCTTAAATTAATTTAATTTAAAGTTAAATTAATAATAGGATAAGGTGTAAAGGTGAGTATAATAAATCAGATACCTTATAGACTCCTTAATTAGGAGATAATTTTATTTTTCTAAAATGAATTTATATAAATTAACAATAGAAATACTTAAGATAAAATAATATTTTATTATTAAGGATAAGTAAAGATAAATTAGCCATTTATTAAAAAAAGGAATGTTTCTGCTATAAGATTCGATTTATTTTGTTTAATGGTAGTTGGTAGGGTAAAGGCCTACCAAGCCTATGATCAAAAGCCAAGTTTGATAGAACAAATGGCCACATTGGGAGTGAAATGCCCCAAGTAGTGTAAACTACCAGCAGTCAAGAATATTAGTCAATGCTCGCAAGAGTGAACTAGCTAACTGAAATCACAAAAGTCATACTATATGGTGGTGATTGTGATAACGTAAGGGAAAAAATTGATATTACCTTACTATTAGTGTTGTCCAAAACTGGTGCCAGAAGACTCGGTAAGGCCAGAAACGCAAACGTTAGTCGTCCTAATCAGGCGTAAAGGGTTTGTAGGCTGCTTTAAAATTTATATCTTTAAATAGCTCTGTTTTTATTTTAATTAAAAAGATAAAAATAGTAAAAATAAATGAATTAAAGCTAGAATCAAATTGGGGATAAACCAAATAATACTTAGAGTAGGGATGAAATCCGTAGATACTAAGGGGAATACTAAGGGCGAAAGCTTTTTATCTACTATTGATTGACGCTGAGAAACGAAGGTGAGAATAGGAAATAGGATTAGATACCCAGATACCTCTCACTGTCAACGATGAATGGTGGTTATTAGTTTTAATAAAAATTAGTAACGATGTTAACACGATAACCATTCCGCCTTGCGAGTACGGTTGCAAAACTGAAACCAAAAAAATTAGTCGGTCTCGAAGCAAACGAAGTGAAGCATGTTATTTAATACGAAAATACGCGTAAAACCTTACCAGTTCTTGCATATCCATTCCTCTTAATTTATTACCTTCTATTATTGAAGAATAATTAGTTAAGAAAGAATGAGTAATATCTAAACAAAATTAGATATTCGTTTACAGGTGTTGCATGGCTGTCGTCAGTCCGTGCTGTGAGAAGTGAGGTTAACTCCACTAACGGACGCAATCCCTGTTGTTAATTTATACTTAACAATTAATGAATTTTAAATATTTTCATTTGGGGCTAAGACAAGCCGTTATGGCCCTTATGAACTGGGCTATAGACGTGCCACAAAAACTTTTACAAAGTGATGCAAAGACCTAACCCTTGTACTAATTTATTTAGTTAATATTTATTTATAATAAATAAGAGGGTTATAAGGAATAGCTAATCATTAAAGAAAGTTAATAATTTAATATTATAGACGGATTGTCGTCTGCAATTCGGCGACATGAAGAAGGAATTTCGAGTAATCGTTGATCACTAGCGCAACGGTGAAGATAGCATTCGTGATGAACTAACTGTCTGTCGCTGGGAAGAAGCTTAACTTGGGGGAAACTGCCACGAGGTTATAACTTTAACAAAGGAATACAATATATTTATTATATTGTTGTTTAAATGCTAAATATCCTTTAGTCAATTAATTTTTAACACCTTTATTAAGCTAATTAGTATCTGTTAACCCATTTAAGTAACATCTCAAAAGTCATAGCAAGGTAACTGTTCGGGAACGAGCAGTTGTAAAATAAGAATTATATATTTAACCCCCCTTTTTGCTGTGATTGCCTTAAGGTAGTGTTGGTCTTTAGGAGTGTGTGTATACTAAATACATAATAGTCGCACACCAGTGTATATAAAATACACAAAAGTTGTATTTCTTGATCTTAAAATAACAAAAGGGGTTAGCTGAGTGGTTTAGCAGTAAATTTACACTTTACGGACAGAGTTTCGATTACTCTACCCCTTAAGCGTTTAAGGAAATAGCGTAGCAAAGCAACAAAGTTGTAGCAAAAAAGAGAATAACGAGTATGCCGAAATAGGTAGCCGGGTGAGTCTTAGGAACTCATAATTTTTAATTGTAAGAGTTCAAGTCTCTTTACTCGTAAACTTATAATTAATTAATAATAGTCTTATCTTACTTAAGGTTACTTTATATATCTCTTACTTTAACTAACTCTCTTACTCCCGTACTGGGTAGACAGAGTACTTTAGAGAGCGGCTGTTTTTATCTTGTACACAAGAAATAAGCAAAGTCTAATAATAACTATAATAGTATTTTTAAAGGTAAAGAAATGATTTTTATATCTATTTTAACATTAATAGTGGCAAAAGCCCTACCATATTTTACTAACAATTTATCTTCAATTTATTTCACTAGAATATCAGCTATAATATTCATTTATGCCGGAGTTTTATCTTTTAATACTCTTTACATTCAGTCAATTGGATCAGGTATTGGTATATATAGCGGTTTATTCAATATTACACAAATTTCTGCAATTATAGAAGTATTTATCTTAATTATTGCTTCTTTAATTTTAATTGCTTGGCCTTTATTAGCTAATAATAATAATACAAAAAGTACAGATTATTCTTTAATAGTATTATTTAGTACTTTAGGTTCCTTATTATTAATATCTTGTTCAGATTTAATCTCAATGTATTTAAGTATAGAATTACAATCTTTTGGTTTATATGTATTAAGTACCTTATATAGAGATTCAGAATCATCTACTTCTGCAGGTTTAAAATACTTTCTATTAGGTGGTCTATCTTCTTGTCTAATATTACTTGGTGCAGGATTAATTTATGCTTATACTGGATTAACTAATTTTGAATCAATTTATAGTTTAATTTCTGTATCTTCTCTAAGCCCTATTGGCGAAAGTTTTGAACAAATAAATTATTTAATGCAAGGATTTAGTTTAGGATTAATTTTAATTGTAATAGGATTTTTATTCAAAATAAGTGCAGCACCATTACATAATTGGTCTCCTGATGTATATGATGAAGTACCCACAATAGTAACAATATGGTTAACAATTATGCCAAAAATAGCAATATTAGTACTATTATTAGAATTATATACACAAATAGGATATATAGGTTTACCTTATGGAGTAGAATTAAACTCTATTTATTTATTAAAAAATTTATTATTAATAAGTTCTTTATTATCTTTAATAATAGGAACAGTAGTAGGATTAGCTCAAACTAAAATAAAAAGATTATTGGCCTATAGTACAATTTCTCATATTGGTTGGATTTTATTAGCCTTAGCTGTTAATACTGAACAATCAATAGATTCTCTTCTATTTTATATTATTCAATATTCAATTACTAATTTAAATATCTTTTTAATTATTATTGCTTTAGGTTATGTAATAAATAAAGCAAATTTAATTACTTCAATACAAAGCAATAAAGTAGAAGGAAATAAAGATATTAAATTTATTTCTGAACTTAAAGGTCAATTTTTATTAAATCCTATTTTATCTTTAAGTTTAGCTATTTGTTTATTCTCTATGGCTGGTATACCTCCTTTAATAGGTTTCTTTAGTAAACAATTTGTTCTATATTCAGCATTACAAAGTGGATATTATTTTATATCTATTGTAGCTATACTAGTAAGTGTAGTTAGTGCTTCTTATTATTTAAAAATTATAAAAGTTCTTTATACAGAAACTAATGCTAGTTCTGCCTCTCTTCAGGCTGTTAATACTAACCAAACTGAACTTGAATCAGAAGGAATCTTAACAAATTTCCATAGTTTCTTAATATCTACTTTAACTTTATCAATCTTATTATTTATTTTAAAACCTTCTTTAATCTTAAATAGTACACAATTACTATCTCTATCTTTATTTAATTTCTAATGAATAACTTATTCTTTTTAATTATTTTTGTTCCTGTTTTAGCTTTTTTATTATTAGGTTTAAATGTTTTATTAGCTGTACACAGACCAGATGAATCTAAAGTTTCAGCTTATGAATGTGGATTTAGTCCTGTATATGGACAAACTAGATCAACTTTCCAAATCCATTTCTATATTGTTGCTATGTTATTTTTAATCTTTGATCTTGAAATTTTACTTTTATTCCCTGTTGCAGTAACTCTTTATCAAGTTTCTATTTTTGGATTTTCAATTGCTATAATCTTTTTTATTATTTTAACAATAGGATTTGTATTAGAAATTGGATCTGGAGCTATAGCTTTAACTAATTTTGAAACTAAATAATATAATTCAATATATTTTATTTAAATAAAACCCCCTTACTCTGGCTTTGTCTTAAAATCAGAAAAACACAAGACTGTGCGACCAGAATACTAAAAGAGCAAAAGTACAGCATTTAGTGAAATAAACCATTTTCTAAAGATTGTTAGTAAACCTCATACTGTTGTTTTACCAATAACTTTTTCTAATACTGGTATAAGATATCTTAACAACGGTATTTTATTTATAAAGTAGAATAACTAGCTTATTAGCCAAATTACGCCTAGTGATGAGCCAATATATTGTCTAAAGTTTTGCACTCTGCTTATATTGGTTTTTACCTAGTTTATTAGTACTTGAGTTTGTACCTGAACTTCTCATTTCATCTAGTTGTTTTTGTAACATTTGTAATGATAATTTATTTTGTTGGATATTTCCTTTATATTATTACAAAGATTAAATAAATAAAATTAAAAGAGGTATGATTAGTTTAATAGGTTAAAATGAGGTCTTGTGGCGACCATGTTCAGAGTTCGAGTCTCTGATTATACCCTAAGGGTACTATCCTTCCATTATTTCTTTAGTAGAAGGAGATTGCTATACCCCCTAGGACTAATATGATAAAAATATAATTAATTATTAAGTAAAAAAAAAAATAAATAAATAAATTTATAAAATAAAAATAAAAGAGAATGTATTTTGTTATTTATATAATATCTAATTCTTCACTACAGAACATGAAGTCGCCTCTTAATTAAAAGAGAGCATAAGTAAACATAAGACAAGCTTTATAATGCAATAATATAATATAGAATGAATCTTTTAAATAAAATGTAAGGTAAAAGTCTAATATGGAAATTCTTAGTTTTAATTAGAAAAACTTTTATAATAAGTAATACAATAATAGGATCAGTAGCAATGTTCTTGATAGTAAGTTCCTCTTCAGATACTTTCACTGCATTAATTTTTGGAAGAATAGCTTAAGTGTAAGCGCAAAGTAAGCCCTTGATTAATAAATCATTACTTATTAAGAATTAAGATAAGCAAGTAGAGGGGTTTTAGCTCAAGGGATAGAGTTTCTGCTTTGTCAGGCAGAAGATGCCAGTTCGAGTCTGGTAAACCCCGAATATTATAGGATATAATTTTGTTGCAAACCAAAACGACCTTTACTAATAAAACATTAAAATAGGAGAGGCTTGCCTCAAAAGAAAGAAAGCAGTGCAAACAGCAAATCAAGCAAGACTAACACCCTTATTTTAATCTTAAAACTAAAAGAAGTAAAGATATTAATCTTACTTTTTTAAATAAATCTTTACTTCATGGGTATTTATTATCTTAAATAATAATTAAATAGAAAAATAATAGTATTTACTTATTACTTACTATTTCTATTTAGGATAATAGATAGATTAATTTATGGAATAAAACTATAAAGTAATTAACCAATCTGTTTTTATTAATTTTCTTTAAAATTAAACAATAATTAATAGTATAAATGAATAAACAAAATATGAATAATAAAATTGCACCTTTATATAAATTACCTGTTAATAAAACTTATAAAAATAATAATTTTATAAATAAAATTAATTTAAGTAATTTATCTTTAAATAAAATTATATCTTTATATATAAAAACATTTAATTTATATAATAATAATTATATAAGTTATTTACATAAAAATAATAATTTAGATTTAATTTTACAAGTTAAAAATGAAGCAAGCGCAGGATCAATAGAAAACTTAAATATTAAAATTTCTAGTTATTTCTATACATTAAAAAAATTATATTTAAAAATAAAAATAAATTCCTTATTATACAATATAAACTTATTTTTACCTAATTCTGTCACTAGTGTAAAAGCCATAGCTCCCTCTGCCTTGATTAAAGATAGTTCAATTAACACCATAAATGAATTATTAGAACAAGGTAATAAAATAATAAATGAATTAAATTATCAAATAACTTTAAAAAAAAATATCATTACAAGAATAAAAAACAATGAAGTTATAGAACTAGTTGATTCATTATTACCAAATACTACAAAACAAAGTATTAAAAATACAAGTAATTTAAATAATAATTCTTTATCTTTTGCACAAGCCAAATCTTTGGAAGAAGTGAACACTTTTTCTCAAAAAGGAGAAACAGGTTTAATATCATTATTTAAACAAAATTTAGCTTATAATAAATTATTAAATACAATCAATAAATCAAATGAAATAAAAATTGAACAAACATTAAAAGCAATAGCTGGCACAGTAAAACAAGAAATAAATTATAATATTATTTCTCCAGTAGCTGTAGATTATACTTTATTAGAAGCTAACAAAAAACCAATAATTAATAAATATATTAAATCTATGAGTATATATAATATGAATACAAATCAATCTTTAAATAATAATAGTACTCTAGGTGGAAATAAAGGAGGTATAATAATATATTATAGTAATATAATAGGATATAATTTTAATAGTAATATTAATAAATTAATTAAAAATTCTTATAATTTAATTTCTGCATCCTTTAAAGCTATGTATACTTTAATAAGTAAACCTGTTTTTGTGGTTACATCTGATAAAATTATTATACAATTATTTTATTATATTTTTATTCCTAATATTTTAAAACTTAAAAAAATTTATAAAGCTGGTTCTTTAAGAAGAAATAAATTTAATAATTTAATTTGGAAAAAAAGAAAAGCTAATATTAAAAAACTTTTCAGAAAATTTAGAAAAATGAATGTTACTGTTAGAATTCATTTAAGAAAATTAAGTAATCTTACTTTAACTAAAGTTTATCCTGAAAGATTTGAAATATTATGTGAAATATTAAGTAAATATTTCAAAAAACCTGTTGAATTAGATTTAATAAGATTACATTATCCTTATAATGATAGTCACATTTTAGTTAATTTATTAGGTATTATGATTAATAAAATTAAACTAAGAATAATTCTTAGAAGATTATTTGAAAAAGCAGTTATTAAAAATATAAATAAACTAAATACTAATAATAATATTATACCTTCATTCTTATCAGGTATTTCAATTAAAATAGCTGGAAGATTATTAACTCAAAAAGTAGTTCCAAGACAAACTATTAATATAACAAGAAGAGGTTCACTATCTAAAGGTAAAATAAACTTCTTAGATACAGCAAGATTCACTAATAAAAACAAAAGAGGTGCATTTAGTGTTACAATAACTTCTTCTCAAAATTATTTCTAAAATAAGTTTTTACCTTCCACAACCCCAAAGTAGATAGGAAATACACTAATTATTAATTAATTCTTTAAAAACCCCCTAATTATTTAATATTATTTCTACAGTTTCAAATAGGATATAATTAATTCCTCGGGTAGGGTACACCTTAAGATAATCTTAACCCACTACTTATTATAAATTATTTAAATATTTAATTAATAAGATATATAGAGTATAGTGTAATGTAATAAAATAAAATAAGTGTAATTGTATTGAAAGTTAAATGTAAAAGGAAATGTTCACTTAAAGAGGAGGTTAACTAAAATAAATGTGATTTTAAATCACTGTAAATCTTTGATATTATGTAAGAGAAACTAAGAAAAATCAAAATCAATAATAAATTGCTTCTTTAATACAATTCTTAGTAAAATAAATCCTAAAATAATGAAAAACTAGTTAATATTTTAAATAGTGTTATACAATCTTGGGCACAGTATTTAAAATATTAAAACTAGTTAATATTTTAAATAATGTTACACAATCTTGGGTACAGTATTTAATAGATTCTTGTCTAAAGTTCCATACTCTACCTTCAAATTCCATCACATATTTGTTATAATCAGCCCAAGTGATTTTATCTACGGCAACATTATACCAATGGTATCTATTTTTAAGTTTTTCACTCATACCATTAAATAAGTTAAATGGAGGTACTTTTCCTTCATAATCAATGTTACTTAATAAGTAAGGGAATATACCTTTAAGTAATTTACCTGCTAAACCGAATCCTAATGCTAGTTTTCTTAATGAAACAGGTAGCATTAATAAGCTATCTTTAAGTATCACAGAACAACTATTGTTAGCTACTTTGATGGCAATAATTCTACCGTTATGTATCAATGGTTGTACTTTAGCATCTCTCAATGCGTCTAGTAACAAATGAACTAAGAAGATTCCATCAAATTTACCTAAGTTATGTATATAGATTTTGTATCCTCTGTATTTTCTATTAAGAATATCAGTAAAGGCTGCTCTAACTAGTTTAGTTAAATCTCCTTTATAATCGCTAACAAAATAAGAGTGATTGTTAACTCCATCAGACCAACATAATAGGTAAGGTATATGGTAGCTTTTACCATCTACTGTTTTTGTGAGAGTTTCAAGATCCATAGTAATAATTTTAGTATTAATATTTGAATCTACTTGTAGGGTACTTATAGCTTTACTAGCTTTGCTTACCATGTGTAACACTTGTACTCCGTTTTCAAATAAATAAACACTTTTGTTTATTTCTCTTCTAACGATTGTATCACTTAATATTGTATCAATCCAAGTAAATAAAGGTTCATTTAAGTTATTTTTATAATATTTAACATAGTTAACTGTAGAACCTCCTTCTACTTTTGTTTCCATAATGATTTGAGTTTTATTATCTACTTTAATCACATGGTTATTATCATTAGTAAATAACACTAGACCATAATCTTGAGGTACAATTCCAATAGGTAAATTAAGGTTGTAATATTTTTGTGATTGTAAAATAGGAGGTACAACACTTCTGATTGGAGCTTCACCTTTACCTATTCTATATTGGATAACTATTTTGTTAATAGGTTCAGTTTTATACCAATCTAATTTTAGGTAAAGTTCTTCAGTTAATCTAGTAATAAAGTATTCTAAGTCACCTTGGTTTAATAAAGTTAATTTACTTAGGCTTATTACTTTACCATCTTCATATCCTATTTTAACTAATGCTAATAAGTGGATATCTTTACCTTCTGCAGAGGCATTAGTAAATAATTCATTTACAGTACTATTCCAAAATTTAGTTAAGTAGGCTTTAATTACTGAATCAGTTAAGATTATATCACTACTTAAGTTATATACTACTTTATTGAATAATGTTTTCATAATTTTATTGTCTGTCTTCTTAGAACGGGTAATAAATGAGTATTAATGGGCTCTTAATTGAGTACCCAAGGTTACACGATAGTGTTAATAAGGGGATTCGTGACTAGAGTCATGCTCTAATATAAAGATTAAGGTTGTTTTATTCAACTTAAAAAGAAGTTGAGTTCCTAAAAATAGGGTATGAATCATTCATTAAAGAAAAAAATAAGAAATAAATAAAAGAGATAAAAATATTTATAAATATTTAATCAAAACAAAAAACACAGTCATAATAAATTTAAAAAATGTCAAATATTTTAATTTTATCACCATTAAGTCAATTTGAAGTTACAAGCTTAATAGGACTTAATGCTCCAATTTTAGGTTATTTAAATATTACTTTAACTAATTTAGGTTTATATGCTAGTTTTATTATCTTACTTGTATTAGGATTACATTTATATGGAAATAATGATTTCAATTTAATTCCTAATAAATGGTCTATATCTTTAGAATCTTCTTATGCAAGTTTAAGTTCTATGGTTAGAGAACAAATAGGTAGTCATAATGAAGTATATTTACCTTTAGTATATTCTTTATTCTTCTTCATTTTATTTGGTAATTTAATTTCTAATGTACCATATTCATTTGCAGTAACAGCTAGTGGAATAGTATCATTAGGTTTAAGTTTCACAGTATTTATTGCTGTAACTATCTTAGCTTTAAGTATACACGGAATTAGATTCTTTTCTTTCTTTATTCCAGCAGGAACACCTTTAGCTTTAGTACCTTTCTTAGTATTAGTTGAATTAGTTTCTTATTTAGCAAGATCTGTTTCTTTAGGAGTTAGATTATTTGCAAATATGGTTGCTGGACATACTTTACTAAAAATTTTAAGTACTTATTTATATAAATTATTCTCAGGTAGCTTAATAGTAGCTATTATTACTTTAATTCCTTTTGCAATATTCTTAGCTTTAATTGGTTTAGAAATTGTTGTTTCATTAATACAAGCTTTTGTATTTACATTATTAGTATGTTCATATTTAAAAGATGCTATAGAATTACATTAATTTGTAAACTTTATTTAATCCCCACCCACTTAGTAGTAGAGAGAGGAAGAAAACTTTTATATTCAAGTTTTTAATAATATTAGAGCATTAGCCAAAACAGGAATAAATTTAGATTATCTGCAAACTATAGAGATGTTGCTTTATTATGTGCATTAATAAACTACTTAGAAAATAGTAAAAATATGATAACTAGAAACTATTCAACTCATAATACAGAAATAGGTGTAAAACTTTTTATAACAAAAAGACAAGCACTTGAAAAAAAAATTATTGAAAATAATAAAGTAGCTCCTTCACCTGAAATTTCTACAAAAGAAAATGTTATTCAAAAACTTGATCATAATAAATGAATTTACCCTTTACCCCCTAAAGATGTTAAAACTAATCTATTTGGTGTTATGGATTTAGAAACTGTGTTAGGTCCTAATGGAGAACAAATTGTTATTTGTGTAACAGTTAAACTTAATACTCTTAATAATGGTGTAATAACCAAATTATTTATGAATGATTTAATAGATCCTGTTAATGGTGGAAATAATATGTGGAAATCTGTAATAGATTTTATTAATAATTTAATAAAACCTAATGATGATGTTAAATCTAAAAAACCATTTAAATATTATATTTATACTCATAATCTTGGTAGTTTCGATGGATATTTTATATATAAAGGTTTGGCTAAATTGTATAGTGATAATCCTTATTCAATAGGATGTATAATAGATAATCATAATAAATTTATTAATATTAACATTTTATTTAAAAAACATGTATTAATATTCTTAGATAGTTTAAGATTATTCCCTGTTAAATTAAATGATTTAGCTGAACAATTTAATACTCCTGGTAAATTAAGTGAATACAATCAAGATTTTAATAATCTTGAATTACTAAGAAGTAATAGTAAATTATTAGAACAATTTAGTGATTATGCATTACAAGATGTAATATCATTATTTGATATTATGACTAAAGCACAAACAATCTATATTGAACTTTATAATATTGATATTACTACTGTGGTAAGTTTACCTTCTTTATCCCTTAAAATATTTAGATTAAACTTTAAAACTATTCCTATTCCTATATTGAAAGGTATTGAAGATGAATTCATTAGAAATGCATACTTTGGTGGCCACACTGATATTTCTGAAGCTTACAGTGAAGATTTACATTATTATGATATTATTTCTTTATATCCTAATGCAATGTTAAATGATTTACCTGGTAAATTTATTAAAGATCATAAAAATATGAAAGCTATTAAATTAGAAAATTTCTTTGGTTTTGTTAAAGTAATTGTAGAAACTCTTCCTAATCTTAAAGTTCCTTTACTACCTTATAGAGATTATGAAACTGGCAGAGTTTCTTATCCTATAGGAAAATGGACAGGCACTTATTTTAGTCAAGAATTATTAGCTGTATTACCTCATGGTTATAAAATTACCTTAATTGAAGGTAGAGAATATGAAAGAGTTAACGGAATTTTTACTGATTATGTTAACAATTTCTTCTCTAAAAAAGCTAATTCTACAGGAAGTGAAAGATTTATTGCTAAATTACATTTAAATACTCTATACGGTGTATTTGGTAGAAGACAAGATAATATTGAAACTCTTAATATAAATAATGGAGATCTACCAAAATATATTTCAACTAGATTAATTAAAGGTTTTATTGAAATAAATGAAAACACTACTACTTTACTTATGTATACTCATATTCATTCTGAAATATTAAGTAAATTAAAAAATTTATTATCTACTAAAAGTCTTAGTTATGAATCTACTGTTAAATCTAATGTTGCTATTGCAGCGGCTATTACTAGTTACGCTAGAATCCATATGATACCTTATTTATTATTAGGTGTATTATATACAGATACTTATTCTATCTTCACTAAATACCCTTTACCTGATCATTTACTAGGTAAAGAATTAGGTATGATGAAAGATGAATTAAATGGTTTAACTATTAAACAAGCCTGCTTCATTGATATTAAAAAATATGGATATTGGTTTATTGATAAAGATGGTAATAGAATTGAAAAAAGTGTAATAGCAGGTGTAAAAAGAGATAGTATCTCTTTTGATGAAATTACTAGAATATTTAATGGTGAAGTTATTACTAAAGATATTCCTAATAGATTCAATAAATCTGTTAAAGATTTAAATATAATTATTAAAGATACTACTGTTTCAATTGATAATAATAGCTATAAAACTAGAAAAGATAATATTTACTTACCTTTATATGTGAACACTATTGATAATAAAATGATTGTTTTTATTAATAGATTTATTAATAAAATTATTAATAAAATTAAAAAAATTAAAGAATATTTTAATATTAGTTAAATATATCCTTATAACCCCAAAAATATTCGTTTTAACTTATCCTCTAACTTATTGTAATTTCGTGCCTTCAACCCCATTAGTAGATAGGATGGTAAGAAAATCTTTGAAGTAGTAGAGAACAGATACAATAGAATTACATTAATTTGTAAACTTTATTTAATCAACTGTACTATTACAGATAATAAAAGAGAGTTAAGATATCTAAAACTGTATTTTCTATATTTTGATGAAACAACATAAAGTAGTCGAATTCATATAGAAATAAGTTGAAAATCCTAGGTTACTTTGGATATAATTAAATACAAAAATAATTTTGTGGATAAACTAGATCAGAAAATTTTAACTTTATATATAAATAACACTTGAGTATGTTTATTATATAATTATATAAAGTTCTTCAATACGGAATCCTATATCCTAACTTATTAATATTTATGTTTAATTCAGTAATAATATATCAATACAACTAAACTATAGATTAAAGAAAAAGCTATAAGTATAAAAAGTATAAAATGTGTATGAGGCTTTAAGCAGCTATACATACACTATATACACAATGTATACTCTTACTTAGTTAGTATGGTTTGCTACTCCACGGAGCTGTTGGTAAAGCTAGCTAAACAAAACTTAAATACTAAATTAGTTTTATAGATAACTTCTAACTCAATATAAAATAGTAATAATAAATCCCTATTGCTTTTGTAGTTTAAACGGTTAAAACATACCATTCATGACGGTAAAACGAAGGTTCAATTCCTTCTAAAAGCTTTCTTTATTTATTTAATTAGAATAAATTTTATATCCTCTATATTTTTTAATCAAGATATCATTAAATGCTGCTTTAACTAGTTTAGTTAAATCATTATTGTAATCATTAACGAAGTAAGAATGATTCCTTACTCCATCAGTCCAACAAAGTAAATAAGGTATGTGGTAAGTATTACCATCTATTGTTTTTGTGAGAGATTCAAGATCCATTGTAATGATTTTAGAATTAATACTTGAATCTAGTTTCAAAGTACTAATAGCTTTAGCAGTTTTAGTAACTCCCGTACGGGGGTGTAACACTTGTTTTCCGTTTTCGAATAAATAAACACTTTTGTTTATTTCTCTTCTCATAACGGATTCATCTAATATTGTATCAACCCAAGTAAATAAAGGTTCATTTAAGTTATTTTTATAATATTTAATATGGTTAGAAGTTGTATTACCTTCTACTTTGACTTCCATAATGATTTGAGTTTTGTTATCTACTTTGATAACATAATTATTATCATTAGAAAATAGTACTAGTCCGTAATCACTTGGTTTAATACCAATAGGTAAGTTAAGATTGTAATATTTTTGGGAATGTTGCATAATAGGAGTTAAGCTTTTTTCAGGAGCTTCACCACTATTAGTTTTATATTGTATCACTATTTTAGTAATGGGAACAGTTCTGTACCATCGGGTGTTGTTGTTGTAATATCAGGTAATTTACCTTTAGTATCAAAACTCCAGTGAGTACTTAATATTTTAACTGCTTCTACACCTACTAATATCACCATACCAGTACCTAAGATAATTCCACCTATTTTTAACCAAGAGTACCAGTCTTGATACCAAGGTGTTGTATTAATTTCAATAGTTAATTTATGTGGAGTATCTTTAATTGAATCTGTACTAGTATTTAATAAATCAGAGACACCACTATCTACCATTGGTTTATGGAACCATCCTGGACCTCCACTAGGACTACCAGGATTAGTTTTACTTTGCCACCAATGTGTTTTAGGTGTTTCTGCTGTAACTACTGTTGGTTTATTAGATTCAACCATTTCATCAATGTTATCAGGAACGTTAGGAACTACTTTCATATCAAAGAAGTCGAATATCCAGTTAAATAGTTTTTTAACTAAATTAACTAGGATTTCTATGTAAGTTACTCCCATTGCTTGGAAACCTAGCATGATATTAGTATAAGAGAAACCTGTAGTTTTAATCACTAAGTATAATCCTATTAAGGCATTAAATGATATAAATGCTTTTCTAAATATAGTTAGTAAAGCCCAGACACTAGTTTTACCAATAACTTTTTCTAGTATTGGCATAAGATATTTCAATAATGGTATTTTGTTTATAAAGTATAGTACCCAAGAAAATAAGTAAAATAAACCAAATGAAGATGATAAATATTGTTTGAAGTTTTGTATACTTCCTCCAACTTTTACATCACTTACTGGTTTAGTGTTTTTATTATTTTGGATATCATTAAGTTGTGCTTGTAAAGCTTTAAGAGATAGTTTGTTTTGTTGGATATTTCCTTTTTTATTCATATTTTATATTTTATATTTTACTGTGTAATAATAATTACATGAGGGCAGGTTTCCCGACTAAATATGCTTGTGTTCTCCACTAAATATCTCTTTATGCTAACAACAAAATATTAGCTCTCTATATTAAATATTTACATTTTAATCATATATTCGCATTTATATACTCTTTTATTTTGAGTTTACAATAATTAACTAGTGTTGTTTTATTTTACTTTGCTAGCTTCTTTACTTATAATAAATTATAAAAGCTTTAGTAAAGAAAGCAATAAATAATATAATTAATTTTAATTTAACACTATCTTTGAAACAAGAATACGAACAAAGAGACTCGAACTCTTAAGGAATCACTTCCACTCCTGCTTAAGAGGAGATTGTTTACCAATTTCAACATGTTCGTTTATTGTGTATACAAAATTAGCTTTGCTATACTTCACAGATTTCACTACAATTATTAATAAAATATTAAAGATTAAATTTAGGCCCTAAGAGGACTCGAACCCCTGTAAAAAGTATTAACAGTACCTCGCTTAAACCACTCAGCCATAAGACCTTTAAATAATTTACATTTTCCTCAATTTCTATTGATTCTTTTATTCTTTCGCTTTGCTGTTTAGAGATACAATTATGTTAATTAAGTAGTTGTTGCTTGGCTATGTTCATTAACGTACACTCCCTGCTCTTTATTTAATAAATATAAATATATATTATATATTTATATGGTAGGCGCGACTCGAACACGCTATATGTCTCCTACCCAAAAGGAGCGACTGGCCAGTTAGTCATCTACCATTTAATTTAAAATTATATATAAATAAATATAATAAAGCTACCGCTGCTTTATTTCTTTTAGGCAATTGCTTTATAATAAAAAGGTATTTTGCTTCTATTTTCTTCATCTTATGTGTAGTGTTCCAGTAAAAGTAGGCTCTATAATGTGGTTGTGTTTAAGCACTAAACCTTATGATTCTTGCTACGATTGTAATTAGATTTAAGGATTAATAAGGATCCTAAATAAAGCTATATTGCAAATGTAAATAACAGATACTTTCTTGAATACTTAGCTTATAAACAAAAGTTGTATTAAAGCAAGATAAGTATATAAAGAATTTACAACTATTTACTCTTTTATATTTTTTATTTTTAATTAAAAATTTTACGGGCACTGCCGGATTCGAACCGACGACTTTTGTGAAGTACTCGTTTTCAAGACGAGCGCCATAAACCAGACTCGACCAAATGCCCTTTTATGTGTATACTGCTAAAGAAAGTGTTACTTATATGCTTATGTTTGTAGTGCTTTGCACAAATTAATTTAAATTTCTTAATAAAATATTAAGACCTAAGGGGATCGAACCCTTATAATATCCATTATGAGCGAATTGCATTAACCTGTTATGCTAAAGTCTTTTATTTTTGGGACTACGCTATGTAGCAGTGTATCTCTTGAGCATTTACTTTTGTTTATAAGCTTTGCAATGATTAGGAATAAGAGCTTATGAATTATTATGCTGGCTAGCAGAGCCTTATGTTTTGCTATATAATATATGTTTTGTTCTTAAGAAGTGGTTGCTTTGCTGTTTATCTAATGTGTACTTTAGCCTGTGTGAGTGTATGTATCTTAAAAACGAAAGCTACACAGCGGAGCGAACACACAACAAGAAATCTATTTTAATTAATTTATGAGCAGTAAAGGAATCGAACCTTTTACGGCTTTTAACCAATTCTTTTACAGAGAATCACCATTACCAATCGGATCACCTGCCCTAATTATTATTATTACTTATTTATTCGAATAAATTATCTTTTTAATCTCTTTTATATATTATAAATATTAAATAAATATTATATAAAAGGAGAAATATTTAGAAAAAGAAATATATTTAATAATAAAATTTATTAGCCTCGGTTGCTTAGTGGTCAAAGCGCTATACTGAAGATATAGATAAGGAAGTTCAATTCTTCCCCGAGGCAGTCAAGAGCTTTATATTCCTCTTGTGTACACTAGAAAAGACACAGCAGCAAACTCTTTTTATTGACAATATTTAATTAAATTAAACAATAAGATGCTGTTGATTTAATATATGCTTTGCTATTAAGTAACTATGCAATAAATATAAGAATTAAGTAATTTAATAAGAATAAGTATTAGAAATAAGTTTATATTAAATTAAAATATTATTAAAATTAGCCGAAATAGTTTAATTGGTAAAACGGATTCCTTGTAAGACTCTGATATTGGTTCAATTCCAGTTTTCGGCATAAATCTTTAATTAAAGATTTATTATGAGTTGTAGTTTAATTAGGAAAAACACCATTTTTTGGTGATGGCTTATATCAGTTCGAATCTGGTCAACTCAGTATATATGTTTATAGGTTCCCTAATGTTAAGGCCTTAAATAGAACAAAGGGGCAACCTGTATACACTTCAATGTGTATACAGTATACAGACACACACGTTTTAATAAGAAGTATAGTGAAGTTAGTGTTCTAAGTACTACTTCTTGTCTTAATTAAGGGTTAAGTTACAGATGGTTCTGTAGTAGACCTGCAAAGTCTAACTCCTAGGGTTCAATTCCTTCTTAACCCTGCGCAAAATCCTTACTTTATAATTATTGTTCTGATTTTACTTTGTTTGTAACTACATAAAAACAAAGCAACATGGAAGTATAAACAACTTTATAGAAAATGGAATTCTATAGTCCCGTAGTGTATACAGGGAGGAGTGTTTCTCGGTTCTAATAAAGGTAAAGTTCTTGTTCAAGTTCATGTTTTTCAAAAATAATATAATTATATTGTGTGTGTCTGGCTCTAAATATAATACTAAAATTAAATAGAACATAAGCCTATTTATAAACTTAAATATATAAAAGAGAATTAAAATTTGGTACTGTTTATAATTTATTTTTAATAGCGAAAGATAAATTATTATATTGAATTTTATTACCTAAATTTTATTTTAGTTGTTAATTTAATAGTTATTAAGTATATATTAAAGATTATATTTAAGCAATTGTAAAATAATTATACTGTTTACAGCAATAAAAAGATAATTATAAATAATTTTAAGGGGAAATCTGATAATGGTAATCAGTTGTATTTGCAATACAAATATGATAGTTCGATTCTATCTTTCTCCAAAAAACATAGAAAACGAGTATAGTTAAAAGGTATAACCACTACCTTCCAAGTAGTTATTATCAGTTCGATTCTGATTACTCGTACTTAAAATAGAATTAATCTGCTTTTGGCTGCCTAGGTGTTAATGTATGCAAACACACAACTTAGAAGCTAGCCTTCTGGTAGAGTACACTACATAATTAGTTTTATTTGCTTAACTACTCTAAGTAAATATTATTTACCTCCTGTAATTAAGTAGCTACCACTTCTTGTTTCTATGCTTTTAGCAAAGAAAAAACAAATGAAAAAAGAGTTTGTTGTGTGTGTAAACGTTTACACTAACTAACGAGCCTTACCAGATTTGAACTGGAATCACCCAAATTGACAATTTGGTACTTTACCTATTAAGCTAAAGGCCCTTTTAATAAAAACATATTCATTGTTTTAACTTTAACAAAAGGTATGGTAATATTTTATTCCCGTAGCTAAGGCAAGGGCCCTACGGGAGAATCTTATTGCAAGAGTGGGGTGATTCGAACACCCACCAGTGATTTTGGAGATCGCCATACTAGCCAATTGATACTACACTCTTTTAATATTATTTATTCTTTTATTACCAACAATTATAATATTAATAATATCGCTTAATAGCCTACACTCTTATGTAAATTAAGAAACGTACTTATTCTTTTTAGTGGTGTATTTTAGGATCCGGTTCACACACGAACTTTATAATTAGATTTTGCAGATCTGCTTTTAGGATCAGGAGTACACCTAAAGAGAATCATACAAAATCTACTCATATTATACTTATTTGTTATAAATTTTGATAATGAATTAAAATTTAAATTACTACTTTATTATTCTTATTTAGATAGGAGCATAACTGTCTTTAGGAGGGATGTATATACGAAAAAGAGGGGGTGATTAGTGAAATAAGTAAAACTATTATTAAGAAGGATGTGTAAAATAAAGTAAAACAAGTAGGATCTACATGTCTTAAGAGAAAAGAATAAAATTATTGAGTTGAAGGGAACATCATTAATAAAAAAGATAAAATAAACTCTTGTAAACGATATTAAATTAAAGTTAAAAAGGTATTAAACAAAAGATTCTGCAAAGAAATTAATTTTCTGTAAAGAATTCCTATCATAATTGAATAAATAATCTTAATAAATATGAATTTAAAATAAATTCATTTATAAAACCAGAACTTTTCCTTTCTTAGAGGAACACTCAACTGCTCCCTTGCCTTAGCTGGGGGGCCGGGGAGAGTTATGTTTACTATAAATTCTGAAAACACTTGGACTTGAACCAAGAACCTTTCCATTAAAAGTGGAACACTCTACCCTTGAGTTATGTTTTCTTAAGAATAGAAAGATAATTACAGGTAATAAGAAGCCAACTTGAAACCCAGAACCATTCCATTAAAAGTGGAACACTCTACCTCCCTTGCCTTAGCTAGGGAGAGTTATATTTACTATATTGGATATTCTCTTTTGGAGTCGAACCAAAATTAACACTTTAGAAGAATGTAGTTCTAACCTTTGAACTAAGAGAATAATTACTAATATTATAATAACAATACATAAGCTCTTGTTTGCAGTGTACACAGACTAAATAAGTATTTAATTACAAATAAGCAAACCTCTCTTTCTTTAGAGGTAACATATTTCTAGATCTTAGCAGAATAATTTAACATAATTAGGCATTATGCTTATTTGTTAAAATTTAAAAATGAATAAATTTTTAAATTACTACTTTTAATATAAAATTATTTTAAAATAGATTCATATTATTTTTATTAGCAAAACCTTAATATTTAACTAGCAAAGCCTTGTGTATATAATTATACTTAGGTTACGATTGAGCCGGCCTAAACATAAAATATTTATTCTTTATAGTATTTATTAAATTAAAGTACAACAAATTTAAAAATAAATTAAAAGCAGAATAATATTTAAATAAATATTATCTGTGTGAAACCTGTCATCGATGTGTGTATATATACAAGAGTGGTGCTAGCTAAAAGGTAGCCACACAAATTAAGAAGGGTTATAAACAAAACCCTTAATATAAATTTTATATATAATTTCTTATTAAACAAAATAAATTAGTTTAATTAAGATACCCTCAATATCTCATTTATATTATAATATATATTTTGTATTATAAAAGCTAGATAAAATATACATTTATTATTATATTAAATAGAAGAAAACAAATATTTTCTTATTTAAAGCTAAGATAAATTGTAGTTTATAGAGCAGAGATAGTTCTTTATTATAAATTAAGAGCAATTTAATATAATATTATTTAATTCAATGCCACAATTAATACCATTTTATTTCTTTAATCAACTAATAGTTGCATTTGTTGTGTTATTTTCAATTATTTTTATCTTTTCTAAATATTTATTACCACAATTCACATTACAACAAGTTATTAGATTATATATTACTAAATTATCTAAAAAAAATTAATAAAAATCCCCTCTTGCGCTGATGCCGGTCCGATAAAGTGGATTTTAATAAACACACAGCGTTTTTACTACCTTTAGCCTTATGTTTTACTAGTTTTAGACTAGGCGGGTGCTTGCTGTAAATTTATTTTTAATAAATTAAAAGTAGTTAAGTTAAATTTATTAAATAAGAATAAGATAAAAAAAGAAGCCTATAATTTAAAGGTAGAATAATTTCTTGATGAGGAATCTGTAGAAGTTCAAATCTTCTTGGGCTTAAAATAAAAAAATTATTGTAATAGTGTAAAAATTTAGATTTTATTAAATAAATAATTATAATTAAATTATATATAAATTAACTTTTATAAAAATATTATACAATTATAGTTGTATTTAATACAAAAATAAATTTTCTTTAAGCACTAGCTTTCTTTCTTTAGAGGCAACTCTTTGCTTAGCTTGCTAGTGTCTTTTCTAATTACCTCACTCTTTGCGAGTTCAGTACGCTAATGTACCTTGCAAGTGTTAAGCTTAAAATACACACACATAGATTGCTAAAGTTAAATACAATTACTTGTATTTATTTACAAAAAGTAAGTAGCCAATGTGTACCTTAAGCTGTGTACACAATCTAGATTAGGTGAACAGTAATTAGAAGCCCAAAATTAATAATAAATAATTAAAATAACTTGATATTCTATCTTGACTGTATACTTTAAAAGGTATTTACAGTGTTTCATTAATATTTATAAATATATACTTTACCTAATAATTACTGATTAAGCCTACAAGGTTTTAAGTAACTAGGTAAATAAAAAATTAATGAAAAATAAAACAAAATAAAACAAAATGATCTCTAATAACTTAATGGCAACAATTATAAGTCTATTTCTTAATTTAATAGATGTTTTAGCTATAATTTTACCAGTATTATTATCAGTGGCTTTTATGACAATAATAGAAAGAAAACAATTAGCGGCACATCAAAGAAGAGTTGGACCTAATACTGTTGGATATTACGGTATTTTACAACCTTTTGCTGATGCTTTAAAATTAATTCTTAAAGAAACAGTGATTCCTTCTCAATCAAACAAAGTACTATTTTATTTAGCACCTGTTTTAACTTTAGTATTTAGTTTATTAGGATGGGGAATTATACCTTTCGGTCAAGGATTAGCTTTATCTGATTTTTCATTAGGTATTTTATATACTTTAGCTTTATCTTCTTTAGGAGTATATGGAGTTTTATTAGCAGGATGGTCAGCTAATTCTAAATATGCATTTTTAGGATCTCTAAGATCAACCGCAGCTATGATCTCTTATGAATTAATTTTAAGTTCTGCAATACTAATTATTATTTTATTAACAGGTTCTTTAAATTTCACTACTATTATAGAAAGTCAACAAGCAATTTGGTTTATTATACCATTATTACCTATATTTATTTTTTATTTTATTTCTATCTTAGCAGAAACTTCTAGAACACCTTTTGATTTACAAGAAGCGGAATCAGAATTAGTAGCGGGATTCTTCACTGAACATTCTTCTGTTCCTTTTGTGTTCTTCTTCTTGGGAGAATATTCTTCAATTGTATTATTTAGTTGTATAACAGCTATTTTATTCTTAGGAGGATATAATTTACCGGAATTATTTGTTAATGATTCTATTTTAAATCTTCAATCTATTATTTTAGGTATAAAAACATGTATTTTCTGTTTCTTCTTTGTATGGTTTAGAGCAACTTTACCTAGATTAAGATATGATCAATTAATAGAATTATGTTGGTTAAATCTTTTACCTGTTGCTGTTGCATTTATTATTTTAGTTCCTAGTATATTAGTGGCTTTTGATATAGCACCTTACTAATTTATTTTATCTATACAAATAGAAAGCTAGAATTTTATTTATAATATTATAAATAAAATTATTATTTAACCCCCCCTTTTTTTTAACTAGTGTGTTGATCTTAGGGTCAGGTAACACACACTTACACAGGTTAAGCCGTTTTAGCAATCTTTAGATTCTTTCTACTGTGTACACAATCTAATGGCAAGGAAGCTGGGAACCAGCTGCATTTATTGCAAAATACTTTTTATTAATTTTAATTGCTGTCTTTAGGATCAGGGATACTTCTTTGCTTTAGCAGGAGTGTAATAAAAAGACTAGACTTAATAATAGTTATACTCATGTACATAATAAATAATGCTTTCAGTGTAAGACTATTTTAATTAACATCGCAAGGGATGTAAAGAAAGGTTTATTTTTAATAAATTAAAAGTAGTTAAGTTAAATTTATTAAATAAGAATAAGATAAAAAAAGAAGCCTATAATTTAAAGGTAGAATAATTTCTTGATGAGGAATCTGTAGAAGTTCAAATCTTCTTGGGCTTAAAATAAAAAAATTATTGTAATAGTGTAAAAATTTATTTAGATTTTATTAAAATAAATCTAAAATTAAATAATTTAATATAAACTATATTTTAAAATATATCTTATATTAGCTTTAAAGGAAATTATTAAAATTAACTTATTAATTAATTGATATTATATCAAAGGCGTAGTTGTGTAGTGGAATTTCTTGCCTAGCAAGCCTTTCTAGGCCTCACCTACGGGAGGGAGCAACACAAATAATAAGCCTGTTTAATTATTTATGTAAACTATAACTAGCTTGTGTACCTCTTAAGAATAAGAAAGACAGCAGTGGTAAAATAATATATAAATACTAAATAATTAAATATTATTAAAACTAAAAAAAAATGAGAATATTAAAAAGCCATGTTTTACTTAGACTTCTAAATTCTTATTTAGTTGATTCACCAGAACCAGCTAATATCTCCTATTTATGGAATTTTGGTTCTTTATTAGGATTGTGTTTAATAATACAAATACTTACTGGAGCATTTTTAGCAATGCATTATACTCCAAGTGTAGAATTAGCTTTTAATAGTGTAGAACATATAATGAGAGATGTAAACAATGGATGGATAATTAGATATACACATGCTAATGTTGCTTCATTCTTCTTCATTTTTGTATATATGCATATAGGTAGAGGATTATATTATAGTTCATATAAAACACCTAGAGGATTAGTATGGTCTATAGGAGTTATAATTCTTGTACTTATGATAGGAATAGGTTTCTTGGGTTATGTTTTACCTTATGGACAAATGTCTTTATGGGGAGCAACTGTTATTACTAACTTATTATCTGCAATTCCTGTATTTGGACAAGATATTGTAGAATTAATTTGGGGTGGTTTCAGTGTTTCAAATGCTACACTTAATAGATTCTTCTCTTTACATTATTTATTACCTTTTGTATTAGCAGCTTTAGTAGTAGCACATTTAATAGCTCTACATGAACATGGATCAAGTAATCCTAATGGAGTAACTTCAAGTGGGGATAGATATGCATTCCATCCTTATTTTATTTTTAAAGATCTTGTAACTATCTTTGGTTTCTTCTTAGCTTTATCTGTGATCGTTTTCTTCTATCCTAATTTATTAGGACACTCTGATAACTATATACCAGCAGATCCTATGGTTACACCTCCCTCAATTGTACCAGAATGGTATTTATTACCTTACTATGCAATCTTAAGATCAATTCCTAATAAATTATTAGGAGTAGTAGCAATGTTTGGATCATTATTAATCTTATTAGTTTTACCTCTAACAGATTTATCTAGAATTAGAGGAAATCAATTTAGACCTGCTATGAAATTAGCTTTCTGGTTCTTTGTAGTTGATTTTATTATTTTAATGTGGATTGGTTCACAACATCCAGAAACTCCTTATGTAGAAATAGGTCAAATATCTACAGCATTCTACTTTTCTTGGTTCTTAATAATTGTACCTCTTATTGGATTAAGTGAAAATACTTTATACGATATAGCTACAACTGCTTCACAAGAAAAATAAATTAATTTATTAAATAAACAAAATCCCCGCTAGACCATTGTATTAAACTTAAGATACACACACATCCGGTAGTGATAATTAATCCTGTCGGTAGGCTACCTGCACTTGTTTTCTTTGTGTTAATCTTTAGATACCTAAAGCCATACACAGCTAAAGAGAGCAACAGTTAAATCTAGTTAAGCAAGCGAGTATTGTATGCTTTATTAGAGGCAACTATTACTTTGTTTATATAGTAAACAAATAAATATTAATTAACTTATTAGATTATATTATTATAATTATTATATAATTAAATATTATATAAATTTATTAGTAATATAAGAAATTACAAAGATAGATCTTAAGATGCTCTTTAACTTATAGTATAAAATAATTATAAATACTAGTATAAAGTTAGATAAGTAAATTAAATTACTAAGCATTAACTCTTTCTTATTCTTAATATAAGTGGTGTAGTTTGGTTCTCCTGTAGCAGTAGAATACACAAGGCTGAGCCTATACACAATTATTTAAATTAAATAAAAAGAGTAAAGTAAATTAAGATTAATATAATTATTATAAATATAAATGACAAAATTTATTTCAATTTTTAATAGTATCTTTAATGATGCACCACAACCTTGGCAATTAGGATTTCAAGATAGTGCAGCTCCAGGTTATACTGGTATAGTTACTTTACATAATACTGTTGGGTTTTATTTAGTTGTAATTAGTATCTCAGTATTTTGGGCACTTTTCTCTATAATTTATTATTATAATTCCAACAAAAATCCTATAGCACATAAATATTTAACACATGGTACAGTATTAGAATTAGTATGGACTATTACTCCAGCATTAATCTTAATCGCAATTGCTTTCCCTTCTTTCAGATTATTATATTTAATGGATGAAGTTATTTCACCAACTTTAACTATTAAAGTAGTAGGTCACCAATGGTATTGGTCTTATGAATATTCAGATTTTGTAAGTGAAAGTGGTCAATCTATTGATTTTGATTCTTATATGATTCCTGAATCAGATTTAGAATTAGGACAATTTAGATTATTAGATGTAGATAATAAACTAATTATTCCAGTAGATTGCCATATTAGATTAATTGTGACTGGTGCTGATGTTCTTCATTGTTTTGCTGTTCCTTCTTTAGGTTTAAAATTAGATGCTGTACCTGGTAGATTAAATCAAGTATCTTTCTTAGCAGAAAGAGCAGGTACTTTCTATGGACAATGTAGTGAAATCTGTGGAGTATGGCACGGATTTATGCCTATTGTTGTTGAAGCAGTTTCTTCTCCTGAATTCTTAGTTTGGGTTGATTCAGCTTCTCAATAATTTTTAATATCTTTATAATTTTATTAAATTAAAACCCCCTGTATATTTATATACTGCTAAATTCTATAAGGAAGCCTAGCAAGGAAGCTATTAATAAAATAAAAATTAAAAGGGTATTAGGTTATAACAATAATTCTAATATGTTAGACACTATCATTTTTATTAAAAAAAATTATGTTAACAGCAGCAAAATACATCGGTGCTGGAGTAGCATGTTCAGGATTAATTGGAGCTGGAGCAGGAATCGGAACTGTTTTCGGTTCTTTAATTTTAGCAACAGCTAGAAACCCTCAACTTAGAGGTCAATTCTTCTCTTATGCAATCTTAGGATTCGCTTTAGCGGAAGCTACAGGGCTATTTGCCTTAATGATGGCCTTCTTATTATTATACTCATAATTAATTAAATTATTAATTAATTATTAAAAACCCCCTGCAACTAATCTAGTAAAGAAGCAAGATGGTAATCAATACAAGGAGCCTTATTTTATTTGAGAAACTAGTTTAGCTTTACTTGATGATTCTCTTTGCCTCTTTAGGTGTACACAGCTTTCTGTAGGCACTCTGCTGAGCTTATCGACAAGGAAGCTACCCATACAGAGAATATAGTAAAAACGAGTATAGTTAAAAGGTATAACCACTACCTTCCAAGTAGTTATTATCAGTTCGATTCTGATTACTCGTACTTAAAATAGAATTATTTAATTAATTTTATTTTATATTTATAATCTTTATTATTTTAAGAATAAAATGAATTTAAGCAACCAAATGTAAGTTAAAACTTATTTAAATTAATTTAAATAATTGTATAATTAATAATTAGTTCCTTACTTAGCAAGCAAAGCTCCGCTAGAGATCGACCAGAAAATTATTAATAATTATTATAATTTAATTTAACTTTGGTATAAAAGAAGCGCGCAGTTACCGCTTTAAAATAAATTAAAAATGAATAATATAACAAAATTTCAATATTTTCCATTTCATTTAGTAGATCAATCTCCTTGGCCTATATTAACTAGTTTCTCTTTATTCAATATGGTAATAGGAGCGGTATTATATATGCATGGATTTGCAAATGGTGGAACAATTTTAACAATAGGATTTATTTTAACATTATCTGGAATGACTTTATGGTTCAGAGATGTTATAACAGAAGGAACATATTTAGGACATCATACAAAACAAGTAAAAAATGGATTAATGATAGGTATTGTATTATTTATTATTAGTGAAGTATTTGCTTTCTTATCTATCTTCTGGGCTTTCTTCCATTCTAGTTTATCTCCTGCGGTAGAAATAGGGGGTAGTTGGCCACCTTTAGGAATTACTCCTTTAGATCCTTTCGCTATTCCATTATTAAATACTTTCTTATTATTATCTAGTGGTGCTTTCATTACATACGGACACCATGCTTTAATAGCTGGTAATAGAAAAGCAGCTATTGATGGAGTATTCTATTGTGTAATTTTAGCAGCAATCTTCACAGGTTTACAATACTATGAATATTCAGAAGCAGCTTTTACAATGTCAGATAGTGTATATGGATCTGCATTCTATGCCTCTACAGGATTACATGGTTTACATGTTATAGTTGGAACAATCTTTATTTTAGTAGGATTTGTTAGAATTATAAATTATCAATTAACAAGAACACACCACCAAGGATTTGAAGCAAGTATCCTTTACTGGCACTTTGTTGATGTAGTTTGGTTATTCTTATTTGTAGCTGTTTACTTCTGGGGTGGGAACTAATTTAGTTTAATCTCTAAAGTTAAAAACAAACAGCAGCGCGATAAAAAAATAATATTTATATTGTATATTAAATACAGTCACTAACCCCCATATAATCATATATCTTAGATCTAAGCTCTACTTATGTGTATTACACACACAATACCGGAACCCAAGACATAGACACAGACCTCCGCTTGCTGTGGCCTTGGAAGAAACGTAATCATATATAAGTTCTACTAATTATAAAGTATTGAATTTATATAAGTAAAATAATGCTTTTGTAAGCTAAGTGTACACTAAGATATGATTTATTATCTTTTTAATTAAAGAATTAATAAATTAATAACACTATCGTGTATAAATAATTTAATATTAATTTAATTTAACTTATTAACTTATTAAGAGTTAATGTTTATAATTATTTACATATAAATTATTAATTTGCATTTATTACCTGTAACTAAAATGAAAAACAAATTAGAAGTATGAATCTATCATTATTGTTATTTTTAATAGGAATATTAGGATTTATTTTAAATAGAAAAAATATAATACTAATGATCATAGCAATAGAAATCATGTTATTAGCTGTAACTTTATTAGTATTAATAAGTTCATATGGTTTTGATGATAGTGTTGGTCAAACTTTTAGTATATATATTATCTCTATTGCTGGTGCAGAATCAGTAATTGGTTTAAGTATATTAGTAGCATATTATAGATTAAGAGGAACAATTTCATTAAGAACATAATGTATCTATCAATTATTATTTTACCTTTATTAGGAAGTATTGTTTCAGGATTCCTAGGTAGAAAAGTAGGAGTCACCGGAGCAAAATATATAACATGTACTTGTTTAGTATTATCTTCATTCTTAATGACAATTGCTTTTTATGAAGTAGGAATTTGTGGTTCACCTGTAAATATTAATCTAGGAAGTTGGTTTGATTCAGAAATAATGGCAATTTCTTGGGAATTCTATTTTGATCAATTAACAGTATCTTTAGGATTGGCTGTATTATATTGTTCTTCTTTAATTCATATTTATACTATTGATTATTTAGCTTCTGATCCTCATAATCAAAGATTCTTTTCTTATTTATCAGCCTTTACTGCTGGTATGTTATTCTTAATATGTGGAGGAAATTTCTTTGTAATGTTTGTAGGATGGGAAGCAATAGGAGTAGTATCTTATTTATTAATTAATTACTATTTTACAAGAATACAAGCAAATAAAGCAGCAATGTTAGCCTTTACAATGAATAGAGGAGGAGATATGTTAATGAGTATAGGATTTTTTGCTATTTTTGCATTATTTGGTTCTTTAAATTATTCTTCAATCTTCTCTTTAGTACCTTATATGAATGAAACTGCTATTACAATTATTGCTTTATTATTATTAGGTGGTGCTTTAGCTAAAAGTGCTAATATTCCTCTTCATTCTTGGTTACCTGGAAGTATGGAAGCTCCTACACCCGTAAGTGCTTTACTACATGCTGCCACTCTAGTTACAGCAGGAATTTATTTATTATTAAGATGTTCACCTATATTAGAATATAGTAGTACAGCATTATTAGTAATAACATTAATTGGAAGTACTACAGCCTTTTTTGCAGGAACATGTGGTCTATTACAAAATGATTTAAAAAGAATAATTGCATTTAGTACAATATCTCAATTAGGATATATGATGATGGGAATAGGATTAAGTCAATATAATGTTGCTTTAATGCATACCGTAAATCATGCCTTCTTTAAAGCATTATTATTCTTAGGAGCTGGTGCAGTAATTCATTCTTTTGCTGATCAACAAGATGTAAGAAGAATGGGTGGACTTATTAAATTTTTACCCTTTTCTTATTCAGTTATGTTAGTAGGTTCACTTAGTTTATTAGCTACACCTTTCTTAACCGGATTCTATAGTAAAGATTTAATTTTAGAATTAGCTTATGGTCAATATAGTTTTAGTGGAATGTATGCTTATATATTAGGAAGTATAACAGCAGGTATAACAGCCTTTTATAGTTTTAGATTAATAAGTTTAGTATTCTTAACAAATCCTAATGGACCAAAACAAGATTATTTAAATAGTCATGAATCTAATATTGCTACTATTATACCATTATTATTATTAGCATTATTTAGTATTTTCTTTGGTTACGTATTCTCAGATTTATTTGTGGGAGTGGGTTCCGATTTCTTTGGTAATTCTTTATTTATACACCCTAATAATATTTCTATTATTGAAGCTGAATTCTCTCTTAATCCTTTAATTAAATTATTACCTGCTATTTTAAGTTTCACTGGAGCAGCTCTTGCTTTATTTATGTATCATCTTTCTCCAGAATTTATTATAAATTTAAGTAATTATAAATTAGCTAGAAAATTATATGGTTTCTTAAATGGAAAATATTATTTTGATGTAATATATAATAATTATTTAGTTTCTGCAGGATTACAATTAGGATATAAAATCTCTAAAGAAATTGATAGAGGAGCTATAGAATTATTAGGACCTTATGGTTTAGGAAATAGTTTCACTAATACTGGAATTAATATTGCTAAACTAGATACAGGAATAATAACTACATACTCACTTTATATTACTTTAGGATTATTATCTTTATTATTCTTAATCTTTGCACCAGTATTAATAGATACATCTATGTTTAATGAAACAAGATTAATCATTATATATTTTGCTTCTTTATTATTATTATTCTCTTCTTCTAATAAATAATATTAATCAATATTATTTATATTTTTAAACCCCCTCACTAATAAATAATCAAATAATATTATAAATATTAGGATAAGGAGCTGAATTAAAATATGTGTTGAATCTATTTCATTATAATTATAAGGTTCAGTTTCACCAACATAAGTTAAATTAATTACCGAATCGAAATGAGGTACAGCTTTTCTTTTGTTAGTAGTAATTTTAAGGTTATAAGCCATTTAAGTTACAGTGACCGTACCTTCAAGTAATTTTTATTCCATCTTTCCTGATTGAATGTTTTATTTTTTCCTACCTGTAATAGTGCTTCCAATGTATCAATATTGATTTAATTTCTCCACTCATACCTTTAACTTTAACTATTTCAAGACCCTTGGGCATAAGTAATGCATATACTTTAGCACCTAAAAAGATAACTTTATAAATTATATTATTCTTTTTAATCTTAATTAATTTAATTATTTTATTACCCTACAAATTATAAAAGAGTTATTATAATAATAACGCGTAGAATAAAATAAATCTTTATAATGAAAAATATTTTAAAATTACTAAATCTTTTGAATCTTTTACTTGATTTCTTTATTAAATTAATAAATCTTTATAAACAAATTAAAGAATTCTTTAAAAAATAAAG
>Ga0315910_10000352_pt1 | contig 47277 bp, 38 predicted proteins | sample EdamamesoilMG_FD_204470 | JGI IMG/M metagenome (GOLD analysis project Ga0315910, IMG submission 204470) | Garden soil microbial communities collected in Santa Monica, California, United States - Edamame soil | ecosystem: Environmental > Terrestrial > Soil > Garden | place: USA: California... | reverse complement strand
GCTCGCAGTGTGCCCGACACAGCTTCGGCCTCGCTCCTACCCGCGGACGGCCCCAGACGCGCCTCAGCGCGCGAAATCAAACTGGTCGGCGCTCTAGAGCGGCATCTCACCCAAAGCGCGAGGAGAGGCGTCCATCGGAGTGTTTCGAGCTCCGATGGACCGCGTGGACCCGTGAGGGTCTATTGCAGCTCTGCGATCAGGCTCTCGACGTGACCCGGCACGCGAACCGGAGAGAGCGCGACCTCGATCGTGCCGCTTGGGCCGACGACGAAGGTGCTCCGGATGACGCCAAAGGTCGTCCGGCCGTACATCGACTTCTCACCGACGGCACCATAGGCGGTGGCGATCTTCCGGTCTGGGTCCGAAAGCAGTGGGAAGTTGAGACCATGCTTCTCGCGGAACTTCGCGTGGCTCGCGAGGCTGTCGCTGCTGACCCCAAAGACTTTGACGCCGATGTCGGCGAAGGTCTTTGCGCTGTCTCGGAAGTCGCACGCTTCCTGCGTGCAGCCGGGCGTGTTGTCCCGCGGATAGAAGAAGAGCACGAACCGCTCTCCGCGTAGCGCCTCCAGCGAGTAGGTCTCACCGTCGTCCGCTTGGAGCGCGAACGGAGGGGCCGGATCTCCCGGGCGGAGTTCGTTCTCCTCCTCGTCGTCGTCGTCGTCTCCGTCGTCGTCGTCGTCTCCGTCGTCGTCGTCTCCGCCGTCGTCGTCTCCGCCGTCGTCGTCTCCGTCGTCGTCGTCTCCGTCGTCGTCGTCTCCGTCGTCGTCGTCTCCGTCGTCGTCGTCTCCGTCGTCGTCGTCTCCGTCGTCGTCGGACTCGTCGGACTCGTCGTCGCTTTCTTCTTCTTCTTCTCCTTCTTCTTCTTCTTCTTCTTCTTCTAGTTCGTCGTCGTCGTCGTCGTCGTCGTCGTCGTCGGACTCGTCGTCGTCGGACTCGTCGTCGTCGTCATCGTCGTCGAGCATCGGAAGCGAGTCCTGCTCGGGCGGCTTCTTGGCGGCTTTCTTCTTGGCGGCTTTCTTCGAAGCGGCCTTGGCGAGTTTCTTGGCAGCTTTCTTTCCAGCTTTCTTGGCGGCTTTCTTTCCAGCCTTCTTCGAAGCCTTCTTGGAGGGTGCCTTGGAGACCTTCTTGGAGACCTTCTTCGAGGGGCTCTTCGAAGCTTTCTTGGAGACCTTCTTCGAAACCTTCTTCGAGACTTTTTTCGAAGTTTTCTTGGAAGCTTTTTTCGAAGTTTTCTTCGGGGCCTTGGGAGTGGTGGTCGTAGTCTGCGTGGAGGCCTTACGAGCTCTAGCCATCGGCTTTTCCTTCTCGAGGCGATGTGCCTCGCGATCAGCAACGGTGCTTCAAGACTCTCACGGGGCGAATCCGGCGCTCAATAACGAAGACGCGTGGATGTGGCAGCGAGACGGAGCGATCTCGATCCCCCTCGCGCGGCAATGTCCGGCATGGAACGCTTTACAGACGACCTCGGAGATCGCTACAGTGGACCCATTGCGGACATCGCCCCCTCCACGAGGTCTTGAATGTCGGTTGCTGGTCGAAGGCCCCTAGGGGCGTCATCTATCCTCGGATTCGCGGCTCTGCTTTGCGCATGCGGCGGTCCAACGCTGTCCGATTCCCTCCAGGCGCAGCAGGAGGAGAAGCTCCCGGAGAACTACAAACCGAATCCCAAGCCCCGCCCCAAAGGCCTGGATGGCCCCACGGAGGCCGAATTCAAGGCTTGGAACCGCAAGGACCCCGAAGGTGAAAAACACCTCTACAAGTGGGACAAAGCCCACCTCGGGGACATGCTCGGGTATTGGGAGCAGATCCAGTGCTTCCGCGAGAAGGTCAAAGAAGAGGGCCAGAAGGCCTTTGGGGCGGAGCCCGGCAGCCCCCCAGAGGAGCAGTGGTTCCAGTTCAAGCGGATGTTCATCACCCTCGTGGATGGGTGGCAACAGCGCCTGTTTGCGGAGCAACCGAGGATTCAGGAGAAGTCGAAGTTCATCGGCAACTTCCTCGAGGCGCACGAGCTCGTGATGTACGGGTATCCGAAGGCCTTCAACGAGTCGGACAAGACCGAGCTCGAGAAAGCCGATCTCCACTGGCTTGCGGTCGAGGCCAAGGTGAAGAAGTACGTGAAGCAGCTGGGCGAGGAGTGGCCGACCGCCCTCGCGCCCGAGAGCGCCAAAGAGCTCGAGAAGCACGCCAAGACCTGCGAGGAGGCGATGAAGCCCCCGGACCGCAGCGGCAAGAAGAAGAACCGGAAGCGCAAGAAGGGCGCGATTTAGGCTCTTTTGCGGACCTCCCCGACAGCCGAGGAAGTGGCGTCGCGGAAGGTTCACGGCCCCCCGGCGCACCTCCCGGCGGGGCTCGAGCCCTCGCCCTGCGACCGCCTTGCGCACCCAGGGCTTGGCCAGGGGAGTAGGATGCTCTCGCGATGACCGGCACCAACCCGCAAGCCATCCTTCAGGAGCTGAGCGGTGACCTCATGTCACCCTACTGCCCCGGGCGGACGATCTCGAGCTGCCCGTCGAAGATGGCGCGCCAGCTCGAGGACGAGATCCTCGCGCTCGCGGAACAAGGGAAAACACGGGAAGAAATCGAGGCGCAGTTGGTGGAGCGGTTCGGCAGCGACATGATCGGCTACCGACCGCCGCCGTTCCTCATCGGTGGGACGATCGTGGTCGCCGGGATTGCGCTGATCGCCCTCGTGGCCGTGGGTCGACGATGGGTTCGCGGCCGATCGTCGCCAGAACGGCCATCCGCCCAAGCTCAGCCGAGTCGCGCCGAGCTCGATGCGCTCGACGATGCGCTCGAGGAAGAAGACGTGTTCTGATCTACGCGTTTCGCGGGTGGCCAAAGGTGCCGCTGTGCCTTGAAAACGCGCCCCCGCAGTCGGCGTTTGTGGCAGGATGCACCCGGAACGAGCGCCACCCGTGCTTCGAGTCGTAGTCCACGAAAAAGGCGGTCGAACGCAGCGTTTCCCCTTCGAGGGCGGTCAGTTTGCCGTCGGGCGCGAGGAAGACAACGACCTCGTCCTCGACCGGGTGAACATCTCCAAGCATCACCTCCGGTTTCGCCGCCACGAGGGGCGAGTGGAGGTGCTGGATCTCGGGAGTACGAACGGCACGTACGTGAACGGCCGGAAGGTCGTGCAGCCTCGTGCGATGCGGCGCTCGGACCGGGTCTACGTGGGGGACTACATCCTGATGCTCGAGGGCGACGATCCGGCGATCGCTCCGGTGGAGCGGGCCGAGCTCATGATGCCTGGTGCGGATGGACTTCCCACCGCGCGCCGAGTGGCTGTGCCTGCGACCCTACCCGATGCGGGTGAGGCGCTCGCGCCCCCCTTGAAGCGCGCGGGCTCGACCGATGCCGACGTCGGTGTGACGACCTCGGCACGTCGCGTCGCTCCGGCGGGGGTCGAGAGCACGTATCTCGACCGGATCGCCAACCGCATCCTCCAAACGGTGCTCGGCAATGTTCACCGGCTGGATCCCGTCCAAGCCCCTGACATCGAAGACCAGGATCGCCGGGAGGCCCTCGTGCTGATCGAGTCCCTCGTCTCGGACATGCTCCAAGGGGGGGAGCTCGAGGACGGGATCAATGTCGACGCGCTCAAGACGCAAGTCGCGCGGGAGCTGCTCGAGCGCGGTCCGCTGGACGAGCTCATGGCGGACCCTTCGATCCGTGAGATCCAAGTCGTCGGGGGAGGCCCGATCCGGGTCGTCCGGCACAGCACGCACGGTCGCGGTGTCGAACTCACCAACCGGCGCTTCTCTGGCGACAAGGGGCTCATCCTCGCGATGCAGCGTTTGGCCCGCAAGTGGGGGTTCCTGATCGAGGGCTCTCCGATCCTGGAGGGGAAGGTCGATGCGGGCTTCGCCATGTACGGGGTGCTGCCGCCGACGCAATTGCGGACCCCGGTCCTGAACTTGCGCCGCAACCAGACGGACGCCAACAACCTGACGTCCTTGGTCCAGGAGAACGTGCTCAGCGTCGAGATGGCCGAGCTCCTGCGCTTGGCGATCCGCAACTGCCGGCGCGTGCTCATCTGTGCTTCGGGCGCGACCAACCTCGACCGGTTCATGGGCGCGCTGGTCGGTGAGATCCCCGAGACCCTGCGGGTCGTCTGCATCTCCGATACGGGGCGTCTCGGCCGGCGAGACACGGGGTGGATCCAGGTCCGCCGGATCACGGATCCCGCGGACGCGCTTCCGCTCTCCGATGCGCTCGGGGTCGTGCTGCGCGGCGGCGTCGACATGGTGGTCTCGCAGCGCTGTCGCCAAGAAGACGCCGCGGCGGTCATGGACGCCTTCGCGGGAGCGGCTCAAGGGGCCATCGTGTCCCTGTGGGGCATCGACTCCGCGCATGGACTTTGGCGCTTGGCGGGCCTCTCGACCGTGGCCTCCGGCGCGATCGAAGCGCTCACGATCTCGCTCGCGAGATCGGTGGACCTCCTCATTCGCCTGAGCGTGGGCGTGAACGGCGAGACCATGCAGGTGATCGAGATCATCGAGCCGCGCGTGACGGAGGCGAACGGTCTGCTTCACCAGCCGATCTTCCAGGCGCTCGCGTCCGACGACGGCAGCACCGTGTTCCAAGCGACCGGTGAGTCCCCGTCGTTCGTCCGCGAGCTCGAGGCGTCCGCCGGGAGGATCAGTCCCGCCCTGTTCGAGGTACTCGCCGACGATGCCTAAGCGTCGCCAGTCCGGGTCCAAGACCGCGATCGATCCCCACGAACGTCGCCGGATCGAGCAGGCCTTGGATCGGCTCGAGGAACGTTTGCACGGGCTCCTCGAAGCCGGTGTGGTGAGCGGCGGGCCTGCCGATCCGGGCACGCTTGCGGCCGCAGGACTCCCGGAGTCTGCGGCGATGTTCTGGGCGCGGTTCAACGGGATCGCGCTGCCCGGCGAGGGGGCGCTCGTTCACCCTGTGGATCGGCTTGGCGCCGCGCAGGCGGTTGCCCAGACAGAGGGGCGCTTGCGCGCGGGAGATCTCGTCATCGGGGAGGAGGGGCAGGAGCTCTACGTGGTGCCGCTCGATCCTTGGGAAGAAGGGGCCGATGTCGTCGTGGTCGACGCTGCCGGAGCGCGTGCGCCCGAAGCCTCGAGCGTCGCCCACCTCGCCCTCGGGTGGCTCGGGGAGCTCGGCGTACTTCGTGACGAACGCGGGCGAGTGCGCGACGGCGTGTTGGACAAGCGCGGCCAGCTCGAACCATCCGTCGCCCGCAAGCTCCTGCGGCGTCGACTCGATTTCGATCCCGATGCCCCGCGTCCACGCCTGGAGCTCGCGCGTCAACTTCGTGAGGCGGGCGAGCTACGCGGAGCTCGAACGGAGCTCCAGGCCGTCTTGAGGCGCGCGCCCGAATGGGCGGCCGCCAACGAGGAGCTCGAGGTCGTCCTCGCGGAGCTCGACCGCCTCGAGCGCTGATCTCACGGCTGCGGCGTTCGCTGGAGGATCGACGCGAGCGCTCGATCTCAGGGCTGCGGCGTTTCGCCGGAGGACGTGGGTTCGGCCGCAGGAGGCTCGTCGGGTTCGAGTTCTTCTCCTTGGGGGCCGGACGCTTCCGCGGGGTCCTCGGGGACTTCGGGCGGAGGATCTTTGGCCGCAGGCGTGTCGCGCGTTGGGGTCGGGACGGGGACTTTGGAGGCCGCCGCGTCCTCGACCGCGGGTCGTTGCACGGCCGTGGCCGCCCATGGCAGTCCGTCGGGGTCCACCCCTTCGAACAAGAGGACGATCGGATCCTCCGTAGAAGGGAGGCCAAGGTCCACGATCTCCAGGCGCTGTTCGGCGGGGAGCTGCAGTACGCGCAGCGTGGTGCGAACACCGTGGGCGTCCTCGCGTTGCAGGGTCACGCGAGACACGCTTCGGTTGCCGGTGAGGTCGAGGCTCAAACGTTGGCCGGCGCGATCGAGGGTGAACGGGGGCGCCGAAGGGAACAACAAGTCGAGCACCGCCAAGCTCGCCTCGACGCTCCGGGGAACGAGGTGGAGCGCCTGATCGCGGTAGACGACCTCATCGAGGAACAGTGTGATCTGACCGGCGTCATTGGTCTCGAACGCCGCGAGGGGGCGGCCGCGTGCGGTCTCGAGATAGCCGCGGGGAGCGGGCCACGGGTGGAGCACGGCGCCCTCCGTCTCGGCAGGGAGCAGCCGGGTCTCTGCCCCCAAGAACACCGCGGCGGCGGCTTGCGGAGACAGGCGAGGATCGACCGCCTTGGGTTTCGGGAGGCTCGACTCCGAGAAAAAACGGCTCGCCGTGAACGTCGCGAGGCCTTGCACCGCTGCGTCCTCGGCGAACGCGATCGCCTCGAGGCTCGTGGGTGGAAGGGCGACGGGAGGTCGAGCGCCCAGCGGCAGCGGACGTGGGAGCGCGTGTTGCCCGTAGTACACGCGCGCGAACTCCTGGAGGGGCAACCCGAAGTCACCTTCGAGCGGCGAAAGGGGCGAGAGGAATGCGGTCAGATCGCCGCGCGCGTGCGCGGGCACGCCGAGGTCCTGGATCACGTGGAGGAGCGCGCCCATGCCGAGGAGACCGAGCACGAGCTCGTGCTCACGGACGCTCGGATCGGGATCGGTCATCGCCTTCTGCAGATGCTGCCGCATTGCGGCGGGTGCCCAGGGATCCTCAGGGTCGCGCAACCACGCGGCCGCCGAGGCGGCGCGGCCGTCGAACCCGGTTCGATTGACGGCGCTCGCCAACGGCATCCCCGCGCGACGGGCGAGGAGCCGCAATGTGGATGCGGGCAGCTCCGGATCCGCCCACGTCATCGCCCGCGGATCGCTGCGGTCGACGAAGTGATGAAGGAGTCGAACGCGAGGCGTGTGCTCGAGTGTCACGCCGAGCTTGATCCACGCGAGCACGCTCGCTTCCCATTGATCGCCCGCGATGCAACGCAGCTGCGTCGCGGGCGGGGCCGAGGGACCCGGGCAGGCACCGAAGCCGCCGAGCGCACCGATCCCCGCGTTCGCCGGAGCGGCCTCGAGGGCGGCCTGCAGATCGCGGACGATCGCCTCGGGGAGGGCATGGGGATCGAGCCGGACCGCCGTGAAGATCCCGAACGTTTGGCCGGAGGCCTCCATCCATCGCCGATGGAGCGACGACTGGAGCACGGCGTCGTGGACCATCGCCGGGTGGGTTTCGACCGGGTCCCAGGCGTGCGCCGAATCGGAACCCGCGACGACGCAGAGGCCGAGCAGCCAGGCGCACAACCGTCGCGACGAGGTCCATGGCATGAGCGCGCGCATCAAGGGTTCTCGGAGAGGCGGTCGAGGTGATTGAACACGAACTTCGCGAGGATCATCGCGGTCTCGATGTCGACGCATTGGGACCCGCCGCACGTAAGCAGCACGCCGATCGAGCGCTCCGCATCGAGGAACGCGACCGCGCGCACGTCCTCGCTGTCGTAGATCCACGTGCGCTCGGTGAGCTCCGCGGTCGGCTCTACGTCGGGCAGCGTGGCCTCGAACGTCTGCTCGACGGAGTCGAGGCCCGCAGGGGGATTTTTCCAGACGCGGATCGCAACGTCCCAATCTTCGCCACGGTCGACCGCTTGGAGGTGGAGGCCGTGATAGAAGTGAGTTCGGGTCAAATCCCCGAGGTCTTTGAGGGCGAACTCACCGGCGTACCCCGTACGGCGTTTGACCTCGTCCGGCGGAAGCAAGGGCGCGGCGTCCAGCAACCCGAGCACCGTCTTGGGGTCTTTGCCATCGGGTGGGGCGTCGGTCGCGTCCGGTCGCGCGGCGTCGCCAGTCGCGGGAGCCGCAGTGGTCTGCGAGCGGTAGAGCGCTTCGTTGGCGGCCTCGCGCTCCCAGGCCACGAGCTTGTGGAGCTCGGCGGGGGGGCGCAGGAAGGCGAGGTGGGTCGCGTGGGAGTCGGTCTCTCGCCACTTGCGCAGCGCGACTCGGTTGTGGCGCTGCACGAAGTCGTGCCGCGGCCGCCCCTCGAACTCGACGTCCGAGCGGTATCCCACGTAGCCGCGCTTGTAGACCACGAGATCAAACGCGACGAGCCGCGTGAGATCTTGTCCTGCGCGCCGCGGCTGTGGCTTGTGGGCGGGAATCTTGTAGCGTCCGGCCGCGTCGGTGACGAAGGTCTCCACGTGGGATCCCGCGGCGCCCGCAGGACCGCGACCTTCGTCGTAGGTCCACATGGCGATGAGCGTCGCCCCGGAGATCGGTTCGGACGTGGTTGCGTCGATCACCTGTCCGTCGAAGGGCCCCAGCAACGATGCTTCGGTCGAGCGATCTTGGGCCCCCACGAACTCGGGAGCGCGGAGGATTGGCGCGCATCCTACCCCCATTCCCGTGCTCGCCAGCCACGCGAGCGTCCCGAGCCGCGCGAGCATCCGCGCTGGCGTCCGCAGCCGCGCTGGCGTCCGCAGCCGCGCTGGCGTCCGCAGCCGCATGAGCGTCGTGAGTCGGGCGCCCCAAGTCGGGCTCGCGCTCGTGAATGTGTTGGAGGCGTTCAATTGACGTGGTACGCCGCGGTTGAGTACCCTCGGAGGGCCGATTTGGACGGGCTAGTTACCCCACTCACGCGTCGACTGGCAAGCGCGGGTGACCGCAATCCGCGGGGCACTCGCGCCGGGTGGGCCGTGCCGTGGCCTTGCACCTCGCGATGGTGGCGTCGGAAGGAACTCGGATGATCGACCTGAGCACCCGTGACCCCTCGATCCTCTGTCCGATGTGCGGCTCGGCGAACGACGCTCCGTGCGACGCGTGCTCGGTGTGTGGCTACGCGCTCGGGGGCGCGCCCAACAACGCCGGCGGGCTGAAGTGTGCGCGCTGCGGGTCCGAGGTTCCGAGCGGCTACGCGTATTGCCCCGTCTGTGGCCTCGATCAACGCAATCGCTTGGCTCGCCCGCCCACGCGCGTCGTTCAGCTCGAAGACGAAGAGGACACCGATGATGGAACGGGGCCGCCTCCCGGGATCTTCGGTTCCGAGGTCCCCGCGTACTCCGAGCCGTACGCCGCCTACGCCGTGACGCCGCAACTGGGCGGTTACGCGAGCGTAGGCCCGTTCCATCACGAACCCGCGCCGGAAGTCGTGACGCCCGCAAAGACCGGTCGCACACACTTCGTCGACGGTGCCCCCGTTCCGCGGCCTCCGAGCTTCAACGAAGACGACCGGACGGTGCCCGTGCCGGGCCGCTCGAGTCGCCGGCCCTCGCTGCAGCCGAGTGGACCGTTTCTGCCCCGACCCAGCGAAGGGTCCGGCGAAGGCGACCGGTCGGGCCATGGTCCGGACGCTCGCGATCCGGTGCGGGAGCCGCACGGGTCGGGGCGACTCGTGCTCGTGGGACGGGACGGCGAGGAAGGCGAGAGTTACCCGCTGCTGCGCGACGCGCTCGAGATCGGTCGCACGCACGGCGACATCCGCTTCGCCCAAGACCGGTTCATGTCCCCCGCGCACGCTCGCATCGAACGCACGGCCGAGGGGTACCGCCTCGTGGACACGGGCTCACTCAACGGCGTGTTCGTTCGCATTCGAGGGCACGCACCGGTCTATCCGAGCGACCAGTTCATGGTGGGGCATCAAGTATTGCGCCTCGAGAACGTGGTCGAAGCCGTCCAGGAACAGGCGCCCGCCCCAGACGGCACGCGCACGTTCGGCACGCCGCTCAAGCCGGCCTGGGGGAAGCTCGTCCTCGTTGGACGGGGCGCGGTCGCCGGCGACACGTACTACTTGCGGGGGGCCAAGGTAATCTTTGGTCGGGAGCTTGGCGACATTCTGTTTCCGCACGATCCGTTCGTGAGCCGCGAGCATGCGCGGCTGCGCCTGGAGCTGCACGGCCAACAAATGGCCGTGTTCCTGGAGGATCTCGGGTCGGCGAACGGCACGTATGTCCGCGTGCGCGGGAGCACGGAGATTCGGCCACGGGATACTTTCCGGGTCGGAGATCAGATCCTACGATTGCGGCTCGACTCATGACGTATTTCGAGGTCTTCGCCCGCACGGAGATCGGTTGCGCTCGCGAGCGCAACGAGGATGCCTTTTTGGTGTTGGATCTCCAGACGGGGACGAGCGGGTTCCACCCGAAGTCGCGGCAACGCCCGATGGCTCCGCCGGGGACCGTGATCGCCGTGTGCGACGGAATGGGTGGCGCTGCGGCGGGAGACTTGGCCTCCAAGATCGCGCTCGAAGGGCTCGAAGAGACCATGCGGGGGCGGGCGCCGCTCTTGGATGTCGCCTTCGTCGAGCAAGCGCTGCTCGACTCCGTGCGCCTCGCCAATCACAAGATCGCCGAGCACACGAGGCGCCACCCCGAGAAGCGCGGCATGGGCACGACGATGACGAGCGCGGCGCTGTTCGGGCCGGACGTCGTGATCGCGCAGGTCGGCGATTCGCGGGCCTACCTCAAGCGCGGCGCGATGCTCCAGCAGCTCACGATGGACCAAAACGTCGTGGGGCAGATGATCGCGAACGGTCAAATCCGGCCCGAGGAAGCGCGGACCGTCAAACACCGCAACATGCTGCTCGAGGCGATCGGCGTGCAGCCCCGCGTGGGGCCGGACCTCGTGCGCGTCCGCGTGCAGCCGGGCGATACGCTGCTCTTGTGCACCGATGGCCTGACGGGGCCCATCGAAGACGTGCGGGTGCTCGAGCTCATGTTGACGCACGATGATCCCGTGCGATGCTGTCGCGCGTTGACCGAGGCTGCTTGCGCTGCGGGCGGTCCCGATAACGTGACGGTGGTGCTCGTTCGGTTCTTGGCGGAACACGCGGGCGAGATCGCCGATCCTTGCGCGCCCGTGGCGTTCGAGCGGCGCCCGGCGGTCGCCTAGTGGTGCTCGGCGGAAGTTCTGAGCCCCTTGAACGGCGTCAGCGCGCGCCAGGCCGAGGCGCGAAGAGGGAGCGTATCGGGAATACGAGACCGATGAGCAACGCGGGCATGGCGTGCGGGGGCGCTGTTCAAGGGGTTCAGAACTTCCGCCGAGCACCACTAGTCCCGCCGGCCGAAGTCACGCACGCCAGAACACCGCCCCGTCGCCCCTGGCAGTGTTGCAACCTCTGGCACTTCGAGCCGGGCGCTCAGTCGCCGAAGTAGAACGAGGAGCTGAGGCCAAGGAAGAACGTGTTGGCCATGGGGCGGCCGGCTGCGGCCGGCGTGGCGCCGATCCAACCGAGTTCGGGCCCAAGGCCAAAGCCGCCGCCGCGTCGCGGCCGATACTTTGCGACGCCCGGGAAGAACTCATAGCGAATCGCGGCGCCGAACAGCGCACCGCCGAATCCCGAGCGATCGGTGCGTCCTTCCTCGCGCACCGCTCCGCCGCCGAATCCGAAGCTCGCGCGCAAGCTGAGGTCGAGCCGCTTGGGTGCGGGGATGAAGTTGAACTCCGCCATGAGGCCGCCCTGGCGCAAGGTCTGACGCGCACCGCCCTCCGAGCGGTACGAGACGCCGCCGCCTCCTTGCAGCCCGACCCCGAGCCACGGCAAGACGATCTGCCCGACCCGCGCGTAGAGGCCCCAGCCTCCGAACGCGCCATCCGTTTCGAGCACGTTCACGCGCGCGAGTCCGACGCAGCCATACGCGACCAGGCCGACGTAGGTGCCATCGATCCGGGGGGGCTTGCTCGCGGAGAGTGAGGGTCCAGCGGGGGTGCTCGCCGCGGGCAGCGGGTCCTCGGTGGCTTCGTTCGCGGGAGGGGGTGGCTCGGGGGACGCGGGAGGGGCAGCGGCTGGCGGGAGGGGTTTCGTAGCGTCTGCGGGCGACTCGTCTTGGGCACCTCCGGACGGGGGGTCGGAGGGCGCGGCGGGTTCGGAGATCCCCGTGGGCTCGGCGGATGGTGGCTCGGCGGATGGTGGCTCGGCCGGTGGTGGCTCGGCGGTGCCGGACGTCGCGGGTGGTGGCGCTTGCTCGACCGCTCCGGTGGGTGGCGCTGCCGCAGTGTGCTCTTCGGTCGCTGCCTTCGGAGCGGGGGAGGCGGTGGCGGCCACCGGAAGGAGGATGGCGAGCGCGAAGGCGCAGGGGCCAAGGACGCGAGCGGAGGGGGTCGCCTTTTGCCGGCGCTGCACGGCGCGAGCATGGACCACGCGTGGCGCCCACCGCAAGCGCCCTTGGCGAGACTTGATTGGGTCCGGGGACTGCCCTACGGTGCCGCCCCGAATCCTCCGGAACGTGGTGATGCAGCGCGGCCGATTGTTCGAAATGATGGGAGCCTTCGTGCTCGGTGGCGGAGTGGTCGCGGTCGCCTATGAGCTCGCGCGGCCACCCCAAGATCTCGGGGTTCGGGCCGACATGCCGCCCGCGGAAGACACGTCCCCGCAGGCCGAGGATCCGGGGCTCTCAGGGCCGCCCGTTCCCGCAACGGAGGAGCCCAAGGACGCGACGCGGGCGGATCTGCCGGAGTACCTGCAGGCCGACGAAGGCGGGCACTACTTGGCCTATCCGCCGGCGTTCGCCGCGGCCTTGGCGATGACGCCGGAGGACGAGCAGACGTTTTCACGCCACGGCGTCATCGAGTCGCTCACCGCCAACGTGCGCGCGAGCGCGGATCTCGCGTCGCCGCTGCTGGGAACGATCCGCGGTGGGACGCGGATCCGCGTGGATGCCGAGCGGACGTTCGGTGGCGGATGCAAACAAGGATGGAACCGGGTGTTTCCGCGGGGCTTCATTTGCCGTGAGGTGAGTATCGCCGTCGACGAAACGCCGCCCCCAGTTTCGGTGGCGATCGCCCAGCCTCAGATGGATGCACCCCTCCCGTACGAGTACTGGCGTGTGAACGAGGAGATGACGCCGTTCTTTCATCGCCTCCCCACGTTCAACGAACAAGACCAAGCGGATCTCGCGGGTCGAGCCTGGCACGACGAGCACGGGCGCGAGCCGATGCCGCTGCATCCCTCCGAGCGCCCCAAAGACGTTCCCGCCGTCGTGAAGGAATACATGAACGCGGGCTACTACGTCACCAAGGCCGGCGAGGAGACCCGCAGCGAGCGCAAGTTCATTCGAACCACCCGGGGAGCCTACGCGCGTCGGTATCAGTTGGGACCCAAGGAGTCGCCCAGCTTCCGTGGGCTCGTCCTGCAGCATGGTGCCGACGACCTTCCCATCTACTTCATCCGTCGCGAGCTCGCGTTCATGAAACGCGCGGGCGAGGGGCGAGACGACCTCGTCAAGACCGAGGAATTGCCGGAGCGCCTGGAGACCCACCCGTTCGTCCGTTCGATCGAACTCGGTCCCAAGGAGTACTACGAGGACGCAGAAGGGCGATTGTTGCGCGCCTACGCGGTGGCGAAAGTTTACAAGCTCAAGCGCCCGCCGGGCGTCACCGACTCGGATCGATGGGTCCACATCGACCTCAGCGAACAGACCCTCGTGGCCTACGAGGGCGATCGGCCGGTGTTTGCGACCTTGGTGTCGACGGGCAAGGAACCCGGGATGACGCCCGTTGGCGTGCACCGCATCCAAATCAAGCACGTGGCGTCGCCGATGCGCGACCAGCCTCCCGAGGAAGAGGCGTATTCGATCGACGACGTGCCATGGACCCAGTACTTCCACGGCAGCGTGGCGATCCATGGCGCTTTTTGGCACGCGGGCTTCGGCCAAGTCCGCAGCCACGGGTGTGTCAACGTCTCTCCGGCGGATGCGCGCTGGCTATTTGGCTTCACGCAACCCTTGCTGCCGGACGGCTGGCACGCGATCGCGCCCCATGGGGGCCAAAAAGGTAGCGTGATCGTCGTAACCGAGTAGGGCGGGTGCCGACATCCAGCGTCGCGCGACTTCTGTCGGCAGCTCGAGCCCACTCACGGCGAGCGTAGCGACGTAGTACGATGGCAGGTGCATGAAAGTCGCGGAAGGCACCGTCGTCACGCTCGCGTATGACATCACGAGCGAAGCCGGAGAGATCATCGAGAGCTCGGAGATCTCGGGACCCATCACCTTCTTGCACGGTAGCTCGGGCTTGATCCCGGGGCTCGACCGGCAGCTCGTCGGCATGGAGGTCGGGCAAGAGCGGAGTTTCGAGTTCGCTCCGGAAGAGGCGTTTGGTCGCGAAGAAGACGCGCCCTCGCGGACGTTCGACCGCTCCGAGTTTCCGGCCGATGCCGTGCTGGAAGCGGGCGGGCGCTTCGAGGCCAGCCTGCCGAACGGGCACACGGTTCAGCTGCGGATCTTGGCGAGCGACGAAAAGCAGGTGACCGCCGCGGTCGTGCATCCACTCGCGGGTCAGCGGATCGGCATGGCCGTGCGCGTGCTCGGATGCCGCGCTGCGACCGCCGCCGAGCGCGAGCAGGGCACCGTGATCTCCCGTCCCCCGCCGCCATCGCGCTCGAAGTGACGCTCTAGAGCGCCGACCAGTTTGATTCCACGCGCTGATGCACGCCTGGGACCGCCCACGGCTGTGTCGCTCGGCGCTCGCAGTGTGCCCGACACAGCTTCGGCCTCGCTCCTACCCGCGGACGGCCCCAGACGCGCCTCAGCACGCGAAATCAAACTGGTCGGCGCTCTAGTCGAGCTCGCGGGCAGCGACGCGGGCGCGTCGATTGAGCGTATCGACCGCGGCTTTGAACAGCGCCGTCGCCGAGCCGGAACCGAGCTTGCGCCGCACGGCCTTGAGATGCGAGTCGATGGTGTGGGTGGAGCGCCCCATGTGGTTGGCGATGGCCTGGCGCTGCCAGCCGAGCAACCGCATGCGTGCGACCTCGAGTTCCATCGGGGTCAGCGCGCACTCCGAACCGGCCACCGCGCACACGAACGACACAAGATCGTCACCTCGGAAGTCCGGCATGCCGACTTCGTTGGCTGCCTTGGCCGGTGCGCCCGCCCACGCAAAACCGGTCTCCTCGGCCGTGGTGTGGCCGATCTCGTCCATCGATTCCGAGGTGTCGCAGTCGAGTTCGGGAGCCTCCGCGGCGCTCTCGTCGAGCGGGCTCGCGGTTCTCTCGGACGTTGCAGCGGTTTGGTCAGACAGGTTCTCAGTTTCAAAAAGTCGCATGGTCCCCACGATTTCCGTGCTGTGGAACGCTCCGAACCGGAGTTCTCGGCGTTCTCTTGGAATGAAGGACTCGCACGAGCGAGTCAGGCAGCAATGGCGGGTGGATTGTCCGTGTTGGAAAATGCCACACGCTTGGTTGTCCGAGCTCGATCCCGGCAGTCATGCACTTGGTGAGTGCCGACCCCTGAATCGATCATATTTTTTTTTGCTTTGTCGTTGGCGCGGCACGAAACGCCGGAATTCGGCCAGGTACGGCCCTTCGGACAGGCCGAGTGTTCACTGCGTGCATGGAGTGCAAAGCGCGAGCCACAATCTTGGCAAACGCTTGGCCGTGCCGGACAGCCGTCTGCGCCGCTCTGCAAGACATTTTGGCGTCGGCGACACGACAACGAAGTCATGCACCGCGCCATCTTTGCCAGAGTCGTTCGTCGCTTCTGCTGCACGCAGATTCCTCTGCAGGTTAACTCTCCGCATGCAGGCGTTCTTGTCTCCGGCGCATGCGTTTTTTTTCGGGTTTCGTGAAGTCCGATCGCAATCGTCCAAAGAACGCCGTTCAAGCTGCTAGGACGGGCTGAGCACACATCCGGTCGCGCGCGAGCTTTCGATGTTGGACTCCGCCAACCCCCAAACATGCGGCTCGCCGTCCACGAAAGTTCGCGACGGCTCCGCATCCGTCAATCGACGGAACGGTCGCGATCACCCTTCGGTGCCAGAGGCGGCATCTTGCACGGTGCTCGAAACGTCGGTTCCCAAACCAACATCGGTGGACTCCGACGCATCGCCCGAGGCCGTGCCCGGTGCGGCCACGCAGAGCCCCTCGACGCTGCACGCCAGCCCTTCACAGCAGCTCTCGTCGCTGGCGCACCACAGCGTGGGCACGTCGGCCGGAACGCAGGCGAGCAGACACTCGAACTGTGTGGGCGGGGTCACCTCGAAAACGTCCACGCGCGCCGCCATGAAGCACGGTTCGTCGGTCGTCTCCGTTCCATTCATCGTGGTCCCGGAACTCGAAGAGCCGGTCCCCGACGTCATCGGCGGAGGTGGTGGATCACCCGTGTTCCGATCGCCGTCCGCGCTGCTTTCGCACGCGACCATGCAGACGAGCAAGGGCAAGGGCAGCGAAGTTCGGGTCACGCGTGGCATGGACAGGCACGTCCTTACCACACCGGCCGCAGGGTTCGCGTAGGATGCCGCAAACCGTGCAGCGCTTCGTGAATGCGTTTCCGCTGTGGGTGCTCGCGGCGAGTCTGCTGGCGCTCGTGCATCCCCCCCTCTTCACCTGGTTTCGCGGGCCGTGCATCACCGGAGGGCTGGGCGTAATCATGCTGGCGATGGGGTTGTCGCTGGAGCTGGCCGACTTTGGCCGGGTCGCCGCCACGCCCAAGCCTGTGATCGCCGGCGTGGTGCTCCAGTACACGGTGATGCCAGCCCTCGGCACCGTGTTGGCCACGGGCTTCGACCTGCCCAAGGAGCTCGCCGTCGGCCTCATCTTGGTCGCGTGTTGCCCCGGCGGAACCGCTTCCAACGTCGTGACGTATCTGGCCGGAGCGAACGTCGCGCTCAGCGTCACGATGACCGCCCTGTCCACGGTGGCCGCCATCGGCCTCACGCCCTGGCTGACCACATGGCTCGTCGGCAGCCGAATCCCGGTCGATCCGTGGGGTTTGCTCGCGAGCACCGTCACCGTGATCGTGCTCCCGATCGCGGGCGGCTTGGCCCTGCGTCATGGCGCACCCAAGCTCTGTGCGCGCCTCGTTCCGGTCGCCCCCATCGCGGCCGTACTTTTGATCAGCATGATCGTCGCGTCCATCGTCGGCGAGGGACGCGATGCCATCTTCGAAGCCGGCCCACGCTTGCTCGCGAGCGTCGTCTGCCTGCACGCCGCTGGCTTCTCGCTCGGCTACGCGCTAGCGCGCTGCTTCGTGAGCGAGCAGGACGCCCGCACGATCTCGATCGAGGTCGGCATGCAAAACTCGGGTCTGGGCGTGGTCCTCGCGCGGCAGAACTTCGCCAACCCGTGGGTCGCCATCCCAGCGGCGCTCTCGAGCCTCGTCCACTCTCTCCTGGGCAGTCTCTTGGCAGGGGTGTGGCGCTCGCGGAGATGTAGGACGTCTTAACCTTAAAACGCTCGATACCGCGGTGTGCGCGGACGGTCGGGCGCGCTACCATGCCTGCGGTGCCCCAGGGTTCCAACGCCGAAGCCAGCGTCGGGGGTCGTTCCACAGCCTTTCGAGAACGAGCGCGGCTCGAGGCCGGGCGGTATGGCCCCGACCCGTGGATCTTCGTGCGCGAGCTGCTCCAGAACTCGCGCGACGCAGGCGCACGCACCGTCTCGTTCGTCGTCCGCGACGGAGACGGTCAAGAACGGATCCTTTGCCGAGACGACGGCGAGGGCATGAGCTTCGAGCATGCACGGCGTTACCTGTTCTCCCTGTATGCCTCGAGCAAAGAAGACGCGAAGAACCAAGCCGGCAAGTTCGGGGTCGGCTTCTGGTCGATCCTCCGCTTCGAACCCAGCGCCATCACCGTCCGTTCGCGACCGCGCCATGGACCTGGCTGGGGTCTCCGACTCGACGGGGCCCTGGAGCACGCCACGCACGTCGATCCTCCGCAGGCGATCGGCACGGAAATCGTGCTCGAGCGCGCCGGGGGCGACGGTCGCCTCGATCACCGGGTGTACGACGCGGTGTGGCAAAGCGCGCGGTACCTCTGCGCCCGCGACGAGCCCGATCGCGCGCTGATCATCACGGTCAACGACCGCCCAGCCAATGCCGAGTTCACGTTGCCGGCCCCGAGCGCGGCGTTTCGTCGAGGTTCGGTCCGCGGCGTGGTGGGCCTTGGCCCCGCGCCCCGCGTGGAGTTGTTCTCGCGCGGCCTCCGGGTCCGCTCGGCGGCTTCGCTCGAGGACCTCCTCGCGGCCACCGGCCGGCATACCGCGCGCATGCGTGTCCGTTTTCCGGAACTGCCCGGAGGCCTCGCCCCGCAAGCCCTCCTCGAGAGCGACAAGCTCGAGGTCATGCTGTCGCGATCCGACGCCCGCGACACTCGCGCGTTGGCCAAGCTCGTGCGCTTGGGCCAACAAGAGCTCGAACGCCTGATCGAGACGCAGCTCTCGCACACGCGCCCGCTCCCGCTGACCCAGCGCGTGTGGGTCACGCTCCGCGCACGCCTGCGCGATTCGATGCTGCTCCGCGCGGCCATGGGCACGGTGGCGGGCTTGGCCTTGGCGCTCGCTCTCGGTTGGAATCTCTGGGGCCGACCCGCCGCGCACCCGCCCAGCATCGCGGCCGAGGGTCCGGCCCGCGGGCGATCGCACGGGACAGAGCGTGCGCGCGCGTATCGGGATCTCGGCGCGCGCTACCGGGGTCCCAAAGTGGACGTGCTCTCGCCTGCCGCGGCCGAGCCGATCCCACTCTCCTACGAACCCTCCGATCTCCGCCTCTACTTTGCGGCGTTGCGGTTCATGTCGCTGGCCGTGGATGGCTCGCCGATCTTGCGCCCGGTCGCCGAGGACCTCGAGCCCTACCCGGGATATGCGTGCGAGCACCCGTGCATCCGGGTGCGCCTGCCGGTCGCGTCCGAAGGCCCGAGCACACGCATCCCCGTGCCCACGGGCTACCGGATCGCGGCCAACAGCACGACGTTGGACGGACAGCCGCTGCCCGTCCATCTCTCGGCGGAGGGCGACCCCGCGATCGTCCTGCGCAAAGGCAAGGCGGGCACGCTCGAGTTTCGCGCGAGCCCAGGACAAGCCCCGGGCACCCTTCCACCGCTGCAGATGGTCGCCGCGCTGCCCAAAGATCTGCAGGCGTTCGCGCGACGCCTCCGCAGCGAACCCGTGCTCCACCGTGTGCACACCTTGCTCGCGCTGGTCCAAGATCGCGTCCGCTACGATCGCGGGCCCGACGTTGCAGAACGTCACGCGACGGCCCAAGCGGCGGGCTCCGGATTCATCGAGCGCACCCTCGAGATCGGCGCGGGCGACTGCGATGTCCAAAATGGCCTGTTCGTCGCGTTGCTCCACGCCGCGGAGGTCCAAGCCCGGCTCGCCGTCGGCTACGTCGGGCGCAGCGGCCAAGTCCATCCCTGGCTGCACGCCTGGGTGGAGTACTATGACCCGCAGCTGCAGGTGTGGGCCGTGGCCGACGCCAGCGAGAGCTCCGGTCAAACCCAAGTCGCGAGCGACCCCGGCAACCTTTTGCTGCGCGCCGACCCGAGTGAGGTCCCCGGCCTGGACGCACCTGTCAGCGGACTCCCCTCGCTCTCGTCGCAAGGTGCAACCAACGGGCCTCCCGCCACCCCAAACGACGCCGTTGCACGCCCGCAGAGTTTCCTTGGGTGGGTCCGTCACCTCGACCGCCGCAACCCCTGGTTCTCTCGCGGACTTCCGCTCGTGTTCCTCGTGCTCGGTGCGTGGTCGTGGGCCACGGGGCGGACCCGCCGCGCGATCAAACTCGATCACCGCGCCGATCTCTCGCGCCTCCTCCAAGGCGTCCTCCAGCAACCCGCAGCGTTCGGCAATTTCTCGGCGCTGTTCACCCGCCCGCTCGTGCCACTCAGCACCGGCCAAGCGATCTCGCTCAACCGCGCGCGCGAGCTCGCGGCCGCGGGTCGCCTCTACCGTACGCAGACTCGTCCCAAGCTCGCGCGGAAAGCCGCGCGCTTCGGGACCGCGGTGGTCGACGCACGGTTACCCGAGGGGCGCACCGTCGCGGACGCGCTCGGTGCCATCGATCTCGATCATTGGGCACAAGCCCTCGATGCCTCGTTCGCGAGCGCGCTGACCGAGCGCATCAACGAGTATGCGCGCAGCCGCGGCGAGGACTGGTGCCTGCGCCTCACGCGAGATTCGAGCGCCCAGGTGGTCGTGCTGGACCTCGCCCCGCTCGGGGTGCAAGCGCCGGGCATCCGTGGCACGCGCGTCGTCCTCGTCGACCATCAGTGTACGTGGTTGCTCGATGCGACCCTGCTCGCGCAGTCCGCTCCGCAAGCGGCCGTATTCACGGTGCTCGATCGGGTCGCCGAGCGCCTCGACCTCCCGACCTCTCGCCGAGCCCGTCTCCTCAGCGGCGGGGCGCGTCGTGCCCTCGTCGAGGGCTTCGCGCCGTGAACGACGAGAGCGAACCGATCGACGTCGGCGGACTCCTCACGATCGACGTCGACTCCGAGCTGCGCAAGCTCTCGTCGGCGCAGTTTCAGGGCCCGTGGCAGCTGCCCGCGGAGCTCGTTCGCCGGGCGCTGGCCCGCGGCTCACACCACATCCAAGTCGAGACCGGACGCCATCGCGTCGTCGTCCATGCCTTGGGCGTCGCGATTGGGGAGGAGCAGCTGCGGGCCACCGCCATGCTGCTCGACGGTCGGCAACCGAACGAGGTGCGGCACAAGGCGCTGACCCGCCTCGAGGCCGAGGGTGAGCTCACCCTGCTCGGCCTCTTCAGCCTGCATTGCCGCCGTATCGAGCTCAGCACGCACGCCCCGACGGGGGGAGTGCGCCTGATCTACGAGCGAGGGTCACCGCCGCGTCTCGAGGCCGCGCGCAAAGAGGCGTCGCTGCGCTGCGAGGTCTCCCTCCGCGCCCCCTCGCTCGATCGCCGCCAGGTCACGCAGTGGTTGCAGAACGTCGCGAGGTTTGCCCGCGGCAACATCACGCTCGACGGCAAGCCCATCGCGTGCGGCTTCGACGACGTCATCGTTCACACCGATCTCCGCGCCCCCTTGGTCGGACGCATCGCCATTCCGCGGGACAGCGAGAGCGCCCATGTCTGGTTGCTCGAGCACGGCCTCGTGAGCGCGCACATCACCGTCCCCGACGCACCGGCGTTCGAGGCTGCGGTCGAGCTCGGCTCCGATGCGATCGATCTGAGCGCGGCACGCTTGCGTGAGGCCGTCACGCCGCACCTCAAGGAGCTCGTCGACCAAGCGACCTCGCTGCTCGTGAGCCTGGGGCGTTCGTTCCAGACGCGTGCGTTCCCCGAGGAGACGCGGGCCCAGGCCGCCCGCCTGGTCCTGCAAGCGGCGCACAAGCGCTTGCGCTTCGAGGAGGTCGTGGCCCTGCCCCTGTTCCGCGCCGTGGACCCCGCCGGCTATCGTCTCATCGACTTGCTCGGGCTCCGCGCGTCCGCCTCTCGCGATGCGACGGGAGCGTTCCTCATCGCGGCGCTCTACCCGAACCAGCGGACCGATCGCTTCGCGCTCGGTGCCGGCCCCGTCCTCGTCGCCGATGCCACGGAGCGCACCCGGATCGCCGAGCTCATGCAGGTGCGGTTCCGGCCGCCGGAGTCCCGCGACAGTCGCGGTTCCATGCAGGCGACGTTGCGACGGCTCGCCGACTCCGCGAGATATCAGCTCCGTTCGTTCATCGCGTGGGCACGGTATCCCATCCGGGCGCGCCCGGTCCCGGAGCCGCAGCTCGACGCCACCGAGCGCAACTTCGTCGACCTCATGCGCCACGAGCTCGTGGGGACGATCGCCGATGTCGTCTTGTGCCACGGCGCAGGTCCGGTCCGTCGCTCGCGCGGCCCGCTGGGTGTCCTGCAGCTCCCGCGCAAGAACCCCGATGTTCAAGCCGCCATTTCAGCGGTCACGACCGATCCCGCGTGGGTCTATCCCGCCGCGCTCGCGTTGATGGATGGCCTCTCGCTGCCGCCCGTTTCGACGCGCGCTCGGTGGCTCGAACGTCCGCGACCCAGCCGAGCAACTCGAACTTAGCTTCTCCGCTACGCCGAAGGGTCACGCGGGTCGTGACCGCTCATGCGCTGCAGCAGCTCCCAGATGATGAGCGCCGTAACTCCCCAAAGCGGCGGGTCGTGGAAGTCGAATCTGTGCAGGTCGTAGCGCCGGCCCCGGTACTCGCGGGTGCCCGTCACGCGGTGGATCGCCGGGTCGGCGAGGTCCGCGAGACGCGGGACCAACACACCGCCCACCTCGTCGGATGCCACGCGCGGACGCCAGGTCCGATCGACGTGGGCCACGAACGGGACCACGAGAAAACCCGTCGGCGTGGGGACGGCCGGCAAACGCCCAAGTGGCGAGGCGAGGCTCGGATCCAAGCCCACCTCTTCCTGGGCTTCGCGCAGCGCCGTGTCCCATAGGGAGAGATCCCCCGCTTCGACCTTACCGCCGGGCAGCGCCAGCTGCCCCGCGTGCGTGCGCAACCCCGACGACCGCTCGATGAGCACGACGCGGACCCCCTCGGGGTCGGCGAGAAGCAGCGCGACGACGGCGGCCAACCGCAGCGGCCCCAACTCCGGCGGCGGCTCATCGAGAGCGCCGAGACACGCCGCCAGATCGACCGGGATGAACCGCACCGCGACGAACGATGCCCGTCAGACCGAAAACGAGCTACCGCAACCGCAACTGCCGGTCGTGTTGGGGTTGTTGAACTTGAACCCCGCCCCTTGCAGGCCCTCGACGTAGTCGATCGTCGTGCCCATCAGATACATGAAGCTCATCTGGTCGCACAGGAGCTTCACGTCGTGGCTCTCGAACACGTTGTCGCCTTCCGAGAACTCATCGAAGTAAAGATCGTATTGGAAACCCGAGCATCCGCCTCCCATGACCTTCACGCGCAAAGCGTAGTGGGGCTCGATGTTTTCCTCGCCGCGGATCTCCCGCACCTTGTCGGCAGCAGTTTCCGTAAGCGACAACGCTCCCATCATCGCGGGATCGGAGATCGCTTGTGGAACGGCCACGGCTGGCTGAGAGGTCGGCATGGCGGTTTCGGTGGTCATGATCGTTCTCCTCGAAGGCCGGCTGGTTTGAGCGCCGGCGGCGCGGCATGGCCGGGCTAACGTAAGGTTAGCTTCGGCTTGGTCGTAAGATGCGACGTCGTGGCGAGCGCGTCAACGCCCACGAACGCACGGCCCGGTTTGACACAAGCATGCACGAGAGCCTAACGTGCTTCGCCCAAGGCATCGAACTTGCCCGGGCCGCGGAGCCTCCTCCGCGCGTCCGCGCGCGGAGATAGGCAGTATGAGGCGGGATTGGATCGGAACGGTCGTGGGTCTGACGTTGGCGCTAGGCGCGGCGTCTGGTTGTGATAGCCGGGAAGACGCGATGCGGCGGCAGGTTCAAGATGCCTCGCGTCCCGTCGAGAAAGTGGTGCTTCCGGAGCAAGGGCCCTCCCACGCGCTCCGCGAGCAGCTCGATCCGGTCCTCAGCAAGATCTACAAGCTCAACCAGGTCCCGCGCATCGTCGAGGCGGACATCGACCTCGAGAGCCCGGACAACTATCAGCTCGATCCGGGTGTCGCGGCGGTCATTCGCTTCCCGGCAGGGCTGAGCCAAGATCAGCAAGTTCGCGCCGTCGTCAAAGGCGTCGCAGAGGCCGATGCATGGGCCTTCCGCAAGGACGCCCGCCGCGACTACGCCGACCTCATCCATCGCGTCAAGCGTGGCTACGGCGACGACCAAAAAGACGCGATCCTCAAGGCCTACGCGGACCTCCGCCTGCTCCAGTTCTTCAATAGCGAAGAAGCGCAGGCCGCCATCGAAGCGCTGCCGGCCGACCTCAAGGGCACGGTCTCCGCGATGCAGGCCGAGTACGTCCGCGACAAACAGGCGGTTTGGGATCGCTGGATGGACGTGAAGATGTACGCCCGTCGCGTCGTCGCGGGCGACGAACCCTTCCGGGGCGTCCTGCGCCAGATCAAGAAAGAACTCGGCAAGGAAGAGCCGCCCCCGCGGACCTGGGAAGAGTCCATGGATCCGCAGTTCAAGGCTTGGGGCCAGCAAGTCCGCAACAACGAGGACTTGCTCACGCGCCTCACCAACATGAAAGAGCTGCGTGAGCGCGAGGAGTACCTCGGCGACACCCACACCATCTGGGCCATCGAGGGTTCCGCCATGATCCCTGAGAAGGCGCAGCACCTGCGGCCGGACAAGAGCACCGGCTTCGCAGTCCTCCGCGAGGACCTCGGCGGCGGCTACAACGACCTCACGTTCGTGTTCTCCAAGAGCCTCAGTGGGCCCAAGCTCAAGAAGGCGTTCTTGCAGTCCATCATCTACTCGCACCTGCTGCACGATTTCGGGATGCTGGCCACCGCGGGCTCGGACTTCGCCAAGCGCGACGAGGCCAACGTGATCGATTCCCGCACGGCGGTCGTGCCCGACAAGTACGATCCGCTCTACGCGAAGTGCGGCTCCGCAGCGGCGGTCGAGACCTTGATCGCGCACTTCAAGGGTACGTTCCCGGTCGTCGCGGACCTCTCGGGGATCAAGAACCCCGAGAAGGCCCTCGAAATCGCGCACAAATGCGTGATCGAAGGCGCGCGCGGAGACATCCACATTCCGCCCAAGAACGACGAGACGGACGTCGAAGGACCTGCCCCCGGCAGTCGCCTCGCCTTCTATCAAATGCTCGCGCGCTACGAGAACGTGAACGTCGATCTCGCGGCGATGTCGGGCGACAAGCGGACCGAGGAAGACGACGCCATCGACGAGGCCGAGGCCGCCCTCAAGCGCCTCAAGGAAGCGGGCGGCTGACGCCCTCGTCGCGGTAGACGACCCCGCCCTTGACGACGAGCACGGGGGCCTGGAGCGCCCGGATATCTGCGAGCGGATCGTCCTCGACGACGACGAGATCCGCGAGGAATCCGGGCGCGATCCGGCCGACTTGAGCCAACCCGAGGAGCTTCGCCGCCTCACGGGTGCCCGCGAGGATCGCCTCCATCGGCGCCATCCCTTGCTCGACCAGCGCCGCGAACTCCTTGGCGTTTTGGCCGTGCGGGAACACTCCGGCGTCGCTGCCGAGCGCGATCGCGACACCTTCGCGGTGCGCCGCGCGGAAGCTCTCCCGCAGGCGCGGCGCGATCGCCTTGGCTTTCTCCGCGGCTGGCCGAGGAAGCGCGCCGGCGTGGCCCTGGGCCTCGGCAAAGCTCGCCACGTAGAGCGTCGGTACGAGTACGGTGCCCCGAGCCTTCATCATCCCGAGGATCTCCGGGTCGAGGGTGCTGCCATGCTCGATGCTGTGGACCCCTGCGCGCACGGCATCGGCGATGCCTTCGCGACCATGCGCGTGTGCAGCCACGCGCCGCCCCGCTCGATTGGCCTCCTCGACGGCGACGCGGAGCTCGTCGAAGGTCATCTGTGCCGCCCCCGCATCGTCACCGCGAGACATCACGCCCCCCGTGGCGCACACCTTGATGAGGTCGGCCCCCTGCTTGATCTGGTAGCGCACGGCCTTGCGGACCTCGTCTGCCCCGTCCGCGACACCGCGCTCATAGGCCAGATGTCGTTCTTCCAGGGCAATCTGCAGGCCGTGGGTCTCGTCGCAGTGCCCCCCCGTGATCCCGATCTCGTGGTTGGCCACGAGCAAGCGCGGACCCGGCACGGAGCCGCGCAGGATCGCGTCGCGGAGCGCACGATCGGCCTCGGATCCGCCCACGTTTCGGACCGTCGTGAAGCCCGCAAAGAGCGTTCGCCAGGCGTTCGCGGCCCCGCGGAGCGCCCGATCGGCGCCGCTCTCTTGGACGTCCCGCCGCACGCTCTCCGCGTAGCTGACCGCGGGTTCGAGCGTCAGGTGGACGTGCGCATCGATGAAGCCGGGCAGCACGGTTCGTCCCGCGAGCTCCAAGACGCGTGCGTCGGGCGGGGGTTGCAACCGGACGCCCACGGCGACGATCCGATCGTCCTCCACGAGGATGTCCACATCGTCCTGCGGGGCTGCACCCGATCCATCGATGAGCCGGCCTCCACGCAAGAGCAGCACGGAGCCGGACGACGCCACCTCGGACCGGACCGGAGCCTCGGTGCTCCCGACGAACACGACAGGCAAGGCCTCCAAGGGCGGAAGGCCGGCAGTACGACACGCTGCGAGGCCGAGCACCCCGAGCAGGGTCACGAGGTGAGGCCCTAGGCCGCGCAGGGTCGTCCGAAGACCTGGGCCGCGCGCGGTCGCAGGACACCGGAGCGCCCGGTCGAGAAGCGAAGGACCGTGCCGGACCATGCGTGGGGACGGAGCCGCGGGTCTCAGCGCCGCAGACGATCCGCGACGCGGACGTCGCCCGTCGATGGCGACTGACGGACCTCGAAACGACGCACCCCATGGCGCATCTCGAGGGCTTGGGCCGACGTAAAAGCCATGCTCGAGCCGCGCCGGCAGCTGCACATGATGTTGTCCTCGCTCTCGCTGTGCGGAAGACCAAACAAATGCCCGAGCTCGTGGACGAAGGTGGTGACCGGCGCGCCTCGAGTCACCATCACGTACTCACGCGCGCGGAGCTCCCGATCGAGCCCGCGATAGCGCCAGTGCAATCCACGGACGCGTCGACGCAGGGTACGACGCCGCTCGCTGTCGAGCTCGTCCGCGACGAACACGTGAATCGTGCCATCCCGAGGCGCATACGCGGCCAACATTCGCCGCTGTCTCCAGCGCGTGATGGAGCTCCAGCCCTCGGGCAAGAGTAGGACTTCGCGCACCTCGACCTCGATGCCCGCGCTCGCGAGCTCACGGTTGGCGCGGGCAACCCAACGACGCACGCGAGCGTGGTCCACCACGGGCTCGCCACTCTCCTGCGTCGCAATGTGAATCGTCAGGGGGAGCCGCAGCACCCCGACGGAACCGCTGGGTTGCGTCCAGGCGGCGGCATCGCGCCGCAGATCCACGACGGTCCGGCGCTTGCTCGCCGCAGAAGCGGTCTGCATGGGCAACCACGCCCCCCAAAGTCCCACCAGGAGGAGCACCCAGGCCAGGACCGAAGGGACGCGCGTTGGACCGGCAGAGGATGGAGCAGAGCGTGGAATCGTTCGAACCTTCGGCGGACTGCGACGAACGGGCAGGACACGCACGGCCAGGAGTTGCCGTGCATGTCTAGTGTGTAAAATCGAGCTGCCGACTGCAAAGGCTTTGTTGGGCCCGCAACTGCGCTACTCTGTGTTCGACCATGTTTAACTTCTGGGGTGCCCCATCGGTCGAGTTTTTGCCCGGCGAGGAATCCCGCGCATGGGTCGCCGAGACACTGCACGAGCTCTTGCCGCGGGTCGCTTCGGTCCCGTCGCTTTTGAGCGCGCCACCAAGCCCGATGCCTCGCGGCTTCGATGAGCTGTTCGATGTGTTGTGCGGCGTCCAGGCGCAGGTCGGACAAGCCGATCTCGAGTTCACGTTGCTCGAGGGGGCGACTCCCCCAGGGCTCGCGCCGCTCGGAGATCCATCGGGTCAGCTGATGCACACATACCTCCGGGAGCACGAATACGTCGTGCTCGCCAGCCCCCAAGTGTTCCGCGTGCCAGAGGTGCTCCTCGCGAGCATGGCTCGCGAGGTCGGGCGCATGGAGATCCATCGGCACGGAGGCCACCTTGGCGACCCCAAAGACCGCGAGGCCGAGGCGGAGCTCGCGGCCGTCCTTCTGGGCCTTGGTGTCTGGGTGGCCAACGGCGCCTACCGCTTCGAGAACAAGTGTTGTGGTGGGGGCTGCGGGATCGACCTGTCGCGGTTACGGGCTGGTCTCTCGTTGCCAGAGGTCAGCTTCGCCCTCGCCTGGGATGGCCGAAGGCGCGGCCTTCCTCGCCGTGCGGTGCTCCGCCACCTTGGAGCGACCCAACGCGCCGCCCTCAAACGCTCCTGGAGCTACATCGGCCCGACCACGCAACCTGCCGCGCTCCCCCAAGCCGCGCATCGCCTCCCGTCCTCGGTCTAGCGCCGCCCATCGCCCCCCGTCCCTCCGTCTCGCGCCGCGCATCGCCCCCCGTCCTCCGTCTCGCGCCGCGCATCGCCCCCCGTCCTCCGTCTCGCGCCCCCAAAGGAGCCGCACAGCGGCGACCGCCGGGAGGGGGTCCTGTGACGGCTTTGCCGGCACGGGGGAGGGCGCGAGACCCTCCCTACGGACTCGTCGGAACCCGCATGAGCACGTAGTGGAAGCTGCGATAGCGCTCCTCCAGATCGTCGCGGTACTCGGGCGGGAGCTGGTTGCGCAGCCGCTGCGCATGCGCCTCGATCGTGATGAACCAAAGCGCCATGTCTTTGCCTTCGTGCGCCTTGAAGAGATCGGCCAGATGCGAGCGGTCCGGGCCTCTGACGACCCAGATGTCGGCCTTGCTGTAGAAGGTTTCACCGCGGTAGTAGAACCACCAACTCACCAGGCGATCTTTGGGCCCGCGCTCGCCGAAGTACGTTTGGAAGGCAGCGCGCTGGGACCAGCTCTCGGAGGCCGCCGGGACGTAATCGATGAGGACGTAGCCGGTCGTGAGGACGCCGCCGAGGCACCAAGCGAGCGACGCCTCACGAACGCGCGCCATCGCAGCGAGCAGAAGACCCACGGCGAACGGCGCGACGGCCACAACGAGACGCCAGGTCGGCGGCGCGCCTTGGGTCCACATTCCCGTATAGAGGTAGGTCGTGAGGTGAGCGATCCAGCTGGGCGTGAGCATGGCGTCCCGCACGACGCCGGCGAGCACCGCGACCCCGACGAGCATCCCGACGGGTGATACCCGGGCGCCGGTACCGGAGGCCCAACGGTCGATCGCGATCCCGGTCATCGCGGCGAGCGGCGGCAAGCATGGAACGAGGTAGTGGTAGTACTTCGTGGTGCTGTACGTGATGACGAACAGCGACGAGACGAACCAGAGCACCATGAAGCGCTCCGTCGCCGCGGCGTCCGTCGCGGTCTGCGTGTTGCGGAACGCCAGAACGCTCCCCAAAAAGACGACCGGCAGGAGCGCAGACCAAGGCAGCGCCGCCAATCCCAACGTCTCCAAGTAGTACGAGAATCCCCCCACCGCTTGCGTCTGTTCGCCCGTCGAAAAGCGCTGCAGGTTGTTCTGGATGATGAGCTCGTTGACCCACGGATCGCCGCGATAGAGCGCCATCGCGTGGTGCCACGGGAAGCACGCAAGCACGAACAAGACCACGCCGACGGGCAGCTCGCAGCGGCGCAACGTGGACCAACGTCCGGAGACCACCAGATCGGCGAGGACGATGAAGCCGACCAGCCCCGGACCGAGCATCCCCTTCCCCATGAGCGAAATACCCGCGCAGACGTAGAGAATGCCCATCCACGCCTGCGAACGGTGGCGCCACCGTAGGCTACGCCCGATCGCGACCGCGGCGAGCACCCAGTAGGCAAACATGTGGCGTTGGATCTCGTGCAGCCCCTTGGCCTTGCTGGCGGATCCCCCGTACATCCGCCACGCGAGCGGATCGAAGCTGTGCTGATGGAGCACGGCCAGCGGCACCAGTGCCCCGAGCACGAGTGCCGCGAGAAACGCGAAGTACGCCCGATCGCGCGGGATCTCGCGCCAGCCGGAACCCAACGTCCGCAAGGGCCTATCGGCTTGGTTCCAGGCGTTGATCCAGCCGATGGCTGCGAGCACGACCGGCGCCACGAAGAACATGTCGGTCAGCGCTTGGCGCCCGACCATGGCCCACTGGGGCATCGTCGCGAGCACGACCCCGGCGAGGCATCCGGCGCGCGGCGACACCCGCTGCCAGACCGTCGCTGCAAGAGCGGTGACCGCCACGAAGCCCGCCAGGATGACCGGCATCCGCAGCGCGAGCTCGGGCCACGGAGACCGCAACATCTCCTGGGGATCGGACTGCATCCCCACGCGAAACACCTCGAAGCTCAATGCCCACACCCAAAACGGCAGTGCAGGCTTACTCGCGAAATACGTCTCCGCCTTTGCATCCGGACCCGCGTTGCCGGGCTGCCACCAAAGGTCCAACGGATCCGAGCGCAACACCATCTGCCGCGCCACCTCGCCATAGTGGGTCTCCCACGGATCCCAAGCGCCCGAAGCACCGATATTGAGGAAATAGAGCGGAACGACCACGATGGCGGCAGCGGCGGCCACCTTCCTCATCGAAAACGAGGACAAAGCGCGCAGACGGTACCCAATTTGCCGGACGCCGCACAGGGCCGCGAGTCCCCCCTTGCGCCTTTGACCCCGCACCCCCGCGACGACATACTCCCGGACCGTGCGTCGCGTTGCATCTTTGGCGTTTGCGTTCGTTCCCCTGCTTGCGTGCTCACCTTCCGCAGAAGGACCGCCCGTGACGTCCGCGGCGTCCGAAAGTAGCGACGAGGATCGCGGAGAGGAGACCTCTGGATCCGACGGGTCCTCCAACGACTCTGGGTCCGATGCGAGCACCGAGGCATCGTCCGCCGACGAGCCAGGCTCGAGCACGCGCGGGGACGCGGAGACGTCCACGTCCGAGATCGGCACAGAGACGAGCTCGGGCACCACTTCGGGTGGAGACGAGGCCACCGGGGAAGCGGACGAAACCTCGGTCGAGGCGAGCGAGAGCAGCGGAGGTGACTCCACCACGGGCGATCCCGGCGATGGCGGTCCCGTCTGCCTTGGGCTCACCAACGGCTCGGGCACCACGATCCCCTGCGCCACGACGGCCGAAGGCGCGGCCGTGTGTTTCTCCTCCAGCACCCCGACGCCGCTCACGTACGACGATGGCGCCCCGGTGGAAGGCGTCGCTGCGGTCTCCGGTGAAGGCTTCACCGAGGCGGCCTGCGTCGTCTTGCAAAGCGGGGCCGTCCACTGCGGCCGCCACGACACGATCTCCCGCACGCCCGTCATCGCTGCAGGCGCGACCGTGGTCTCCGGAAGCTTGACCTCGTCGTGTGCGGTCGTCGATCGCGAGGTCTCGTGCTGGGACAGTGGGAACGCCAGCACCGTTCGCACACTGGACCTCGGCGGCGCCCATCCAGTGCAGCTCGCCTGCTACTACCACGGGTGCTGCGTGGTGACGGACGCGGCCGAGATCTTGTGCTGGGGCGAGAACAACACCGGAATGCACGGGACCGGCGACACGGCGGAGCACACGGCACCCACTGCGATCGCAGCCCCGCCCGGCGCGGCGCTCCAGGTCGGCCCCGGGCAGGACCACATGTGTGGCGTCTTCGAGGGCGGCCTGGTGCAGTGCTGGGGCGAAGATTGGAACGCGCAGCTCGGTGGCCTAGGCGCCTCGCGTGACGTGGGGGTCGAGCTCGTGACCGAGGGCGCACGTGCGGTCGTCGGCGGCCAGTTCCACACGTGCGTCCTCTTCGAAGACGGCACGGTGCAGTGCTCGAGCACGGGGCAAAGTGAGGGGGCCGGCCTCGACCAGGGTGGACTGGCGCCGGTCGAGGGGATCTCCACCGCCGTCGCTCTGACCGCCGGCAAGCACTACACGTGCGCGCGGCTCGAAGACGCCACGGTCGCCTGTTGGGGCAGCGTCAGCGGTTCTTCCACGCCCACGACGATCGAGGGACTCACCACGCGGTCTTGCGGCGGATGATCCGGCGGATCATCCGGCGACGGGGCGCATCGTCCGACTTCAGCCCGAGGTCCCCAGCAACCGCCTCAGCACGTCCCGTGCCCACCGCGGTTGATCGTAGGCGGGGTCGTCGCTGACGGAGCGGGGCGCCACGACGCGAGCGACGACGTGATCCCCCGGATCGTGCGCCTCGGCCGTTCGCTCGACCAAGTGCACCTCGACTTCCTCGTCACAGGTTGGACACGCCTGCGACGCCTGGGCATCCCGACCATAGGCTCGCGCCACGTCGTCGCGGTGCACGGAAACGACTTGTGGGAGCTCGACCGCGTAGCCCGTGCTGTCGAACTCACCGAGCTCGACCATCTGGCGGGCCAGTCCATAGAGGAGATCCGTGCCTGCCTGCAGCACCGCCGGGTCCCGCGGCAGACCGTCCAACTCCAAGTCGACGCTCCCGAACCGCCGCATTCCGCGGGTCGTGAGACGCAGCAAACCGCTCGCGTGGCGAGGATCCGGAAACGGTACGACCGCGATCTGGTCGGCGACGTTGTCGAGGGAAGCGTGCAAGCGACGACGCGAGAACTCCGCAATCCCCACGGTTTCGAAGGTGTCCGGATCGTGGATCAACGCGCCGCGCTCCTCTCCGACGAGCGCGACGAGGTGCTGTAGCAAGCGCAGTCCGAGCACGGCTCGACGATTGCGGTAATCTGCGCGGATCAGGAGGGCGTAGCGCCGCGTCGCCAACGAGGCGCGCTCGTCCATCGTGAGGGCGCGCGTGAGCACCGGATCCGTGAGCGACTCGACGCTGACGAGCTCCTTGCCGTCCTTGCGCATCGGCAGCCGATCGATGTGCAGACCCAGGAGATCCGAGGTCGCTCGCGGCGTTCCGAGCGGTTCGCGTGCTGCGGCCGCCAGCTGCGGATCGACGACCTGCGGCTCCATGGCGACGAGCGCCTCGAGCAGGTCCGCCTCTGGCTCTACGTCGGGCGCCGAGAGCTTGCGGCGCACGAGCGCTTTGAGGTGATCGCGTGTGAGCGGCTCGGCCTGCGCCTCTGCGACGAGCAACAAATATCCCTGACTCGTACGATCTGCGAATACGACACGGTGAGGTGACGAGAGTGTCTCGACGACCTCACCCTCCGGGACTTCTCGATCTTCGGGCGACGATGCCGTCGCTCGTCCCGGAGGCGTCTCGATCCGACTCGTCTGGACGGGCCCGCGCTCGTCGTTCGTGTGCACGCTCCGACAGCTTGGAAGGAGTGCGGTCAGGCTGACGAGCAAGGGACCCATTCGCATGGACCAAGCAGCCTAACAGCTGCCGCCGCGCCCGGCCGCGCGAGGCGAGAATGCCGTCGGAGCACCGTTTGAGGCGCCTAGACGGCCGTTTGTGCTACGGCCTGGTGTGCAGCACGCCCCCAGCGCGGCGGCCGGAGCTCGACTCTCGAAATGAAAACTCTATGGTTACGTTTTGACAGCAGCGCGAACTGAAGCACGGCGACTCGCCCTCCGAGGATCGCCGTTTCGCCACACCTTCGGTGAGGCGGAGCTGCGTTCTTGAGCTTAGACGCACACTCACCTTCGGGTCGGTAACGTCCAGCAACCTTCCGTACGGTTGTGTGGTGACTCGTTGCGATGTGCTCCGTGCGGAAGCGTGCGGACTTCTATTCTTCATCGGGCCCCCAACACACGGGCCGATTGCGATACGCTTCTGACTAGGTCGCTGCGCGGCCATAGGAGCCGACGATGTCACAACTCCCCATGGACTCGAGCTACGTACCGCCCCGCCGCAGCAGCGCCTCTCCACAACGCGACGCAGCCTTCGGCGACGCCAGGCCGATCTTGCTCGTCGACGACAGCGACATCGATCTCCTCGTCGCGTGCAAGTGCTACGAACGTTCGGCACTGCGAAACCCGCTGGTGCCGCTGCACGGAGCCGGCGATCTCCTGCAGTACCTCGAGCAGCTACGCGCGAGTCGTCGCCCCTCGCCCGCGCTCATCCTGCTCGATGTCGACATGCCCGGCCTCGATGGCCCAACGCTCACCGCTCGCCTGCGCCTGCAAGAGGGCTTCGCCGCGCCGCTGTGCATCATGTTGTTCAGCCACGTCGACGACGATGACATGGAGAACCGCGCTCACTCGGTCGGTGCCGATGCGTTCGCCCCCAAGCCGAGCACGGTGGACGGCTACGTCCGCTTCTTCAACACGCTTGCCGAACATTGGGAGCACGTGGTGCTGCGCGACCGGGCATCCCTACTCGATTTCACTCCGGCAGCCGTCCTGCCTCGCCTGTGAAGCAGGTCAGCGCTTCTTGGCTTGCCAGACGGCCTTGGCGGCGCGTCTGCGGGCGCGCAGATACCTGCGCCACCGCACCTCGCCTGCGAGCAAGACGACCCCGAGCAAGCCAGCTGCGGTCCACTTGACGGGCGTCGCGAATACCGTGAGCCAAACGAGAGGTCCGAGCTGCAGCGACGGCTCGCGCAACAGCCAGGCGATCGCCGCGGTCTCCACGATGTCGAGGAACCCGGGCACGAGCGCCAGGAAAGGCCGAAATCCCCGAGGAATCGCCGCGCGGTTGCGAAGGAAGCGAAACCAAGTCAGAAGGGTCGCGGAATAGACCACGATGTAGCCGAAATCGGCGAGGTTGAACGACTGATAGGCGAGGCGGCCCGAGGGATCGAGCTCCGTCAACACCCGGATCGCCGTCCCCGGAGAGTACGCGAACTTCTTGTCCAGGAACTCGAGCCCGCTCGTGCTGATGAGCAAGAAGCTCCCGTAGAGCAACGACGAGATCCACAAGTAGACCACCGTGCGTCGCATGGGGCGCTTGGACGCGGTGGGCATGTCCCCCGCACGGGTCAGGCGAACCGAAGGTTCCACGGACGGAAGTCTATCGCGTCCGCCCCGAAACCCACGACGAGAATGCCTGCGGACCGCGCGCAGCTGCACGGTGCGAACAATCGCGCGGCACCGGCAAAACCCGGGCAGGAGCCGACCTCTCTTTCGATGATGAGGCTCGGCATGCAGCAAGCGATTCTCGAACTCGGTCCCCGGATCTCGGTCAACAAACTCGGCGAATATCTCGTGTCCCCGCCATTGCGTCGCCAAGGCATCCTCGAACGCCAAAAATACCCCTCGGCCCTCGTCGCGGCGCACTATGAACCGGCACGGCGCATCATCATCGCCCTGCTCACCGGGAGGCTCTCGCGGCAGCTCGCGCTCCTGCGCGTGGATGCGTGGACCTCCGCGACCCATTTCGAATCGGACTACGCCCGACATCGCGCACATGGCTGCGCAGACGCCGTGATGCGGTTCCTCGCCCTCCGCCCAAGGCTCGAGTTCGAGGGCACGGAGGTCCATGTCCCCGTCGCCCACGACAAGCTCCAGCTCCATGGGGTGGACGTCAGCATCCAGCCGGATGTCCTGCTGCAAGGTCGGGATGACCGGGGGCGCGACGTCGTGGGAGCCATCAAGCTACACTTCCCCAAGACCCATCCCTTGACCCCCGCTTCGGCGGAGTACGTCGCCACGATGCTGCACGTCTACCTCCGCGAGGTCGCCACGGTACGGGCCGAACCGTCGCTGTGTGTCGTCGTAGACGTGTTCTCCGGCACGATCGTCCACGCGCCGCGGGCCTACCGGAGGCGTCTGCGCGACATCGGAGCCGCGTGCCAGGAGATTTCGATGGCCTGGCCGCGGGTGTAGGCTCGACCGTCCATGCGCCATCGCGCATTCTCGGACATCGCGCTCGGGCGCCCGGTCGCGGTGCTCGTGCTCGTGCTCGCGACGATGGTGCTCGGACTCATCGGGTTCGGGCGGATGCCGCTCTCGTATCTACCGCGGGAGGACACCCCCCGGCTGTCCGCCAAGCTCGACATCGACGTGACCAGCGCAGACATCCTCGAGCGCGAGGTGGTGCGCCCGTTCGAGGAGCAGATCGCGACCATCCGCGACGTCGAGCGGGTCCAGGTCGGGAGCGGGCGATGGGGCGTGCGGGTCAACATCGACTTCGAGCCCGGCACCGATATCGACGCGCGCAAGATGGAGCTGCGCGATCGCGTCGATCGCCTGCGGAGCACCTGGCCGAGCCTGGTGCGCAACGTGCAGATCGAGGCGGTCACGAATCTGGACCAGCCTACGATGGAACTCCAGATCGCGAGCCGAAACGATCTATCGAACAACTACGCGCTCATCGAAGAGCGCATCGTCCGGCCCATCGAGAGCCTACCGGGCATCGCCCGGGTCGAGTTCGGCGGCATCTCGCCTCCCGAGCTCGAGGTCGACGTCGATCTCGAGACCGTCTCTGCGCACGGGGTCTCCATGCAAGACCTCGCCACGAGCGTACGAGAAGCCCGCCAAGGGCGCAGCTTGGGCGAAGTCTGGAGCAGCCAGGCGACGCTCGGCCTGCGTGCCCCCACCGACCCTCCCACGCCCGAAAGCTTGAGGGCGTTGCCGCTGCGGCGCGGATCCACGGACACCACCACCGAGTTCGCGGCGCTGGGCGAGGTCGCCACGGTCACCTTGCACCCGAGAGAAGACCGCTTCCTGCTGCGGCTCAACGGCCGACCTTCGATCTACCTCGGGATCTACGCGCAGTCCGGAGCCAGTCCCGTGGACGTCAGCCGGCGCGTCCGCGAGCGGCTCGAGCGTTTCTCGAGCGACCCCATGCTCGCGGGCATCGAGGTGCTCGACTTTCACGACCAGGGGGAGACGATCCTGCAGACCCTCGCGGATCTCCGCAACTCCGGTATCTACGGTGGGCTACTGGGCGTGGTGGTCTTGGCCCTGTTCGTGCACCGCCTCGCGCCGACACTCGTCGTCGCCGCGAGCATCCCGCTGAGCATCGTGGCGTCGGGTGCCGTGCTGTTCTTGCGGGGCGAAGAGCTCAACTGCGTCGTGATGTTGGGGCTGGTGCTCGGGGTCGGCATGCTGCTCGACAACGCAGTCGTGATGGTCGAAGCGATCACCCGAGCCTCGCGCTCGGGACTCCCGCCGCGGGAGGCCGCGGGACAGGGCGCGCGCGAGGTGGGGTTTGCGATGCTCGCGTCCACCGCTTCGACCGTCGTCGTGTTCATCCCGCTCATGACCTCCGATCCCACCGACCCCACGAGCGCGTATCTGCGTCCCCTCGGGTCCACGTTCAGCATCGGTCTCATCGCGAGTCTGCTGGTCTCGCAGTTCGTGTTGCCGCTCCTCATGCCACCCGTGCTCGCGCGACCCCAGCGTCCCACGCACGGCCCCGTTCTCGAGCGTGTGTCCCGAGCGTACGGGTGGCTCGTCACGCGGTCGCTCCGGCACCCGCGCTTGACGTGTTCGCTCGCGATCGCGTGCGCGGCGAGCTCGACCTACTCGTTCCTCCACGTGAACTACCGCCTCGGCGACGCCGAGCGGCAACCCGACAACATCACGGTCCGCATCGAGCTCTCGGGTGACCGCAGCCTCGAGCGCTTTTCCGAGGTCACCGAGGTGCTCGAGTCCAAGGTGTTGGCCGAGCGCGACACGCTCGGGCTCCGCGCCTTTTCGTGCGAGCTCGCCGACTATTGGGGCCAGTGCTCGCTGTACCCGAGCGCGCCGTTCGAAAGCGAGGCGGAGTTCGAGCGATTCGGTCAGCGTCTGCAGGCCGTCCTCCCCGAGCAAGTCGGAGTCACCTACCGCGTCGGGGAACGCGAGTTCGACTGGCGAGAGAACACCGATCGAAACGCCGTGGACTTCGTGCTCAAGGGTGAGGACATGGGCGAGCTCATGCGCCTGTCCAAGCACGTCGCCGATCACCTCCGTGCACGCCTGCCCAAGGGAGAGCTCCGGGCCCCCGACGCCGGCGGCTACGACCACGTCACGACCCCCTACGACCAGGGTGCAGACGAGCTCCACGTGGTGCTCGACAGGGAACGCCTGGACGCCCTCGCCATCACCCCCAGCGAAGTCGCCAGGCAGGTTCGATTCGCCTACCAAGGCGAGTCGCTCGGCAGCGTTCCCGGGAGCGACGGAGCGCTCGAACTGCGCTTGAGCTCGACCCCGAGCCGGACCGATACGGACGGGGCCTCTGCGCTGCGAGAGCTCTCGATCACCCTCCCGAGCGGCCGCGCGATGCCCCTTGGCACCCTCGGGAGGGTGCAGACCTCGCGTCAGCCGTGGTGGGTCCAACGGGTCGATGGGCAAACCGAGGTCCACGTCGTCGTGCGCTTCTTCTCGAGCGAGAGCACCGAGAACTGGGAGCTCGTGCGCAAAGCGATGGCCGACGTCGAGCTCCCCGCAGGCTACACCTGGGGACCAGGGACACGCTGGTGGCGAGAGCGGGAGGCGAGCCACGAGACCGTGATCAATCTCGGGCTATGCCTCCTCCTCGTCTACGCCCTCATGGCGAGCCTCTTCGAGAGTTTCGTGCAACCGCTCGGGATCTTGCTCGTGTGCATTCTCAGCGCGTTCGGAGCCCCCTGGGCGCTGCTCCTGAGCCAAACGACGCTCGACACGACGGCCGTGCTCGGGTTCTTCATCTTGATCGGGGTGGTCGTCAACAACGGCATCATGCTCGTGGACAAGACCGAGCAGCTGCGCGCGGAGGGGATGCCGCGCGATGACGCCCTGCGCGAGGCGGCGCAGCAGCGCCTCCGGCCGATTCTGATGACGGCGACCACCACGATCGTCGGTCTCATCCCGATGTTGCTCCACCACCCGACGCTCGCCGGGATGTACTACCACGCCGTCGCGATCGTCATCGCCGGCGGCCTCGCCACCAGCACGCTCATGACGCTCATCGTGCTACCCTCGACCTACGTCGTGCTCGAAGGCATGGCAGCGTCGGCTCGTCACGCTTGGAACCTCGTGTGGAAGAACAGTCCCTGACCACCCTCCCCGGCGCGACGGTGCGCCTCGACAAATGGCTCTGGGCGGCCCGCTGCTTCAAGACCCGCAGCCTCGCCTCGGAGGCATGCAACGCGGGTCACGTCAAGCTCAACGGCGACTCGGCGAAGCCCTCGAAGGCGTTGCGGGTGGGCGACCAGCTCGAGGTCCGCACGCCCGGCGGCCTCAAGTTGCTCGAGGTCTGCGCGCTGGCAGAGAAGCGGGGTCCGGCAGCCGCCGCCCAAAAGCTCTACCTGGACCACACGCCGCCACCGCCTCCCAAAGAGGAGACCCCCGGAACAACCTACCGAGAGCGGGGGACCGGCCGGCCGAGTAAGCGAGACCTTCGCCAGATCCAAAAGCTCCGCGGCTACTGAGCGCCGCGCCTCCCACGCCCGTTCGACCCTGCAAGCGATTTCCTCGACAACCGCGTAGCATGGGCGGCTCGTGGCCCGCCGAGCGGCAATGAGCATCGTGTTCTGTGGCGCGCTCTCGTGCGGCGATGACGAGCCGCCGGAGCTGCCGCTCCCCGTCCCACCCAACTTGGGACACGCCTCGGGAGCGCCCTCGCCAGCGCCGACGTCTGGCGTCGATGCCTGGCCCGCACCTCCAGACCCGCCGTTCCCCCCCGATGCCCCCGATGCGACCGCGCCTCGGTCGGCGCCGGATCTCGACGAACGGCAACCTCTCGAGCTGTCGGCGTTTCACGTCGCCGACGAAGCGGGTTTTGGTCACCCCTCGCTGACCGTCCGCGCCAAAGCGTTGGTCGTGCAAGATCTCGACAGCGCGAACTACGTGCAAGCGAAGGCGCTGTGCCGGGTCGGCACACGAACGCTCGCGGACACCGGCTACATCAACGCAGACCCGGCGCACGCGCTTGGCGACCTTCATCCCGGGGACGTCGCCTCGCTCTCGGGCAGCTTGTTCACGCAAGGGCTCGAGCCGGAGCACGGGCCATGTCAGTTCGAGTTCCGCCTCGCGGCGGGAGCGTCCGCGGCGAGCGTTCCGCTCGGGGAGATCTGCTGGTCCGAGGGCATGGTCCGCGAAGGGAGATGCGTTCCATCGATCGCAGCGACCCCACCCCCCCACGGAGGACCACCGCTCCTGGTCCACGACCTCGGCATCCGCGAGGCACAGGGTTTCGCCGCCCAAGGCAGCCTCCAAGCGGATTACGTCATCGAGGTTCGCGAGCCACCAGACAGCAGCTCGCGACTGACGCTCAAGGCGGTGTGCCTCGTCGGCGAGACGCGCTTCGCGGCCGTCCGCACGGCAACGCTCACCGCAGGACCCTTTCGCTTCGAGAGCGGAGAGTCGCTCTACCGCAGCGCGAACCTGTTTTACGATCCCGTGTACGAGTTCGAGTCACCCCCGCAGCAGTGCGAGCTCGAGGTCGCACTGTGGCGACGCGCGGGCGGAAGGACGGGCCAAGACGAGAAGGTGGAGCTCGCGCGCGCGTGTTATCGCCGGCCCGCGACCACGCCGGGGCGCTGCGAGCAAGCTGCGACGACGGCCTCCATCGCGGCGCAAGAGGCCTTGAAGCTCGGCCGCGTCGTGATCGAGGTCGTCGAGCCGTTCGGTTCCAAGGGGCAACGGTACCACCTCAAGCTCACCGCCGACGCGACCGTGCTCGAACCCGTCGATCCGTTCACGAGCTTGACGGCGAGCGTCACCTGCAAGGTAGGAAAGGCCGCGATCGTCGACACGGCATATCTCAACGGGGTCGATCTGTTCTACCTCGAAGCCCAAGAGACGGCGAGGCTGTCGAGCACCGCGTTCACCAGCGGAATGGAAGACGTTCCCCACAACTGCGAGGTCACGTTCGTCGCCGGGCGCCGGTTTGCGCCCATGGACGCCGCGCAGGTGGAGCTCGAGCACTACTGCCTGCGGCGCGGAAAGACCTCGGTTGGGAAGTGCTAGTGCCCCGACGGGGCGCTAGAGCGCCGCGTGGGTCGCCTCAGCTCTCGAGCCGCCGCAGACACACCGAACCGGCCAGGTGGGTCTTGCTCGCGGCCGCCATCGTCCCCGAAGGCCCGTCCATCACCCAGTTGGAAGGTTCGTCGGCGCGCGAGACACGGGAGAGCGACCAGAACGTCCCGTCGCTCAGCAAGCGGTTGCGCCGAAGCTCGCGCAGCTCGTAGGTCTTGGGGAGGCGCCACCCCTCGACCCCTCCCACGTTGGTGACCTTGCAACGATTCGCGGCGGTCCACCAATCCGTCGGCTCACCCTCGTGGAGCACGACCACGAGATCCTCGCTGCGAAGCAGCGCACCTGCAGCGACTCGCTCGAGCAAGACGAGATCTTCCGCGTCGCTCACATCGATCTTCGCGTCTTCACCTTGGGTCGCAGACGACGTTGCAGGCGCGAGCGGAATCACGGGGCTGCGCCGCGCGGGTAGGACCTCTGGAGGCATCGCGAGCGCAGCCGACTCGCTGCCGTTGCCGCGCGCATCGAACAGCGCGAAGGCAGCGAACGCGATGAGGCCCCCCGAAATCAGCATACGGATCGCGCCGCGAACCCGCGGTCGCGACGGTACGGGGAGCACCTGTGCGACCTCGGAGACGGCCGCGATCGATCCCTCGACCATCGTCGTGGACGATCGCTCGCATGAGTGAGCCGTCGTGGACGCCGAAGGCTCCTCGAGCGGTTCGTCCACCACCCGTAGGTGAGGGCGGCGCTCTCCGCCCGGTGGAAGCCCGATGTTCGCGGGGATCGTTCCGACCTCGCAGACCCGGTGCACCCCGGAGTCGGGCGTCGGTCCAAGCTCGATCTGCCGCCGCAACACGGTCGCAGCCCGTCGAACGCTGAGCACCAAACCAAACACCTTGCGCAGGTCCACCTCGACCACGATGAGGCGCGAATGCACCGACGGACGGCCAGAGAACGTCTCGACGACACGGCGCAACGCCTCGCCCTGGAGCGAGGGGCTCATGCAGACGACGAAGACGGTCCCACCGGGGCGACGGAACAGATCGACCTGGAAGGTGTCGACCGTCTCCTCGACGCCCGCGAGCAAACGAACCTGCATCGACTCGCGTTCGAGCACCGGGACGACATCCAGGATTCGACGGCGGTCCGCCTCCGCGCACACGAGCACGACCTCGACAGCGTCGCGGCCGATTTCGGGATTTCCGCGGTTTGCTGAACCGCTCGCTGGCTCGCTCATCCCTTGCGCCATCGCCCCTGGGCGAAAAGGCCTTGAGCACCACCGGCAGCAGGTCCAGACAGCGTTTGCTCGGGCCCATTGTGGGCCGTGGACGCGATGACGCCGTCCCCACAGCGCATCCGAGCCGTTCACAGTGTACACGCCGGCGCCGTGCCGCGACTTCGCGCGAGCGAATGCCTATTCTCGCCAGAAGCCTTGTTCCTGGCCATTGAAGGACCTGTTTGGGCACCAAGTTTGCGTGACATTCGCACCGGGCCCGGTACACTTCAGGCGCGGATAGCTGCCGGTCGTCCCCCACGGAGCCACTCAGGCGGAGCTCAGGATTCTGCGAAATACGGCGACAAGAAAAGAGAAGAGTTCGATCCAGGGTCACCGCGTGGCGACCCGCCCCCGCAGGCCCGCGGGGTACGGGGCTTGCAGCCCTCTTCCAGGAGCGCACTTGCGGTGGAGATTCAACCGATCATTGCCAACATCACGGAGGTTGCCGGCGTCAATGGGGCAGCCGTCTTCGACGACTCGGGCAACTGCCTCGGGCACCAGCTGTTCCCGCCGTATGAACCCATCCTCCTATGGGAGACCCTCCGCGAGCTGCGTGGCGCCACGGATTGCTACGCGGGCGTGGGGGTGGGTGAACAAGCGAGCGACACGTTGCTCGTGTTTGAGCATGGGAAGGTTTTCTCGCGGCGCGTCGAGCCGTTCGAGCTCGTCGCACTGACCTCGACCACGGCGAACCTCGTGGTGCTGGCCGTCGCGTTCAACGTGGCGTCGCTTCGGCTCCATCAGGGCCTCGGTGGACCGTGGCCCGCACGCGGCGGAACCTCTCCTGGGATCCCGATGACTGGGAACCCGCGCGACTGGCCTTCGGCACGCCACGAGCTGGTCGGCGACACGACCGACACCCACCACTCCCACGGTCCGCACCACGGAGTTTCTCGCTCGTCCACGACTTCCAGCTCCCAGGGTTTCGCATCCGCGCCTCCGTATAACCCCCCCAGCTACTCGGGACCCATGGCGGTCAGCCAGTCCTCAAGAATGAGTTGGAGTCAGACGAGCAACGCGAGGGTCGCCGGAGCAGTCGGCGTCAAGGTCATGCGACACCTCCTCACGGTCACGCAGCGGTACTTCGGGCAAGAGGCCCAAGGTATACTCGAGCGCGAACTGCGTAAGCTGGGTGCGACCCCACAGACCCTCACGTCTGCCAACTTTGCAGACGTCATCCGTTCCGTTTCGCGCTTGCTCGGACGGGAGCATCGCGACGCCTACATCGCAGAGGTGTTGGGCGACGGTCACCGACGGTAGAGCCTCACAATGTCTTTGGAACAGTACACCGAACTCTCGCAACACCTCGACATCCTCTGGGTGCTCGTAGCCGCCGCGATGGTCTTTCTCATGCAGGCCGGGTTCCTCGTGTTCGAGCTCGGGCTCGTGCGGCCCAAGAACGCGACGGTCGTCGCGTTCAAGAACGTAGGTGACTGGGCGGTCGTCAGCATCGCGTTCTTCTTCGTGGGTTTTGCCCTCATGTTCGGCGGCAGCCTCGGGGGCTGGATCGGCGCGTCGTTCTTCTCGCTCAGCGGCGTCGAGTCGGCTCCGATTGCCGAAGGCGGCGCGGCCCGCCTCGGATGGGCCTTCATCGTGTTCCAGCTCGCGTTCTGCGGCACGGCGGCGACCATCGTCTCCGGCGCGATGGCGGAGCGCACGGGCTTCAAAGCCTACATCCTCTTCGCCGTGGTCATGGGCGCGGTCATCTACCCCGTGTTCGGTCACTGGGCGTGGGGCAGCCTCTACCTCGGCAGCGCCAATCAGGGCTGGCTCCAAAAGCTCGGCTACCACGACTTCGCGGGCTCCTCGGTGGTCCATGGCGTGGGCGCTTGGGCGTCGCTCGTGGGGGTATGGTGCGTGGGTCCGCGCCTCGGACGGTACAACGCCGATGGCAACGTGATCCGGATGGACGCCAATAGCCTCGGATGGAGCGCGTTCGGTACCTTGCTGCTCTGGTTCGGTTGGTGGGGGTTCAATGGTGGCAGCACGCTCGCCGTCAACGGTGACGTCGCCCGCATCATCTTCAATACCAACCTGGCCGCCGCCGCGGCGGGGATCTCCGGCTTCATCCATGCGGTCACGTTGCACAAGCGTCGCCACGTGGCGGAGAAGATCACCGGTTCGATCCTCGGCGGCCTCGTGGCGATTACCGCTTGCTGTGACGTCGTCAGCCCCGTCGGTGCGCTCTTGGTGGGCGCCGCCGCAGGCGTCATCCACAATCTCGCATTCGACCTGGTCCTCCGCCGCTGGCAGCTCGACGACGTCGTGGGCGCCGTACCCGTGCATGGGTTCTGCGGGGTCTGGGGTTGCCTCGCGGTCGCCCTGCTCGGAGAACTGCCCGAGGGCGTCTCGATGGCACATCAGCTGCTCGTGCAATGCATCGGCGTGCTCTCGTGCTTCGCGTGGGTGTCCCTCACCTCGCTGGCAACCTTCAAGTTGCTGCGCCTCGCGGTCGGCCTGCGCGTGGATCCCCTTCAAGAGATTCACGGGATCTCGCTCGAAGACGAAGATCAAGACCAAGATCCACCCGCGCGAGACGAGCCGCCCGAGGACGAGGACCTGACCGATTTCATGGCTGACATTCGGGCTCATGTCCGGGAAGGAGAGCGCGTCGATGCCTTCTGATCCCTGGTCCCCGCCGCGGGCCGAGAAACTGTCACTCGATCTCTCCCACACGGATCGCTACGTCGGAGGCAACCCCGCACACACGGAGGTCATGTTCGCCGAGGTCGGTGGCATCGACATGCTCACGCCTGCGGTGTTCGAGCTCGTGCACTCGATGGGCTTCGCGCTCAACCGCGTCGAAGTCCCTACGAGCTTTGCTGCCCTCAATCAGCTGCTTCGGCGCCGTCCAGTCTCCTTCCTCCTCGGCCGTGCATCGCCGGACATGATCTCCCTCGTCGATTCGACGAGCATCCTCGCGGCCCACTTCCCACCGCTGGTGCTCATTCACGACCGCCCGATCCCGAGCGGCATGAAGGACAAGCTGCGGCGCGCGGGCGTGGCCGCCCTCGTGGAGCGCAACGCCCCGGCGGAGACCTTCGCGGAGCTCGTGGAGCGCTTGTCTCGGTCGTGGTCGTGGGTGCGGATTCCGCTCGGGCGCATCGATGTCGCGAGCGCAATCCAGAGTTTGTCGGACATGGAAGACGAGCTCTGCTTGACGGTCTCGTGCCCTCACGCAGCGCCGCTCTATTCCGATGCCTGGCCCGCGTTGCAACCGTGCCGTCAAACGGATCGGTGCACGGGTTGGTACGCCCGCCTCTACATCCGTAGCGGGAGCATCACCTGGGCCGAGACCCCACGCGAATCTGGGACGGCAGCGCTCGCCACGATCCTCGCCGTGACCGCCGGTCAGGTCCTTTGCCACGAGGTGTTTCTCCCCCCACCCGGCACGAATGTCGGCATGCGGGTGCATTCGGCACTGCTCGAAGCCGCCACCTTCTCCGATCATCGCTCGGCCGGTATTCCACTCCCCACGGCGGAGACGGACTCCGCGCCCGCTGCCGTGGAGATTCCGGACGAGTTCGTCGAGTTCGCGGAATTCGATTCACCTCCCCCACCGCCCGTTCTCGCGATGCCGGTTCCAACGCCGGCTCCGGTTCAGGCTCCGGCCCCGGTTCAGGCTCCGGTTCCAACGCTGGCTCCGCCTCCGACCGTGCAGGCCCCGGCGCCGCTCCCCGTCCCCGCCCCCGTCGCGAAGACTCAGCCCGCTGAGCCCGTACCCGCCGATCCACTCCAAACGCTCGTGGACGCATGCAGTGACCTTCGGGGCGTCGCGATCTGCGATCACCAGGGTTGGGTCGCCAAGGTCGCGGGGACCATCGATGCCGAGACCGTATGCGCAGTCGTGGCGATGACGTTGCCACAATTCCAGCGCCTTTCGGGACTGCTGGGAATGGGCCCCTTGCGGCAATGGGCAGTTGCCGGCAAACAAGGTGCCGTCTATACCTCCATCACCGCGCGCGGAAACATTGCGGCGGTGGGCGGGCCGACGCACAACCTCGACGCAGTGCTGCGGCGCCTTGATCAACAAGACAAGCTCCCATAGCTCTGAGCGGTTGAGACCGTGCCAACGTTCCACCGTCCGCATTCTCCACCCGACCCGCGCGGTCGTTCGGAAGAACGACCGCCGGTCGCCGTGGGCACCGTCCTCGGGAACTATCGCTTGGAGTCGTTCCTCGGGCGCGGCGGACAGGCCGTCGTATTCCTCGCCGAGGACGTCGTGCTGCGCCGGCACGCAGCCGTCAAAGTCTTCACGGATCCACGGGTGAGCCACGAGCTCGTGGACGAAGGTCGACTCGTCGCCAAGCTGAGCCACCCCAACATCGTCCAGGTCTACCATCTGGAGCTCTCCGCCCAGATTCGCTACATGGCGATGGAGTACATCAGCGGCGGGGACCTGGTCGATCGCGTGCGTCGTGTCGGACCGCTCAACCCGCGCCAGGCGCTCGAGCGCATCAGCGAAGTCCTCTCCGGCCTCGCCCACGCGCACGACCTCGGCGTCGTCCATCGCGACATCAAGCCCCAAAACCTGCTCGGGGCCCTGGAGAACACGATCAAGATCGCCGACTTCGGCCTCGCCACCGTGGTGGAAGGAGAATGGGAAGCGCGACGCGTCCACACCGTGGGCACGCCGCTCTACATGGCCCCCGAGGTGTGGGAGGGTGCAGCCCCATCCCCTGCGAGCGATCTCTACAGCTTGGGCTGCGTGCTCTACTTCATGCTCGTCGGCGAGACTCCGTTCGTCGGGAGCGACCGAGAGAGCCTTCGGCGCGCCCATCTCCAGACGGCGCCCGGCTTCCCCACGTGGCTCGCGACACCGCTCTCCCAACTCGTGGAGCAGCTCCTCGCCAAGGACCCGGCCAAGCGCCTCGCCGCGGCTCACGAGGCGATCCTCGCCGTGCAAGGGTGCGCCGAGTCGCTCGGGTTCGTCGCGTCGCGTTCGGGCGTGCTCCCGCGGGTGCACGCCGATCGCTCTCCCACCGAACGCGCAGAGCGGGCGATCATCGAGCTCCCTCCGCTGTCGCAGGCTTCCTCGCGCCTCGAACACGCGATCACCTCGGGTGCAGCGCTCATCGCCCTCACGGGCCCACAGCTCCACTACCTACAGCGCCTCGTCCAAAGCGTCGTCGATCGCCGCAGCGACGAGATCTCGCTCGCCGCCGTGGTGCGTCTGGACGTCGGCGACAGGCTCGAGCTGCCGAAGCTGGTCCGGAACATGCTGCGCTCCCAGCTGCGCATGGCGATGGAGCAGGAGCCGGGCCTCCGTCCCAGCGAAGATGCGGCCATCGTGCGCGCGCTCGTCCCCGAGGGCCGCCGGCGCGCGTTCCCCATCATCGTCAACCGCGCGTTTCATCCCAAAGAGGTGTTGTTCCTCGCCCGGCTCATCAACGAGGCGCACCAAGGGAACCTCAGCATCATCGTCATTTCCCGCGACCCTCAGTCCGCGGAGCTCGCTCGCGCCGTGGAGATCCACGGACACATCGCGCACGCCGATTTCATCGACGTCCCTCCCATGACCGCCGAACAGGGGCTCGCGCATCTCAAGATCTGGATCCGCGCCGCGGGGATCCCCCCGAGTCGGCGCTGGAGCGCGCCCGCGCTCTCCCTGGCCACGGACCTCGCGCTCCATCACCCCGCGGAGACCCTGCGGATCCTCGGCAACGCGGAGGTCTTGGCCTCCCGGCTCCGCATGCCCGTGCTGACGACTTGGTGCCTGCACGGGGGATCGCGGCACGCCGGTCACCTCGGACCGGATTCGTCGCTGCTCGAAGACTGGCGGATCCCACCGCGGCGCTGGCCCGACGCCCCCGAGCTCGAGCGCTGGACCAAACTTCCGCGCCTCGAAAGTTGGAGCCGCCCGGCAGCGCCGAGCAGCCAGTCTCGGACGCGCGACGGCTGAGGACGGGTCGGGCTACTCTGCCCAAAACGCTCGCGACCATCTCCCAGGGGCAGAACTTCTGCCCAAAAACCTCGCGCCCATCTCGCAAGGGCAGAACTTCTGCCCAAAAACCTCGCGACCATCTCCCAAGGGCAGAACTTCTGCCCAAAAAGCTCGCGACCATCTCCCAAGGGCAGAACTTCTGCCCAAAAAGCTCGCGACCATCTCCCAAGGGCAG